>Ga0213878_10000186_pt1 | contig 26320 bp, 26 predicted proteins | sample VelepicoBEBS_R02_FD_161053 | JGI IMG/M metagenome (GOLD analysis project Ga0213878, IMG submission 161053) | Vellozia epidendroides bulk soil microbial communities from rupestrian grasslands, the National Park of Serra do Cipo, Brazil - BS_R02 | ecosystem: Environmental > Terrestrial > Soil >... | reverse complement strand
GCGACGACCTTTTCGTCACCGCCCGCGGCGCCGGCATGACGCGGCAGATGTTCTGGACGCTGATCAAGCGGCATGCGATCGTGGCCGGCATCACGGTGCCGCTGTCGCCGCACACGCTGCGCCATGCCTTCGCGACGCACCTGCTCAACCATGGCGCGGACCTGCGCGCCGTGCAACTGCTGCTGGGGCATGCCGACCTTTCGACGACGCAGATCTACACCCATGTGGCGCGCGAGCGGCTGAAGGCATTGCACGCCCAGCACCATCCGCGCGGGTAACTACCCCTGTGAGCGGTGCACAACAGTGCCTGCCCGCAGCGCGGGCAGGGCGGCAAACTCGGGCGGCGTCACAAGACCCCAGGGAGTCGTCATGTCTGCACACCGCCTGCTGCCCGTCGCGTTTGCCGCACTGAGCCTCTTCGGTGCGACCGCCACGCGGGCCGACGACGCCAACAGTCTTGAACGCGTGACCGTCGTCGGCTCGCGCAAGACGCTGCCCGCCGCGTCCAGCACGGAGACCCTGGTGCCGGTGGACATCTACTCGATGAACAAGGTTGTCGAGGGCGGAGGGCAGTTCGACCTGGCGCAGACGCTGCAATACCTGTCGCCGTCCTTCAACTCGACGCGCCAGACCGGCGCCGATGGTGCCGATCTGATCGACTCCGCGGCCCTTCGCGGCCTGGGCTCGGACCAGACGCTGGTGCTGGTCAACGGCAAGCGCCGCCACACGGTGGCGCTCGTCAGCCTGTTCGGCGCGCGCAACCGCGGCTCGACGGGCACGGACATGAACTCCCTGCCGCTGCTGGCCATAGACAACGTGCAGGTGCTGCGCGACGGCGCGGCGGCCCAGTACGGCTCGGACGCCATCGCCGGCGTCATCAACATACAGCTGAAGAAAAAGGCCGGATGCGAGGCCGTGGCGGGCTACGGTCAGTACTCGGCCGGCGACGGCAAGAACGACCTCGCCTCGGCCTATTGCGGCGTCAAGCTGGGCGGCGGCATGCTGGGCATCACCGGCGAATGGCAGGACCGCGGTCGCTCCAATCGCGCCGACCCCGACAGCCTGCGCACCATCGGCGACACCCAGGTCAAGAACAAGACGGTCTACCTGAATGGCGAGTTCCCCGCCGGTGGCGACAACAAGCTCTACGTGACGGCCGGTGCGCAGAACCGTGCTGCCTCTTCCGCCGCCTGGGCGCGTGGCGGCGTTGGCTCGGACGACATCCCCAGCCGCAACTCGGCCGCGATGTACCCCAACGGCTTCGTGCCGTACATCAACGGCAAGATCGAGGACCGCTACCTCATCGCCGGCTGGAAGTCGGCCATCGCTGGCTGGGACACCGACCTGTCGCAGACCTACGGCAGCAACAAGCTGCGCTACAACATCAGCCACACGCTGAACGCCTCCATCGCCAACAAGGACCTGTTGTCGGGCGGCAAGGGCATCAGCCCGACCAGCTTCGACGCCGGGGGCTTCGGCTTCAGCCAGTCGACGACCAATTTCGACGTCAGCCGCTTTTTCCCCGCCCTGCTGGGTGGCAGCAACATCGCCTTCGGCGCCGAGTACCGCAAGGAAAACTACGACATCGTCGCCGGCGAGCCCGGCTCGTATATCGATGCCGATGGCGTGGGCTTCGGCGGCAATGCCGGCAGCCAGGGCTTTCCGGGGTTCCAGCCCTCGGACGCCACCAACAGGAGCCGCAGCAGCCAGGCCCTCTACGTGGACTGGGAAGCCACGCTGACGCCGTCGCTGACGCTGGACGCCGCCGTACGCGCAGAACACTACAGCGACTTCGGCTCGACGACGACGGCCAAGCTGGCTGGCAGCTTCAAGGCCAGCAAGGAACTGCTGCTGCGCGCCGCCTCCAGCACGGGCTTCCGCGCACCAAGCCTGCAGCAGCTCTACTTCTCTTCCACCTTTACCGACTTCATCAGCGGCCGGCCGCTGGACGTGGTGCTGGCCCCCAACGGCAGCAGGATTGCCAATGCCGCGGGAGTTCCGGCGCTCAAGCAGGAGAAATCCAGGAACCTGTCCGTCGGCTTCACGATCAAGCCCAGCCCCGACTCGGCCGTCACGGCCGATCTCTACCAGATCAACATCCGCGACCGCATCGTGCTGTCCGGCCGCTTCGACGAGGACAACTACCCGGCCCTGGGTGCCATCCTTCAGGGGTTGGGCGTGGGGCAGGCGCAGTTCTTCGTCAACTCGGTCAACACCCGCACCCGCGGCCTGGACCTGACGGCTTCCAATCGCACGAAGCTGGGGGCGGGGCAACTCACCACCTTCCTGGCGCTGAATGTCAGCCACACGGCGGTGACGGCCATCCACGCGCCGCCCTCGCTGAAGGGCTTCGAGGACGTGCTGCTGTCCGAGCGCGAACGCCTCTTCATCGAGCAGGGTGGTCCGCGCGCCAAGGGCACGCTGGGCTTCGAGTACAGCGAGGGCGCGTGGACGAGCGAAGCCAAGATCATCTACTTCGGCAGCCAGACGCAGGGCGGCTTCACGGACGGCGTGTACCTGCGCTACAAGCCCAAGGCCTCGATGGACCTGGCCTTGAGCTGGCAGGCCACACCGGCCCTCAAGCTCAGCATCGGCGGCAACAACGTCTTCAACGTGAAGCCGACGCGCCAGGATCCGGACGAGACGGACAACGGTTTCTACTACGACAGCGTGCAGTTCGGCCTGAACGGCGCGTCCTACTTCGCGCGGGCTTACTACCGCTTCTGAACCGGTCGCCGACAATCGGGGCGGATGGACCACAGTTTTCTTTCCGCCCTGATCCTGCTGTTGCTGGTGCTCGACCCGCTCGGCAGCCTACCGATCTTCATTTCCATCATGCGCGCGGTGCCCAAGGAGCGGCGTACGCGCGTGGCCATGCGCGAGGTGGGCATCGCCTTCTGCGTGCTGTTCGCGTTCATGTTCCTCGGCGACAGCTTCCTGCAGGTCATGCACCTGTCGGAGCGGTCGCTGGAGGTGGCGGGCGGCGTGATCCTGGTGATCATCGCGATCCGCATGATCTTCGGCGGCTCGAGCGAATCGGCCTACGGGCTGGAGCCGGGCAAGGAGCCGTTCATCTTCCCGCTCGCCGTGCCGCTGCTGGCCGGGCCGTCGGCCATGGCGACGGTGCTGCTGCTGGCGTCGCGCCAGCCGGACAAGATCTGGCAATGGATTGGCGCGCTCAGTGCCGCGATGCTGATCTCGGGCCTGACGCTGGTGCTGGCGGACCGCATCCGCAAGCTGCTGGGCGACTCGGTCGTGTCGGCCATCGAGAAGCTGATGGGTCTGGTGCTGACTGCCATCGCCGTCGAGATGGTGCTGGCAGGCCTGAAGCGCTATTTCATCGGCGGGCTCTGAGGCGTAGTCGAGAACAGGCCCTGCGGCCTGTTCGACGCTCGCCGAAGGCCAGGCGGCCAGCAGGCCGCTCGGCATGAGGCCGGAACGGCCTACTTGTTCTTCAGCTTGGCTTCCTTGCCCTTGGGGATGACCGAGGTCATCGGCGCGACCGGGCGGTCGGAGCCGGCCGTCTTGCCGGGACCGGCGTCCTTCTTGGGCTTCTTCGTCATCTTGTTGCTGCGCTGTTCGGTGTTCGCCATGAGTCCTCCGTGCAAAGGGATTGAAGAAGGCCGGACTATGCCTCAGCCTCGTAGGCCTTTCGGGCCGGACTTGCGGCCCATTGCGTGGCCGTGACGTCGTAGCGGGCGCAGTCCATGTCGTACCAGCGGCCGGTGCCGCTATAGGTCATGCCCAGCCGTTGCATGACGGTGGAGGAGGCCGTGTTCTCGGGCTGGCAGATGGCGCAGATCAATTCGGGCTTCAGTGTCGCGAACGCCCAGCCGACCATGTGGCGCGCCGCCTCGCTGGCGTAGCCCTGGCCCCAGGCACTCTGGCTCAGCCGCCAGCCGGTTTCCAGCGGGCCGGCGGGGTCGCGGTTCAGGTGCTGGATGCAGCCCATTCCTATCACTTCATCGTCGTCCAGGCGCTGGAATGCCCACCACGAGTAACCGAATTCGGCCCAACGCCCCTTCACGCGCGCCACCATCTGCCGGGTGTCGTCCAGCGTCTCGGGCCGACCGGTGATGTAGCGCATGACGACCGGGTCGCTGTTCAAGCGGTACAGGCCATCGACGTGGCAGTCATTCAGCGGTTCCAGCCGCAGGCGGGGCGTGATCAGGACGGTCATGGCGTTGCGGCGGTTCTCACGATGCTGAAGTATCGTTTCAAATTGCGAAAAGCAACGATGTTGCGTCGCCGCATGATTTCTCATTATGGTGAATCTGATTTCTTTATTTGAAAAATGTAGTGCAAGTCATTGTTATTAAAGGACAAAGTTTTTTGTCTTGTATAAGACTTTGGCCTTCCGCGGACGGGTGATGAGGCCTAGGCTTGAGCCATCGGTTTTCGATGTTTCTTGACTGCCTACAGGAGCTCTCCATGACCCGCCTCACCCGTGACCAACAGATCGCCGCCCTCGAGAAAGACTGGGCCGAGAACCCGCGCTGGAAGGGCATCACCCGCGGCTACACCGCTGCCGACGTCGTGCGCCTGCGGGGCTCCGTCGCCATCGAGCACACGCTGGCCAAGCGCGGTGCCGAGAAACTCTGGGGCCTGGTGAACACCGAGCCCTTCGTCAACGCGCTGGGCGCACTGACCGGCAACCAGGCCATGCAGCAGGTCAAGGCCGGCCTGAAGGCCATCTACCTGTCTGGCTGGCAGGTGGCCGGCGATGCCAACAGCAACGGCGAGATGTACCCCGACCAGTCGCTGTATTCGGTGGACTCGGTGCCCAAGGTGGTCAAGAAGATCAACGCCACCTTCCAGCGTGCCGACCAGATCCAGTGGAGCGAGGGCAAGGACGACATCGACTTCTTCGCCCCCATCGTGGCCGACGCCGAAGCCGGCTTCGGCGGCGTGCTGAACGCCTTCGAGCTGATGAAGTCCATGATCGAGGCCGGCGCCGCCGGCGTGCACTTCGAGGACCAGCTGGCCAGCGCCAAGAAATGCGGCCACATGGGCGGCAAGGTGCTGGTGCCTACCCGCGAGGCCGTCGCCAAGCTCGTCGCCGCCCGCCTGGCTGCCGACGTGATGGGCACGCCCACGCTGCTGGTGGCCCGCACCGATGCCGAGGCCGGCGACCTCGTCACCAGCGACATCGACGACAACGACAAGCCCTTCTGCACCGGTGAGCGCACCGTCGAGGGCTTCTACCGCACGAAGAACGGCCTGGAGCAGGCCATCAGCCGCGGCCTGGCCTACGCGCCCTATGCCGACCTGATCTGGTGCGAGACCGGCAAGCCCGACCTGGCCTTCGCCAAGGCCTTCGCCGACGCCATCCACGCCAAGTTCCCGGGCAAGCTGCTGGCCTACAACTGCTCGCCCAGCTTCAACTGGAAGAAGAACCTGGACGACGCCACCATCGCCAAGTTCCAGCGCGAGCTGGGCGCCATGGGCTACAAGTTCCAGTTCATCACGCTGGCCGGCTTCCACAGCCTGAACTATTCGATGTTCAACCTGGCCTACGGCTATGCCCGCAACCAGATGAGCGCCTTCGTCGAGCTGCAGGAGGCCGAGTTCGCCGCCGCCGAGAAGGGCTTCACCGCGGTCAAGCACCAGCGCGAGGTCGGCACCGGCTACTTCGACGCCGTCACGACCACCATCGAGGCCAATGCCTCCACGGCCGCGCTGAAGGGCTCGACGGAGGACGAGCAGTTCTTCGACGCCAGGCACGGTTGAACATGGCCCGGGGGCGGCAGGCATGCCGCCCGACGCCTGTTCAGCGGCCGGCGATGCTTCGCATCGCCGGCACGACCCCAAAGGTCAATCACAGTCAGCGTCAACTCCTGACTTTCACGACCCGCCTTGGCGGGTCTTTTTTCTTGGTGCGCCAGGCATGGCGCGTAGCGCCGTGACTGGCGCTGTCCGGCTCGCTGTGGTGGTGAGTTGGATGACTTGGGGGTGAAAGTCCCCTACGGACCTTGATGATGGGAACCGTTGCCGAACAGCAAGGGTGTCCGCCGCGAGGTGGAATCTGAAGGAAGCTGTACGCAAAGCTGTGGCCCGACGAACAGGAACCGCATATGAGGCCGGCTCGACTGGGCGAGGGGGCCAAGAAACCCGAAGCCCGAAATCATCCGGAAGGCGAGCAAGTAGATGCGGCGGGTGTATGCAGTGAAGGTCGCGCGTCTTACCCCGGGAGACCTGTCAACCTGCCCGAGAGGGCTACCGGCGCCGCAAGGCGACGGGATGGGCTGGCAGGGGTCAGCAGAGGCCGTAGTAGCCGCTGGGAGCCGCAGCGGCGAAGGGCCGAACTTGTCATGAGTGGACAGTCACGCGTGCTCTCTGGCATTGCAGGGCAGAAGTCTTGGCGCGAGCCAAGAGCCACGGCAACCGCCATGTTGAGGCCGGAAGTCTCGATGCGGTGCGGTGGTGCTCAATGCACGCCAGGCGACACGATGAACGAAACCAAGCTCGCCGGGCACCCGCCCAGTAGACAGGAACCGCCGTATGCCGAGCGGCACGTACGGTGGTGTGGGAGGACGGAGGGGGCAGCCCCTCCTCCTACCCGATTCACGTGCGCGCCATACTCCGGTCACAGACTGGTGCCATGAACAACACAACAACGACAACAAGGTTCAGCCTCGTCCACCGGCTCGGTGCCTGGTGGACGCGGCAGCGCGAAACCCAGCAGCGGCAGGCGCTGCGCCGGCGCTGCCCGCCGGCCACGGTGGCGGCCGACCAGATCCCGCCTGCGGTGCGTTCGGCCTGGGCGCACCATGCCACCGACGAATTCCCCGGGCTGGCCGTCGACGATGCGGCCTGGCTGCGCTGTTCGCTGGGCCTGGCGCAGTTCTTCGAGGCTTGCCGGCTGCAGCGCGGGCAGGGGCCTTGTGCGCTGCCGAGCAGGGCAGCTGATTCGGTCTGGCATGTCTGGCTGGCGCTCGACCCCGCCGGTCTCGCCGGCTGGCAGCAGCGCTACTTCGGCCGCGAGGTCGAGCACTACGAGGCCGAGGCGCTTGGCGCGCCGCTGGAGGATTGCCTGGCCCGCACGTGGGTCGGCAGCTGCCGCAGCGAGGGGCTGGGCCTGCTGGGGCCGCGCCTGCCGCTGCTGTTTGCGCTCGACGGCCTGCTGCGCCTGCCCGCGGGCTGGGCCTACCGCTTCGAGAAGCGTGGTCTGGTGCACCGGCAGATCAATGGCCTGGGCCTGCCCGGTGGCAGCGCCGTCACGCATGCGGCCATCGCCGGTGGCGGCCTGCTGGCCCTGGGCCTGATCAGCGAGGCGGAGCTGGCCGCGTTGCGCAGGCGCCAGGCCAGTGACGGCGGTGACGCCGGCGGCGGCAGCTGGAGCTCCGGTGACGATGGCTGCAGCGGCGGCTCGGATGACGGCGGCTGCAGCTGTGGATCGGGCTGCGGCGGGGGCGGGGGCGGCGACTAGCGGCGTGCGACCTGGAAGGTCCCGACCGCGCCGTTCAGCGTCGTGGCTTGCTCGCGCAGGCTCTCGGCCGCAGCGGTCGACTCCTCGACGAGGGCAGCGTTCTGCTGCGTGACCTGGTCCAGCTGGGCGATCGCGATATTGACCTGGGCGATGCCGTCGGACTGCTCGGCCGTCGCCGCGGTGATCTCGCCCATGATGTCCTTGACGCGCTGCACGGCGCTCACCAGTTCGTCCATGGTCTTGCCCGCCTCGCTCACCAGGCGCGAGCCGGTCTCGACGCGCTCGACGCTGCTGCCGATCAGGCTCTTGATCTCCCGTGCCGCGTCCGCCGAGCGGCCGGCCAGCGAGCGCACCTCGCTCGCGACGACCGCGAAGCCTCGGCCCTGCTCGCCAGCGCGTGCCGCCTCGACGGCTGCGTTCAGGGCCAGGATGTTGGTCTGGAACGCGATGCCGTCGATGACGCCGATGATGTCGGCGATCTTGTGCGAGCTGGTGTTGATCTCGTCCATCGTGTGCACGACCTGGGCGACGACCTCGCCGCCGCGCTGGGCCACGCTGGCGGCCGACTGGGCCAACTGGTTCGCCTGGCTGGCCGACGCGGCCGACTGGTGCACCGTGCCGGTCAGCTGTTCCATCGCGCTGGCCGTCTGCTCCAGGCTGGACGCCGCTTTCTCGGTGCGCGCGCTCAGGTCCTGGTTGCCGCTGGCGATCTCGGCCGAGGCGGTGCCGATGGACTCGGCCGAGTCACGGATGCTGCCGATGGTCTGCGCCAGCGTCTCGCGCATGCGGCGCAGCGTCATCTGCAGCTGGCCGATCTCGTCGCTGCGCGCGGCCATGCCGGAGCCCGAGCGCATCAGGTTGCCGTCCGCCACGCGCCCGGCCAGCTCGTTGGCCGCCGCCAGAGGTACCGTGATGCTGCGCGTGATGTGCCACGCGGCGGCCGCGCCCAGGCCCAGCATGAGCAGGCCGAAGCCCAGCAGCAGCAGCCGGCCGTCGCCGTTGGCCTCGTCGATGCCGGTGGCGGTGTCGTCGATGCTCTTGCGTTGGTGGTCCAGGAACTCCTGCATGCGCGCCAGGTAGACCTTGGAGCCGGGCACGAAGACCTCCATCAGCACCTTCTCGGCGGCCTCGGCCTGGCCGGCCTTCTTCAGCTTGACGATCTCGTCTCGCGACGAGATGTAGACCTGGCGCGCCTTGCCGACGGCATCGAACAGCGCCTGCTCCTCGGGCGAGCGGATCAAGCCCTTGAGCTTCTCCTGCATCTCGCCGGAGGACTTGGTGGACTGGGCCTGATCCTCCCGGAACAGCTCGACCAGCGAGGCGTCGGCACTCTTGGCGATGGCCATGGTGCGGCGCACGCCGGCGTTGATGTTGCGGTTCCAGTCGGAGATCAGCCTTTCCTTGGCCAGCGGCTCGTCCATCATCTGCCGCGTCGCCGCGGCCGTGGCCGCCAGGCGCCAGGAAGCCAGCGCGATGACGCAGCCGGCCAGCACCAGCACCAGCGCAAAACCGGTCGCCAGTCGCCTGCCGATGGATAGCTTGATCATGTTCTCCTCCAGTCTTCTCTATTTCTACGCGGCACAGGCGCGCCGGGCAACAGAGAATGCTAGTGCCGCGCTACCTGTCGGGGCAGACCCAATCTGGGACTTCGATCACGCTGTCCGCGACAAAAACGCGGCCACGTTTCAGCGCGACGCCGCCAGCAGCGCGTGGTAGTCGGCGGCGCTGGCGATGCGCGGGTTGGTCTTGTGGCAATGGTCCGGCAGCGCCCGTTCGACGATGCGCTCGTCCAGCTCCGGCCCGACGCCCATTGCGGTCAGGCCCGAAGGCAGGCCCAGGCGTGCATTCAACGCCGTGATGGCGTCGGCCACCGCGTCGGCGTCGCGGCCGGCCAGGCCCATGGCATGGGCCAGACGGGCGATGCGGTTCTCGCGGCGCACGCTGTCGGCCGCGGCGTTGAAGCGGATGACGGCCGGCAGGAAGACGGCGTTCAGCGTGCCGTGGTGCAGGCGCGGCTCAAGGCCGCCCAGCGCATGGCTCAGCGAATGCACGGCGCCCAGTCCCTTCTGGAAAGCCAGCGCACCGTGCACGCTGGCGCACATCATGTCCAGCCGAGCGTCGCGGTCCCGGCCGTCGCGCGTGGCTCGCTCGATGGCGCCCCAGCCGCGGCGCAGGCCCTCCAGCGCGATGCCGTCGGCCGGCGGGTTGAAGGCCGGCGCGAGGAAGGTCTCGATGCAGTGAGCGATGGCGTCCATGCCGGTCGCGGCCGTCAGCGCCGGTGGCAGGGCCAGCGTCAGCTCCGGGTCGCAGATGGCGACCTTGGGCAACAGTACCCAGTTGTGGAAGCCCAGCTTGCGACCGTCGTCGACGATGAGGATGGCGCCGCGCGCCACCTCGCTGCCGGTGCCGGCCGTCGTCGGTACTGCGATGAGGGGCAGCACCTTGCTGCTGATGTCGATGGCGCCGCCCTCGATGGTGGCCCAGCGCTTCAGCGGCCCCTCATGCGTGGCGGCGATGGCCACGCCCTTGGCCAGGTCGATGCTGGAGCCACCGCCGATGGCGACGAGACCGTCGCAGCCCTGGTCGCGCAGCTGGGCTACGGCCAGGCGCACCGCCGCTTCGGTCGGATTGGGCGGCGTGCGGTCGAAGACGGCGGGCGGCGCGGCGAAGGCCGCCAGCGCCTGGTCCAGCACCCCGGCCGCGCGCACGCCGGCATCGGTCACCACCAGTGGCCTGCGCAGCCCCAGGCGACTGCATTCGGCGGGCAGCAGGCGGCTGGCACCAAACTCGATCTCGATGCGGGTCACGTGAAGGATCTGGGCCATGGCGGTGGTCTCCGGAATGTCTTGGGCCATCCTAGGCCCTGGCCGGGGCTGGGCGATAGCGGGGCCTGCGCCGCAGTCGGCAGGCAGGCGCGCACGGCCAGCGGCCAGACCTTGCAGAATGCAGGCTTCATGACCTCGCCCACCCAGCTCCTGACCCCGCGCATGGCGGGGCTGCTCCAACGCATACAGCGCGCCAACCGGCCGCCCTTCCACAGCCTCACGCCGCGCGAGGCGCGCATCGCCTACCGCATGGGTGCCGAGATCCTGGACCTGCCGCGCGCGCCGCTGGCCCGCGTGGAGGAGTTGCAGGTTGCGGGCCTGCCGGCGCGCCTGTATGCACCCAGCGCCGAGCGCCTGCCCGTTCTGCTCTACCTGCATGGGGGCGGCTTCACCATAGGCGACCTGGAGACCCATGACAGCCTGTGCCGCCAGCTTAGCCTGCGAAGCGGCGCGGCCGTGCTGGCGCTGGACTACCGGCTCGCGCCCGAGCACCGCTTCCCCGCGGCCGTGGACGACGCCTGGGCAGCGCTGGAATGGCTGCACCGGCAGGCCGACGGCCTGGGGCTGGATGGCCGCCGGCTCGCCGTGGGTGGCGACAGCGCGGGCGGCACGCTGGCGGCCGGCGCAGCCTTCTTCGCCCGCGATCGCGGCCTGCCGCTGGCGTTGCAGCTGCTCATCACGCCCGGCACCGCCAGCAGGGCCGACACCGCCTCGCACCGCTTCTTCGCCAACGGCTTCCTGCTGGACGCCGCCAGCATCGCCTGGTTCTTCGACCAGTACATCGCCCGCCAGCAGCGCCATGACTGGCGCTTCGCGCCGCTGGAGGCCGACGACCATTCAGGCCTGGCGCCGGCCTGCTTCGTGCTGGCCGAGTGCGACCCCCTCGTCGACGAGGGCATCGCCTATGCCGACACGCTGCGTGCCGCGGGCGTGGACGTGCAGCTGGAGCTGTACCGCGGCGTGACGCACGATTTCATCAAGATGGGCCGCCAGATCCCGGAGGCCATCACGGCCCTGGACGCCTGCGCGGCCGCGATCAGGGGGCAGCTTCAAACATGAAAAGAACCGAATTCCGCCACCTCGAACCCCTGCGCGTGCGCTGGGCCGAGGTCGACGCCCAGGGCATCGTCTTCAACGGGCATTACCTGACCTATCTCGACACCGCCGTCAGCGGTTACTGGCGCGCGCTGGCCGTGCCCTATGCCGAGACGATGAAGAGCCTGGGCGGGGACCTCTACGTTCGCCGCGCGACGCTGGACTACCGCGGCTCGGGCCGCTATGACGACCGCCTGGACGTCGGCATCCGCTGCCGCGAGTTCGGCAACAGCTCCATGAAGGTGGACGGTGCCGTCTTCCACGGCGAGCAGATGCTAGTGCAGGCCGAAATGGTCTACGTCTTCGCCGACCCCGGCACGCAGACGCCGGTGCGCCTGCCCGACGCGCTGCGCCGCCTCATGCTCGACTTCGAGGCCGGCCAACCCGTCGTGGACGTGGCGCTGGGGCCCTGGCGCGAGCTGGGCGAGGCCGCGACGGTGATCCGCCGCGAGGTCTTCGTCGAGGAGCAGCACATCCCGGCCGACATGGAATGGGACAGCGCCGACGCGAGCTGCCTGCATGCGCTGGCGCGCAACCGCTTCGGCACGCCGCTGGCCACGGGCCGGCTGCTGGAACATGTGCCTGGCGTCGCCAAGATCGGCCGCATGGCCGTGCTGCGCCCCATGCGCGGCACGCGCATCGGCCGCCAGGTGCTGGAGGCGTTGATGGCCGAGGCCAGGCGCCAGGGGTACCGCGAGGTGCTGCTGCATGCGCAGCTGTCGGCGGAGAACTTCTATCTGCGCGCCGGCTTCCAGCGGCGCGGCCAGCCTTTCGAGGAGGCCGGCATCGGGCATGTGGAGATGGTCAGGGCCCTCTGAGGGCCCGCTGAGTCCGGCCGCGTGCGGATGCGGCGCTCGGCCCCGGGCTCAGCCCAGCATCTCGAAGCGCTCGACCTTGCGCTCGCCGGCCAGCCATGGCGCCATCGCCGCCGCCACCTGCGGCTCGCGATGCCCCCAGCCCTCGGGGTAGATCTCCATCCATGTCCAGCGCCCGTCGGCATCCGGTTCGGGGCGCTGCAGCAGCTCGATGGGCGCCTCCACGCGCGCCTTGCGGAAGGCGATGAGGGCCGCGTCGACGTGCCCGACCGCGACCTTGTAGTAGACGTAGAGCTGCACGCTCACTCCTGCGGCGGGATGTCGTAGGGCAGGGGGCGCGGCCGAAGCGTTGCGCCAGCGGCGCTGCCCAGGTGCAGGCTGCCACCCTCCAGCGCCGCGAGCTTGATCTCGGCCGCGACCGCCGTGCGGCCGCCGCGCGTGCCGCAACCGGCCACGACGCCGGCCGGCTGCGCGGGGTCGGCGCTGTGGAAGATCTCCTGGCCCAGCGTCGCCGCCGCCTCGGTCTCGAAGACCTGCAGGCGGCGCTTCAGCGTGCCGCGGTACTGGCTGCGCGCGACGATCTCCTGGCCCGGGTAGCAGCCCTTCTTGAAGCTCACGCCACCCAGCACCTCGAAGTTGATCATCTGCGGCACAAAGGCCTCGACCGTCACGCCGCGCACCCAGGCCATGCCGGCCGCGGCTTCGGCCCAGGCCCAGTCTTCGGCCGTCATCGCGGGGCCGGCCGGGGCGGGCGTGCCGGCGGGCTGCACGCGCAGCGCGCGGCCCGCGCCAGGCAGCGCGACCTGCACCGCGTCGCCATCGCGCGCGAGCGACCAGTCGTCGGCGGCCGGCTGGCCCAGCAGGCCGTAGACGGCGAACTCGGCGCTCGCGTCGCTCAACTTGCACTTGGCACGCAGCACGAACATGGACAGGCGCTTCAGCGTCGCGGCCAGCGTCTCGGCCGGCAGCGCCAGCAGGATCTCGTCCTCGCCCTGGCGCCAGCCCACCATGGTGGCCAGCAGCCGGCCCTTGGCGGTGCAAAAGCCGGCCAGGCGGGCGTGGTCGCGGTCCAGCAGCGCGAAGTCCTGGGTCAGCTGGCTGTGCAGGAAGCTGGCGGCGTCGGCGCCGTGGGCGCGGATCACGCCCCAGTCGACGAGACGCAGAGAGGTCGGTTCGGTCATGCTCGCAATTATCATCAGCCCCCTTTGGGCAGACCCCGGGCAAGGGCATGAAGTGGTTGGTGCGGGCGCTGCTCGCTGTGTTGTTGATCGCGGCGCTGGCCGCAGGCGCCGTCTGGCAGTGGCTGCGCAGCCCGTTGAGCCTTGCCGCGCCGTCCGTGGAGCTGTCCGTCGAGCCTGGCACCAACCCGGCCGATGTCGCGCGCGCCTGGGTCGCGGCCGGCGTGCAGACCGATGCGCGCTACCTCTACCAATGGTTCAAGTGGTCGGGCCAGGCGCGGCAGATCCGCGCCGGCAGCTACGAGGTGCATGCCGGCGCCACGCCGCGCGAGCTGCTGGACAAGATGGTGCGCGGCGACGAGGTGCTGGAGCAGTTGCGCCTCATCGAAGGCTGGAACTGGCGCCAGGTAAGGGCGGCCCTCGCGGCCGCACCGGCGCTGAAGGCCAGGACGGCGCAGATGAGCGATGCGGAGGTGATGGCCGCGCTCGGTGAGCCGGGCCTGTCGCCCGAGGGGCGCTTCTTCCCCGACACCTATGCCTACAGCCGCGGCGTCAGCGACCTGACCGTGCTCAAGCGAGCCCGCGCGGCGATGCAGCGCCGCCTGGCCGCGGCCTGGGCAGCCCGCGCGGCCGACCTGCCGTTGAAGTCGGCCGAGGAGGCGCTGGTCCTGGCCTCCATCGTCGAGAAGGAAACCGGCGCACCCGCCGACCGCAGCCGGGTCGCGGCCGTGTTCGTGAACCGGCTGCGCCTGGGCATGCCGCTGCAGACCGACCCCACCGTCATCTACGGCCTGGGCGAGGGCTTCGACGGCAACCTGCGAAAGCGCGACCTGCTGGCCGACACGCCCTTCAACACCTACACCCGCGGCGGCCTGCCGCCCACACCCATCGCGATGCCGGGCCAGGCCTCGCTGCAGGCGGCGCTGCACCCGGCGCCGGTGAAGTCGCTGTACTTCGTCTCGCGCGGCGACGGCAGCAGCGAGTTCAGCGAAGACCTCACCGCGCACAATCGCGCAGTCAACAAATACATCCGCGGCAAGTGACGGGACGATTCATCAGCTTCGAAGGCATCGACGGTGCCGGCAAGTCCACCCACATCCGGGCCGTGGCCGACTGGTTCCGCGCCCGTGGCGCCGACGTGCAGCTCAGCCGCGAACCCGGCGGCACGCCGCTGGCCGAGACCTTGCGCGACATCGTGCTGAAGGAGCCCATGGGCTCGCTGACCGAGCTGCTGCTGATGTTCGCCGGCCGTCGCGACCATGTCGAAACGGTCATCAAGCCGGCGTTGGCCGCCGGCAAGACGCTGCTCTGCGATCGCTTCACCGATGCCAGCTTCGCCTACCAGGGCGGTGGCCGCGGGCTGCCGTTGGCGGTGCTGGAGACGCTGGCCGACTGGGTGCAGGAGGGCACCGAGCCCGAGCTGACGCTGTGGTTCGACCTGCCCGCGGCGCAGGCCGCCGCGCGCCGGGCGGGTGCCCGCGAGGCCGACCGCATCGAGCAGCAGGACCTGGACTTCTTCGAGCGCGTGCGTGCCGGCTATGCGGCCCGCGCGGCCAAGGCGCCGGGCCGCATCGTGCGCGTCGACGCGAGCGGCACGGTGGAGCAGGTCGGCGCCCAGGTGCTGGCCGTGCTGTCGGAGCGCTATCCATGCTGAACGCCGATCTGCCCTGGCTTGAGCGCCCGCTCGCCGACGCGCTGGCGCGGGCGCGCTCGCATGCGCTGCTGGTGCAGGGGCCGGCCGGCGTCGGCCAGCTCGAACTGGCGATCAAGCTGGCGCAGAGCTGGCTCTGCGAGGACCGCACCGCCCCGCAGCCGGCCTGCGGCCACTGCGCCAGTTGCAAGCTGTTCGCCAGCGGTACGCATCCCGACTTCCAGCTGCTGCTGCCCGAGGCACTGGATGCCTCGGCCCGCGAGTCCCTGGGCCTGCCCTACGAGGAGCCCGACGCCAAGGCCGGCAAGGCCAAGCCCAGCCGCGAGATCAAGGTCGAGGCAGTGCGCAACCTGCTGGCCTTCGCGCAGGCCACGTCGGCGCGCGGCCGCGCCAAGGTGGCCGTCATTTTCCCGGCCGAGGCGTTGAACGGCGTGGCGGCCAATGCGCTGCTGAAGACGCTGGAGGAACCGTCCGGCCTGCTGCGCTTCGCGCTGGCCAGCCATGACAGCGCCGCGCTGCTGCCCACCATACGCAGCCGCTGCCAGCCGCTGCCGCTGCCCTTGCCGGACCGCGAGGCCGCGCTGGCCTGGCTGGCGGCCAAGGGCGTGGACGGCGCCGCCGGCCTGCTCGATGCCACCGGTGGCCGGCCGCAGCAGGCGCTGGCCTGGTCCGAGGCGGGGCTCACGGACGCCGCCTGGCAGGCCATCCCCAAGCGCGTGGCGCGCGGCGAGGTCGCGGCGCTGTCCGACTGGGCGCCGCCGCGCGTCATCGACGCGCTGCAGCGCCTGTGCCACGACCTCCTGCGCCGCGCCCATGGCCGGCCCGGCCAGTTCTTCGCCGCCGCCTCGCTGCCGTCTCCGCGCCGCGCTGCGCCGCTGCTGGGCTGGGACGCCGAACTGCGCCGCGCAGCCCGGCACGCCGACCACCCGCTGAACGCCGGGCTGTGGATAGAGGCGCTTGTCGCGCAGGCCCAGGCGGCCATGTCGGCGGCGGCCCGATGACTACACTCGCCCCATGAGCGACGCCAACTCCAAGCCCGGCCAGTCCGCGCAGTTCCGCCCCAGCCAGATGACCGGCGCACTGCCTCTGCCTGCGGTGAGTGGCGCAGGCAGCGCATCCAGTGCGCGGCCCAGTGTGATCCAGCTGGTGTTCAAGGAGAAGTCGGCGCTCTACGCGGCCTACATTCCGGCATTCACCGAAGGCGGCCTGTTCGTGCCGACGACGCGCGACTACCGGCTTGGCGAGGACGTCTACCTTCTGCTGGCCTTGCCCGAGGACAACCAGCGCTATCCGGTTGCCGGCAAGGTCGCCTGGCTGACGCCGGCCAATGCCTCGGGTGGCCGCACCCAGGGCGTGGGCGTGCGCTTTCCCGGCGACGAGAAGACGCGGCTGATCCGCGTGCGCATCGAGGAAATCCTGGGCACGGCCGTCTCGTCGAGCAAACCGACCCAGACGCTCTGATCCTGTTTCGATGTTCATTGATTCGCATTGCCACCTCAGCTTCCCCGAGCTGAAGAACAACCTGCCCGCCATCCTGGCCGACATGCACGCTGCCCAGGTCGACCAGGCCATCTGCATCTGCACGCAGATGGAGGAATTCGACGCCGTGCACGCGCTGGCGCTGCAACATGGCCAGCTGTGGGCGACGGTGGGCGTGCACCCGGACACCGAGGACATGCGCGAACCCGACGTGGCCGAGCTGGTGCGGCTGGCCGCGCTGCCTCGCGTCGTGGCCATCGGCGAGACGGGGCTGGACTACTACCGCCTCAACGGCCGCAGCATCGCGGACATGGAATGGCAGCGCGAGCGCTTCCGCACCCACATCCGCGCGGCGAAGGAGGCGAGCAAGCCGCTGGTCATCCACACCCGTTCCAGCGCCGCCGACACGCTGCGCGTGCTGGACGAGGAGGGCGGCGAGCAGGCCGGCGGCGTGTTCCACTGCTTCACCGAGACGGCCGACGTGGCGCTGGCGGCGGTGGAGCGCGGCTACTACATCTCGTTCTCGGGCATCGTCAGCTTCAAGAACGCGCAGGACCTGCGCGACCTGCTGAAGCTGCTGCCGCTGGACCGCCTTCTGATCGAAACCGACAGCCCCTATCTCGCACCCGTGCCCTTCCGCGGCAAGACTAATTCGCCAGCTTACGTGCCGCACGTGGCCCGTGCCGTGGCCGACGCGCTGGGCCTGCCCGTGGCCGAGCTGGCGGCCGCGACGACGGCCAACACGCGGCGGCTGTTCGGCCTGCCGGAATCTGCGGCATGAGGAAGGCCTGGCTGGCCGCGTGCGCACTGTCGGCCGTGGCCCTCGCGCGGGCCGCGCCCATCGACGACCTGGTCATCGCCGCCGAGCTGAACGACGGTCGAGCGGTGCTGGGCCTGTTGCTCAAGGGCGTCGATCCCAATCAGGCCGACGGGCGCGGGCGCAAGGCCCTCTTCGTCGCCGTGCGCGAGGACTCGTTGCGCGCGCTGGACAGCCTGCTCGCTGCACCGCAGACCCAGGTGAACGAGGCCAACGCCCAGGGCGAGACGCCGCTGATGATCGCCGCCATCCGCGGCTCGCTGCCGGCGGCACAGGCCCTCGTGAAGCGTGGCGCCGCCGTCAACCGCGCAGGCTGGACGCCGCTGCACTACGCCTGTGCCGGCCCGGACAACGGTGTCGCGGCCTTTCTCATCGCCCAGGGCGCCGAGATCGACGCGCGCTCGGAGAACGGCACGACGCCGCTGATGATGGCCGCACGCTACGGCAACAGCGATCTCGTGCCGCTGCTCCTCAAGGCCGGTGCCGAGCCGCGCGCGGCCAATGAGCAGGAGCTGACGGCCGCGGACTTCGCGGCCCGCGGTGGCCGCGATCTGATGGCCAGGGAGCTGCGCCGCGTCATCGAGGAGCGCCAGCGCGCGGCCGATGCCGCCAAGGCCTCTGGCGCCGACAAGTAATGCCCGCCCGGGCCGGCGTGTAGGGGAAACTCTTACAGCACCTCGCGCGCTGTGCCGACTGTCGCGGCCCGGGGCCCTTGCCTACAGTGAGGTCATCGACTCACCCGGAGGCTCAACATGCTGAACACTCACCCGAACCTGGCCGACCCGTTCGCGATGCTGATCGCCCCCGACCAGGTCATGAACGCCATCGAACGCTCCGACCGCCTGGCTCGCCTGCAGCGCCGCGTCTACCGGCCGCTGGATCGACCCTGGATCCCGGTCAGGGGCGGCGCGGCCGACTTCGACAGCGAGGTCGACGCCGAGCCGGACGTGCCCGACCTGTCCGACGAGGCCTGATAAACAAAACGCCCGCAGATGCGGGCGTTTTGTATGAGGCCTGAGCCTTCTTAGACGCGCTTGCGGTACTCGTGCGTGCGGGTGTCGATTTCGATCTTGTCGCCGTTCTCGACGAACAGCGGCACGGCGATCTCGAAGCCGGTGCCCTTCAGGCGCGCGGGCTTCATGACCTTGCCCGAGGTGTCGCCCTTGACGGCCGGCTCGGTCTCGATCTCGCGCACGACGCTGGTGGGCAGTTCGATGGAGATGGCCTTGCCGTCGTAGAAGGTCACTTCCGCGGCCATGCTGTCTTCCAGGTAGGACAGTGCGTCACCCATGTTCTCGGCCTCGACCTCGTACTGGTTGTACTCGGTGTCCATGAAGACATACATCGGGTCGGCGAAGTAGGTGTAGGTGCACTCCTTCTTGTCGAGGATGATCTGCTCCATCTTGTCGTCGGCCTTGAAGACCAGCTCGGCGCCGGCGCCGTTCAGCAGGTTCTTCATCTTGATGCGCACGGTGGCAGCGCCGCGGCCGCCGCGGCTGTATTCCGTCTTCAGGACGACCATCGGGTCCTTGCCCTGCATGATCACGTTGCCGGCGCGGATTTCTTGAGCGAGTTTCATGGTGTGTTGCGGTGGGATAAGGCCGGGCTTTCCGGCTGGGCGGCGCACCAGACTCCAGGAGACTCCGTCTCGGTTTGGCGCGGCAAAGCCGGTCATTCTAGCTGGAAACCCCTAAGAAGCTCTGCAATTGCGTCAGTAAATCGGGCTGGGCCGTCAGTTGTGCGCGCCAGGCCGGCGCATGGGCCGAGGCCGCTGCCAGGCCGTCCAGGGTGGCCGGCAGGGGCGTGAAGCCATTCCAGCCGCGCCAGACCGCGCGCCAGGCCTCGGGCAGGGCGGCGCGCGACATGAAGGCTTCCAGCTTGGCGCGATGGGCCTCGTCGTGTTGGGGGTAGATGTGCCAGACCAGGGGTTTGCCGGCCCATTGGGCGCGCACGAAGGAGTCCTCGCCGCGGACGAAGTTCAGGTCGCAGGCCCACAGCAGCCGGTCGTAGTCGTCCTGCGGCAGATAGGGCAGGGCGACCGTGCGCAGCCCCGGTCGGGCGGTGACCAGGGCCTGCAGCGGCCCCGGGCAGGCGAGCAGCAGCGTGGGCTGCCCGGCCAGCGCATCCAGCAGGGCTGGCAGCGCGGGGTTGGCGTAGGCGAACAGGCTGACGACCCGTTCGCCGGGGTGCGGCGCCCAGCCGCGCCGGGCCAGCCAGGCCGGGCCGTCGAAGCCGCCGATGGCCTCCAGCAGCCCCGGTTCGCGCAGCAGGCCGCCGGTGCGCCGCGTGAAGCCAGGGTAGAAGAAACGCTTGCTCAGCCCGGCGCCGGGGCCATGGAACTGTGGTGACGCTAGGCCGTGGCTGCGCTCGACGTAGTCCTCGGCGCTCAGGTACTCCAGGTTGACCCAGCGTGGTGGGGGCGTGCGCGCGGCCATGCGGGCGATGAAGGCGGGTGGCAGCTCGCAGCCGAAAGCTTCGATGACGACGTCGCCGGGCTGTGCAGCCACGTCGCCCTCGGGCCAGGTGTGCAGCGCGATGCCGGCGGGGCGGTCCGGTGCCATCCAGGCCAGTGCCGCGGCATCGTCCACCCACAGCCGCGCCATATGCCCGCGTGCCGCGAGGTCGCGCGCCAGCCGCCAGCAGACCCCCAGGTCGCCATGGTTGTCGATGACGCGGCAGAAGATGTCCCAAAGCACCGGCCTACTCATGGGATGGATTGTCCCAGGCCAAAATCCCGCGCCATGTCACTGCCACCCGTTCCTCCGTCCAATGCCGAACTCGGCGCCCAGCAGCAGGCCGAATGGTCCGCCGAGCGCGCCGCCGTCGAGGCGGCCGAGAAGCAGCGCGCCGTCGAGATGGAGGCCGCAGCGCGCGAAGTGCGCGAGAAGCTGGTGGCCGAAGTGAATGCGTTGCCGGCTCTTCCCGGCGTCTACCGCTATTTCGACGCCCGGGACGAGGTGCTCTACGTCGGCAAGGCCAAGGACCTGAAGCGCCGCGTCTCCAGCTACTTCCAGAAGAACCATGGCGGCACGCGCATCGGCATGATGGTGGCGCGCATCGCGCGGCTGGAGACGACGGTGGTGCGCACCGAGGCCGAGGCCTTGCTGCTGGAAAACAACCTGATCAAGACGTTGAACCCGCGCTTCAACATCCTGTTCCGGGACGACAAGAGCTACCCCTACCTGAAGATCACCGCGCACGCCTACCCGCGCATGGCCTATTACCGCGGCGCGGTGGACAAGCGCCACCAGTATTTCGGCCCCTTCCCGAGCGCCTGGGCGGTGAAGGAGTCCATCCAGCTGATGCAGAAGGTGTTCAAGCTGCGTACCTGCGAGGACAGCGTCTTCAACAACCGCAGCCGGCCTTGCCTGCTGCACCAGATCAAGCGCTGCTCGGGGCCCTGTGTGCCGGCCGGCCAGACTGGCGACTACGCGCGCAACGTGGCCAGTGCCGAGCGCTTCCTGCGCGGCGAGACCGACGAGGTCATGGCCATGCTGCAGGAGCAGATGATGGCCTTCGCCGAGAGCCAGCACTACGAGCAGGCCGCCGAGGTGCGCAACCAGATCCAGGCGCTGTCCAAGGTGTTGCAGCAGCAGGTCGTGGAGGAGAGCAGCGCCACCGGTCGCGACCGCGACGTCGACATCCTCGCCGTCAAGGTGCAGGGCGGCCGGGCCTGCGTGAACCTCGCCATGGTGCGCGGCGGCCGCCATCTCGGCGACCGGGCCTTCTTCCCCAAGCATGTCGACGACGCGACCGCCATCCAGCTGGAGGACGAGGAAGCGCTGTCGCCCGAGCGGCAGGTGCTGGAGGCCTTCATGGCCCAGCACTACCTGGCGTCGCCGGTGCCCGGCCTCATCGTCGTCAGTGAGGCCGTCGACACCGGCCTGGCGGAGGCGCTGGGCAGTCAGGGCGGCAGCCGCGTGACCGTGCAGGCCCAGCCGCGCGGCCAGCGTCGTATCTGGCTGGAGATGTGCGTCAAGGGCGCCGAGCTGGCGCTGGCTCGGCTGCTGGCCGAGGAGGGCTCGCAGCAGGCCCGCACGCTGGCGCTGGTCGATGCGCTGGACCTTGCGCCGCCCGAGATCGACAAGTTCCGTGTCGAATGTTTCGACATCAGCCATACCGCTGGCGAGGCGACGATGGCAAGCTGTGTCGTGTTTGAGGGGCATCAGATGCAAAGCAGCCAGTACCGGCGCTACACGATCGAGGGCATCACCGGGGGTGACGACTACGCGGCCATGCGCCAGGTGCTGACGCGCCGCTACAGCAAGCTGGCCGAGGCCGCGCAGCTCGGCACCGGCCGGCTGCCCGACCTGGTGCTGGTGGACGGCGGCCGCGGCCAGGTTGCGATGGCGCGCGAGGTCTTCGAGGAGCTGGGGCTGGACCTGGGCCTGATCGCCGGTGTCGAGAAGGGCGAGGGCCGCAAGGTCGGCCTGGAGGAGCTGGTGTTCGCCGACGGCCGCGAGAAGGTCTACCTCGGCCGCGACTCGGCTGCGTTGATGCTGATCGCGCAGATCCGCGACGAGGCACACCGCTTCGCCATCACCGGCATGCGCGCCAAGCGCGCCGCGGCGCGCACCGGCGGCTCGCGCCTGGAGGATGTGCCCGGCGTCGGCCCCAAGAAGCGCGCGCAGCTGCTGCAACGCTTCGGCGGCGTGCGCGGCGTGGCCGGTGCCAGCGTCGACGAGCTGGCCAGCGTGAAGGGGGTTTCACGCGAGCTGGCCGAGGAGATCTACCGCGTGCTGCACTGACGTGCGGAACACGCGGTCTAGCCGAGCAAATCTACCGTGCGCTGCACTGAGCGCGAATCCGAGGAGAAGACTTGTCTGTCATCGATCATTTCAAGCGTGCCGTCCGCTGGCTGATGGGCCCGGTGCTGGCCGGCTGCACTGCGGCGCCGCGCGCGCCGGCGCCGGTCCCGCCGCCTGCGCCCGTCGCCGTGCCGGCTCCGCAGCCATCGCCGGCCGTCGCAGCCGCGCCCAAGCCGTCCGGCCTGCCGGCACCCAGGCCCGTGCGCACGCAGGACGAGCTGCGCCGTCAGGCCGCAGAGCGCCTCGTCATGGCCAACCCCGACGGCACCTACATGACGCCGGCGCCGACCCATCTGCTGACGCTGGTGGTGCTGGAGGTCGAGCTGAAGGCCGATGGCAGCGTGCGCCGCGTCAACGTGCTGCGCAAGCCGAGGTTCGCGCCGGAGACGCTGCAGATGGCCGTTGACGCCATCTACCGCGCCGCGCCCTTCGGCGACGTTCGGCAGCTGCCCGAGCCCTGGAAGTTCACCGAGACCTTCCTCTTCGAGGAGGACCGGCGCTTCAAGCCGCTCAGCCTCAACTGACACCTTCTCGCCACAGTCCCGCGGGCCGGCGCCGGAGCTGCTCCGCGGGCTTGGGCACAATGCAGCGGATGTTCGCCCCCACGCTCTCTTTGATCACAGCCCCCCATGGGGGCGACAGTGCCCTCCGGGCGGCCGAGCGGGCACTGCAATGTTCCTGACGCTGCCGACCCTGCTGACCTGGGCCCGCATCGTGGCCATCCCGCTGATCGTCGGCGTGTTCCACCTCGGCCTGACGCCGGCGCACCAGAACCTGTTCGCGACGACCCTGTTCATCGTCGTCGCGTTGACCGACTGGCTGGACGGCTACCTCGCCCGCAGGCTCAACCAGGCCTCGTCCTTCGGCGCCTTCCTGGACCCGGTGGCCGACAAGTTCCTGGTCTGCTCGGCGCTGCTGATCCTGCTGGAGCAGCAGCGCGTGGACGCCTTCGTCGCCCTCGTCATCATCGGTCGCGAGATCGCCATCTCGGCCCTGCGCGAATGGATGGCGCAGATCGGTGCCTCGCGCAGCGTCGCCGTGCACATGGTGGGCAAGCTGAAGACGACGGTGCAGATGGTGGCCATCCCCTTCCTTCTTTACGACGGCCAGCTCTTCGGCCTCATCCCGACGCGGCTCTGGGGCACCTGGCTGATCTACGCGGCCGTCGTGCTGAGCATCTGGTCCATGGTCTACTACCTGCAGAAGGCCGTGCCGGAGATACGCGCCAAGGCGCGCTAGCCTGGCGTCGAGTTGTATCGGGACTTTTCCCGCCCTGTCCACCACCGGACGCGCGTCTAGAATCCGTTTCCCCGCGCGCGCCCCGGCCGCTTCAGTCGGCCTCCCATGGGCTGCGCAGTGCGCGGGGCCGACATCTGTATTGCAGTCTTGCACGCCGCCGTGGGTGCAGGCGCAACAGTCCGCTGAATCCTCTTGAGGGGGCACGAGTGAACAAGTCCGAATTGATCGAGCACATCGCCAAGCAGGCCGACATCTCCAAGGCCGCTGCCGGCCGTGCGCTCGAAGCCATCATCGGCGGCGTCAAGACGACGCTGAAGAAGAACGGCACTGTTTCGCTGGTGGGCTTCGGCACCTTCAGCATCACAAAGCGCGCGGCGCGCGCCGGCCGCAACCCGCGCACTGGCGATACGATCAAGATCAAGTCGGCCAAGGTGCCCAAGTTCAAACCCGGCAAGGCGCTCAAGGACGCCGTGAACTGACCCTTCCGCCGGTCCCGGAATTCCCGGGCGCTTAGCTCAGTTGGTAGAGCACCTCCCTTACACGGAGATTGTCGGCGGTTCGAGCCCGTCAGCGCCCACCACCCGCCCCAGGCGGTGTCTGCCGCATCGCACATAGAATGCGGCTCCCCTCGAAGGCGAACCTCGGTTCGCCTTCGTCGCGTTTGATTCGCGCTAGATCGTCAAGGCTCCCCGAGATGTTTGAATTCGTCCGCCAGCACAACCGCTTGTTCCAGTTCATCCTGCTGCTGCTGATCCTGCCGTCCTTCGCCTTCGTCGGCATGCAGGGCTATACCAGCATGATGGACGGCGCCAACGCCGGCGTGGCCACCGTCAACGGCCGCAAGATCACCCAGGCCGAATGGGACGCCGCGCAGCGCGAGCAGGCCGACCGGGTCCGCCGCCAGAACCCGACCATCGACGCCAAGCTGCTGGACACGCCCGAGGTCAAGCGCCAGGCGCTCGAGGGCCTCGTCACAGAGCGCACGCTCAAGGCCGCGGCCGACCAGCAGCATTTCACGCCCAGCATCGAGTCCGTCAACGCGCGCTTCTGGAACGACCCGCAGTTTTCCTTCCTGCGCAACCCTGATGGCACCGTCAACAAGGGGATGCTGGCCGCCCAGGGCATGACGCCTTCCATCTTCATGGAGCGCCTGCGCCAGGATTACGCGCTCCGCCAGGTCACGGCGCCCATCGAGGCCTCGGTCGCCGTCGGCGCTGCCGCACCCAAGCTGGCCTTCGACTCGCTGCTGCAGCAGCGCGAGGTGCAACTGCAGCGCTTCGACGTCAAGGACTTCGCTGCCAAGCTCAACCCGAGCGATGCCGAGGTGGACGCCTTCTACAAGGAACCGGCCAACGCCGCCAAGTTCCAACTGCCCGAGACGGCGCAGATCCAGTACGTCGTGCTGGACCTGGAGGCGCTGAAGAAGGACGTCAAGTTCACCGAAGACGACCTGCGGAACTACTACAAGGAAAACGCGTCGCGCTACGGTGTGCCCGAGGAGCGCCGCGCCAGCCACATCCTGATCAAGGTGGAGCGCAGCGCACCGGCCGAGGAGCGTGCCAAGGCCAAGGCCAAGGCCGAGGAGATCCTGGCCCAGGTCCGCAAGAACCCGGCCGAGTTCGCCGCACTTGCCAAGAAGAACTCCCAGGACGAGGGCTCGGCGGCCAATGGCGGCGACCTCGACTTCTTCAGCCGTGGCGCCATGGTCAAGGAGTTCGACGCGGCCGTCTATGCGATGAAGCCGGGCGAGATCAGCAACCTCGTCGAGACCGATTTCGGTTACCACATCATCCAGCTGACCGGCACCCGCGGCGGCGAGCAGAAGCCCTTCGAGGCGGTGCGTGCCGAGGTCGAGGCCGAGGTGCGCAAGCAGCTCGCCCAGCGGCGCTATTCGGAAGCCGCGGAGCAGTTCGGCAACCTCGTCTACGAGCAGTCGGACAGCCTGCAGCCCGCGGCCGACAAGCTCAAGCTGCAGATCCAGACCGCCACCGTGCAGCGCCAGCCGCAGCCGGGCGCCATCGGTCCGCTGGCCTCCGCCAAGCTGCTGGACGCCGTCTTCGGCGTCGAGGCCCTGCGCAACAAGCGCAACACAGAAGCCGTGGAGACCGGCCCCAACCAACTGGTGTCGGCCCATGTCACCCAGTACAGCCCGGCCCGCGTGCCGCCGTTGGCCGACGTGAAGGACAAGGTGCGGGAGCAACTCGTCAAGAAGCTCGCCTCGGAGCAGGCGAAGAAGGCCGGCGAAGCGCGCCTCGCCGCGCTGAAGGCCAATCCGGCCGACACCGCCGGCCTGGAAGCCGCCGTGACCGTGTCGCGGGCCAAGCCGCAGAACCTGACGCGAGCTCAACTCGAGGCCGTGCTGGGCGCCGATGCTTCCAAGCTGCCGGCGGCCGTGGGTATCGCTGCCGATGATGGCGGCTATGTCGTCGTGCGCATCAACCAACTGCAACCGCGCGACGCCACCGTCATCGACGACAAGCGTGCCGCCCAGCAATACGCCGGCGCCTGGGCTCGCGCCGAGGCCCAGGCCTACCTGGCCGCGCTGAAATCCCAGTACAAAGCCGTCATCAAAGTTGCCGCACCGGCTTCGGCTGCCAGCGCACCCTGATTTTTAGGTTATACTTATTGGCTCTGCGGTGGCTGTAGCTCAGTTGGTAGAGTCCAGGATTGTGATTCCTGTCGTCGTGGGTTCGAGTCCCATCAGCCACCCCATCTAAATATGAACGGCGTCAACAACTTAGGTTGTGACGCCGTTCTCGCTTTCGGGGCCAAGATCAGTTCGACGCGCGTCGCACGAGCTTGGTCCGGTCGTAAGCGGAGCTAAACGACGTTGACAGGCCTGCGCATCAGCGTCGATTTCCCGAACAGGGATTCGATGAGGTCCACGGCCACCAGTGCCGTCTTGTTGCGCTCGTCCAGCGCGGGGTTGAGCTCGACGAGGTCCAGCGAGGCCATGCGACCAGTGTCGGCGATCATCTCCATGC
>Ga0213878_10000185_pt1 | contig 26424 bp, 29 predicted proteins | sample VelepicoBEBS_R02_FD_161053 | JGI IMG/M metagenome (GOLD analysis project Ga0213878, IMG submission 161053) | Vellozia epidendroides bulk soil microbial communities from rupestrian grasslands, the National Park of Serra do Cipo, Brazil - BS_R02 | ecosystem: Environmental > Terrestrial > Soil >... | reverse complement strand
GATCCCCGAGGACGGTGTCGCCAACATCACGGACCTGGCTACCGGCGAGGTGCTGATGAGCCAGAACGTCGAGCAGGGCGACATCTGGCGCATGTGCCAGTGCAAGGACGCCGCCATCCGCGACTGGGTCAAGCTCGCCGTCAACCGTGCGCGCAACTCCGGCATGCCGGTGGTGTTCTGGCTGGACGCCTACCGCCCGCACGAGGCCCAGCTGATCACCAAGGTCAAGATGTACCTGCACGAGCACGACACGACTGGCCTGGACATCCAGATCATGAGCCAGGTGCGCGCGATGCGCTACACGCTGGAGCGCGTCGTCCGTGGCCTGGACACCATCAGCGCCACCGGCAACATCTTGCGCGACTACTTGACCGACCTGTTCCCCATCATGGAACTGGGCACCTCGGCCAAGATGCTGTCCATCGTGCCGCTGATGGCCGGTGGTGGCATGTACGAGACCGGCGCCGGCGGCTCGGCGCCCAAGCACGTGCAGCAGCTGGTGGAGGAGAACCACCTGCGCTGGGATTCGCTGGGCGAGTTCCTCGCGCTGGCCGTGAGCCTGGAGGAGCTGGGCATCAAGACCGGCAACGCCAAGGCCAAGGTGCTCGCCAAGGCCCTGGACGCCGCCACCGGCAAGCTGCTGGACAACGGCAAGGGCCCCAGCCCCAAGACCGGCGAGATCGACAACCGCGGCAGCCACTTCTACCTGACGCTGTACTGGGCCCAGGAGCTGGCCGCGCAGACGGAGGACGCCGAGCTGGCCGCCCGCTTCAAGCCCGCGGCCGAGGCGCTGACCGCCAACGAGGCCAAGATCGCCAACGAGCTTAAGGCCGTGCAAGGCAAGCCCACCGACATCGGCGGCTACTTCCTGCCGGACACGGTCAAGCTGGACCAGGTGATGCGCCCGAGCGCGACGTTCAACGCGGCGCTGGCTTCGCTCGCCGGCTGATCGCCGACCTCCAAGGACACGGGGCGCCATGGCGCCCCATTTTTTTGGCCGCAGCGGCCCTCTCGGCCCGCTCGCACGACAGGCGTTGCCCCCATCTGCGACGCCGTCCCACCCTGGCAGCGAGCCCGCCGCGCAAGACCCACCCGATGACGCGACATCCCCCTGCCCTGCCCGTGACGCCAGGCCGCGAAAAGGCCGCACGACCGCCCGCCCTGCCCCCAGGCCTGGCCGCCCGGCTCGACGGCGTCCGCTGGCGCCGCAACCTCGTCGGCGAGGCCGGGGCGGCGGTCTACCGGCTGCAGCGCCCTGGCGAGCCGGACCTGTACCTCAAACAGGGCCGTGCCCAGACGGCGCAGGCGCTGGCCGACGAGATGGCCCGGCTGCGCTGGTTGGCCGGCCGGATGCCCGCAGCCCCGCTGGTGCATTTCGAATGCACCGGGCACCAGGCCTGGCTGCTCACGCAGGCCGTCCCCGGCCTCACCGCCCATGAATGGCTGCAACGACGTCCGGACCGGGCGCCGCAGATCGTGGCGGAGTTGGCCCGGGGCCTGGCCCGCCTGCATGCGTTGCCTGCGTTGCACTGCCCCTTCCAGTCGCCCCTGGAGCAACGCCTCGCGCTGGCGCGCCAGCGCCTGGACGCGGGGTTGATCGACGCCGACGATTTCGACGACGCCCGCCAGGGCTGGACGCCCGACGCAGTTTGGCGGTCCTTGCAAAGCCTGCTGCCGCTGGCAATCGATCCGGTCGTGACCCACGGCGACTACTCGCTCGACAACATCCTGCTCGACGAGGATTTCCGCATCACCGGCCTGATCGATCTGGGCCGGCTGGGCGTGGCCGACCGCTACCAGGACCTGGCCATCCTGTGGAACTGCCTGGCCGAGTTCGGGCGCGACGTCCAGGCGCAGCTGTGGCCCGCCTGCGGCATCGACACGCCAGACGCCCGCAAGCTGGACTTCTTCCTGTGCCTGGACGAGTGCTTCTTCATCTCGCCAGGCCGGCGAGGCCGATCACATCTGGTCGATCATCACCTGCCCGAACCCTGAGCACGACACCTGCGTCGCGCCGTCCATCAGTCGCGCGAAGTCGTAGGTCACCTTCTTGCTCAGCACCGCCTTTTCCATCGCGCTGATGATGAGGTCGGCCGCCTCGATCCAGCCCATGTGCCGCAGCATCATCTCGGCGGACAGGATCAGCGAGCCGGGGTTCACATAGTCCTTGCCGGCGTACTTGGGCGCCGTGCCGTGCGTGGCCTCGAACATCGCGATGGAATCGCTCATGTTCGCGCCCGGCGCGATGCCGATGCCGCCCACCTGCGCGGCCAGCGCGTCCGAGATGTAGTCGCCGTTCAGGTTCAGCGTGGCGATGACGCTGTACTCGGCAGGGCGCAGGATGATCTGCTGCAGGAAGGCGTCGGCGATGACGTCCTTGATGGTGATGTCCTTGCCCGTCTTCGGATTCTTCACGCGGCACCAGGGACCGCCGTCTATCGGCTGGGCGCCGAACTCCTTCTGAGCCAGCGCATAGGCCCAGTCACGGAAGGCGCCTTCCGTGAACTTCATGATGTTGCCCTTGTGCACGATGGTCACGCTGGGCTTGTTGTTGTCGATGGCGTACTGGATGGCCTTGCGCACCAGCCGCTCCGTGCCCTCGCGCGACACCGGCTTGACGCCTATGCCCGAGGTCTCAGGGAAACGGATCTTGCTGACGCCCATCTCATCCCGCAGGAAGCGGATCAGCTTGGCTGCCTGGTCGCTGCCAGCCTCGTACTCGATGCCGGCGTAGATGTCCTCCGAGTTCTCGCGGAAGATGACCATGTCGACCCTGTGGGGCTCCTTCACTGGGCTGGGCACGCCGTCGAAGTAGCGCACGGGGCGCAGGCAGACGTAGAGGTCCAGTTCCTGGCGCAACGTCACGTTCAGCGAGCGGATGCCGCCACCCACCGGGGTGGTCAGCGGCCCCTTGATGGAGACGATGTACTCCTTGACGGCCTTCAGCGTCTCCTGCGGCAGCCAGATGTCGGGGCCGTAGACCCGCGTGCTCTTCTCGCCGGCGTAGATCTCCATCCAGTGGATCTTGCGGGCGCCGCCGTAGGCCTTGGCCACGGCCGCATCCACCACCCTCAGCATGACCGGCGTGACGTCGAGGCCGGTGCCGTCGCCCTCGATATAGGGAACGATGGGCTGGTCGGGCACGTTGAGCGAGAAGTCGGCATTGACCGTGATCTTCTGGCCGCCTTCGGGCACCGTGATGTGCTGGTACATGGCTGGGGGGCTTTCGCGAGAGACGAGAGAAAAACGAACGCGGCGATTTTGCCGCGTCAGCAGGCCAGCATGACCCGCTGCCAAACCCCATGTCCCAGGGCCCAGGCCGCGCCCAGCACCAGGGCCATGCCGGCCAGGCGCAGGGCCAGCATCTCCCCGCCTGCGCCGCGCTTGAGCAACCGCGCCCGCCACAAGGGCGCCACCACCAGGCCCGGCGTGCTGGCCAGCGCAAAGCCGGCCATGGCGGCGGCACCACCGGCCACCGAGCCGGACAGGCCCGCCAGCAGCAGCGCCGCATGCAGCAGCCCGCACGGCATGACAACCCAGGCCATCCCGGTGACGAAGGCACGGCTGGGCTTGGGGCGCCAGTTCAGCGCGCCCAGCCAGACCGGCATGCGCCCGCGGACCAGCAGCGTCAGGCCCAGCAGCAGCAGCGCCGCCTGCAGCAGCGCCCAGACCGGCTGCAGCAGCGCGGCCCCCTGCGAGGCGCGCGCCAGCGCGTCGGCCGACGCCGCCGCGAGGGCGCCGCCGGCCGTATAGCCCAGCACTCGCCCGGCCAGCAGCTTCACCGGCCGCTTGCCGCCCGCCAGCGCGCAAGGCGCGCTGCACATGGCCGCGCAATGCGGCATGCCGGCCAGGCCCATCAGCGTGGCGGAGATGATCAGCGCGGCATCCACCGGATGCCGCCTCAGAGGATCTTGGAGAAGCGCTCGCGGCTGGCGTCGCTCTGGCAGTAGCGGTCGAACACCATCGCGACGGCGCGCACGAAGTACCAGCCCAGCGGCGTGAGCTGGATGGCGCCCGGCTCCATGATGACGAGACCCTGCTCCGCCAGCGGGGCCAGCCGCGCCAGCTCGGCGGCGAAATAGCCGGGCACGTCGACGAGGTAGGACGCGGCGATGGACTCGAACTCCAGCCGCCCCTGGCACATCAGCGCCATGATGACGGCGCGGCGCAGCAGGTCGTCGCGCGTCAACGCCAGTCCGCGCTGTACAGGCAGCTGGCGCTGGCGCAGCGTGTCGTCGTACTCGACCAGCGTCTTGGCGTTCTGCGCATAGGTGGCGCCGATGCGGCTGATGGCCGACACGCCCAGGCCCACGAGGTCGCAGTCCGGCTGCGTCGAATACCCCTGGAAGTTGCGGTGCAGCAGGCCCTGTCGCTTGGCGACGGCCAGCGGGTCGTCGGGCAGCGCGAAATGGTCCATGCCGATGTAGGCGTAGCCCTCGCCCAGCAGCGCGCTGATGGCGCCGGACAGCATGGCCAGCTTGTCGCCGGCTGGCGGCAGCAGCTCGGCCACGATGCGGCGCTGCGGCTTGAAGCGCTGCGGCAGATGGGCATAGGCATACATCGCGATGCGGTCCGGACGCAGCTCGGCCACCTGCGCGATGGTGCGGGCGAAGGAGGACGGGGTCTGCAGCGGCAGGCCGTAGATCAGGTCCACGCTGATGGACGCGAAGCCCAGCTCGCGCGCGGCGCGCATCAGCGCCGCGACGGACGCCAGCGGCTGCACCCGGTGCACGGCCTTCTGCACGGAGGGGTCGAAGTCCTGCACGCCGAAGGACAGGCGGTTGAAGCCCAGCGCGCGCAGATGCGCCAGCCGCGAGGCATCCACCGTGCGCGGGTCCACCTCGATGGACAGCTCGGCACCCGGCAGCAGCTTGAAGCGCTGCCTAAGCGCATCCATCAGCCCCGTCAGCTCGGTGTCCGAGAGAAAGGTCGGCGAGCCGCCCCCCAGGTGCAGCTGCGACACCGGCGCCGGGCCGCCCAGCGCTTCGGCAACGAGGTCCATCTCCACCTCCAGGGCCGCCAGATAGGGCTGGGCGCGCTCATGGTGCTTGGTGATGATCTTGTTGCAGGCGCAGTAGTAGCAGAGCTGCTCGCAGAAAGGGATGTGAACATAGACCGACAGCGGCTGCAGCGTGCCGCGCTGGCGCAGCGCCTGCAGATGCTGGGGCGCCTGGTGGGCCTCGACGAAGCGGTCGGCCGTGGGATAGGACGTGTAGCGCGGGCCGGCGACGTCGTGGCGGCGCAGCAGGTCGGCGTCGATGGGGCGGTCTGTGACAGCAGGCATGCTGCCACTGTGCCGGCGCCCACCGGGCCGGGCGTTGATCCAGGTCAAGGCCATGGCGGGTGCCGCCGCAAACAATGCCTTTCATGCTGACCACACCGCCTCGTCCGATGAGCGTGCCGACCTCCGCCGAGAGGCCGGCACGGCCCTGCTCCGCCACGCTGGAGCCGCTGCGGGTGGCCTGCGCCAGCTGCAACCTGCGCGAACTCTGCCTGCCCGTGGGCCTGAACCCGGCCGAGCTGCAGAGACTCGACGGCTTGGTGGAGAAGCGCCGCAGCGTGCCGCGCGGCGACCACCTGTTCCGCAACGGCGACCGCTTCGAGGCGCTGTACGCTGTGCGCACCGGCTTCTTCAAAACCCGCATCGGCAGCGAGGACGGCCGTGACCAGGTCACCGGCTTCCAGATGGCCGGCGAGCTGCTGGGGCTGGACGGTATCAGCAGCGACCACCACCACTGCGACGCTGTCGCGTTGGAGGACTCCTCCGTCTGCGTGATCCAGTACCGTGACCTGGAGGAGCTGTCGCGCGAGTTCACTGTGCTGCAGCATCAGTTCCACAAGATCATGAGCCGCGAGATCGTGCGCGACCATGGCGTCATGCTTCTGCTGGGCAACATGCGCGCCGAGGAGCGCCTCGCGGCTTTCCTGCTGAACCTGACGCAACGCCTGCAGGCGCGCGGTTTCTCGTCGTCCAGCCTGGTGCTGCGCATGACGCGCGAGGAGATCGGCAGCTACCTGGGGCTCAAGCTGGAGACCGTCAGCCGCACCTTCTCCAAGTTCCAGGAGGATGGGCTGATGGAGGTCAAGCAGCGCCAGTTGCGCATCCTCGATCAGGCGGGGCTGCAGGCGCTGGTAAACAACAGCGCTTGTTGAGGCGGGCCTTCGCCCGGTCTGCCCCGAGGGCGACGGCGACGCTCGCAGCATTGCGCCGCATATCGGCCAGCCAGTAGCCGACTTGCAACCTCTTGGAATGAAGCGAAGGCCTCATCGAAATGCGGCTCTGCGCATCCGAAGTGCCAGGCAAATACAGCACGGAGAGCGTCCGTCAGGTGTTCGTCCTTCTCAAGCAGCGACATGGTGATGCCGCCGAGGTCCTATTCGGCAACCAGCGCTTCGATCAGCTCGACGCGATCGTTCGCAAGCACCCTCATGCCCGCTCGTATTGAACCAGCCTGCCGTTAAAGCCCAACTTGCGCTGGATGCGGCGTTTGCCTGTGTTGATGACGACGCCAGAGGGAATCTGGGTGCTGATGCCCGCGTTGTAATCGCGAGTCTGACGCGACTGGCACGTCTGGACACCGAGCTTTTTCAGGATCTCTGGCGCCAAGACCTCGAGCGGCTTCACCGGAATCGGCTTGCCGGAAAGCACGCTTGGCTTGGCTTTGGCGTACACACCGACCCCAAGCTTGACCAGCACACCCTTGTTCCGAAGCTCAGCGAGCGCTCGATTGACTTGCGCAGTACTCCCGAAGGAGTCGAACTCTGCGCGCAGGAAGACATCGGCGTTGCGATTCGCCAGGGAGCGCCTGAGGCGGTTCACGATGTACATGGCTGCAGATTCCGCTTGTCGACCTAAGTATGACACGACCCATAAACCATTGATTAATAACAATTTAATCGCGTAACAAGCGCTCACCGACCTAGCAAGACAGCGAACGACCGCCCCCAGCCAAAGCCGCGACGAACACAGCCCGCTGCACAAAGCCCTGAGCCGCGACACAAAATATCCAATGACCAATTGATTTACAGGATGTTTTCTGCATCCTTGTGCACCAGCCAGATACTGCCAGCCCCAAAGCGAAAAGGCCCTGCGGGGGCTCGCAGGGCCAGGGCATCGAAGGGCGGCGGGGGTCAGCCGACCTTGATCTCGTTGCGCACTTCCTTCACGCCCGGCACGGCCTGCGCGAGCTTGATGGCCTTCTGCGCCAGTTCGGCGCTGGGCGCTGCGCCCTTCACGACGATGACGCCGCCGCCTGCGCTGCTGACGGTCAGCGGCAGGGCCTGCAGATCCTTGTCCTGCTGCAGCGCCGCAGCGGCCTGGGCGGCGACGGCCGCGTCATCGCTGGCCGGCGCGGCCTGCTGGGCTGGCGCGGCAACGGGCTCGGCGGCGAACGACACGGTGGCGACCGTCGCCATCAGGACGGCGGACAGCAGGCGGGCGATGGTGGATGCTTGTTGCATGGCAGATCTCCTGAAGATGCTTGAAACGGAAGCGATGCCGGATGGCACCACGGACCAGTTCTACGCAACAGCCGTGCCAGCTACGGAAATCCGTTGCACATCAATCACTTGAGGTCGCGTCGCGCGCCCGGTGCGCAGCTGGGCCGGTGGCGCGGAGCGTTTTTGTCGCCGGGTGGCGACAGCCCGGCGGCACAGCCTGCTAAGTGCTTGATTCGCCTGACAGTTTTCTGTCGCCGGAATCCGACGCCGCCCCCGGCGCAGCGCCGCGGAACAGCTGCGGATCGAGCCCGTGCTTCTGCATCAGCCGGTAGAACTCGGTGCGGTTGCGATCGGCCAGCCGCGCCGCCTCGGCGACATGGCCGGACGTGAGCATGAGCAGCTGGTTCAGGTAGTCGCGCTCGAAGCGCTGCTTGGCATGCTGGTAGTTCAGCACCTCGGCCGCCGGCATCTGCAGCGCGCGCTGCACCTGGGCCAGCGACACCAGCGCCGCCGTGGCCAGCACGCAGACCTGCTCGACGACGTTGTAGAGCTGGCGCACGTTGCCTGGCCAGGGCGCCGTCACCAGCGCCTCCAGTGCCTCGGGCGCGAAGCCCTTGACCGGCTTGCGGTGTCGCTGGGCCAACGCCAGAAGGAAGTGCTGGGCCAGCAGCGCTATGTCCTCGCGCCGCTCGGCCAGCGGCGGCAGCCCGAGCTTGACGACGTTGAGCCGGTAGAAGAGGTCCGGGCGGAACTGCCCCTCGGCCATCGCCAGATCGAGGTCCCGATGGGTGGCTGAAAGCACGCGCACGTCCACCACCACCGCCTCGTTGCTGCCCACGGGCCTCACCACACGCTCCTGCAGCACCCGCAGCAGCTTGACCTGCAGCGCCAGCGGCATGTCGCCGATCTCGTCGAGGAAGACTGTGCCGCCCTGCGCGGCCGGGATCAGACCCTGGCGGTGGCCCTGCGCGCCGGTGAAGGCGCCCTTCACGTGGCCGAACAGCTCGGACTCCAGCAACGCCTCGGGAATTGCCGCGCAGTTCACGGCGACGAAGGGCCGCGCCGCGCGCGGGCTGGCATTGTGGATGGCTCGGGCCAGCAACTCCTTGCCGGTGCCGCTGTCCCCGGCGATCAGCACGCTGGCGTCGGTGGCCGCCACCAGCCGCGCCTCGGCCAGCACCTCCGCCATGCGCGGGCTGCGGCTGATGATCTCGCGGCGCCAGGCGCCGTCGCCATCGAAGGCCGCGGGGCCCGGTGCGTTGAGCAGCAGCGCGCGGTTGATCTTGGCCATCAGCTCCTGGCCATCGAAGGGCTTGGTCAGGTAGGCATGGGCGCCGCGCGTCGTCGCCTCCACCGCGTCGGGAATGCTGCCATGGGCCGTGAGCAGGATGACCGGCAGCGACGGGTGGCGGGCGCGCACCTCGTCGAACAGCGCCAGGCCGTCCATGCCCGGCAGGCGGACGTCGGTGATGACGAGCGACGGCAGCCGAACGGCGAGTTGCGCCAGCGCAGCCTCGGCGCTGGAGACGGCCTGAACCACGTGGCCGGCGGCGCTGAGCCGCATCGTCATCAGGCGCAGCAGGTCGGCGTCGTCGTCGACCAGCAGCAGGGTGGCTTGGGTCGTCATGTGGGACTCTTCAGCGCTTGACGGGGAGGGTCTGCTCGATGGCTTTCAATGCCTCAAGCTTTTCATTGAGCTGCTCGTTGCGGCGCTGGCTGTCGCGCAGTTGCTGGGTCAGCTTGTCGACGTTGTCCTGCAACCGGCGCTGCTCGGCCAGGCGCGCCGCCAGCAGCGTGGCCAGCGGCTTCAGCGGCTCGATCTGCGGCTCGGTCGCGCTGGCGGCGAGCTCCAGCTGCGCCGTGGCCTGGGCCAGTTCGGCGCCGCCGCGGCCCTGGCTGAAGGCCAGGGCCTTGTGCAAGTCCTGCGCATAGGCCAGCAAGGCCTGCAAGTCCCCAGCTTCGGGCGCCGGCGGCGGCGCGGGGCAGACCGGCAGGGGTGGCGGCGGTGCCGGCTCCGGCAGCGGGGCCGGGGTCTGGCAGGCCGCGAGCAGCAGCAGGGCCAGGATGGGCAGTCGTCGCTCAGGTCGCATGGGGAATCTCGATCCGGAAATGGGCGCCGCGCTCAGCGGGCAGCAGGCGGCAGCTGCCGCCATGCGCCTGCACGATCTCGCGCACGATGGACAGGCCGAGGCCGCTGCCGCGGCGCGCGCCGGGCGCCTGGTTGCGGCCTTGGTAGAAGGGATCGAAGACGCGGCCGGAATCCTCGGGAGCCACGCCGGGGCCGGCGTCCGCGCAATCGATGCGGACCTTGCCGTCGCCCTGCTCCAGCGCCAGCGTGATGCGCCCGCCCGGCGGGCTGAAGCGCACCGCGTTGGCGAGCAGGTTGGCCAGCACCATGCCCAGCTTCTCGCCGTCGACGAGGGCCGTGCAGGGCCGGGACTCGACGCGCACGTCCAGCCCGCGCGCCTGCCACAGCAGCCGCTGGTCGTCGACGACGCGGGCCAGCAGCGCCGGCAGGTCGGTGGCACAGCGCTGCAACTGTTGCGAGTCCGAGGCCAGCGTCTGGTAGCTCAGCAGGTCCTCGATCTGGCGCTGCAAGGCCATGCTGTTGTCGCCGAGTATGCGCACGATCTCGGACTGGTCCGGCGTCAGCGGCCCGGCCACGCCGTCGCGCAGCAGCGCTGCACCCTCGCGGATGGAGGCCATGGGCGTCTTCAGTTCGTGCGAGATGTGGCGCACGAAGCGCGTCTTGTCGGACTCCAGCGTCGCCAGCCGCTGGCGCAGCCAGTCCAGTTGGCGGCCGAGCCGGCGCAGGTCGGCCGGACCGCCGATGGCGATGGGCTCGTCGAGACGGTTGTCGCCCATGCGACCTATGGCGGCCTCCACATGGGCCAGCGGCCGCAGCAGCCAATGACCGAAGCCCAGGGCCAGCAGGCCGGCCAGCGCGATGGCGCCCAGCACCAGGCCGCTGATGAGGCGCCGCTGCTGCTCCAGCTCCGCCAGTACGGCGTCACCGCGCCGGTCCATGGCCAGTTGGCTGTGCTCGGCCAGCAGCTCGTTGAGGCGATGCAGGCGGACGAACAGCGGCGTCAGCTGCTTCAGCGCGGCGCCACGGGCAAGCGCCGGGCCGGTGCCCTGCAGCACCTCCCAGGCCGCCTCGGCCTGGCTCATCCATTCGGCCAGCAAGGGCTGCGCGGCCGCATCGCCCATCAGCTGGACCAGCGCCGCCTGCGTGGCGCGGGCGTCGGCCCAGGCGGCCTGATAGCGGTCGCGCAGGCTGATGTCGTCCAGCACCAGGAACTGGCGTGCACTGCGCTCCATGGCCACGGTACGCTCGGCCAGGCGCTGCACCTGGGCGCTCAGTCCGGCGGCGTCCTGCGAGGCCTGCCGGCCCTGCAGCGCGACGTGCTCCAGCGCGAACATCGCCTGCGCCGCCGCGCCACCGAGCACCGCCGTGATGAGCAGGAAGGCCGCCAGCAGGCATTGGTGGAAGGACAGGCCACGCAGCCGGCCGGCGCGCGGGCGGGCCGGATCCGGCGAAGACTGGGACGCGGTCGCAGCGATCGACGAGGAGGCGGTGGCGAGGTGGGGCTGGGGCATCAAGGAAGGCGCGCGCGGACGCGCCGCATCCTAGGAGGACGGCCGCGCTGACCGCGTAGGAGCAGGCCGTCTTTGCAGCGCCAGGCAACCGGGCTCCGCCCAGGGGCAATACGCCGATGCTGCGGCGCAGCATTCCAAGGCGTAGGATGGTCCCATGCGTCCCCAAGTCCTCATCATCGGCTGCGGCTTCGGCGGCCTGGAGGCGGCGCGCGCGCTGCGTGCCGCCGACGTCGACATCACCGTCGTCGACAAGACCAACCACCACCTTTTCCAGCCCCTGCTCTACCAGGTGGCCACGGCGGGGCTGTCGGCGCCGTCCATCGCGGCGCCCATCCGCCACCTGTTCCGGCACCAGCCCAACGTGACGACGCTGCTGGGCGAGGTCGTCGCCCTCGACGCCCGGGCCCGCACGGCCACGCTGGAGGACGGCTCGCAGCTTCGCTGGGACCACCTTATCGTCGCCGCTGGCGCCACCCACAGCTATTTCGGCCGCGACGACTGGGCTGCGTTCGCGCCGGGCCTGAAGACGCTGCAGGACGCCTTCGAGATCCGCCGCCGCGTGCTGCTGGCCTTCGAGGCCGCAGAGCGCGAGGATGACCCGGCGATGCGGGCGGCGCTGCTGCAGTTCGTCGTCGTCGGCGGCGGACCCACCGGCGTCGAGCTGGCCGGCACCTTCGCCGAGATCGCACGGCACACGCTGCCCGGCGAGTTCCGCCGCATCGACCCGCGCCAGGCGCGCGTGCTGCTCGTGGAGGGCAGTCCACGCGTGCTGCAGGCCATGCCCGAGGCCTTGAGCGAGCGCGCCCGCGAGCAGCTGGCGGCGCTGGGCGTGGAGGTACGCCTGGGTGCCCGCGTGACCGGCATCGATGCTCACGGGCTGGACATCACGACAGCCGCCGGTGCAGAGCGCCTGCACAGCCGCTGCATCGTCTGGGCCGCCGGAGTGGCCGCCTCGAAGCTGGGCCAAGCGCTGGCCGAGGCCACCGGCTGCTCGCTGGACCGCGCCGGCCGTGTCGTCGTCGAGCCTGACCTGAGCGTGCCGGGCTTCCCCGCCATCCAGGTCATCGGCGACCTCGCCGCCGCGCACAGCCATGTGCCGGGCCGGGAACCCAAGGCGGTACCCGGCGTCTCACCCGGCGCCAAGCAGATGGGCCGCCACGCCGCGGCCAACATCGTGCGCCGGCTGCGCGACCAGGCCGCCCTGCCCTTCCGCTACCGCGACTACGGCAACCTCGCCACCATAGGGCGCAACAGCGCCGTCGTCGACCTCGGCACGCCGGCCGGTCCGCTGCGCTTCTCAGGCTATCCGGCCTGGCTGTTCTGGCTGTTCGCCCACGTGTACTTCCTGATCGGCTTCCGCAACCGCTTCGTCGTGCTGCTGGACTGGGCCTGGGCCTACTGGACCCATGACCGGCATGCGCGCGTCGTGGCGGACAGCGCAGCAGATCCTAGCGAGGCCAGCCCGGCGCGCGAGCTGCAGGCCTGACCTCGTCCGCCGGCAGGCTGGCGAGCAGCAGTGCCAGGCTGGCGCCCAGCGCGCTCACGCCCCAGAAGATCAGGAAGCCGACCGTGTAGACAGCCTGCACCGACAGCGCCACCGGCGTGGCGCCGAACCAGCGCAGCTCGCCGGGGTCGACCACAGCGAACACCAGCAGCTCCAGCACGCCAGCCGCGAGAAAGGACGACCAGGCCGCCGCCATCGCGAAGCGCGCGATGCGCGAAGGGCCGGGCCCGCCGTTCACCGCTTGGCTCCGGCGGCAGTGCCGGTCGTGGCGTGATTGCGGCCCAGCATTGCCGGCATGTCGCCGGACTGCGCACGCACGTCGGCCGGCTCGGCGTCGTCCGCTGCGCGCTGCGCCGTGGGATGCAGGTCCAGCGGCGGGTCGGGATGCTTGATCGCCAGCGCCAGCGTCAGGAAGCTGGCGACGACGACGGCGGCCGGGCCTCCGGCCACCAGCCACACCATGGGCTCGCGCCAGGCGGATTCGGGTTTCACTGCGGACATGGGCTTCTCCTCGCCGTCAGCGCGGCAGCACGAAGGTGGATTTCTCGACGACGCTCTCGCCGGCACCCGCACCGATGCGGCTGACGCGCCATTGCATGGGGTGGGCACCGGGCTTGAGCCGGCCGGCACTTTCCGGGGGCATGCGCAGTGCCACCGCGACCCAGCGTGCCTCGGCCGGGCCCAGGTCCACGGTCGTGGCCCGGGTCAGCACCAGGCCGGGCAGGCCGTCGGCCTCGATGCGGTACTGCTGCGGCGCTTCGGTCGCGTTCATGACCTGCAGCCGGTAGACGTTCTCCACCCAGCCGTCCTCGACCAGGCGGGCCAGAGCGGCGCGGTCGCGCACCACGTCGACGCGAAAACCATGTCGAGACGCCAGGCTCCAAAGCAGCGCCGTGCAAATGAGCAGCAGCACGCCGGTGTAGATCAGCACGCGCGGCCGCAGCACGCGCCGCCAGCGCTGGGCGCGGCTCAGGCGCTGCTCCAGGCCGTTCTCGGTGTCGAAGCGGATCAGGCCGCGCGGCGTGGCCATCTTGTCCATGACGCCGTTGCAGACGTCGACGCAGGCGGCGCAGCTGATGCATTCGTACTGCAGGCCGTCGCGAATGTCGATGCCGGTGGGGCAGACCTGCACGCACAGGCCGCAGTCTATGCAGTCGCCCAGCGGGGTGGCGCGCGCCTCGCCCTTCCTGCCACGCTTGGCGTTGTTGCCGCGCGGCTCGCCGCGCACCGGGTCGTAGCTGACGATCAGCGTGTCGCGGTCGAACATCGCGCTCTGGAAGCGCGCGTAGGGACACATGTACTTGCAGACCTGCTCGCGCATGTAGCCTGCGTTGCCGTAGGTGGCGAAGCCGTAGAACAGCACCCAGAAGCTCTCCCACGGCCCCAGGCCGAAGGCGAGCACCTCGCGGGCCAGCACGTGGATGGGCGTGAAGTAGCCGACGAAGGTGAAGCCGGTCCACAGGCCCAACGCGATCCAGACCAGCTGCTTGCCGGTCTTGCGCCAGAGCTTGTCCAGGGACCAGGGCGCCTTGGTCAGCCGCAGCCGCGCATTGCGGTCACCCTCGAACCAGTGCTCCACCCACATGAAGATCTCGGTGTAGACGGTCTGCGGGCAGGCAAAGCCGCACCACAGCCGTCCGGCGACGGCGGTGAACAGGAACAGGCCGAAGGCCGAGATCATCAGCAGGGCCGTGAGGTACACGAAGTCCTGCGGGTAGAGCACTAGGCCGAAGATGTAGAAGCGCCGGGCCTCCAGGTCGAAAAGCACGGCCTGCCGGTCGCCCCAGGCCAGCCACGGCAGGCCGTAGAACACCGCCTGTGTCAGCGCGACGAAGGCCCAGCGCCAGCGGGCGTAGAAGCCGTCCACCGCTCGCGGATGGATCTTGTCCTCCGACCGGTAGAGACGGATGACCTGGGTGGCGTCACCCGGGCCGGTCGCGGTTGAATCGGGCATCGGGATCAACGGGCGGCAGCAACGCTCTGTGGTTGCGACAGGCCCCAGACATAGGCCGCCAGCACGCGGATCTGCTCGGGCGTCAGGCGCTCGCCATGGGCCGGCATCACGTTGTGCTTGCCGTTGTTGATCATGGCCATGACAGCCTCCTCGCCCCAGCCGTGCAGCCAGATCTTGTCGCTGAGGTTAGGCGCCCCCAGGGCCTGGTTGCCCTGGCCGCCCGGGCCGTGGCAGGCCGCGCAGACGACGAACTTGGGCTTGCCGAGCTGCGCGTAGAGCGGGTTGTGCGGGCTTCCAGACAGCGACAGCACATAGTGGGCGACGTTGCGCACGTCCTCGCTGCTACCGACCGCCGCCGCCATGGGCGGCATATTGCCTTCGCGGCCCTTGGTGATGGTCTCCGTGATGGCCTCGGGCGTGCCGCCCCACAGCCAGTCGTTGTCAGTCAGGTTGGGGAAGCCCTTGGAGCCCTTGGCGTCGGCGCCATGGCATTGCGCGCAGTTGTTGGCGAACAGCCGCTCGCCGATGGCATGGGCCTTGGGGTCCCTGGCCAGCTGCTCGGGCGTCATCCCATCGAAAGCGGCGTAGATCGGCGCCATCGCGGCGCGCGCCTTGGCGGTGTCGGCCGCATGCTCGCCGAGGCTGGTCCAGCCCAGCTTGCCGGCCTCGCTGCCCAGGCCCGGGTAGAGGGCCAGGTAGACGCCCGAGAAGACGATGGTGAGCACGAACAGCCCCATCCACCAGGCCGGCAGCGGGTTGTTCAGCTCGCGCAGGTCCTCGTCCCAGACATGGCCCGTCGTGTTGTCTGCGGCCATGACCTGGCGGCGGCTCGCGACGATGAGAAGGATGCCGCACAGAACCAGGCCGCCGATGGTGGCGATGGCGACGAAGAGGGACCAGCCGCTGCTGAAGAAGTCGCTCATTGCTCGTCTCCTTCAAACGGCAGGCGCGCAGCATCGTCGAAGCGGCCGCGCCAGGCCCAGGCGATGATGCCGACGAAGACGGCCAGCGACACCAGGGTCACGGCCACACGGAGTTCGTTGATGCCCATGGTCCGGGCTCCTTACTTGTTCGCGGTGCCGAGCACCTGCAGATAGGCCACCAGCGCGTCGAGCTCGGTCTTGCCCGCCACGTCCTGGGCCGAGGACTTGATCTCGTCCTCGGTGTAGGGCACGCCCAGCGTGCGCATCGCGGCCAGGCGCACCGGCATGCCGGCTGCGTCCACGGGCGACTTCTCAAGCCAAGAGTAGGCGGGCATGTTGGACTCGGGAACCACGTCGCGCGGGTTGTTCAGGTGGATGCGGTGCCAGTCGTCGCTGTACTTGCCGCCCACGCGGTGCAGGTCGGGACCGGTGCGCTTGCTGCCCCACTGAAAGGGGTGGTCGTAGACGAACTCGCCCGCGGTGGAGTACTTGCCATAGCGCAGCGTCTCGGCGGCGAGCGGGCGGATCATCTGCGAGTGGCAGTTGTAGCACCCCTCGCGCAGGTAGATGTCTCGCCCGGCAAGTTGCAGCGCCGTGTAGGGCTTGAGACCGGGCGCAGCCTGCGTGGTGGAGCGCTGGAAGAACAGCGGCAAGATCTCCACGACGCCGCCGACCAGCACGGTCAGCAGCACCAGCACGATCATCAGCAGGTTGCTGGTCTCGATGCGCTGGTGGCCGGAGACGGCTTGGGTGTTGTTGCTCATGAAATCTCCTTCAGGCGTGGGCCAGCGCGGCGGTCGGGATGCGCGCAGGCTGCACGTGGCCGGCCTGCACCGTCTTGATGACGTTCCAGCTCATGACGCCCATGCCGGCGAGGTAGAGCAGGCCGCCGCCCAGGCGGATCACGTAGAAGGGCCAGGTCGCCTTGACACTCTCGACGAAGGTGTAGACCAGCGTGCCGTCGGGGTTGACCGCGCGCCACATCAGGCCCTGCATGACACCGGCGATCCACATCGCGGCGATGTAGAGCACGATGCCGAGCGTCGCGATCCAAAAGTGCAGCTCGATGGCACGCTTGGAGTACATCTCGGTGCGGCCATACATGCGCGGGATCAGGTGGTACAGCGAGCCCATGGAGATCAGGCCCACCCAGCCCAGCGCGCCGCTGTGCACATGGCCCACCGTCCAGTCGGTGTAGTGCGACAGCGCGTTGACCGTCTTGATCGACATCATCGGACCCTCGAAGGTCGACATGCCGTAGAACGACAGTGCGACGATGAGGAACTTCAGGATGGGGTCGTCACGCAGCTTGTGCCAGGCGCCCGACAGCGTCATGACGCCGTTGATCATGCCGCCCCAGCTGGGCGCCAGCAGCACCAGGCTGAAGATCATGCCCACGCTCTGCGCCCAGTCCGGCAGCGCCGTGTAGTGCAGGTGGTGCGGACCCGCCCACATGTAGGTGAAGATCAGCGCCCAGAAGTGGACGATGGACAGGCGGTAGCTGTAGACGGGCCGCTCGGCCTGCTTGGGGATGTAGTAATACATCATCCCGAGGAAGCCGGCAGTCAGGAAGAAGCCCACCGCGTTATGGCCGTACCACCACTGCACCATCGCGTCCTGCACGCCGGCGTAGGCGGAATAACTCTTCCAGAAGCTGACCGGCAGCACCGCGCCGTTGACCAGGTGCAGCAGCGCGACGGCGATGATGAAGGCGCCGAAGAACCAGTTGGCCACGTAGATGTGGCGGATCTTGCGGCGCCCCACGGTGCCGAAGAAGACGATGGCGTAGGCCACCCAGGCGATGGTGATCAGCACGGCTATGGGCCACTCCAGTTCGGCGTATTCCTTGCCGCGCGTGATGCCCAGCGGCAGCGTGATGGCCGCGGCCACGACAACCAGCTGCCAGCACCAGAAGTGGAACCACGCCAGGCCCGGCGCGAACAGCCGCGTCTGGCCGGTGCGCTGCACCACGTGGTAGCTGGTCGCGAACAGCGCGCAGCCGCCGAAGGCGAAGATGACGGCATTCGTGTGCAGCGGGCGCAGCCGCCCGTAGCTCAGCCAGGGAATGCCCAGATTGAGGTCAGGCCATGCCAGCTGGGCGGCAATGACGACTCCCACCAGCATGCCCACCACACCCCACAGCACGGCGGCCAGCGCAAAAGCGCGTACCGGTCCGTCCTCGTATGCCGCCCCGGTGGCCAGGGCTTTTTCGTTCGCCATCGCGACTCCTTCAGTCTGATGCGAACCATTCTTCGTGCCCTCGGGCCTACGTGCCTTGATCCTCGTCAAGCAGGATGCGTTCACCCTCGCGCGCGAGGTCTTCGAGTTGCCCAGAGTTCACGGCCCAGCCGAACACGGCCACGATGAGCAGCACGAGGACCACCGAGAACGGGATGAGCAGGTAGAGGATGTCCATCAGCGATTCAGTCTCTGGGCGTTGAGCACGACGAACAGCGAGCTGCTGGCCATGCCTAGGCCGGCCGCCAGCGGCGGCAGCCAGCCCGCGAGTGCCAGCGGTACGCAGGCCAGGTTGTAGAGCGCGGCCCAGGCCAGGTTCTGGCGCAGCACGCGGCGGGTCTTCTGTGCCAGCGCAAGCGCCTGCGGCAGCGCCATCAGCCGGTTGGACACCAGCAACGCATCGGCGGCGCTGCGCGCCAGCATGGCGCCCTGCCCCATCGCGACGCGCACGTCGGCCGCGGCCAGCACCGGCGCGTCGTTGATGCCGTCGCCCACCATCAGCACCCGCTCACCGCGGGACTGCCAGTCGCGCAGCGCGGCCAGCTTGGACTCGGGCGTCGCACCGCCGCGCCAGTCGTCAATACCCAGCTGCGCGGCCATGCGCGCGACGGCCGCGGGCTGGTCGCCCGACAGCAGGCGCACGCGCCGGCCCTGGCCGTACAACGCCGCCACCGCCTCGGCGGCATCGGCCCGCGGCGCCTCGGCCAGGTCCAGCCACAACACGCAGTCGCCACTGCCGAAGGCGAGCCGCGCTTGCACGTCGGGCCGCTCGCCAACCCAGGCCGGCGCGCCCAGGCGCCACAGCCGCCCGTCCGCGTCGCGGGCCTCGACGCCGCGCCCCGCCACCTCGCGCACCGCGGTCCAGGCGCCAGCCCCGCTGCCGTCGGCCAGCGCCTGCGCATGCGGGTGGCGCGACAGCCCTGCCAGGCTGCGCGCGGCGGCCAGCAGCCCGTCGGCGTCAGCGCCTTCCGCGCCCTGCACCCAATGCCGGCGCAACCGCAGGCGGTCCTCGCTGAGCGTGCCGGTCTTGTCGAAGACGACGGTATCCACCGTGCACAGGCGCTCCAGCGCCGACAGGTCGGCCAGCAGCAGGCCGCGCCGCGCCAGCGCGCCGCTGGCCGTCAGCCAGGCGGCGGGCGCGGCCAGCGTCAGGGCGCAGGGGCAGGTCACGATGAGCACGGCGACGGCCACGGCGACGGCGCGCGACGGCTCCATCCACCACCAGGCCAGGCCCGCCGCCAGCGCCAGCAGCAGCACGCTGGCCGTGAAGCCCGCGGCCACGCGGTCCAGCATGCCGCCGGCCAGCGGCCGCTGGCTCTGCGCCTGCTGCATCAGCCGCACGATGCCCTGGGCCGTCGTGTCGGCGCCCACGCGCTGCACGGTCACGACCAGTACGCCGTCGAGGTTGAGGCTGCCGGCCACGACCTCGTCGCCCGCGGCCTTGGCCACCGGCGCAGACTCCCCCGTCAGCAACGCCTCGTTGACCCAGCCCTGGCCCTCGACGATGCGGCCGTCCGCGGCGAAGGCCTCGCCCGCCGCCACACGGATGCGCTCACCCGGGCGCAGCGCCTCGGGCGGCACGCGCTCGCTGCTGCCGTCGTCATGCAGCCGCTCGGCCGCCGCCGGCAGCGCGCCAGCCACCGCCTCCAGCGCCTCGGCGGCGCGGTGCCGCGCCCCCAGCTCGAACCAGCGCGCCAGCAGCAGCAGCGCGATGAACATCGTCAGCGAGTCGAAGTAGACCTCGTGGCCCAGCGGGCCGGCCGGGTCGAACAGCGCCCCGGTGCTGGCAACGAAGGTGACGGCAATGCCTATGGCCACCGGCACGTCCATGCCCAGCCTCCGGGCACGCAGCTGGCGCCAGGCACCGCTGAAGAACGGCCCTGCCGAGAACGCCATCACGGGCAGCGTCATGACCCAGCTGCCCAAACGAAGCAGCTGGTCCAGGTCGGGCGACAGCTCGCCCGGCGCGGCCACATAGGCCGGCGTAGCCAGCATCATGACCTGCATCATCAGGAAGCCCGCGACGAACAGCCGCCACAGCGCCTGCCGGCTCTCCAGGCGGCGCATCTCGCGCGCGGGCGCGGCGACATCGGGCGTGGCACGGTAGCCGACGGCCTGCAGCGCGGCCAGCAGGTCGGCCAGCGCGACGCGCGACGGCTGCCAGCGCAGTGCCAGCCGGGCGGACGCAGCGTTGACGCTGGCCGCCTCGACGCCCGGCAGCTTCAGCAGCGCGGCCTCGATGATGCCGGAGCAGGCAGCGCAATGCATGCCGGCCACCTGGAATTGCGACAACGCCGCCCCGGCCGGGCCGTCGGGCCAGGCCGTGAAGGGGGCAAGAAGCCTGGCGTCGGCATCGGCCGCGCGCAGGCTGGGGGGCGTAGCGCTCACGCCGCCAATCTAGCCGGCACGCGGCCGGCGGCGCATGACATGAATCAAGTCAGGCGCAAATCCCGCGACGCCGAGATGGGTCTTGCTGCGCTGGTGCCCCAAGGTCTGCAGCGGCGGTCGAGGAGACAAGTCGGCGCTCGCGTCTCGGGCGCTCGCCAAGCGGCGATTCCTGCGCCGGTCCTTAGACCAGGAGAACGACGTCGCTGTACTTGGCCAGCACCTCGTCGACCGTCACGAGCTTGAGTGGCTCCACCAGCGCTTGAGCGACCAGCAGGCGGTCGAATGGGTCGCTGTGATGAAGTTCGAGCATGGCCACCTCTGCGGCATGAGCTGCGCTCACGGGAAGCTCCAGAAACCCGCTTGCGTCGATTGCGGCAGCCAGCTCACGTGGGTCCGCGTCAATCTTGCCCAAGCGGGCCTTGATGACAGTATAGGAAGGCTCTCAACATATGCCGTGGCGCGACAAACGCCCCGAAATTGCTCCACGTTTTTGAGCTCCACAGGCCAACAAGGCGCCAATCCACTGTCTCAAGCCCCTGTCAGGGCGTTGATGGGCATCGGCGCTGCACCGTATGCAGCCTTGCCGCTCCGGCCGCTTGGCCTCAAGGCGGGGCTCTCATCTGCCCCATTAGATGCAGCCCGTTATTGACTACAGTACAATACGTCCTAAGGACGTATTGTACTGTAGTCAATGAACAGTTTCTACGTTCATTCATGAAGCGGCTGGGCACCCAACAAATGCCAGCTTGTCGTTTGCAACGATTTTTGCTATGCTGCGTCCTAAGGACGCAGCATAGCAGAGAACACAACAACTTTGAATTCCTGGATGCATCCGCAACGGCTCAACACGGTCAATCACCGATTGACAGCGGTCATCAGGCGCACTAGGCTTCGTCCTGAGGACGAAGCCTAGTGCGCCGTGTGGCAACTCATTACGCCTGCACTTAGTGAAATCCTGCCATGGTCAAAGAAGAACATAAACGCATCACGATTCCCGCCGCCTTAGGGCAAGTTCTGGGTGAACGTGGTCGCCCTACTGTTTCGGTCTACGAACTTGCTCTCGCAGCTTGGGAGCTGTGCAAGCACACCGAGCTTCACGGCGTGCCTCTACGGTCACACAAAACTCAGTTGGATTGGGGTTCATTCCGACGCTTCCAGCAACTGATGTTGGACAACGGCGTGCTGCGCCCTATTCCGGGCATCACGGGCGCATCCGTCTATCTGCTCATCGGCGCAAGCGTGAGTGATGCGAAGGTGCTGGCCTGTGCAGCCGATCCCTTCTGCTACATCTCCCACCTAAGCGCGATGGAGTTTCACGGGCTAACGGACCGCATGCCGGAGCAGTTGTATGTCTCAGCTCCCGCTCAAGGGCCTTGGAAGCAGTTCGCCACAGAGCAAATGCGCAAGGACCTGGGGGAGGAGCATTCAGACTACGTCGCTGCGGGGCTGCCGCCACTCCAACGCTCCAAGCCAGAGAAACTTTTGGGCAAGTCTGTCCATCAATTCACCAGTCTTCACCTAGGCGCTTATCGCAGCTTCAAGGATCAGCACATTCGAGTTGCTACGCGCGGGCGCACCTTCCTGGACATGCTGCGCGACCCTCAGCTATGCGGCGGCATCAGCCACGTATTGCAGACCTACAAGGAGCATGCACAGCAGTCGCTGCGCCTCATTCTTGACGAACTCGATCAGCATGGCAAACCCATCGACAAGGTCCGCGCAGGATGGATTCTTGAGTCAATCTGCAACCTCAGCGATCCCAGAATCGACGCTTGGACAGCGTTCGCCCAGCGCGGCGGGTCTCGGAAGTTGGACGCAACGGTCGAATATAGCCCCGAGTTCTCAGAGCGCTGGGCCCTGTCAATCAACGTTCCGGTTCTCGCCGAATGAGCAAACTTGACCTACAAGCCTGGGTGGACGCAGAGACGGAACCTGGCCGCCGCGAATTCCGTCAGGCTGTGCACCTGATTCTTCGGGCCATTGCCCACTCGGAGAAGCTCGCGCCGATCATGGTCATGAAGGGCGGCATCCTCTTGGCAATCCGCTATCAAAGTTCACGCTTCACCAAGGACGTGGACTTCTCGACGCAGCAGAAGCTCCAGGACGTAGACATTCCGACCTTCATTACCCAGGTGAAACAGGCACTTGAACTCGTCAGCATCGACAACGATTACGGTCTGGCAATAGCGCTGCAATCGCATGCCCTGAACCCCAAGAAGCAGGACAGCCTCTTTGCGACTCTGCAAATGAAGATCGGCTACGCGAACCGAGCAATAGCCTGAAGTTCCTCGAGCCTCCGGCCGAGTTTCCCTGTTGATTCAAGCACTTGGCGGGAAGCCTCCCGTGCGCATCACTACGCTGGAGGCGCCGAAGCGGCGCATCAAGTTTGGCCTGCTCAAAGGAAAATTGACCGTTCCCACGGACCTTGACGCACCGCTGCCTGATGAGGTGGTCGCCGGTTTCGAAGGCTTCTGAAAAATCGTTGTGAATCAATGGCTTGATGCGAAATCGTTTCCGCAGGGCGCGTCGATTTTGGCGTTCCAACCCCTTGATTTTTCTAGCGCGCTAGGGGGAGATGCGGAAGCGATTTTGGAACCGGCTTTTGGCATCGGCCGATGCAATCATCAGGTGTCCTTGCGGGGCCAAGGCAAGCTCTCATAAAACGCTTGCACCCGGCCGTAGGCGTCGTTGAAGGGTGGGGGTTCCGAGGCAATGAGCGCCACCACCTGCGGGTATTCACGCTGCGACAACTCTCGCAACTGTTCGCTTCGCATAGCCGCAGGGTCCATTGGCACCTGGCGGTCCTCTGAGGCTGCCATCAGCTTGCTGGTAATAGTCCGGTGACGGCCGTTGTTGACGCGCTCACTCGCGGGCGTTGATCTCGTCGACGTCGAAGGCGCGAGGATCGAAGGGGCGGCCAATCCATTTCTTCAGGGCTTCGTGCTCCGGGTGAGCCGGATCGGCCAGCGCTTCGAGGAACTCCTCGTAGCCCCCCACGCCGCCGACGTCCTGGGGTGGGCATGCGTTCTGGCCAGCGATGCACTGCGCGCGGTCAATCGGCGAATCCAGCCTGACGATCCGCTCGACCTTGACCTTGTGCCACCAGGCATCGCCGAAGTCGTAGAGGTACTGGAAGCTTTTGCGCCGGCCCAGCGCCTCGCTCAGCGTCACATCCTCTTCAGGCATCAGGTCGTCGGGGAACTCCCGCCCTGGCTCCGTCGCCCCGTAGTGGTCGTGGCCGAAGATGAACTCGTGCACATGGCCGCCATCCCACCCGGCGCCCCACAGCAGCATGACGTGCAGGCGTGACAGGTCCACCGTCAATGGCACCAGCAAGCGGCGCCACACCTTCGGATGCACGTCTTCGAGTTCGACGTACAGCTGCCAGGCGTGGAGGTTTTCTTCGGCGGGGGATGTCGTGCTCATGGCGGCACTTTAGTGGCCACCAGGTGCTGTAGGTTCAGGCCGCCTCGGCCAGTGGTGTCGACTGCCACGCCGCTCGCAGCTGAGGAGCAACCACCCACGGCATCAAGTCATCGATGCGGTTGATCGGGTGCTCTGCGATGCGCTCCAGCACATGGGCCAGGTAGCGCTGCGGATCGATGCCGTTGAGCTTGGCCGAACCGATGAGCGTGTAGATCACCGCGGCGCTGTCGCCACCGATGTCGGAGCCCAGGTGCAGGTAATTCTTCCTGCCAAGAGCCACGCCGCGCAGGGCTCGCTCGGCCGCGTTGTTGTGCGCCTCGATACGGCCATCGTCGACGAAGCGCGTCAGCGCCGTCCAGTTGCTCAGTGAGTACCCGATGGCCAGCGCCATCGGCGACTTGGCCGAGACCTGGGCCAGCGTCGCATCCATCCATTCCCGCAGTTCCTTGAGCAAGGGGGCAGTCTTGAGTCGTCGCACTCGTCTTCGCGCATCGGGCGCTCGACCCTGGATCTCGGCCTCGATCTTGTACAGCTCGCCGATGCGCTGCAGTCCCTGATGCGCCAGGGTGCCGGGCAACTTGTGCTGTCGCACGTGGATGTCCCACAGCTTGCGGCGCGCGTGACTCCAGCATCCGGCTTCGATGATGCGGCCGCCTTCGCGGTCGTCGGCATAGAGGGCGTTGTAGCCCGCGAACGCGTCGGCTTGCAGCACGCCGCTGAACTTCCTCAAGTGTTTGGCCGGGTGCTCACCCTTGCGGTCGGGCGAGTACTGGAACCACACGGCCGCAGGCGCCTCGTCGCCGCTCGGGCGGTCATCGCGAACATAGACCCACAGTCGGCCGGTGTGAACTTTGCCGCCCTTGCCGCCAAGTGCCCGGATCGGCGTGTCATCGCCATGGACCTTGCCGGCGCTCAGCACGTAGCGGCCGATGGCCTCGGCCAGCGGCTTCAACAGATGCGCGGCCTGCGCCACCCAGTCGGTCAGCGTCGAGCGGTGCAGGTCCAGGCCGGCGCGGGCGTAGATCTGCGCCTGGCGGTACAGCGGCGTGTGATCGCAATACTTGCTGACGAGCACGTGGCTCAGCATGCCGGCACCGGCCATCACGCGATCGATGGGTCGGCCAGGTGCTGCGGCCTGCTTGATGTCCTGGCAGCCCCGGCAGGCCAGCTTCGGGCGCACGTGGCGCACGACATGGAAGCTGCCGGGCTCGTAGTCCAGCACTTCGCTGACGTCCTGGCCAATCTCGCGCAGCGCCAGGCGCAGGCCGGGCAGCCGCAGTTCGCTTGGTGGCCAGCCGGCAGGTGCACGACAGTGCGGCGCGGCAGATGCTCCGGCAAGCCTCGGCCGCTCGGCGGCGTGCGACGCGCGCGTTTGCGGCGCTGTTCATCGAGCGAGCTGACGTTGTTCGTGCCGGGTGGCTCCGGCGTCACGGCCGGCGCCATCTCGCCGCCCCGCAGATCGAGCTGCGCGTGTTCGAGCCTCTCGCTGGAGCTGCCGTACTTCATACGCCGCAGGTAGGCGATCTCGACCTTGAGCTTCTCGATGGTCAGTTGCGCGAGCTTGAGGTCCTGCTCGAAGCGCTGCACCTGGACGCCGAGTTCGGCGTTGCGATGCAGGGCTTCATCCAAGTTCATGGGTGCCACTGTGCATCGCGGGCCGTGTCCCTCACAACGGGACATGCCCCGTCAACCGATTCGACTCGGTTTGCAGTGACGCCTTACGCCGCCGTGCGCGGCTGCCAGGTGCGCTCGGGCTTGCGCCAATCGATGCCCTCCAGCAGCATCGACAACTGCGCCACGCTCAACGACACGCTGCCACTGGTGGCCTGTGGCCAGACGAAGCGGCCGCGCTCCAGGCGCTTGGTCAGCAGGCACATGCCGTCGCCGTCGTTCCACAACAGCTTGACCAGGTCGCCCCGGCGGCCACGGAAGGCGAATACGTGGCCCGCGTAGGGATCCTCGGCCAGCACGGTCTGAACCTTGGCCGCCAGCGAGTCGATGCCGCAGCGCATGTCCGTGATGCCGGCGGCCAGCCAGACGCGGGTGCCGGCACGCGGGCCGATCATCGCGTTTGGCGCAGCGCGCGCAGGACGCTGCACAGGCTGGCCTCGTCCACCGCGCCACGCAGTCGAAGCAGCACGTCGGCGATCTCCATCTCAATGACGCCGCACGGCGCTGGCGTTGTAGGCTCGATCGGCGCGGGCACGGTGACGACTTCAGATGGCGGCACCACCGCCACCGGCAACAGCACGGTGGACGCGGCGGGCACATGGTCGGTTTGAACGAGCTCCCTGCGCCACTTGAACAGCATGTTGGCGTTGATGCCGTGACGTAGCGCGATCGCCGAGACGGACGCCCCGGGCTCCAAACTCTGCCGCACGAGGTCTTCCTTGAACGTCCGATCGTGCTGCCGCCGGCTCCGCTTCCCAGCGGCCTCCTCACTCTTCATGGTGTGCACCATCTCCTCATCGCGCACACCTCCAAGCGGGTCTGCGGTTCGGGTCAGATGCTTCCCGCTGTCAGCGGGTCAGGCAAGGACGGCCTTCGTCGGACTATTACGCTTGCTGAGCACGAGGGACCTGTCCTCGTCGTTGAAGTCGATGCAGTCCAAGAGCAGGCATAGGTCATAGATGTCCTGAAATCGGGCGCGATTGCGGATCGGCTGCTGAAGTACGGATCGAAGCTTTTCGGCGATGAGGTCATGGTAGGCATACATCGCCAACACGCCTCCGTCGACATCGCCCTCTTCGACATCTGACGCCCATTCATTGAAGCTGCAGTCGATCTGGATTGCCTTGGCAGACTGCCCCGCATTGAGCCTCTTGAACTCGTTGGCTATTCTGAAGTTCCCCGCACCCCAAGCCCGCCAAGCGGCCTGTTCTCTCTATGAGGCAGGCCGCTTTTGCTTGGGCAGATGACTAGGTATTTGTACCCATGTAATTCGCTTGAAT
>Ga0213878_10000184_pt1 | contig 26455 bp, 25 predicted proteins | sample VelepicoBEBS_R02_FD_161053 | JGI IMG/M metagenome (GOLD analysis project Ga0213878, IMG submission 161053) | Vellozia epidendroides bulk soil microbial communities from rupestrian grasslands, the National Park of Serra do Cipo, Brazil - BS_R02 | ecosystem: Environmental > Terrestrial > Soil >... | reverse complement strand
GCGATGATGCACGCCGTGCCGAGCCCGAACAGCTCGAGCAGCAGCACGACGAGGCTCGCGAGCCCGCCGGTCGCGACGCCGAGCGCACCGGCGCCCGGCATCAGCGTGAGCGCGAGCAAGATGCCGATCACCGCCATCAGCAGCGGGACGACGACGATCGAAGGGTTTCGCAGCAGCAGCGGGACCGCCCTCGCGTAGACGCCGAGGTCGACTCCGGGCAGCTGCGTGCGCCGCATCGCTATGCCCGCGCGCCCGAGAGCGCGCCGCCGCACGTGCAGGTGCGCTCGGCCGGGGTGTTTGCGATAATCTTGAAGATGGCGTTCTTCACCCGCTCGTTGTTGCGCGCGAAGACCTCCATCACCTCATGGTGCGAGACCGGCTTCACGCCCTCGACGCCTTCGAGCCCGACGTCGTAGTCGGTGATCAGCGAGATGTTCACGTAGCACATCTCGAGCTCGCGAGCCAGGTACGACTCCGGGTAGTTCGTCATGTTGATCACCTCCCACCCGAGCGAGCTGAACCACTTCGACTCGGCGCGCGTGGAGAAGCGCGGGCCTTGGATCACGACGATCGTTCCGTGGTCGTGCGTGTCGATCTCGAGCGACTCGAGCGCGTCGACGGCGATCGGCCGCAGCTGCGGGCAATACGGATCGGCGAACGAGACGTGCGTCGTCACCGGGCCGTCGTAGAAGGTGTCCTTGCGGCCGCTGGTGCGGTCGACGATCTGGTCGGCGACGACCATCGAGCCGGGCTTGACGTGCGGCTGCAGCGAGCCGCACGCGGTCGGCCCGATGATCCGCGTGACGCCGAGCGCCTTCATCGCGAACGCGTTGGCGCGGTAGTTGATCGACTGCGGCGGGTAGCGGTGGTCCTTCCCGTGCCGCGGCAGAAAGGCGACCTTTTTCCCGGCGATTTCGCCGAGCGCGATCTTGTCCGACGGCGGCCCGTACGGCGTCTCGACCCACACCTCGCGCGGGTTCTCGATCAGCGAGTAAAAACCGGATCCCCCATAGACCCCGATCTCAGCGCGTTCCTCAGTACTGTACATTGCGACGCCCTAGTTAGGACGCAGGCCCATGAATCTCCGCTCGCGCGCGGCCCCGGGGAATGCCGCCGTGCGGGTTTGCTGCCGCGCGCGGCTGCGTGGGGGCCCCACGCGCAGCGTGGGGGGCGCGTAGCCGGGGGCGGAGCGCCGTTAAACTGCCCTCGGATTTTATGGATTAGCTTCGCTAATCCATAAAATCTGAGGGCTTGAGCTCGTCGATGAACTTCTTGAACTTCGAGGCGTCTTCGGGTTCGGCGGCTTTGTCGGGGACGGTCTCTTCGAGCGCGATCTTGTCACTGACGAAGATCGGCGCTTGCATCCGCAGCGCGAGCGCGATCCCGTCGGAGGGGCGGGCGTCGATCTCTTGCACCTCGCCGTTGGTGCGCACGATCAGCTTGGCGAAGAACGTCGAGTCCTTGATGTCGTGGATGACGATCTGCTCGAGCTTCGCCGAGAGCGACTCCAGCAGCGTGCGCATCAGGTCGTGCGAGAGCGGCCGCGGGACCGCGGTCCCCTCGAGTGCCAGGGCGATCGCCGTGGCCTCGAACGGTCCGATCAGGATCGGGAGGTAGCGCTTGCCCTCGAGGTCCTTGAGGATGACGACCGGGTCGTGCGTGAGGAGATCGATCCCCAGCTTGTCGACCTTCATCTGCCGCATCGCCGGGTACTCCGGGGGGCCGGAGGCCGAATCCTCCGGTGTGCCGTACGGTGCCGCTCCGTGGCATTGTCGTGCGGCATCGTGGGGCTTCCCAACGTCGGGAAGTCCACCATCTTCAACGCGCTGACGCGCTCGGCGCAGGCGCTCGCGGCGAACTATCCGTTCGCCACCATCGAGCCGAACGTCGGCGAAGTCCCGGTCCCGGACGCGCGGCTCGGCGTTCTGGCCGAGCTCAGCGACTCGGAGAAGATCGTCCCGGCGACGATGCGGTTCGTCGACATCGCCGGCTTGGTCCGCGGCGCGTCGAGCGGGCAGGGGCTCGGAAACGCCTTCCTCTCCCACATCCGCGAGACCGACGCCGTGGCGATGGTCGTGCGCTGCTTCGAGGACGCGAACGTCTCGCACGTCGAGGGACAGCCGGACCCGCTGCGCGACATCGAGATCATCGGGATCGAGATGGCGCTGGCGGATCTCGCCTCGCTGCAGAAGCGCCGTGAGAAGCTTCAGCGCGAGGTCCGCGCGAACCCCAAGGAGGCACCGAAGCTGACGGCGCTCGACCGGCTCGTCGCGGCGCTGGAAGCCGGCACGCCGGCGCGGGCCTTTCGGCCGGACTCCGCGGAGGCGCAGCTCGCGCGCGAGGCGTTTCTGCTGACCGCCAAACCGATGCTGTACGTCGCGAACGTCGACGAAGCGCAGATCGCGAGCCCGGGCCCGATGGCGCAAGCCGTCGTCGAGCACGCGAAGCGCGAGAACAGCCGCGCGATCGCGTTCAACGGGAAGATCGAGTCGGAGTTCGCCGGGATGAGCGACGAGGACGTGGCAATGTTCCGCGGCGACTACGGGATCACGTCGGGCGGACTCGACCGCCTGATCGTCGAGGCGTACGATCTGCTCGGGCTGATGACATTTCTCACCACCGGCCCGAAAGAGACGCGCGCCTGGACGATCGACAAAGGCACCAAAGCGCCGCAAGCCGCCGGCAAGATTCACACCGACATCGAGCGCGGCTTCATTCGCGCCGAGATCGTCTCGTACGAAGACTACGTCACCTACAAGACGATGGACGCGATCCGCGCCGCCGGCAAGCTGCGCTCCGAGGGCAAGGACTACGTGATGCAGGAAGGCGACGTCGTCGAGTTCCGCTTCAACGTTTGAGGCTAGGACGTCGCGGGCGGCGGCGGTGATGGCGGAAGCTGCGAACCGTACGGTGGTGCGGGCGGCGGCGGGTAGCCGGGCGGGGGCGCATAGCCCGGACCCGAGTAGGTGCCGCCGCCGGCGAGTTGAGCGCGCAGCGCTTTCGCTTCGCGCTGGATCGGCCACTCGCTGAACGCCAGCACGATCAAGACGATCAGGTTCGCGATCGGCACGAGCATGAGCAGGCAAAGCCACGGGTTCATTCCGGTCCGCTTGATGATCATGAACCAGATGAGCAGCGAAAAGAGGAGCACGACGCCGGCGACGATCAGCGCCGTGCCGCTCATGGCGGACAGGATGCCGGTGACGTCAGGCGGGTTCTGAGCCGGCTGTGTGACTTGGGCAAGATACTGCATGGCGGGATATCGCGCGAACCAAGCGAGCATACCTGCCGCGCGGCCGCGACTCGCCATTTGGCGAGTCGGACGCCAGGGGTTTTCGCCGAACGTCCTAAAGGAGCCGGACGGCTCAGGAGGCCACTTTCTCGATGTCGACAGCCGTTCCGAGCACCACCGCGGTTCGCGAGGTCAGCGTCTTCGGCGACGCGATCGCGTACTTCAACGAAGCCGCTGCGTTGCTCAACCTCGATCCGGGGATCAAAGCGATCCTCACGCACCCCTCTCGCCAGATCATCTTCTCGATCCCGTTCCAGCGCGACGACGGCGGGTTCGAGGTCTTCACCGGGTACCGCGTCCAGTACAACTTCGCGCGTGGCCCTGCGAAGGGCGGGATCCGCTTCCATCCCGGCGTCACGCTCGACGAGGTCACCGCGCTGGCGTTCTGGATGACGTGGAAGTGCGCGGTCGTCGACCTGCCGTTCGGCGGCGGCAAAGGCGGTGTCACCTGCGACCCGCGCACCCTCTCGATCTCCGAGATCGAGCGCATCACGCGGCGCTACGCGGCCGAGCTGGTTGAAGTGATCGGTCCGGACAAAGACGTCCCGGCGCCCGACGTCAACACGACGCCGCAGCACATGGCCTGGATCATGGACACCTACTCGATGCACGTGCGGCAGAACACGCCGGGTGTCGTCACCGGCAAGCCGCTCGACATCGGCGGCTCGCGCGGGCGCGTCGAAGCGACCGGGCGCGGCGTCTCGATCGTCGCGCTCGACGAGATGGCGCGGCTCGGGATCGCGCCGAAGGGCGCGAAGGTGATCGTGCAAGGGTTCGGCAACGTCGGCTCGATCGCGGCGAAGATGTTCGCCGACGCGGGCTGCACGATCGTCGGAATCAGCGACGTCACCGGCGCGTACGTCAACGAGAACGGAATCGATATCGACGGGGCGATCGCGTACGCGCAGGAGCATCATTCGCTCGACGGCTACCGCGGCGGCGAAAAGATGTCGAACCAGGCGATGCTCGAGGTGCCGTGCGACGTGCTCGTGCCGGCGGCGCTCGAAAAAGTGCTGACCGTCGACAACGCTTCGCGGATCAAGGCGAAGCTGATCGTCGAAGGGGCCAACGGGCCGACGACGCCTGAGGCCGACCACATCTTCTCGAAGAACGGGATCACGGTGATTCCGGACATCCTGGCGAACGCCGGCGGGGTGACCGTGTCGTACTTCGAGTGGGTTCAGGACCGGCAGGGGTACTTCTGGAAAGAGGCTGAGGTCAACGAGCGGCTCAAAGAGAATTTGCTCGACAACTTCAAAGTCGTCGGGGATATTGCGAAGGCGCGGGGCGTGAGCTATCGGACGGCTTCGTACATGGTGGCGATCGATCGTGTCGTGCGGTCGTTGAAGGCGCGTGGGGTGTACGCTTAAATCAAAGATGGTGGTTGGCCGCGGGGGCGGCGCATCACCGTGACGGACACGCGGCCCCGGACTTCCTGTCCGGGGCCGCTCTGTCTTCGCATCGCTTCCGCGCATCCTGCGCACGCTCGCTCACACGGTCCGTCACGGTGATGCGCCGCCCCCGCGACCCGGCACGATTTTATTCGACCCAGCGTTCGGACCAGGTGCCGATCGAGCAGATGATCTCGCTGAGCGACTTGCCGCATTCGGTGAGCGCATACGTCACGCGGATCGGGCGGTCGGGGGAAACCGTGCGGGTGACCAGGCCCTCGCGCTCCAGCTCTCTTAGGCGCTCGGTCAACAAGCGGTCGGAGAGACCGGGGACGGCGGCCAGGATTTCGTTGAAGCGGGCGGGGCCGGCGACCAGCACGCGCAGCACGGCGCCGATCCAGCGGCGGCCGATCAGCTCGATCGCGTACTGGAAACGCGGGCAGAACGGGCTGAAGCCGTCGTGGGCCTCGTCCGGGCTCGGTTGAATTGGGGCGGGGCGCAGGTGCATATGGAGTCTCAGTAGGCTACTTGACGTAAGTATAGCATGAGGTGTAGGATAGGACTACTCTCTCCCTTACGTTTTGTAAGTTACACACGAAAGCATAGAAAGCAATGGAACTAGCGTTCCCTCTCCTCCTCGTCCGCCTGGTCATCGGACTCGCCTTTGCGGCGCACGGAGCGCAAAAGCTCTTCGGTTGGTTCGGAGGCTATGGCCTGGCCGGGACCGCCGGCTTCTTCGAGTCGATCGGGTTCAGGCCCGGGCGGTTCTTCGCGCTCGCGGCCGGCTTCGCCGAGCTCGTCGGTGGGCTGCTCATCGCCGTAGGGCTTGGCGGGCCGATCGGGCCGATGTTCGTGATCGCCGCGATGCTCGTCGCAATCGTCGCAGTCCACCTCCGCAACGGCTTCTTCGTGCAGAACAACGGCATCGAGGTGCCGCTGCTGTACCTCGTCGTCGCCGTCTCCTACGCGTTCGCCGGGCTCGGGGCGCTCAGCCTTGACGGCGCGCTCGGCGTCACGGGCGCGTGGACGCCGGCGCTGGACTGGGCGTTCGTGGCGCTCGGCTTCATCGGCGGGTTCGCGAACCTGGCGCTGCGGCGGAAGACCGAGCCGGCGGCACCGCCGGCTCCCGAAGGGTTAGATCCGGCGGTCTAGCTCCTGCACCTCGGACGGACGCTCCGGCGGGACCGACTGCTCCAGCGTGGGCTCTTGCGTCGGACCGCCGGCGGCTTCCCACGCGGCGAAACCGCCCTTGAGAATGCGGACGTCCGCGTAGCCGTTCGCGCGCAGCTTCTCGGCGATCTGCTTCGTCAGGTCGCCGTCGCCGTGCTCGTCGTAGACGACGGCAGGTGTTTCGGTCGCGAGCGGGAGCGCGAGGTGCTCGGGAGTCAGCAGGTCGTGCGGGCGGTAGCGGATCGCGCCGCGGATCTCGCGGCGGCCCTGATGCTTGCCGACGTTGATGACCGCCGCGCCGGTGTCGCCGAGCGCGCGCAGCTCTTCGACGGTGATTTCCATCGCCGGTACTCTACCCGGCGTGCGAGGGAGCCAACCGCATCAGGGTTTTGCTTCGAGCGCAGTGATGCGAACCTCGTGGTCGCCGACGCTCGCTTCGAGCCGGTCGAATCGCCGGTCCATATAGCTGCGCTGTTCTGTGAAACGTTCGTCCATACGCGTTTCGAGCCGGTCGAATCGCCGGTCGACCGCGCTGAAGCGCGCGTCCACGTACGTCTTGAACTCCGCGAAGCGCTGATCCACGCGATCGAAGCCTTCGGTCATTGCTTGGTGAAGGCTCTTGAAGCCGTCCAGAATCGCTTCGGCCGTCATGGTGCGATTAGAGCACGTTCAGGTTGCCGCCGTGTATCGTCAACTTGTCCGTCAGGTGAACGCTTGTTCGGCGTGGTAGGAGCTGCGCGAGAGCGGGCTCGAGACAACCTGGACGAAGCCCTTCGCTTCTCCGAGCGATTTGAGGCGCGCGAACTTCTCCGGGGTGACGAACTCTTCGACGTTCAGGTGACGCTTCGTCGGCTGCAGGTACTGGCCCATCGTGAAGATGTCGACGCCGATCGAGCGCGCGTCGTCCATCGCGCGTTCGATCTCTTCCTCCGTTTCGCCGAGGCCGAGCATCAGCGAGGTCTTGGTGTACGTTACCTTGCCCGAGTTTTTCGCGTGCTCTAGGATGCTCAGCGACTGCTGGTAGCTCGCGCGGCGGTCGCGCACGGTGGATTGCAGGCGCGCGACGGTTTCGAGGTTGTGCGCGAGCACTTCGGGGCGCGCGTCGAGAACGATGTCAAGGGCGGCGAGGTCGCCGGCGAAGTCGCCGGTGAGGCACTCGACCTTCGCGGCGGGGACTCTCTTGTGGATCGCGCGCACGGTGTTGGCGAAGATCGCCGCGCCGCCGTCGGCGAGGTCGTCGCGGTCGACCGCGGTCAAGACCAGATATTTCCAGCCCAGCTCGGCGACCGCTTGCGCGACGCGCTTGGGCTCGAGCCAGTCGACCTCGCCTTTCGGCGAGCCGGTCTTGACGTTGCAGAACCGGCAGCCGCGCGTGCACGTGTCGCCGAGGATCATGATCGTCGCGGTTCCCGCGCCCCAGCACTCGGCGAGGTTCGGGCACATTGCCTCCTGGCAGACGGTGTGCAGCTGCAAGCGGCGCACCTCGCCGAGGACGTTCTCGTACGACTCGCCGGACGGCAACCGAACCTTGAGCCATTCGGGCTTGCGCTTGGGCGGTTCGGGGTTGACCAGATCGACGGTAATCATGCGGTTTCGGCGACCGAGTTCGACGGAAACGGCAGCGGCGCCCCCGAGGGTATCTCTTCGCGCTCGAACTCGACGCCGAACGCGCCTTCGAGCGAGTCGAGCAGGGCGTCGCGCGCCTCGGCCCACGAAACCTCGCGGCCGACTTGCGCGGAGATCGAGGTGATCCCGAATTGCGGGGTGCCGCAGGGCGTGATCAAGCGGTCGTAGTCGAGCGCGGTGCAGGCGTTCAGCGCGAGCCCGTGCAGCGAGGTCATCCGCTTGACGGCCAGGCCGATCGCGCAGATCGCGTCGTCGCCGACGTAGACGCCGCGGTGCTCGCTGCGCGGCTGGGCCTCGATCCCGAAGCGGTAGAGCGCGCCGGTCACCGCCGTCTCCAGCGACGAAACGAGCGGCACGACCTCGCGAAACCGTTCGAGCCGGCGGATCGGGTAGACGACCACCTGGCCGGGTCCGTGATACGTGACGTCTCCACCGCGCTCGATCTCGACGACGTCGACCCCGCGGGCCTGCAGCATCGGCCGCGGCAGCAGGACGTTGGCCGCTTTGGCGTTGCGGCCCAACGTGACGACCGGCTCGTGCTCGACCACCAGCCAGGTATCCGGCTCCCGCCCCTCGGCGACTGCCGCGTGCAGTGCGCGCTGAAGCTCAAGCACCGGCGCGTACCGCCGGCGCCCAAGGTCGATCAGGCGCGTCGTCTCGGCCATACGACCTTACAACACTATTGAGGTGCCCGTGGTTTTCCGAGCAGAAAATCGACGAACGCCATCCACCACGGACGCGCGAGCCAGGCCTCGTACTTGGGGATATCCTCGTCGGTCAGAAGTCTGCCGGTGGCAAGGTCGTAAGCCGAGTAGTGAGGTTCCGCAGGATCGGGGTACAGGTCGGTCCGGCGCGGCTTCCGACAGTTCTCGTGTCGAACGTGCATGTCATCTCAATTCCATCGTTTTCACGACGGCGGTGGCAATGATCGCTAAGAGCGTGAAGTGGCTTGCCAAGAATAAGGAACGTTGTTTCTGTTTGCGCACTTCGCCGTTTAACGGTGCCCATCGCCGGAGGTCGTCGATAACGCTTTTCAACCACGTCTCTGTCCCGGTTGTCAATCGCTCGGTCGAGCCATGCTTGCCAGGAAGCGGCATGGGCGTTCCGTCTCCCCACCAGAGCGACGCGAAAACGGCGATCGTCGATAGCGCCATCAGAGCAAGCGGGACGAGATTTCGCGCGTCTCGGTAATTCACGAAGGCCGCGATCGCGAGAAGCGGGCCCAACAGCATATACGCTATTGCATTGAATGCGCGGATGTCGTTTAGGAACCGGTCGTTCGCGCGTTCGGCGAGCTCCACGAAGAACCGCAGCTCTGCGCTCTCGTCCAATGCGTAATTGCATATGACGCGCTGGGCGGGCGGCTGCGAGCGGCGAGCGCAGAGCAGCAGACCGGCAAGAACAGCTATCGTGACATTGCGCACGCTGTTCCATCACGACGAAGGCCGCTCTCGGCAAGAGCGCGGCCTTCTCTCTCCTCGACCGGTCCTGCGCCGGGGTCAGACCGCGGCGGGCTGCTTGGCGGGCTTCGCGTTCACGATGTGGATCGCTTTGCCGTGCATGAATTCGGCGGTGTCCATGATCGACTCGGTCAACGTCGGGTGCGGGTGGATCGAGAGGCCGATGTCCTCGACGGTCGCGCCCATCTCGAGTGCGATCACACCTTCGCCGATCAGGGATTCCGCTTGCGGGGCGACGATGTGCATCCCGAGCAGCAGGTCCGTCTTCGCGTCACCGACCAGCTTGATGATCCCGTCGGTCTCGTTCATCGTGCGGGCGCGGCCCGAGGCGATGAGGTTCATCTTGCCGACGCGCACGTCGTAGCCGGCGGCTTTCGCCTCTTCCTCGGAGAGGCCGATCGTCGCGACCTCCGGGTCGGTGTAGACGCAGTTCGGGATCGCGACGGGGTCGAACGCGCTGGCGCGGTCGCCGGCGATCACCTCGGCGGCGACGACGCCTTCCTTCATCGCCTTGTGCGCGAGGAGCGGCGCGCCGGTGACGTCGCCGATCGCGAAGATCCCCTCGACCTTGGTGCGGCGCTGAGCGTCGACCTCGATGAAGCCTTGCGGCGTCGTCTGCAGGCCGGCCGCCGCGAGGTTCAGCGTGTCGGTGACGGGCCGGCGGCCGACCGCGACCAGCACCTGATCGAACTCGACCGTCTCGGGCTTGTTGTTCGTCGCCTCGCCGTTGATGACGACCTTCACCGCTTGCGGGCCGGTCTTCTCCATCGACTCGACCTTGGTGCTCAGGTCGATCTGCACGCCCTGCTTCTTGAGAATGCGCCCGAGCGCCTTGGAGATCTCCAAATCGGTGCCGGTCAATATCTGCGGCATCGCTTCGACGACGCGCACCTTTGCGCCGAGCCGCGTGTACACCGTCGCGAACTCCAGCCCGATCACGCCGCCGCCGACGACCAGCAGGTTCTTCGGAATCCGCTTGATGCGCACCGCGTCGTCGCTGTTGACGATCGCCTCACCGTCGCGCGGCCAGGCCTTCACGTCGACCGGCGCCGAGCCGGTCGCGATGACGATCCCTTGCGTCGCGGTGTACTCGTCGCTCGAGCCGTCGCGCTTTTTCAGCACGACCGTGTTCTTGCTCGCGAACGACGCGTCGCCGTAGGCGAACTCGACGTTGTTCGCTTTGAAGAGCTGGTTTACGCCGCCGACGTTCGCCTTTACGACCTTGTCGGCGAACGCGGCGACGCCTTCGCGGTCGACCTCGGCCTTCGGCACCTTCAGCCCCAAGGCGCCGGCGTGCTCGATCTGGCGGCTGATCTCCGCGACGTGGAGCAGCGCCTTGGTGGGGATGCAGCCCCAGTTCAAGCAGACGCCGCCGACCTCGTCGCGGTCGAAGCACACGACTTTTTTGCCGAGCTGGCCGAGCCGAATCGCGGCGTGATAGCCGCCCGGGCCGGCGCCGATGACGAGCGCGTCGACGGTGTGCGAAGCCATGTGATCTCTGATTACTCCATCGATTGGGACAAAGGGCCGTTCAGCACGACCCCGAGGCAGGCGAAAGCGTTTCGGAGCCCGCTTCGCTCCGGCGGCGCGGGAGCCCCCGGCGCTGCTACGGAAGAAGCCGCTCCCTTGGCACCCTGGGAGGCAGCTCCGTGCGCTACGTGACGATGCCGCGTTGGATCTACTACATGCTGATCGTCATGGGGATCGGCTTCGCCGCCGGAGCGGTCCCGTTCTGGCTGTTCGTCCCGGTCTCGGGACATTTCGTCGCCGTCGTCTGGGTCGCGATGGGCGCCGGCTTCGTGTTCTTCTCCGTGCGCGCGCTCGTGAGCCGGCGCGAGGACGAGCAGATCGCGCGCACCGGCGCGGCGGCGAACGCGACGGTGCTCGACGCGCGGATGACCGGCATGTTCATCAACACGTTCCGCAATGGAACCTGCGGCTGCGGATCGACGGCTACGGCGCACCGTACGAGACGAAGGTGAAGCTGTTGACGTTCAACCCGCCCTCGAACGGCGACACGCTCTCGGTTCGCATCGATCCGGCGCGCAAAGACCACGTCGTGTTCACTTCGGACGCCGCGACGCCGGCGAGCGCATCCGGACTTGCCAGCACCCCCAGCGACGGCGCCGGCGTGTCGGCGGCGGACGTGCGGTCATCCGTGCCGGAGCCGCTCCGAAAAGTGGGGCTCGGCGACGCCTCGATGACGGTGATCGTGCATCCGGACGGCAGCCGCACGACATCGTCGACCTCCGTGGGCGTCGGCGGCTCGGGCAGCGCGGCGCTCGGCGCTGCCGACACGGTCAAGCTTCTAGCCGAGATCGAGAAGCTGCGCGAAAGCGGCGCGCTGGCGCCGGACGAGTTCGACCTGATGAAGCGCAAACTGCTCGGCGAGAGCTAAGCGCCTATTCCGCCGTGCGGGGACGGCCAGCACGTTCAAGGCGTTGACAAGCTCACGTCGGTTCGTCGAGATAGTTCGCTGTGACATAAGGAACACTCTAGCGCCGATTCGCCGTAGCTGCGCCGCCATTCAATCTACCGTCGTTATATTTCGACAGCATTCCTCGAATATTTCTAAATTTCTTCGGACAATCATGCGCGATTTCTTCGAAAGCAGAAAAGATTCCCGCAAACATATCATCGTCGCCTTGGCCATAAAGATCTGGCTGGTCGAGGACACCGCGGTACTCGCGAATCTTGTCGCTTAATCGCCCTCGTTCTTGTCGTAGTCGTTTCATTGCCTCACGGCGGTCGCTTGTACCTGGTTTTCCTCGCTCATAACCATTCCAGTTTCTATAAATGGTCTGAAACGACTCAATATCCTGGTGAATCGGCCTGTCCCAAAATGCGGCTCCTTCGAAATCCGAGGTAGCGTTTGCAATCTTATCCAAGGCCTTAACGATCATGTTACACTCGCCGTCTTCCAGCCCATCGTCGGTAAGATCACTTAGATCGTCAAGCAGAGCGGTCATGGCCGTTTGGCGGAAAAACTTTAGCTTCCACGAGGCGTTTCCACGTTGCGGCTGCTCAAAGTCAAGCCGCGTCGAGAGTTCTCTCGCTGGAATCATATAGAAGACGTTGACGCCGGCGCGGTCCGCGACACAAACAATGCCGAGCAGTCGCTGTTTGCTTTCATCCCATACAGGCGCTCCGCTAAACCCACTAGTGACGGCATAGCCGCTTCCGACAAGTCCGTCGACCTGTATGCGGCCACCTTTTACGGCTCCACGCAGGACGCCGCTAGCCCACACGCCATTGGGAATATTTTCAGGGAATCCATAAACAAGGGCAGGGATCTGACTAAAACGTTGTGTCTCGATTTCGAGAAGCTTTTTTCTTGTGACACCTTCGGGAGGAGCTTTCTCAAGGCGAAGCGTAGCGATGTCGCCCTTGAAAATATTCGTCTCTGAAGGCGGGAGCCATCGGACGACCCGGGCTCGCATTTTTTCGCTTTCCAGAAACGGAAAGTCGAGTGAGATGGTCACGTTTACGGGGTTTGCTCTAGCGAAGAGATTTCGGTTCAGCGCGCGGTTAACAACGTGCGCATTTGTGATTACCTGATCGTACATAATTAAGACGCCCGCGCCGATGACGGAGGCGCCGTCGAAGATGCGTACAGTGTTGTTAGGCGGTGTCATCTTTCCGTGCTCCGGACCACTTAATCTTTACGGAGAAGAGTGCTTCAGTTTTCGCCTTCACGAGAACGATATTGGCGTCGCCACTAATGGTCAAATGGAACTCCGCCTCAACTGATTCGGCCTTCCTTAATGTAGATCGAAGTCCGGTGAGGACGCTTTCGGATATTTCTCCAACGCCGCTGATGAAGTCTTGAAAATGGCGGAAGGCAGTTTCGCTCCGAGGCCAGCCTGCTGCTAACGCCGGCCCAGAAGGCGTCGGATCGGAAACCTCGATGAGGACGTTCAGTTCTTTTGTAACTGGCATCGCGACGAACCGATCAGTAGCCATGGTCGCTCCTGCAATGGCCGGGCCGGTCGCTTCGTGGCGCTTGGGCACCAGTCCTGGCGGGAGTAAGTAGCCAACTTGGGGGGGTGGCCCGCGCGGCATCGCGGCCTGGCTGACGGCAAGGCTTTGAGCGGCCCATCGGTGGTGCTTACGCTTCCAAGTGCGCGAGAGCCGCGCGCTGGCACCGGATCAGTATGGTCTCGTGAAGCGCAAGTTTGTTGGCCGAAAGCTAATCTTGACGGCACTGCGAAGGCGCCGCCCGTGCGCCGCCGTGGTCAGGCCGGTTCCAGCACGGCGACCGGAAGAACCGCGAGTGCCTCGGCGAGCGGGATCACGGCGGAGCGCTCGCGCCGCTCGACGCGCACGACGCGGCCGGTCAGGATCTCGCGATACGTCGGTGCATCGCCGGCCGCGCCGAGGTACAGCGCCGTGTCGGCCCATACCTCGCCGAGCGGCGGCGCGCCGCCGGAGAGCGTGCGCGGAAGCCGCGGCACGATGACGACTGCCGGCCCGCGCGCGTACGCGACGACGTGCGACGCGCGCGCGCCGCTCGCGGCGAGCGGCTCGTACGCATCGTCCGGCCAGGCGCCCTCCGCGCGCCGCCGCAGCAGCGTGGCGAGCACGTACTGCTTGATCCGGCCGTCGGGCCACGCCGCCAGCAACGTGCCCGCGAGCGCCTCGCGCTGCGTTCCGGCGGCCAGCGCGTCGTCGAGCGCGCGCAAGCCGCTCGTGCGGACCTCGTAGTTCACCGGGCGCCGATTGTCCGGGTCGACCAGGCTCAAGTCCCACAGCTCCGTCCCTTGGTAGGTGTCGGGGACGCCCGGCGCCGTCGCCTTGAGTACCGTCTGCGCCAGGCTGTTGATCGCGCCGCTCGCGGCGGCGCTCTGCGCGGCGGCGCGCATGCTTTCGAGAAACGTCGCCGAGCGGCTCGGCTCGAGGATGCAGTAGACGAACTCCTCGAGCGCGGTCTCGTACTCGGGATCGGCGTTCGTCCAGCTCGTGCGCAGCTTCGCTTCGCGCGCCGCTTTCACGGCGTACATCACGATCCGCCCCCGGAACTCCTCGAGCGCGTTCGCGTCGAGCGCCGAGGTGAAGAGCTCGACCGGCCAGGCGCCGAGCAGCGTCTGGTAGATCGCGTACTCGTCGAGCGGCGTCACCGCGCCGCGGTGCTTGCGGTTGAGGCGCGACCAGCGCGCGAGGACCCGCCGCCACCCGTCCGGATCTTCCGAGATGACGGCCAGCCGCGCGCGCGCGTCCTCGCCGCGTTTCATGTCGTGCGTCGCGGTCGCCACCAGCGCGTGCGGGTGCGTCGCCGCCCGCCGGGCGTTTTGCCGGTGAAACTCGGCGACGCTGATGCCGAAGCGCCCGGGATCGCCGCCGACCTCGTTCAACGCCGTCAGCCGCACGTAGCGGTAGAACGCCGTGTCCTCCACGCCCTTCGCGGTGACCGGTGCCGTGAATTGTTGAAAGCGCATCGCGAACTCGACGTAGCGCTCGCGGACGTCCTCGTCGTCGTGCTCCGCGAGCAGCACGCGGCGCAAGAACGCGAACTCGGAGCCCTCGCTCGCGGGGTCGGCGGCGCGCGCGGCCGCGACGGCGCGCTCGATGAAGAGACGGTCGGCCGGCTCGACCGCCTCGCCGGTGACGTAGGTGCGGTAGATCGGAAAGGCGGCGATCGCATCGAGGAGCGCGCGGCGCAGGGCGCCCAGGGTGAAGTCACGGGTGCGGGGATCGCGCTGCGCGATGCGGTCGAGCCGCAGCGCCAGCACGTTCAGCTCGCCCGAGAGCGCGCTCTCCAACACGAGCTTCTTCGCCTGGTGCGCGACCGCGGCGAACGGCGCGCGCTCGCCGGTGAAGCGCTGGTACACGGCGTCCAGCGCGCGCTCGTTGTGCGCCGCGACGGCGAGTCCGGTCACCGCGTTCATGAACTCGTAGCCCGTCGTGCCGTCGACGCTCCAGCGCGTCGAGAGCTCCTGGTTGGGCGCGAGGATTTTCTCCACCACGAGATACATCGGCTGGCCGAGCAGCTCGGCGCGCGAGCGCAGCAGCTCGCAGTAGCCGATCGGATCGAACAGCCCGTCGACGTGGTCGATGCGCAGCCCGTCGACGTCGCCGCGCGCCAGCAGCTCGAAGAGCAGCCGGTGCACGTCGCCGAAGCAGTTTGCGTTCTCCATCCGCAGCGCGGCGAGCGCGTTGATGTCGAAGAAGCGGCGGTAGTTGATCTCCTCGGCGGCGACTTTCCAGGACGAAGGCCGCCAGTGTTGCGCGTCGACGGCGGCCTCGATCAGCGCTTTCCCTTCGGGCGTCGTTCGCGAGGCGTCGAGAATCGCCGCGTGAGCGCGCGCGTTTCCGCTCTCCGTCTCGGCGAGCAGGCGCCGCAGGGACGCGCCGGCTTCGCGGCGCGCGTGGTGATCGGGGATCGTCTCGAGCGCTTGGAAGAGCGGCGCGAACGAGGCGAGCGAAGAGGGCTCCGCGCCTTCGAGCAGCAGCGCGTACGTCGGCGGCGCGAGCGGAAAGAGATGCTCGTAGTAGCGCAGCGCGAAGCCGCCGTCCGCGTACTCCCAGCGCAGCTCGCCGTCGTCGAGAACGTCGCCGTACTGCCGGCCCAGGAACGGGAGCAGGATCTTGCCCTGCAGCTCCGCGCGCGTCGGACACCAGTCGACGTCGAAGTAGTCGGCGTAGTGCGAGTCCTCGCCCCAGGTCAGCAGGTCGAGCCACCAGGCGTTGTCGTCGCCGCCGACGCCCATGTGGTTGGGGACGAAATCCAGGATGTGGCTCATCCCGTGCGCGCGCAGCGTCTCGACGAAGGTGCGGTACTCTGCGAGCGTGCCGATCTCCGGGTTCAGCGCGTTGTGGTCGACGATGTCGTAGCCGTGCGTCGAACCGGCCCGCGCCTTCAAGTACGGCGAAGCGTAGACGTGCGAGATGCCCAGCGAGGCCAGGTACGGCACCAGCGCCGTCGCGTCGGCGAAGCGGAACCCGGCATGAAATTGCAGCCGGTACGTCGCGCGCGGCGTCACGATTCGAGAAACCAGCCGACGCTCCACGGCGGGAGCAGCGTGCGGTCGGCGCGTGCGGGCACTTCGCCGAGCGCGAAGATGCGCACGCCGGCGAGGGCGTACGAAACGCTCGCCGGCGCGGCGCCGAGGTTCGCGACGAGGCCGAGCCGCGACTCGTCGCCGAGCCGCCACTTCACGCGAAACGCGGTCCCTTCGAGCAACTGATAGCTCTCGCCGTGCGCGCCGTTCGCGAGCCGCGGAACGAGCACGCCGCTGCGCAGCGCGAGCAGCTCGCGGTGAAACGCAAGCGTCGCCGCGTGCTCCGGCGCTTCGCGCTCGGCCCAGCGCAGCGCCGAGGCGTGCAGCGTCGCCTCGTTCTGCGGGTCGGGGATGCGGGCGCGGCGCGCCGGATCGGCGAACGCCGGCCAGGCGGCGAACTCGCGGCGCCGTCCTGCGGTGACCGACTGCGCCAAATCGGCGCCGAAGTCCGAGAAGAAGAGAAACGGCGTCGTCGCGCCCCACTCCTCGCCCATGAACAGCAGCGGGACCGACGGCGCCAGCAGCACGACCGCCGTCGCCGCGCGCACCGCGTCCTGCGGCGCAAGCGCCGTGATGCGCTCGCCGAACGCGCGGTTGCCGATCTGGTCGTGGTTCTGCAGGAAGTCGACGAACGCGGTCGCGGGAAGCGCCGCGCTCGGCGTGCCGCGCGGCGCGCCGCCGCGGTGCTCCGACGGCTCACCTTGGTACGCGAACCCTTCGGCGAGCGCGCGCGCCAGCAGCTTCGCCGGCTCGCGTGCGAAGTCGCGGTAGTAGCCGTCTCGTTCGCCGGTCGTGAGGACGTGGAGCGCGTGGTGCGCGTCGTCGTTCCACTGCGCGTCGTAGCGCTCGAGCAGCCGCGCGTCGTTGGCGTCGTTCTCGAGCACGAGGTGGACGTGGCGGCCGGGCTCGACCTCGGCGCGCACGCGGGCGGCGAGCTCGTCGAGAAACGGGCGCGCCGAGTCGTCACGGATCTCGTGGACCGCGTCGAGCCGCAAGCCGTCGAAACGGTACTCGCGCAGCCAGTACAGCGCGTTCTGCACCAGCAGCTCGCGCACGGTCTGCGCGTGCTCGCCGTCGACGTTGATCGCCGCGCCCCACGGCGTGTGGTGCCGCTCCGTGAACACCGCTTCGGCGTACGCGCCGAGATAATTTCCTTCGGGGCCGAAGTGGTTGTAGACCACGTCGAGCAAGACCGAGAGCCCGCGCGCGTGCGCCGCGTCGACGAACGCCTTCAGGTCGTCGGGCCGGCCGTAGGCGCGCTGCGGCGCGAACGGCAGCACTCCGTCGTAGCCCCAGTTGCGCGCGCCGGCCGGTTGCCCGAGCGGCATCAGCTCGACCGCGGTCACGCCCAGCTCGACCAGCGCGTCGAGCCGCTCCGCGGCGGCCGCGTACGTTCCCTCCGGTGTGAACGTGCCGACGTGCAGCTCGTAGAGCACCGTCTCGTGCCACGGCCGGCCGCGCCAACCCGTTTCGCGCCAGGTGTAGGCGCGCGGGTCGATCACCTCGCTCAGGCCGTGCACGCCGTCGGGTTGAAAGCGCGAGGCCGGATCGGGGACGCGCAGGTCCAGCCCGGGAAACGCGAACGCGTAGCGCGTCCCCGCGCGCGCGTCGCGCAGCTCGCGCTCGAACCAGCCGCCGGCGCGCGGCTCCATCGCCCGCTCGACGCCGTCGACCACGACCGACGCGCTTTGCCGCGAGGGCGCCCAGAGCCGGAACGCCACGCCGTCGTCGCGCAGCTCCGCGCCGAAGGGCATGCGATGAAGGAAGTGCGCCATCGTCGAGCTCACGCGAGCTCGGCGCGCAGCGCGTCGACCGCCGGCGCGAGCAGCGCCGGACGGCTGGTGAGCGCGTCGTTGACGTCGCGCAGCGCGGAGCGGACGCGGAAGAAGCGAATCAGCGCATCGCGCTGCGCGGGATCGCGCGGAACCGTCGCGAGATCGCTCGCGCTCGCGCTCGCGGCGTAGCGCGCGCCGAACGCTGCCAGCGTCCGGGCCGTCACGTCGCGCATCGCCGCGCTGCGCTCGCCGTGATCGGCAGTCGGGTCGTGCGCGCTCGACGCGATCGCCTCGCGTGTGACGGCGTCGAACGAGCGCGCCAGCGAGGCGACGTCCTTGAGCGGCGAGGAGCGGTCGGCGACCGCTTCGCCGAAGCCGACGAACACCGGCTCCCCCTCGATCAGCAGCACGCGTCGCAGCGTCAAGCGGCCGTGCGCGCGCGACGACGCCGCATCGACCCGCTCGGGCAGCGCGCCGATGATCTCTTCGATCCCCTCGCGCGCCGCGACGACGCTCTCGACGCCCGCGTTCACGAGCGTCCGCAGATCCTCGCGGGCCGCCGCGCGCCACGCCGCGAGATCGCCCGGCCCCAGCGGCGCGGTGACGAACGTCGGATCGCTGCCCGGCGTCGCGAGCGCATGGTGCAGCGCGGCCAGCGCGTCGGCGACGTTCTCGGCGGTGCGGATCATCCGCTCGTCCGCGGTGCCCGTGCGCAATATCTCGCGCAGGGCTGCCTCCAGGTCGGTGGAGTGCGGGATCAGTTGCTGGTCGGTCGCGCCGACCCAGACCGCGCCGTCCGCGTCGTGGACGAGCGCCGTGCCGAGCAGCTCGGGCGCGCGCGCGAACCGGCGTTCGCCCAGATGGCGCATGAACGCGACGGCGCTGTCCTCGACGCGCCGCATTCGGCGGTGCAGCGTCAACAGGCGCGAGTCGTCGAGGATCCAGCGCTGTGCGCCGGACGCCGAGCTGAGCCGCTGCGAGCTGACCGCGTCGGCGAGCGGCGGTCCCTCCCAGCCGAAGACGAGCCGCCCTTCGTCGCGCAGCTCGACGCCCTCGCGCATCGCGCGCTCGACCAGCGGCGCGGTGTTGGCGTCGGCGCCCGCGTCGACCACCCAGCCTTCCCGCGAGCCGCTGCGCGCGCGGGCGATCGCGTTCTCGCGAATCGGCTCGTCCCACACGAACCGCAGCGGCAGCACGCTGCGGCGGTCGCCCGCGCCCGCGACGACGAGCACGACCGACGGATCGCGGCGCGCCGCGAAGGCGTCGCGCACGGGGCCGTGTTCGATGCCGCCGAGGGCGCGCGGCACGACGTCGCTCGCGATGACCTTGCGCGCCCAGCGGTCCAGCGTGAGCGGACCCTCGCGCGGGACGACGATCGTGGGCAGCTCCGGAACGGCGCCCGGGTGCGCCGGCGCGACCGCGCCGAGCGGGTCGTGCACCAGCGAGAACCAGTAGAACCCGTACGGCGAGAGCGTGACGGTGTACGGCGCCGACGCGATCGGCGGGAACGCGCTCGACCCGAGCATCTCGAACGGCGCGCGCCCCGCGAACTGCCCGAGATCGAGCTGGACGGCCTGCGCGGTGTGCGCGAGGTTCGCCACGACCAAGACGGTCTCGCCTTCGTACTCCCGCAGATACGCCAGCACGCGGCGGTTCGAAGGGTAGAGCAGCGTCAGCGTCCCGCGGCCGAAGACCTTCGTCGCCTTGCGCACCGCGATGATCCGCCGCATCCAGCTCAGCAGCGAGCTCGTGTTGCGCAGTTGAGACTCGACGTTGACCGCTTCGAAGCCGTAGGTCGGATCGGTCACGACCGGCGCGTACAGCCGCACCTGATCGACCGCCGAGAAGCCGCCGTTGCGATCGGGCGACCACTGCATCGGCGTGCGCACCCCGTCGCGGTCCTTCAGAAACAGGTTGTCGCCCATCCCGATCTCGTCGCCGTAGTAGATCACCGGCGTGCCGGGCATCGACATCAGCAGGCCGTTCATCAGCTCGATGCGGCGGCGGTCGTTCTCGAGCAGCGGCGCGAGCCGGCGGCGGATCCCGACGTTGATCCGCATCTTCGGCTCGATCGCGTAGACTTCGTGCATCCGCTCGCGCTCGCGCTCGCTCACCATCTCGAGCGTCAGCTCGTCGTGGTTGCGCAGGAAGACCGCCCACTGGCAGTTTTCCGGGATCGGCGGCGTCTGCCGCAGGATGTCGTGGACGGGATAGCGGTCCTCGTCGGCCACCGCCATGAACAGCCGCGGCATGAGCGGGAAGTGGAAGCACATGTGGCACTCGTCGCCGTCGCCGAAGTACGACGAGAGATCCTCGGGCCACTGGTTCGCCTCGGCGAGGAAGATCAAATCGGGATACTCTTCCTCGATGACACGGCGCAGGATCTTGATGACGCCGTGCGTCTCGGGGAGGTTCTCGTTGTTCGTCCCCTCGCGCTCGCACAGATACGGCACCGCGTCGAGCCGGAAGCCGTCGACGCCCGCGTTCGCCCAGAAGCGCATCACCTCGACGATCGCGCCGGTGACCTCGTGGTTCTGGAAGTTCAGATCCGGCTGGTGCGAGAAGAAGCGGTGCCAGTAGTATTGACCGGCGAGCGGGTCCCACGCCCAGTTCGAGACCTCGGTGTCGGTGAAGATGATGCGGGTCCCGGCGTACTTCTTGTCATCGTCCGTCCAGACGTACCAGTCGCGCTCCGGCGAGCCGCGCGGCGCGCGGCGCGCCCGCTGGAACCACGGGTGCTGGTCGGAGGTGTGGTTGACGACGAGCTCGGCGATGACGCGGATCCCGCGCGCGTGCGCCTCGGCGATGAAGCGCTGCACGTCGTCCAGCGTTCCGTACGAAGGGTGCACGCCGGTGTAGTCCGCGATGTCGTAGCCGTCGTCGCGCAGCGGCGAGGGGAAGAACGGGAGCAGCCACAGCGCCGTCACGCCGAGCTCCGCGAGATAGTCCAGCCGCGCGGTCAGCCCGCGCAGATCGCCGATCCCGTCGCCGTTCGAGTCCTGGTAAGCCTTGACGTGCGTCTGGTAGACGACCGCGTCGCGATACCAGAGCCGGTCCGATTCCACGACCGGCGTTTTACGCCGCTTCGGCGAGGCGGCCTGCGGTGAGCGGTGCCGCGATCTCTTCGAGCGACTTCCGCTCCGCGTCGATCCCGAGGACCAGCTCGGTGAGCCCGCCGGCGATCATCAGCGCCGCGCCGATCCCCCACGCGAGCGCCAGCATCCGCGCGTCCTTCGTCCCGATCAGCGCGCCGAACACCGGCGGCGCGACCGCACCGCCGATCAGCGTCCCGACCGCGTAGACGAACGCGATCGCGGTCGCGCGCGTCTCGAGCGGGAATATCTCGCTGACCGTGAGGTACGCCGCGCTCGCGCCGGCGCTGGCGAAGAAGAACATCACGCACCACAGGATCGTCAGGGTCAGCGCGCTCAGCGCGTGGTCCAGGAACAGCACGATGCTCAGCACCATCAGCGCGCCGCTGAGGATGTAGCAGCCTGCGATCATCTTCTTGCGGCCGAGCGCGTCGAAAAAGTGGCCGAGGACGAGGGCGCCGAGGAAGTTTCCGATCGCGAACGGGAAGATGTAGAGCCCGACGTCGCCCGGCTTCACACCGAAGAACGTGGTGAGCTGCAGGCCTTGGTTGAAGAAGACGGCGTTGTACAGGAACGCCTGCGTGATCATCAGGACGAGCACCAGCACCGTGCGCCGCGGATACGTGCGGATCAGCGTCTCGATCGTCGCGAGGAATCCCGTCTTCCGCGAGACGTCGAACGTGAGGTGCTTGTGCTTCACCGGCGGAAGCTCGCCACGGCTCTCGGCGCGTACCTCGTCCTCGATCGTGCCGACGATCCGCTCGGCCTCGTCGTGGCGGCCGTGGGTGAGGAGCCAGCGCGGGCTTTCGGGGAGGCTCTTGCGCAAGAACAGCACCATGATGGCGAGCACCGCGCCGAACGCGAACGCGAGCCGCCATCCGAGCGAGGGCGGGAAGAAGCGCCCGTTCAGCAGCGGGATCGAGATCAGCGCGCCGACCAGCGTCCCGATCCACCACGAACCGTTGATCGCGATGTCGGCCGTGCCGCGGCGGTGCGAGGGGATCAGCTCGTCGATCGCCGAGTTCACCGCGCTGTACTCGCCGCCGATCCCCATCCCGGCCAGCATTCGGAAGACCGCAAAGCTCGTGAAGTCCCACGCGAACGCGGTCAGCGTCGTGCAGAGCAGATACCACGCCAGCGTGACGAGGAAGAGCCGCTTGCGCCCGAATTTGTCGGTGAGATAGCCGAACCCGAGCGCGCCGATCACCGCACCGACCAGATACGCGGTCGCCGCTAGCCCGGTCTGGACGTCGGTGAAATTCAGCCCGTTCTTCGAGGCCAGCGTCGGGTTGATCGAGCCGACGATCGTGACCTCGAGACCGTCGAGAATCCAGGTGATCCCGAGGCCGATGACGACCATCCAATGCCACTTCGCCCACGGCAGGCGGTCGAGGCGGAACGGGATGTCCGTGGTGATCTGCTGCGCGGCGTTGGCGGCCAAACGTCCTCCGGAAGCTGGCGAGCGGGCGACCTATGAGGTACCCGAGCCGAAAGCGTGGGAAACCGCTGAAGGTGCGCACCACGGCGGGGGCCCTCGTCCCGATCTACGGCATCACCCTGATCGACGTATTAGGCACGATGATCATGGTCCCGCTGCTCCCGTACCTGGCGCAGCGCTACGGCGCGAACGGGCTGACGGTCGGGACGGTGCTCACGACCTCGGCGGTCGCCGGCGTGATCGCGGCGCCGCTCTGGGGAAGCGTGAGCGACAAGCTCGGCCGCAAGCGGATCGTGCTGATCGCGCAGTGCGTCTCGCTCGCCGGCTATGTTTTGCTTGCGCTGGCGCAGTCGATGACGACGATCTTCGTGGCGCGCGCGATCGCCGGCTTCGGCGCGGGCGGGATCGGCGTGACGCAGTCGTACATAGCCGACGTCACCGCGGAGCAGGACCGCGACCGCGCCTACGCGATGTTCGGCGCGGTCTTCGGAATCGGGATCGTGCTCGGCCCGGTGCTCGGCGGATCGCTGATCCGGTACGGTTTCGCGGCCCCGTTCGCCGCCGCCGCGCTGATCGAAGCGATCACGATCGCGCTGACGCTGCGGTTGCTGCCGAACGTGCGGCCGGCGTCGAAAGCGGCCAGCTTTCGCGAGGCGGCGCGCGTCGTCGCGCGCGATCCCGGCGTGCGCAGCTTGGTGGTTCGGCACCTGCTGTTCATCTTCGCGGTGACGTACTTCTTCACGGTGTTCTCGCTGTTTCTCAAGCGCGAGCTCGACATCGGGCCGGCGGTCTCGAGCGGGCTGCTCGCCGGCGCGGGGCTCATCGGCGGCATCTCGCTGCTCGCGCTGGTCGGACCGCTCGCGCGGCGCTTCGGTGAATGGGCGGTCGCGGAAGGCGGCTTCGTGCTGCTCGTGCTCGCGTACACCGCGCTCGCCTTCGTGCACCAGCTGTGGGCGTTCGGCGCCGCGCTCGGCGTCTGGGCGATCGGCGCCGCGAGCATCGAGCCGACGCTGACGGCGCTGCTCTCGAAGCGCGCGCCGGCGAACGAGCGCGGCGCGATCATGGGCTTCAACGATGCCGCGAACAACCTCGCGCTGATCGTCGCCCCGGTGCTGGGCGGCGCGGCGATCGACGCGAACCCGCACCTGGTCGGAATCGTCCCCGCCTGCGTCGCGGCGCTCGCGTTCGCGATCGGCGTGCTGCGCCGGCAGTACGACACCGGCAAAGCGCGCCGGTAAGGCGGCTTACAGCGCGGGCGGGTCGGCGGCAGTATCGTATGGCTACACCGCCATACGTGCTCGAAAAGGATCGTTCATGAAAAGAATCGTGCTCGCCGCGGCCGCCGCCGTGGCGCTCTTCGGCGCCCCTGCGCTCGCGATGGACTCGATGATGGGCCACAACGCGATGGACGCGACGATGCTCTGCCGCCCCGCCGCCGCCGGCGAGAAGCCGACCGCGATGATGGGCGCCAAAGGGATCGTCTGCAAACCGACCTCCTCGATGATGAAGGGCCGCCACATGGGCCCCGACACCAAGGGGATGAGCGCCGCGCAGACCGACGCCGCCTGGCGCAAGTGGATCGAGGACGCGATGCTGATCCAATCGGCCGGAACCCCCGGCGGCAACGGCTAGCGTTCGGCGCGGCGCACCGGCGGCGCAGAAGGGTCTTGGACGCGCCAAGATAACCTGAAGGCGCCGCCGCCCGCTTTTGAGGAGTGTATGCGCCGCTTGCTTTCGTTCGTGGCCGCCGCCACGCTCGTCTTTTCGTGTCTTCCTTCGTCCGCGCTCGCCGACGAAGGGATGTGGACGTTCGACAACTTCCCGTCCGCGAAGGTCAAGCAGGCGTACGGCTTCGCGCCCTCGCGGCAGTGGCTCGACCACGTGCGGCTGGCCTCGCTGCGCGCGCCGGGCTGCAGCGCGTCGTTCGTCTCGCCCGACGGGCTGGTGATGACGAACCACCACTGCGTGGTGAACTGCCTCGCGCAGCTCTCGACGGCGCAGAAGAACTATGCCGAGAACGGATACTACGCGCAGCGCCGTGAGGACGAGATCCGCTGCCCGAACTTCGAGCTGTACCAGCTGGCCGGGATCAGCGACGTCACGAAGACCGTTCAGGGCGCGATAGCCGGAAAGACCGGCGCGGCTGCCAACGCGGCGTTGCGCGAGGTCACGCTGCGCGAGGAGCAGTCGTGCGGCAGCGATCCGTCGGTGCGCTGCCAGGTCGTCCCGCTCTACCACGGCGGCATCTACGATCTCTATCGCTACAAGCGCTACGACGACGTGCGGCTCGCGTTCGCGCCGGAGTTCTCGGTCGCGCAGTTCGGCGGCGATCCCGACAACTTCAACTTCCCGCGCTTCGACTACGACATGTCGCTGGTCCGCGCGTACGAGAACGGGAAGCCGGCCGCGAGCCCCGACTACTTTTCGTGGAGCGCCAACGGTTCCACCATCGGAGAGCTCGTCTTCGTGCCGGGGAATCCGGGCGGGACGTCGCGCGAGCTTACGACCGCCGAGCTCGCGTACGAGCGCGACTACGCCTTGCCGGCCGCAGTCGCGCAGAGCGAGGAGCTGCGCGGCATCCTCGCAGAGTTCATGCGGCGCGGCGCGGAGCAGCGTCGCGAGGCGAACGAACGGCTCTTTCTGCTCGAGAACGGGATCAAAGTGCAGCGCGGTCGCCGGCTCGCGCTGGTCGATCCGGCGTTTTTCGGCACGAAAGTCCGTGACGAGAAGAAGCTGCGCGCCGCGGTTGCGGCCAAGCCGGCGCTGCGGCAGTACGCCTCGGCGTGGACCGAGATCGAGCGGCTGCAGCCGTTGCGGCAGAGCATTGCGCGGCGCGCCGCCGCCGCAACCGCCGCGACGCCGGGGCTGCTCGGCATCGCGGTGACGCTCGTGCGCGCGGCCGACGAGCGGACGAAGCCGAACGCGCAGCGGCTGCCGGAGTTCACCGATCTCAACTTGCCGCGGTTGCAGCGCGCGCTGCTCACGCCGGCGCCGCACTATCCCGACCTCGACGAAATCGACCTCGCGTTCCGCTTGTCGAAGCTGCGCGAGACGCTCGGCACGGACGATCCGCTGGTGAAGGCATTTCTCGGCACGGCGTCGCCCGATGAGCTTGCGCACCGGCTGGTGAGCGAGACGAAGCTCGGCGATCCGGCTGTCCGCAAGTCGCTCTACGACGGCGGCAAAGACGCGATTGCGGCGTCGACCGATCCGATGATCGTCATGGCGCGCAATCTCGATCCGCAGTTGCGCGCGCTGCGCAAGGATGTCGAGGACCGCATCACCGCACCCTCACGCGCGGCCGCCGAGCGGATCGCGAAGGCGCGCTTCGCGGTCTACGGCACGAAGCTCGATCCCGACGCGACGTTCACGCTGCGCCTGAGCTACGGGACGGTGAAGGGCTTCCCGAACGAGTCGAACGTGGAGGTCCCGCCGTACACCACGATCGGCGGGCTGTTCGAGCGCGCGACCGGTGCCGATCCGTACGTTCTCCCGAAGAGCTGGCTCGACGCCAAGTCATCGCTGAACCTCTCGACACCGATGAATCTGACGACGACCAACGACATCATCGGCGGAAACTCGGGAAGCCCGCTGATCGACCAGCGCGGCCAGATCGTCGGGCTGGCCTTCGACGGGAACATCTACTCGCTCGGCGGCGACTACGGCTACGACCCGGTCCGCAACCGCATGATCGCCGTCGACAGCCGCGCGATGCTCGAGGCGCTCACGAAGGTGTACCACGCCGACCGGCTCGTCGCCGAAATCACCGCGGCGCGCAGTCGCTAACCGACGCGCCGCTAGCGTTTCTTGCCGGCCGCGGCCGGACCGAGATACAGCTCGTACGCGGCGTACGCGTGGAACGTTCCGGATCCGGCGACGTCGCGCCCGAACGACGCGAGCAGCGCGTGGTTCTGGCCGCGATCGGCGGTGAAGCCGACGCCGACGCCGGTCGACGCCGTGCCGCGGATGGTGTCGGGCGACTGGTGGTACACCTCGGCACCGACGTTGAACCCCTCGCGCACTTCGTGCGTCGCGGCGAATCCCGTGAAGGTGTAATCGCGGTTACCCGGCCCCGGATTGCGCCAGACGCCGCCCCCGCCGAAGTACGTCCATGCGCCGTTCGTCTTCTGCAGCCAGATCGGCAGGAAGACCTTCGGCGCGCCTCCGCCGAGCCCGAGCGCCGCATTGCCGGTCGGAAGCACGAGCGCGGGAT
>Ga0213878_10000183_pt1 | contig 26501 bp, 24 predicted proteins | sample VelepicoBEBS_R02_FD_161053 | JGI IMG/M metagenome (GOLD analysis project Ga0213878, IMG submission 161053) | Vellozia epidendroides bulk soil microbial communities from rupestrian grasslands, the National Park of Serra do Cipo, Brazil - BS_R02 | ecosystem: Environmental > Terrestrial > Soil >... | reverse complement strand
GGTCCTCTTGGATCGGTAGTTTCCCGAACCGATTATGCAGCTCGAACCACGCATCGACTGCCCCGGGGACACTGATACTGAGCATGCCGAACTTAGGGATTTCCTTTCGCCCGAGCTTGGCCAGCTCCGCTTTCATCTGGTCATAGGAAAGCCCCTTTGGCGAACGGCCGCTGCCGTTAATGCCATATAACTTTTGGGTCTTCGCGTCCCACACGATCGCAAAAAGGTCACCGCCGATTCCACAACTGACCGGCTCCATTAATCCCAGTGTCGCATTCGCTGCGATGGCTGCGTCAACCGCCGATCCGCCCTTCTTTAGGACATCGATAGCAACTTCGGTCGCTAAAGGTTGTGCTGTAGCTGCCATCCCGTTCTTAGCGATTACTTCGGAGCGAGTGACAAATGATTTCCCGGTGATTCGGTCCATTTGTGAGAAAGCTGGATTGGCCGCGATCGCAGTCAATCCGATTAGCAAGACGACTCGGAAGCTAGCCATGAGGGGAAACTCAGGTGAGAGACCGAGCGAGTCAACGGAAAGGGGTGAGAGCTGGCAGGGCGCTGTTGTGAAAGGTGAAACGGGCTAAATCAGCCCCGACCGGTCGGCCTCGCAAGCGAGGCAGCGCTCCACAGGCGTCCCGATGTAAGAATCCGTGCTCGCAGCCCGCCTCGTCCTTTTAAGGCTGCTTCGGCTCCGGGTCCAAAGGCATGGTCCATCCAGAAACAAGGCCGGCTCTCCTCAATTCCCAAAAGGCGAACATCACCAATCGTGAACTCGCGTCCGATCAGGTCGTTCAGCCTCACACCGCGCGTAAGAACGTTGCGTCGAAAAACTGATGGCGGCCGGTCCCAGATCCCAAGTTGAGCGCAGAGATCATCATATGTCTCCTCCTCAAAGAATGTAATCTGCCCTTTGTAAGATTCCTTGTAACCGAAGAACCGGTCTCCTTCGATTCCCTTACCAGCAACGCACCAAATCGAGGCCACCTCGAGAGCCGGATTACTCGACGGTCGATCGCGCTCGTGACCGAAAAAGTTGTGGCCCGGTGACACGTAGAGATGCGTTATTTCAAAATCCGGCACGAGAAAACGATATGCCTCTTCTGTAGGGGTGGCAATGGCGTGGCGGCGAATGGGCGAATGGGCACGCCGCATCGCCCATTCGCCCATTCGCCCGTTCGCCGTTTCGCCCGTTCGCCCACACGCCATTGCAGCCACCCCCTACGACGTTTATCGTAATAGCCAGCCGTGCAAACACCCACTTCCCCAGAGGGCGTCGCCCAGGTCTCGATCCTGAAATATACTGCTAATGTAACTTCAGGTCTGATGGCCAGGGACGATCTGACCATAGAAGAGCCGCTCGAGATCAGTGTGAAATTTCGACGTGGCAGTAACCTGGTGAAGAAGCCGCTCTCCATCACCATGCGAACACCGGGGTCCGACAGGGGGTTGGCCGTGGGCTTCCTTTTTACTGAAGGGATTCTTCACGAAATCTCGATGCTGAACGCGGTCGACCAGGAGGCCGAAAATTCTGTGGTCGTTACCTTAAACGAAGAAGTTAACCTGCAACGCCTCGAGCGACATTTCTATACAACTTCGAGTTGCGGGGTTTGCGGCAAAACCTCTTTGGAAGCGCTACGTATCAACCGTGAGATTTATCTGAACTCTTCGTCGCCGAAGGTTTCGCCTCAGCTCTTGGTAACGCTGCCCGAGATCTTAGGCCGGTATCAATCCGAGTTCTCGCGGACCGGCGGAATCCATGCGTCCGCGATTTTCGATGCGCGCGGTCATCTCTGCGCGATTAGCGAGGACGTGGGCCGGCACAACGCTCTGGATCGCTTGATTGGGAACGAACTGTTGGCAGGCCGAAGCGATTTCTCGGATTTGGTTCTGCTGGTCAGTGGACGCGCCAGTTTCGAGTTGGTTCAGAAGAGTGTCATGGCCGGGATCCCAATCATGGCTGCGGTTGGCGCGCCTTCCTCGTTAGCGGTCGACCTCGCGCAACGGTATGGGATGACGCTGGTGGGGTTCTTGCGCGACAACCGATTTAATCTGTATTCGGGCGCCGCGAGAGTCGCCTGAAGCGATACGGCGTCGCTTTTGGTAGAGGCTCCCGAATGGCTTGAGCGCTCTAACGAAGCGACTGACGCTGACGAATCCCAACGCAGCGCTAGATCGATGTGCGTGCCGAGCCATGGTCTGCGGCATTGCTAACATCTTTAATTTTGCCACGAAACGATCGCCAGCATTGGCCGAATGGAGTGCTTCACCTTAAACACACGATAGACCCGCGGCTTGGCCAGCGTATTGGCCTAGCCAAATGTTTAGGACTGAAACAGGCCAATCCTTCGAGCAAACCGTGGAAACGTTCGGGAGCCTCGCCCCCCTACCAAATTTGCCCTTTTTAGTCCCCCCATGGGTCCCATAGGTCCCATCCGGTCCTTTGCCCGATTACGACAGCGACAACGAGCCGTCCGTTGCGCCACAGCGGACCGCGGAAGAACAAAGGACTGCCGCGGGAGATTCGCGCTTGCGTCTCAATTAGGGCGTGATCCCGGCGAAAAAGCTTAATGGTAACAAGAAATCGTCCGTGGCCTTCGCGGACCCAGTTGTTAAGCTGAATCCGCATGTTACCTGGCAAACTAATCACCGCTGGTTTGCCGGTTTGCAGGGTGACTTCATTCTGGCCAAGCGAGCGGACCGCGGTATAGCCGACCAGCTTTTCGAGGCGCTCGTTGTAGTTCTTGAGCCAGGTTGGAACATCCCGGCTCATCTTTTCGTTAGTTGCAAACAAGAGGCACGCCCAAAGTCTATCGTTGGCGTGAACTTGACCCACCGTCGCACAGCTAACCCCGAAAGCAGTGCTAAAGGCAACAAGCCATCGCAACCGGCATCGCCTGAAAATGCCTGGCCGCATCCGCTGCGCTGGATACGTTGCGAACGGGCCGATGCATTTTCGAGCGATGCCGGTTACGAGCGCAGTAGTAAACTCCGGCCGGGCCGGACCTTTCTGCTGCGATTTTAAAGAAAAAATTGGTTGTAACGATGTTCTATTCAAGTCGGGGCGGGTAGCGGACGTGCAGCGCTCGCTAGCGCTAGTGGCGCAAGGTTCTAGTGCCGGATCAAAATAAGGTTGTGCAACTCTCTCTCCCCGCAAATCGTAGCCAAATTGTCCGGTCTCGCCGGACGCTTCAGCTACAGCGCGGCTTCGTGGCAAATGCTTCTACGCATTCGCCGTTAGGCGCACTAACGGGTGAGATCTTCGTCATCCGGCACGTTGTCCACTCCGTCAAGCTTGATCAACGTAATTCCTTTTTCGGAGTCGACGGTCGCGCTGATCTTCGGATCGGTCGTGGTTGTCTTTAGCACCTCTGCCACATACTCAGGAGGCGCCGAAAACTTGTGGAAGGGACTGAATAGCAAGCAAAGCAAAAGCGCCACGGCAAACGAACCAATGCCGCCCCATGCTAACCGCGGGATTCGAAACCAGGAAGGCAGGGAACGTTCCGCTGGCACAATTTGTTCCATCAGCTTCGAGGTGAAAAATTCGGGATGCGCGAACTCCACGGGAACGAGATTGCGCTGCAACAGCTTTTTCAGCTTCAACATGTCATCACGTTCCTTGAGCAACTCCGGATGCTGCTTTTCGAAAGCGGCCGCCTCCTCTTTCGTCAGAGCCCCGTCGACCCAGGCAGTATAGAGTTGCTCAAAGGTTTTCATAAACGTCCCTCAGCAGAGTCTGTAGTTTTTTTCGCGCATAGAAAAGGCGAGACATCACCGTGCCGATCGAACATCCCAGGGCCTCGGCGATCTCATTGTATTGAAGTTCCTCGATTTCCTTCATCACAATGACGGCCCGATGTTCAGGGGAAAGCTTATTGATAGCGTGTTCGATTCGCTGGCGGATTTCTTCGCGTTCTAGCCCTTGATGCGGCATTGGGTCCGGCCGAGGCACGGTCTTCGAACCCGGCTCAACTTGACTCGCTGCTATCTCATCGTCGAATTCAGCGGTTTTCTTAAAGCCCTTTCGGCGCAGCGAGTCGATCGCCACATTGGTCACAATCCGGTAGAGCCAGGTATAAAAAGATGCCTGTCCTTTGAACCGGTGAATAGAGCGCCACGCCTTCAGGAATCCCTCTTGCGCCAGATCCCAGGCGTCTTGCTCATTCTGGACCATTCCGTAAATCATGGAAAAGACCTTGCTCCGATATTTGATGACCAGCTGTTCGAAAGCGACGGCATCTCCTTTCTGACATCGCCGAACTAGAACAATGTCATCATGCTCCACAGACTTACCAAAGCCGCCATCACTTACTGACAATACAGACGTGCGTCCTTCAAAATTCATTCAAATGAGCCTGCAGCTTTCACCAATGCGCCTGCATTGGTGAAAGCTGCAGGCTAGGGCGGAAAAATGCGCCGGCTACGCCGGCCGATTCTTCCGCTACTATCGTTTTGAGTAGTCTAACTCCATTTTTGGATTACTGACCTCATTTCTGCACTCTCTTTTCGGATCTCGACCCCCCGGCAGCTTTGAGAGGCATCACAAAAATTTGCTATTTGCGATTTGCTATCTGCTATTCCGGAGGCCGGGTTATCCATAGCGGCGGCGCCATTCTGCGCGGAGTTCACCCATCATGACAATGATGCTGTCCCTTACGTGGAACAGACGCTGAAGCAAATCCTCAAACTGCGGTCGTTTAACCAGACCATCTCGGTCCAATTGAGTTGCAGCTTCTATGGCCGTAGAAATCGCCCGGAGCGCTCGCTTCAGATAAGCAATCGTCATCCCGATCTCTTCGCTCTCTTGGTCGCTGAGAGCTGCCGCCAGTTTGGCGCTGGCGACGGCTACGTGAGACGCCAGTTTTACCCCGACCGGGTTCGAAGCGACCCCATGAACTTCATCAAACAGTTGATCAATCCAGACGGTTAGCGAGAACGCGCTTTGATATAACGGATGCGACTCGAACGATTCTCTGAGGCTATCATCGTCTTCAGAGTCTTCTTCTTCGCCGATTTCCAGCTCTTCCAGATCTTCGATTGCCGGCTCCAACAAATGGGGCCAACCCATCTCGCGAGCGATGATTTGATCGCGATTTGGATCGTCGATGTATTTCTCGAACAGCTCCATGTATCGCTCCGTCTTGCTGTCCTGCTGCTGTAGAAAGCGTTCCCAGTCGTACTCGTCCCAGGCTCGCTCTGGCTCATCGAAGAAATCAGCCATACGCGACTTTTATCGCACCTCGGAAACCGCTGCAAAGGTTTTATCACGCACCGTTTGCAACCGGAGCTGACCGCAAGCCGCATCAATATCGTGCCCCTTTTCGCGGCGGATGGTGGCATCGATACCGCGGCTGCGTAGAGCTTGAAGAAAAGCGTTTTGCCGGTTGTTAGAAGGCCGGCTCCAACTAAGACCTTGCACCTGGTTGTAGGGAATCAGATTGACCTTGGCTTCAATCCGCCGCGCGAGCCGGGCCAGCTTCTCGGCTTGGTCCAAACCGTCGTTGATTCCGTTAATTAATATATACTCAAAGGTTATTCGTTGCTTTTTCCGACTGGAATAGTAGGCGCAAGCGTCCATCAACTCCGCCAGCGGAAATTTGCGATTCACCGGCATGATCTGCCCGCGAACCTCGTCACTAGCACCGTGTAAGGAGATCGCCAAACGAATTTGCAGCGGCTGATCGGCCAGTTCACGAATCCGCGGCGCTAAACCGCTCGTCGAGACCGTCATATGCCGGGCGCCTATCCCAATCCCCCAATCCGCATTAATCGTCTTCACTGCTCCCAGGAGTTGCTCAAAATTCGCCAGCGGCTCCCCCATCCCCATGAATACGATATTGTTAACCTTCTCACCGGTTTCAACTTCAACCTGTATAATTTGTTCGACGATTTCACCCGACCGAAGGTTACGAGTCCAGCCGTCTAATCCGCTCGCACAGAACTTACATCCATAAGCGCAACCCACTTGGGTCGATACACAAAGTGTCTTCCGATCCGCTGCCGAACCGTACAAATCCGGACTAGCGGGAATAAGAACCGTCTCGATCAGATTCCCATCGACCAGCAAGAAAAGGAATTTTCGCGTCGAATCTTCCGAGCCGGTCTGCCGGATTTTCCGTAATCCAAAAAGTCGGAAATTATTTTCGAGTTCGCTGCGCAATGTTTCCGGGAGATTTAACATCCGGGCAAATTCCGTTACCCGCTTACGGTAAATCCATTCGAAGATCTGGTCTGCACGATAACTGGGTTGCTGCCGCTCCTGGAGCCAAGAAACGAGGTCAGCCGGGGATAAATCGAGAATGGCTGGCCTGGAATCGTTCATCGAACAAAATCGCCCGAGCCTGCAACTCTCGCAAATGCGCATGTGGGGGGCGGTTGTCTCACCGAGATGCGCATTTGCGAGAGTTGCAGGCTATTAGCGCGCTCGGATCAAGAATCCTTGACAGATTCTTGATCCGAGCGCGCTTTGTCATTTGTAATCTGTCATTTGTCATCGATTCTACCGGCCTGTTGCCCTATGACGAGCTATGAGATTTTTGGTCGCTGTTCATCCCAACTCGCCAACGAGATTTTTGTCTATCTGCAGGAAAAGGAAAAACCGGTCTATCGCGCTGTAATCCAGAATTTAGCGAATCAAAGGAAGCTGCGGCCGGTCTTCATCGAGCGAAAACCGAAACCTGAGCGGCATACCTGGCTGCAACAGGCGCTCGCCCGTAAGCCGGCTGACGATCTAGCGACGCAGGTTCTTCAGATCTGGCTTTTAGGAGCCCAGCAACCTTTGATCTGCCAATTTCTCGATACGCTCGAAATCAAGCATGACGGCAAAGGTGTAGTCGACCAATTGCCGCCCGAGCCAGAAACGGAGAAACTGCGGAGCGCAATCGATCTGATCCTCGAACAACATTCTCCGCAAGTAGTGACCATCTATCTCCATCTGTTCCTTATGATGGATGATGCCGCCTGGACCCGTTTGACAGAAATTCTGGCGTCGGACGAGCGGCTGAGCCTCCCCTGTGAGAAGTGAGACGTGGGCGCTGGGTGAGAAGAGACCGCCGGGGAAAAGCCACGGATGGGACTTATGCGACTTATGTGATGGTATCGAATGCCGAAGCCTATAGTCGGCGCGGCACCGTGAACTACCTCTCACATCTCACTTCTCACCTCCGGTTCGTCTGCCTGCGCGGAGATTCAGCATTTCCACGAGGGTCGAGAATGCCATGGCGAAATAGATGTATCCTTTATCGACATGTTGGCCGAGACCTTCAGCAACTAAGAGCACACCGATCAGGATAAGGAAGGCGAACGCTAGCATCTTGATCGTTGGGTGCTGGTTGACAAACCTGGCGATGGCTCCGGAGGCAGCCAACATCAGCAACATCGCTAAAACGATGGCGGTCACCATTACGGCCAACTGTTGAGCCATTCCGACTGCCGTAACCACGGAATCGAACGAAAATAAAATGTCGAGAAACATGATCTGGAACGCGACTCCCCACACTCGACGGTGAGTTGCCTTGGTGACTCGCCGTTCCGCGTTTTCGAGGCGTTCATGGATGTCGCGTGTACCCTTGGCAATCAAAAAGAGGCCGGCGCTGAGTAACACGATATCCTTGGCAGACCACGTTCTTCCAAAAAGGTTGAACCAAGGCGCAGTCAGCGTCGTCAGCCAGGAAATACAGAACAACAACACGACTCGCGTCAGCAACGCCAACAGTAGCCCAGCGGCTCGAGCTCTCGGCTGATCTCGTTCCGGTAGTTTGCCGGTTACGATGGTAATGAACACCAGATTGTCGATGCCGAGAACGATTTCCAGGCAAGTGAGCGTCGCCAAGCTTGCCCAAACGCTCGGTTCTGTGATCCAACTCAATTGTGGCATAGGCGTCCAAATTTTCGCACCAGTGTGATCGAAGCCGAACTCGGCTAAGAAAACAACGCGGATCGGCGCGGGCAACGACCGGGCGCGGAGCAAAAGGGGCGCGTGCGGTATGAGGCGCGTGCAGCTGGGTTAACGAATTGGACCTATAAGACAAATGGGACTTATATGACTGAGCCTCCCATTAGTCCTATGAGTCCCATAGGTCCTATCCGATGCTTCTCCCCGGGTTTGCCACCGTCCAAATCGCCCGTTTCGCCACTGCGCCCTGCTACGCTAGATTCCCCACCATCCATGAAAAGCTACCGGAAAGAACTTTGGTTCGAGACAAAAAAGCGGCGGGAATTTTTGCGGATCACACCGCAAATTAATCAGTGTCTCCAGGAAAGCGGCATCCAGGAAGGATTGGTCCTAGTAAACGCGATGCATATTACGGCGAGCGTCTTTATCAACGACAATGAGTCGGGTCTACACGACGACTTTGAGGTGTGGCTGGAAAAATTGGCTCCGGAAAAGCCGTACGACCAATACGCTCACAACGGTGCCGAAGACAATGCGGACGCTCATCTCAAACGAACAATCATGGGCCGCGAAGTAGTCGTTGCGGTCACTGAAGGCCAGCTCGATTTCGGTCCTTGGGAAGAAATCTTCTATGGCGAATTCGACGGCAAACGGCGGAAGCGGGTTCTGGTCAAGATTATCGGGAAGTAGCAAGGGCGCATAAAATCGTCCTCGTACTCGTCGTCGTCCTCGTTCTCGAGAATTATGCTGGGGCGCTATCGTGGAAACGAACCCAGACGAATCGCAGGGGTGGAAAACGTTTGTGGTTTTGAACAGTCTGAGAGCTAACACCCTTTCTCGAGGACGAGGACGACCACGAGTACAAGGACGATAAATATGAACAACGGCTACATCGACGCCCACAATCATCTCCAGACGACAGGCTTGGCGCCTTTTCTGGGTCAGGTGATTCCGGCTTGTGAAGATCTTGGAGTAGCCCGGATGATTGTAAACGGGATCACGGAACAGGATTGGGACCGGATTAATGACCTGGCTAGACAACACGCGTTCATAACTCCCAGTTACGGGCTACATCCTTGGTATCTAAAGAAGAAACAAGCCGGCTGGGAGAAGCGCTTGGAACAACGGCTGATGGCGGATCCAAAGGCCCATGTGGGCGAGGTCGGGCTTGATCTTTGGATGCCCGATCCAGATCTCTCAGCTCAGATCGAGACCTTGCAACGCGGGCTTCAGATCGCTGAGCGCAACCATCGCGCCATCACAATTCATTGTTTAAAAGCTTGGGAGCGGTTGCTCGATTGTCTGCGCTCAGAACGCCTCCCGGCTCGAGGGTTTCTTTTGCACGCGTATGGCGGTCCGCTGGAGTTGGTGGAACCGTTCGCCGAGCTCGGCGCTTACTTTTCTTTCTCTGGATATTTCTTGAACCCAGGGAAAGAAGGGCGGTTGGCGCCTTTTAGCGAGATTGCTTTGGACCGGTTACTTGCCGAGACTGATGCACCCTCGATGCTCTTACCTGACAGCCATAGCGAGTTCCGGCTACCACCGGCGCCAGACGGCGAGCCAATCAACCATCCAGGAAATATCCGGGCTGTATACGTTGCGCTGAGCGCGCTGCGGAAAGTCGACTTATCCGATCTGATAAACATCTGCGCGGAGAATGCTAACCGGCTATTTGGGACGTAGGATGACGTTCGGACGGGGTCGTCCTCGTCCTCGTCGTCGTCCTCGTCCTCGAATTTGGGGTTGCGGCTTGTTAGTAATTGAAATCGTCCATGGTTCCAGCGCGACGTTTGAAAAGGAAAATGCCCACCTGTTTGTTACGCGCCATCCCCGGCTCGGCCACGCTGCTTCACCCATTGGGTAGGGCAAACCAAGCGAGTAGAAAGGCCGGCCGCTTGTTACGTTTTGGAGCCTCGCCCAACACTATCGAGGACGAAGACGACGACGAGGACGAGTACGAAGTCCAGCAGACGCGCCGAACCCCAAACGCCAAACGCCAAACGCCGAACGCAATCCGCTTAACCGCTCGCATGCGGCGTGCTATTCTGTTAGGAAGAACCCCGGGAGAAGAGAGTTGATCAACACCAAAACGCTTGAGTCGCTGCGGACAGCCGCTTTTGTGAACCCACTGACCGCAGGTTCAGAGATCGAAGCGATTGAACGCTTGCTGGAGGAGTTGAAATCGAATCCGCTGGTCGCCGACCTGGCTGAACTTAGGAGGACCATCTTTGAACGGCAAAAAGTGGATCCACCGTTCCTACCGATGGGTGTCGCCTTTCCTCATGCCAGAACCGACAGCGTGCGAGGCATTGTCATCGTGGTCGGAATCTCTCCGCAAGCAATCCCTTTTTCGGCAGGGTCGGCCAGGCTCGTACTCTTAATTGGCGTGCCAAAAAAGGCGGTGGCCGAGTATCTGGAATTAACCTCGTTTTTAGCCCGTCATCTTCGTGGCGAGAATGTGCTGGATAGGCTAATGGGAACGACAGATATCGAACAGTTCCTGGCAGCGTTCGCACCATAGGGTTGCCGTACACATTATGCCCAGATCGCACGCCCGCCTGAGCCCTGCTCTCCGGCGTCTCCTGCTCTTAAAGGTCTGGCTCGTTGAACATTTTCGCCTCAGCGAACGCCAGGTTACACTGGTTTGGGCGGCGGCTATCGGGTTCTTCGGCGCTCTGGCGGCCGAATCGTTCAGGAAGGCGACCGAATTCCTGCAGTTCCTGGGAACGGGTCACCTCAGCAGTATCATCACCAGTTTCGAAGACCTGCCTTTGTGGCAACGTTTTCTCGTTCCAACCATCGGAGGGTTGCTCGCGGGTCTCACCCTTTGGTTTGGCAATCGATTAATCAGCAGCGTTCGCCAAAAATCGACCACCGACTACATGGAGGCCGTGGTGGTCGGAAACGGCAAAATCTCTTTCCGGGCGAGCCTCGTAAAAACCATCTCGGCGCTATTTTCGATCAGTAGCGGTGCATCCATTGGTCGAGAAGGTCCTTTGGTTCAACTCTCTTCCCTGCTTGCTTCCCTCGCCGGCCAAGTACGGAGATGCCCGGTCCCCCAAAAACGTCACATGGTGGCCTGCGGCGCTGCGGCTGGGATTGCCAGCGCTTATAACGCCCCAATTGCCGGCGCCTTCTTCGTCGCTGAAATCATTCTTGGCACGGTGGTGGTAGAATCACTCGGACCATTAATCCTGGCTTCGGTCGTCGCCACCTTCACCACCCGTGCTATCCACGGCGCCAGCGCGCTCTACCGGTCGCCCGACCTCGAGTTTCACTCACGCTGGGAAGCCATTCCGATTTGCGTGATGGGTCTCCTGCTCGGGTTTCTAGCGCCTGTGTTTCTGCAATTGTTACGCCGGTCGGAAAAGCTTTTCTCCAAGCTCCGGTCTCCAGCTCCGGTTAAGATGGCAATTGGTGGCGCCATCGTCGGCGGTATCGCGATTTTTTGGCCGCAAGTTTGCGGGAATGGCCAAGATTTGCTCAGCTCCCTTTTTCATCAGAACTGGGATTTCGATACCATTTTAATCCTCTTGATTGCCAAACTGGCTGCCACCTCAGCCACCTTTGGTTCCGGCGCAGTGGGAGGCGTTTTCACTCCTACTCTGTTCATCGGATCCGCACTTGGATTTCTGTATGGCCAAACCGTGCTATTGTTGTTCCCGGGGCTGCAACCGGATCCCAACATCTACGGGCTCGTCGGCATGGGTGCATTTCTATCGGCTGCCAGCGGAGCACCGATCATGGCTATCCTGATGGTGTTTGAGCTGACACTCAGTTACACCATCGTGCCTTACCTAATGGTGGCATGCGTGCTGGGCTACTATTGCAGCAGCATTTTCGAACGCCGCTTCATGTACGGCGAATCGTTGGAACGGAAAGGAGCTGCATTCTTCAACTCCCAGTTGGCGGAAGTCAGCGTGACCGACCTTATTCGGACCGACCCGATCACCTTGCCGGAACAAGCCAGCTTCGCGGAAGTCGCCCGTACTTTTCTTCAATTCCAATTTCAGCATCTTTATGTAGTCGACAGTTCCCGCCGATTCCTGGGTGCGATTTCGCTCCATGATGTAAAGGCATTTTTGGACCGGCCCGAGTTAGAGACTGTGGTTATCGCCGCGGATATCATGGATGAAAATTTTCCGCGCATTTCCCCACTCCAAGGCACCGCGGAAGCTTTGCGTAGATTTTCGGAAACGAATTCGGAACGGCTCCCGGTAATCGATAACTTTAATTCGCAGCGACTGATCGGCAGCATCTCTAAAACAGACTTGATCCTCCATTTAGCCGGAGAACAGAGTCGTCCGGCCGTGGCGCGAGCCGTGGAACCGGATGTTACGGAGGGGCCGACTACCCCCGGTGACGGAGCCGTGGCCGCGAAGAGTGACGGGGCGAAGTAGAGCGTGTAGACATATCGGCGTAAGTGGACGGAGTGGACTAAGTAGACAAAGTGGACGCTGCTCGCGCGAAAGGCGCCGGAGCTAAGGATGTCCACTACGTCTACTCGGTCCACTGAGTCCACTCCGTCCACTTTCGTGGACACGTCCCCGCCCCTTTCCTCGCTCCAGGTCGTGGATATACTAGCAAACTATGGCCGACGGTTATCAATCCATTGAGAACCACAGCATTATTGGGAATCTGGAGACGGTGGCTCTGGTTGCCATTGATGGGACCATCGATTTTTGCTGTTTTCCTGATTTCGATTCACCCACGATTTTTGCCGACTTACTTCATCCGGATAAAGGCGGGCGGTTTTCGGTTGCCGCCGGTCTCCAAAACAGCCGGCCTAGACAGAGTTATCTCCCAAACACCAACATTCTCCTGACTCGCTTCCTTTCGCCGGATGGTGTCGGGGAGGTCAGTGATTTCATGCCGGTATTCGACGGCGAACTTGGGAGCGAGGAAGGGCTTCGCAAAGGGGCGAAGATCATTCGGCGAGCAAAATGCATTCGCGGCGAAGTCCGATTCCAGATGATTTGCCAACCGCGCTTTGATTACGCCAGGGCAAAGCACCAAGTCAAAAAACTATCAGACACCGAGGTTCTTTTCATCCCGGAAGCGTCCCGGTTACCAACGCTGCGCTTGCACTCGCAAACGCCGCTTCAGATTAACGAACAGGATGTCACCGCCGATTTTGTCTTAAACGCCGGAGAAAGGGTATTGTTTGTTCTTGAGCTTGACCTTGGTGAAACGGTCGAGCCCGTGCACTTAGTAAAAGATTCCTTTTTGGAAACCCTCAATTTTTGGCAGAGATGGATTGCCAAATCCCAATACAGAGGCCGGTGGCGAGAAATCGTTGATCGTTCAGCCCTGATCCTGAAGCTACTGACTAACCGGCGCTACGGTTCGATTGTAGCAGCTCCAACTTTCGGGTTACCGGAATTCGTTGGGGGCGGGCGCAACTGGGACTATCGATTTACCTGGATTCGAGACGCCAGCTTCACCTTGTACGCCCTCAGCCGGTTAGGCTTTACGGCGGAAGCGGGCGCTTTCATCCGCTGGTTGGAAGCCAGATGCGCGGAGAGCGCGGCAAACGGCCCGTTGCAAATCATGTACGGCATCGATGGCCGGCACGAGCTACCCGAAGAAATCTTGGATCATTTTGCTGGTTACCGGGACAGTCGGCCTGTCCGTATCGGCAACGCTGCGGCCGGCCAGTTGCAGCTAGATATTTATGGAGAGTTGTTAGACTCGATCTATATCTACGACAAATACGGAGAACAGATCAGCTACGAGCTCTGGCTAGATCTGGTGAAGATCGTCAATTGGGTTTGTGAGAATTGGGACCGCCAGGATGAAGGCATCTGGGAGGTGCGCGGGGGCCAGCAACATTTTTACTACAGCCGGTTAATGTGCTGGGTGGCGGTGGATCGAGCTATCCGGCTGATCAACAAGCGGAGTTTTCCCGGCCCCCAAGTGCATTGGCAACAGGTGCGCGACCAGATCTATCATCAAATCCAGACGGACTTTTGGAATTCCGGGGTCAACAGTTATGTCCAGACCAAGAAAAGCGATTGGCTGGATGCGTCTTGTTTATTGTCGCCGTTGGTCAGGTTTATCGGCCCAACCGATCCTCGCTGGCTGTCCACCTTGAACGCGCTTGAGAACCGGTTGGTTGATGACTCGCTAGTTTACCGTTATCGGAGCCCAGACGGAATGGAAGGTGGAGAAGGTACCTTCTGCATGTGCTCATTCTGGTACGTCGAATGCCTGGCTCGCAGCGGGGATGTGAACAAAGCCCGATTCATTTTCGAAAAGATGCTTGGATACGCGAACCATGTCGGCCTCTATTCCGAAGAGCTAGGTCCCTCGGCAGAACAACTCGGTAATTTTCCCCAAGCCTTTACTCATATGGCACTTATCAGCGCTGCGTTTGAGCTGAATCGGCGCTTGGACCAAGGCAAATAAGCGAATCGGCGAATGGGCGAAACGGCGAATGGCTGAACCGGCACAACGGCGACCCATAAGTCCTATTGGTCCCATCCGGAAACGAAGCTGCCCGGGTTATCCGCGGAGAAACTCCCTGCCTCACAACGTCACCCTCAAATTCCAACTCTTGCCGGGTGAACTATTGCGGGGTTTAGCAGCCAGCATCAAGACCCAATAAGTTCGGGTCACGCCGCGGGCAATGCCGATCCCGGCATCCTGGTACTCTGGGTCCATCAAAATACGCGCGTGCCCGCGGCTGTTTAGCCAGCTTCTCAAAACCGAAGCAACATCGGAAGATTCGGCTCTTTGCCAAAAGTCCCAGTCGCGCATGCGAACAAAAAGAATGCCGAAAATAACCTTTTGCCCATTGATACCTTCCTGGTTGATTCTGTTCGGCGACCCCGTAGCCGTTTAAATGAACCCGAAGATTTGATCTGCGGATCTTTTCAGTGTCTTTGGATAGACAACCGGCCGAGGGTTGCGCGGCAAACTGGAGAGAACAAACAAATCTGTCAAGGAGATCAAGCGCACTTCATCTATGAATCAGCATTCGTCTGTCATTTGGACTAACGTTCGCTTAGCGGAATCAGAATTCGATCTGCTGCAGGACGAGAGCAAGGGGCACGAGCTCATCGTTGCTTCGGCCGGTCCGCATGTCTTGGCAGAGAATACCGGCGACCCGGAACTAGGCAGCGCAGCGATCGTTTTCGGTCAACCCAGCCCTGAAGATGTTCTCAAATCTAAAAATCTTCGCTGGCTGCATGTGTCCAGCGCGGGTTACACGCGGTACGATCGCAAAGACCTTTTCGATCATTTTTCGGCGAACAAGATCGCGTTCACCAACAGCTCGAGTGTCTTTTCTGAACCTTGCGCAGAACACGCTCTGTCGGTTCTACTTGCGCACGGCCGGCAGCTTTATCCCTCGTATCTGGATCAACTCAAGAATCGGGAATGGCCACAGAACGACATACGAGCTGCGTCCAGTCTGCTTTCCGACCAAGTTATCCTTATCGCCGGTTTTGGGTCGATCGGGCGTCGTCTGGCAGAATTCTTAAAGCCGTTCGGCTGCAGCATACTTGGGTTCAGGCGCCGTCCACAACCGAGCGAGGGCGTGACCGTCCTCGGTTTGGAAGAACTAGGATCCAAGCTCCCAATTGCTGATCAGGTTTTGAATTTTTTGCCGGAAAACTCAGAGACCGTCCGCTTCTTCGATAAAGACAAGTTCTCGAACTTCAAAACCGGAGCCTGCTATTATTCGCTCGGACGCGGTACGACGACCGATCAAAATGCATTAATCGATGCTCTTAGGTCCGGCCCGATCCGGGCTGCCTACCTTGATGTGACCGACCCGGAACCCCTCCCGCCAGATCATCCTCTCTGGTCGGCTCCAAATTGCTACATCACACCACACAGCAGCGGTGGCCACTACAATGAGTCGTTACGTTTAACCAAACACTTCGTGGCTAACCTGCATCGATTCGAAAAAGGCGAACCTTTGATCGATCGGATCGTTTGAAAATTTTAGGGCTCGCCCGGCTCAAGAAAAATCCCCGGTGGTCTGATTCGAGGTCCGGATATACCCAAAAACGCCTAATTCGCACTAATATTTTACAGGGCACGTCTTACCATCCCCGCGTTGGTGAAGACGTGCCCTTGTACTTCTACGCCAAGCTATTCAAAGTCTTAAGGAGGCAGAAAATCGTGGGATATACTGAACAAGTTTTTCCCAGTTTATGATTTTGCTAGGAACTGCTTCGAAGTTTCTAGCGCAAGCGGCCACAATCTGGTCATCATTTGGATAGAAAGACGTGAAGAGGTACCGGATTTCGGGCGCAGGCACTGGAGATGGAACAATCTGAGAGAGTGGACGGCCGCCGGGTCACCGGGCAGGATTCTTTGTTACATCCATTTCTGCGGGCGCCTGATGAGGAGTCAGCAAAAGCCGAGCTAGATGTCCTTTTGCAGACCGAGGCGATGCCCATCATCCAAAAGGTGATAAACCAAAGGCTCGGAGCCGGCGCGGTGCCCCGAACCTCCGCATCCATTGATGAACGGGATCTCGATGCCCAGGACCTTCGTCAGCAAACCTTGATGGCGCTTACCGCCCACCTTTGGCAAGTTTACGCCACGCCCGAGAAGAACAGGATCGGTGCCTTTCGCCCCTACGTCGCCGGGGCCAGCTTCAATACCTGGAGAGCGGCGGTGCGCGACGAAACCCCGCTATGGACACGGCTCTCTTTTCGTCTGGCGTATCTTTGCCGAGAAAGTGCGGGGCAAACCGGCTTCACCAAGTGGCAGGACGCTAAATATGGTTCCCTAGTCGGGTTCTCGGCTTGGCGAAAAAAACGCCAGGCTCCGGCTCCGCGTCTTGCGTTATTAGAACAAAATTCGATCGAAGAACTTCCGGCTCCGACTACGTCGCTCCCAGAGATTGCGGCCTGGGCGCTTCAACAGGCTGGCGGACCGTTGCCCTGGAACGATTTCGTGACCGCAATCGCTTTTATTCTGCAGGTCAAAGACGAGCGCATCTCGCTGGATCGCCGCAACCTCGAGTCGCTGCTAACGACCCAACAGCCTGGCACGGAGCCCGGTGGCGAATCTCTGAACCGCGACCGGCTCAGAAAGCTCTGGGAACAGATCCAGCAATTGGACCGAAAAGAACGGGCGGTTCTATTGCTAAAAGCGGAAGATTTACTCGATTTCGAGCTAAGCCAAGTGGCAACGCTGCAAGATCTCTCGGCGGCGCTGGCTATGTCCTTAACGCAGCTTCTCTCTCTGCTACCCAAGTTACCTTTAGACGATCATCAAATCGCTCGTCTCCTCGGAATTCGGAGACAAAGCGTTGTGAATCTACGAAGCCAAGCACGCTTGGCCCTTCGTCGCCGGCTTCAATCTAAGACAAACGAATGAATAGGAGTTCCAGGAGTACAAGGAGTTCCAGGAGTTCCAGGAGTTCAAGAATGGGTCGTATGCAGCCGGGTTCCCGGATCATTCCCACCTGTTCGCGTCTAAAAAGTAGAACCTTTACCTCCTTGAACTCCTTGTACTCCTCGAACTCCTTCCCCTGCGGTTCCTCAAAATTATTGCCAATATGAGCCCGATCTTCTCATCTCTAGTATGAAGAACAAAGGACGGCCCGTGTTACAACCTCTGGCTCGGACACGGGATTCTTGCTGCAAGTAATGGATCATCTTTCTCCACAGCTACAACACCGGTTCCTGGCACGGCTGCTCTCGCCTGAAGATACCCTCGAAGTTATCAAACATCTTCCAGAGTGTGACGTCTGCCGAGAAAAGCTGTCTGCCTTACGGTCGAATAAGCCGGGTTCAGTGGCTGACACTATTTTGCCGGAGATGCCCGCCGAGGACCATCCTTTGGCTGATTCCCTCGGAGCCTATCTGGACGACGATTTAAGTCGTCCAGACAAAGCGGATTTAGACGAACATCTTCGCACTTGCGAGGTTTGCCAGAAAGCCTTGGCTGATCTTAAGGCTTTTCGCGAAGAACTAATGCAATCGCCGGCTCAAGAGTATGCACCGGCCACAGACCCCACCCGATCGTCCGGAGCAGGTTTAGGGAGTCGATTGTTTAGCCAAGGCAAACCGCGCTTTCTTGACTGGTTCACCCAACCATTCGTGTACGCAGGCGTAGCTGCGGTTGCGGCCCTGATCGTGGTGTTTGGGATAGTGATTGTTCGCTCCCCGGAAACGCTTGGAATTGGCGGCAACGGACAAGTGGCGGTCGCCGATGGTAGTCACCTGATTTCAGTTGGTCCGAAGGGAATCACCAATCCTCCCGCTGGCCTGTCCGCGGAAGTATTGACTGCGCTAAACAACGTGGCTGCTCCGATTTTACAAAATGAACCGCCATCGTTTTCACCAGCGCTGAAAGATAACCTGGCGGCTCTCAAACGAGCGCCATCCGTCTTGCTCGGGCAGCCGTCAAACACAGTGCCATTTCAGGTGATTAGCCCGGTTCGTACCTGGGTTGAATCGGCTCGACCAACGTTCAAATGGACGAAGGCGACCAACGCAACTGGTTATGTTGTCCACGTGATTGTGGACGACGGCAGCCAGGAAGAAGCCGCGACTTCCCCGGTTATCATACCGGCTTCGGACGCAACTAGCTGCCAATGGGTTCCAGCGAAATCGACGGCATTGAGTTCGGGAAAACGGTATCGGTGGTATGTTGCCGCGACAATCAAGGATCACGAAGTCGACGCTCCTGGGATAGAACAGGCCCAAGCTAAGTTTGCCCTGCTAAGCGACCAGGCAATGGCTCGACTGAACACCCTAAAAAAAGGCGTTCGAGACGATCGTTTACTCGACGGTTTGTTGAACCTGAATGCCGGTCTCCTGGATGACGCTCAACGCGAATTCGAGTATCTGTTAGCCGATCCCGGGCAATCCATAAACGCGAAGGACTTCCTGCGTAGGGTAATTGCCGAGATTCAGTGGTTAAAAGAAATGTAGGTCTGATTTCGCGTGCCAAGCCCTACCTAGTGACTGTCCGCCGACGAGACGCGCCACTCCGGATCCCCGACTAATACGATGCCCGCCCAATAGAAGGGATGACTGAAGTCGCTGGTGTTTAACAGCCGCAATTGGGCTTTGCGCAACAATTCTGAAATCGAGAAGTGGGTTTCGCTAGATCTCTCCAATTCTTGCTTCAAATCCTGCATGAAGAAGCCGGACAACTTCGCCGTCGCTTGCAACTCCACTGGCCATTGACTCACGAGCGTCGCTAGGCAACCGCCATGCAGAAAAGCCCATGCTAACCCGATCTCGCCTTCTCCCTGTACAATCCGCCCGCGCTCAGTATCACACGCGAATAGGAGCGCCATTCGGTTGGCCAACTTAGTTGATAACAGCTCGGACACAGTTAAACGCTCAGTCCCGGGCTGGTTTTTTATTGGGCTTAGCAAAAAATGTGAGCTCAACGGATCTTCACCATCTAGGAACGCGTGTGTTGCCAGAAATACTACCGGCTTCGTGGGAGCTTCGGCCAGGAAACGCTCTTTCGTAGCTTCTTCCCCGGTGTAGCTCCTAACGGCTTTACTTCCGAATAGACTTTCGACTTCATGAATAATCTCGCCCGTGCCAGCGATATCCGTAGAATTCTCTTCGTTTCTCTGTTTGATGCTCGGGTCGCCCATCGCCAACATCCAATCCTGCGGTAAGGGTTGGAGCGGCACCGATCGCAGATGCTCAAGGACAGTCAAAGAAGGCGCGTAGGAAATGGCCAGATCTTCGACTAGATACCGATGCTTTGGTCTATCGAGTGCCGGTAGTGCCTGAAACGGAAGCTCCCAGAGTTTACCAGCAGGTAGGATAACCAGGGTGTCTTCATACTCAATGTCCGGCAAAACCGGAGCAATTAGACTATCGAATAGGGCTTTAGCTTGCTCCTTCGGATAGGCGGCATAGCTCTTTTCGATCTGATTGCGAAAGCTCTCAATCGTCGCGTCGAGTGATTGAATCGGACTGCCCATTGAGTTCGAGGTACTTGCTTTTGGGTAAGTCAATGAAATGGCTTTTACGGTAACAGGCAGAGTCGAATTTGCCCTCTTCAACACAAACGCGTAGCCGTGGTCCGTCCCTAGCAGATACTCAACGATTGCAGTTCTCCGATCGGGAATCAGCTTTTCCAATCGATCTCCTATTCCCGTAGTATCACTCTGGAGGAATGGCATGCCCGTATCACCTCCGGAGGCGGTTATGGCCAGAGCATCTAGTAAAGCGCGTTGTCTCGATAATTCAGTATAGGTCAGGGCCTCGAGTGTCCGATTTTCGTCGGCAAGCAACTGAGCCAACGTCACATACGCTCCCGTCTTCTCAGCAAAGAACCAAGCGATACTGTCGTATAGAGTTGAATCCGGGCGGCGATCCGTACCGGCCTCCTTTCGCATCCCCTCAATCACGCCGACTGCTTTCCCGAGGACAGTTTCCGCTCTTCCAAATTGATGGAGCCCGACCAAACACTTTCCCTCAATCGAGAGAGCTTTCCATAGGGTATCTGCATTGTTCCCGGCCGCATTTGGCTGTGCCAGATCGGCGGCAGCGCTCGACCAGGAAAACGCCTGATCGACATCCCCGATCTGGTAAAAATAAATCGCTAACGCCAATTTTCCTTCCGTTATCTCGTACGGGGTAGAAAGTTCTTCGGAAAGACGCAGGCTCTCGCGAAAGTCAGTTTGACCTTGTGCTCGATCCGGCCCCTCAGAGTGTTCGAGCTTGATGTATCCCATCGAACGCAATGTGTCCGCCAACACCAGTTTCGCGTCAGAGACCGATATGCGATCGGAAGGGGAAAGCTTGGCAAGGTTAGCCACTAACAAATCCCTAGCCTCCTGATAACCCTGAAGCGCCTCGCTCCAATGACCTTGTTGGTTCAGGGCGTCTGCGCAAAGATCCAGAGCATTCGCAAGCAGTGCGTCGTTACCTGAGGTCTCGAGCTTCAAGAGTTTGATCGCCGCTCGAGCGTAATCCACAGCAGAGTCCAATTTCTTCCAGTTGGCAAAAATAATGGCGATTTCGTCAAGCTGCAGCGCCGCCGCATTCTTAAAGTCGATCTGGGCCAACCGCGCAAAATCGATGGTTGCAGGGTGATCAATATCGAGTTGCGGATCAAGGCAGCGAAGCGCGGCCTTGCTGTGTTCGAGCGCAGCCGCGTACCTCGCTTGATACAGGTCGATGTTGCCCCAATAATGAAACCCAACCAGAGCCAGCCACGAATCATCGAGTAATCGGGCCATCGAAACCATGGCTTGGGCAAAGAGAATGTCCTGATCATTTCCGTGGTAGCCTCCCGCTTCCTCCCTGAGAGCCAGGTTCAGATTGTGGCATGCGGCGCGCAAAGCGAGTCGATACTGGAGCATCGGCGGGGTAAATCCGATGTCGAGTGCCTGACTAGAATTCGGTTGCGCCAAACCGCAGTTGGCAAAAAAGGCGAGAAGACAAGCACCTAGCAGACCCTGCACTCTTTTGTGGGAGGAAGGCTCAAGGCCAGGTTTATCTTTATTGACCTTGCTTGAGTGCATCGAATACTTGCTGGGAGAATAGCGAACTCAACGACCAGTGAAAAACCCCATTCCTGTCGGCCGTTAAATCACTGTAGGCCGACGAGCCCGTCCATTTTTATTTCAATCCCGTCTGCAGCGTTAAAACAAAGGGCCCCGCCTTTTGAATGGCTACTCCGAGACTTTCTTCCTGCCTCAGGCGAACCAGAGCATCGCGCTGGGTCTCAGCTAGTGCTGACAAGGCGTTGCGATTCGCGAACGCAACCCGATAAAAGGAGGACATAAACTCGGCGGTGTCAGAATCGGGAATCTGCCAAAGAGTCAGCAAAAGGTTTTCAGCACCTGCCATGGTAAATCCGCGACGGAGGCCGAGCACTCCTTCGCCAATATCCGCTTCACCCATACCCGTCTGGCAAGCGGATAAGGTGACCAACCAGGTGCCGGCCAGCGGAACGCGAGCGACCTCGTCTGCCAACACAATTCCATCGTTTTCAGGCGCTGGAAAATTGCCCTGTGCCCATTCGCGCAAGGTTCGTTGGGCGCCCGCAAAAGCTAGGGCACAGCGGTGCATCGGATTCTCAGTCGCTAACTGCTCTTTGGACAAGACCAGCGCATGCGTTGCCAAGTGTAGCACCCACGGTGATTCTGAATTAAACAACGCAGCCTTGGTGGCCTTGTCTCCCTGCAGTATCTCCACATCCTTAAACCCATCTTTCTCAGCCGCTCGTCGTACGAATTCTGCTTCCGCTGCGGTCCCCGGTAACGCTCTGAGCGCGACGCTCGCGGAGATAGATTGAGCAAGCCCACGAGCCAGCGTATCAGGTGATCCGTTGCCACGCGTTTCAGCGGTGCCAGTCGCCGGATCAAAGTCAGGGTTAGCAAAGATCTCAATCTTGTCGGCACTCGATGCGGACGCTATTGGCGACCTCAACAGGTCGCGACCACTGGCAACATAACCAATGATGTAACGCTGGCCTACGAACTTTCCGTTCGGCATCAACAGAACTGCCAGTGGCAGAAAGTTTAGTTGACCATCTGGACTAACGATTAATTCATCGAAATCAGCCGGAAGCTGAGTCAGGATAGGGCCAAGTAGTAGGTCGTAAAGCTGGCGGCAAATAGGATACAATTTACCCGGATTCGTTGTAACGGCCTCTCGAAACTGAAGGATCGCACTATCGATTCCGTTCGCATCGCCCAGGCTCACCCATTTTGGAGCGCCCTGTTTAGCAATGATCAGCGCCCCGTATGCATCCAGCCAAGCTCCTTTGCCCTGATAAATTTTGCACCGGATGAATTCCACCAGTGCGCTCCGATCGGGGACTGCTGTTTGCACCTCCTGGTAAGCGACTTTGAGCGCTCGATGAACGGAGCCGTACCCGTTCACCTTAACTGTGAGCTGCTTTTGCAGATCATCGATTTTAGCCTGAATTGAATCAGCCGCGGCCGTTTGCGGGTTGCCCGACCCACCGACGATCCCCCGCGGGACCTTATCCAAAGCGTTATATTGGGCTTTGAGCTCGGCGGCTAACTGTTTAACAGCCGGATCGCCTTCCTGGGAAGCGACGAGCTTGTCTTCCAGTAATGAATCGAGAACGATCCCCTTCCACCGGAGTACCGCGTTGGCTAGATCCTCGCTCAGATTAGCAGTTGCTAACAGCGAGAATGGATCCTGGCTTCGAGTGAACTCGAGCCGTTCTTCTTCTGTGGTAAAAACCAAAACATTCGCTAGCAAGGCTTCACTGGCCTCTGAATATTTCCGTATAAGACCAACGGCCTTATCGCGGTTACCTAGTTCCAGTTGATTCAAGGCATAACCTTCATACGGAGCGATCAGATCCCGATGAAGTGGCCCGAGGCGCTCGCTCAATTCGCTGATGCTCTGTTTCCACACAGGTTCACTTTGGGTGAATTTCCCTTCCACATCATACAGCTTAGCGAGAACAAATCTGGAAGTCCCAATGTCCGGGTGTCCTGCCGGCAAGGTTGCTTGGCGGATATTCAAGCTGCGAACGAACAGCTTTTCGGCCTCGTCATATTTTTTTAACTTCTGAAAAACTCGCCCCAGGTTACTTGCTGTGTCTGCAGTATCGAGGCTCTCTCCCGATTTCTTTTCCGTTATGGCCAGGCTTTGCCGAAGCAGATCGGCTGTTTTTTCCAACTGATTCTGTTTATAGAAGGTAGCGGCCAGATTATTGAGGCTCTCCGCCGTCGCGGGACTCTCTCCGCCGTAAGTCTTCAGCCGCTCATCCAAAACCTTTTGGAGAATCTGCTGGGCTTCCGCGTACTGACCAGTCCGGATCTTCAGCATACCTTCATAGTTGGCGACCCAAAGGACCGTCGGATTCTCAGGGCCGAGATTAGTCTTCAGAATATCCAATGCGCTAAGAAACAAGGGCTCAGCCGAGGCGTAATCCCCCTGCACATAATGGCAATACCCGAGCGCTGCCTGACTTCTGGCTGTTTCCGGGTGTTTCGCTCCCAGAGTAGCCATCCTCCGCTCGAGCACGTTTGTAAAAAGCTCCTCGGCCTCTTTCATCTTTCGCAGAGATAGCTTGAGGTCTGCGAGGTTGCTCTGGGTTGTAAGGATCTCTTGAGAATTTCCATCGTTTGTAAAGGTCTGGAGGGCCTCTTGAATCGGGGTTTCCGCCTTTTCAAATTCTCCGAGCTCGATCTCAGCCTCACCCTGGTCCCGCAGGATTCGAGCATTTAAAGCCCGCCCTTTTTTGTCCCTTTGATCGCAAAGAACTCGGCCTTCTTCGAGCGTCTTTATCGCATCCAGATAATCCCAGGTTTCAATTGATAATTCCCCGAGGTCAGCTAGAGCCGAGGCCACCTCATGGGGGTCGACCGTTTTCCTGCTGCGACTGAGCTCCAATTCTTCCGTGAAGTCTCTCCGAGCACTATCAAATTGCCCCAGACGCAGCGCGGCCTGACCGGCCTGGTTTAAGGCCCCGATCAGCTCGGTTAGATCCCCTCTGGTTCGAGTAAACTCGAGCCCCTTTTCGGCCAGACGCTGCGCTCCAATATAATCGCCTCGTTGCCAGGCTTCCTCGATTTTGCTCGGTTGGTCCTCAAGATTACCTCCGTCCCGAATCGCCAAACTGCTTTCAGTTTGTGGAGCGGCATTGCTTGCGAGGCCGGAGAGACAAAACAGGACGAGTAGACACGCAGTTTTTATGGTGAGTTTGTGCCAGATAAGGAAGATATTGGCAATATGGCAACGGTTTTTGCGTCTTCACATAGTAAATAAAGGACGATTTGCGGCTCGAATTGCCCGTACGAAAAGCAGGATTCATCGTTTAATGGCTCATCTCACCGAACAACTGCGGCGTGGATTGCTGGCCCGGTCGCTGTCTCCAACCGAGAGCATCGCAGCCGTTGAACATCTTCGAAGTTGTGACTTGTGTCGCGACGATCTTATTGCATTGAGAGCCAACAAACTGAATTCGGTGGGCGATCAGATATTACCCGCTGCGCCTGGCGAGCAGCATCCACCGGATGATTTACTTGCGGCCTACGTCGATAATGCCCTCGAACCACTGCAAAAGGACCACGTCAAGGACCATCTGAGACGCTGCAATCTTTGTTCGGAGATAGTCGTAGATCTAGTGAATTTCAAAACCGAGCTAGAACGATTGCCCGCCAAAAAATATGCCCCTGATGTCCAGAGGCGCAGAGAGTACAGTCAACGCCAACAACCGGGGCCGCAAGAGATTTGGGGTCGAGCCGTTGCGTGGTTCACTAAGCCCTTGGTGCTCGGAGGAGCATTTGCAGTTGCCTTGGTGATCATCGCAGGCCTGGTTTCGACGCGTCTATTTTACCAGTCCGCGGTACCGGGCCAACTCACGGTGGACACCATTCAAGATGGTTCCCTAACCTTCAGCGTGTCAGCAAATGGCCAACTAAGGCCACTGTCAGCTACGCTTCCTGACGATGCTGCTAATGTTATCGCAATGTCGATCCTTGAACTGGCCCGCTCGCAAATGTCATCGCAGGATCTGATGCGGGGTCCGTCCGAAACATCCGGAGTAAAAGGAAACACTGCGTCGGAAGAAACCAAACTCCCGGGCGGTGAGTACTTTTTCAGCCGACGGATTTTCGGCGCCGTCGTCGCTCTACCACGAGCTACGCCCGATCCAGACGTGCAGCCGAATGGAATAGTAATTCGCGAAACAATTCCCGTCTTAAGTTGGTCTGCAGGGTCCGACGGTTCCACGAGTCAACATCTGACGGTGCGGGACTGCGCAACCAACCAAACGATCGTTGAGGTGGAGGTACCTGGAGATAAACATAGTTTCGCGATTTCCGGTGCTCTGCAGCACGGAGGTTTTTATGTTTGGGAGGTCCGGGAGGATACCAGAGGCAGCAGGCCCGGGAAATCGGTGTCCGGACGATTCAAGGTCATTTCAGAGATCGATCTCAAATCGCTCACGTCACCGGCAACGCAATCTTCGCATCTGCTCAAATCGTTCCTTCTAGCTCGAGTGGGCCTGTTCGCCGAAGCTGACGCCGAACTAACCGAATTAGCAGAGTCAAATCCGAAATCACCCACGATTGTTTCCGCGTTGAACTACGTGCGAGAATTGGAAGGAATGTAAGAGCGATCTACGTGACCTTCTGTAAGGGATTCTGCCTTACAACGGCGATAAAGCGTGCAAATGCTCAGCCAGGCGATCTACCCATGCTGGGTTCCTCGCCAGCTCAATGAGCAATTTGTCCCGGCTTTTACGGTCCAGTCCTCCAACCGCCAAGAGCCGCAAACGAGCGTCAAGGACGGAATCGATTCGCTTACAGTCTTCCTTGCCAAGTGAACGCCGTTGAGGTCTGGCCATACGTCGGTTCTGCTCTATTGCAAGGGACGATGACGCGGGCCGGGTATACTCGGATTTTTTGGTTTCGTTCTGGTTCGTTTTCGTACTCGTCGTCGTCCTCCCGACTTCGCCCGTCGTCTGAAACTCCGGGAGGCTACTTCGGGCAAGCTGTCCTCGATTCGGGGTGGCACGTTAATAAGACATGATTGCTCACAACGCCAGGGGAGCCGCTTTGGCATGTGCCCGGCCACCCCGCAAGTTCGTCTGATCGCGAATACCGCCAAACCGCGTGAAAGCAGGCGGCTCCCGCGAATAACCCAGCGCGATGCAGCTCTATGAGCCGGGT
>Ga0213878_10000182_pt1 | contig 26726 bp, 24 predicted proteins | sample VelepicoBEBS_R02_FD_161053 | JGI IMG/M metagenome (GOLD analysis project Ga0213878, IMG submission 161053) | Vellozia epidendroides bulk soil microbial communities from rupestrian grasslands, the National Park of Serra do Cipo, Brazil - BS_R02 | ecosystem: Environmental > Terrestrial > Soil >... | reverse complement strand
CCGGCTTCAGCGCATTTACAACGCTCCCCTACCACTCAGTCCGGTCGAAACCAGACTGAATCCAAAGCTTCGGTATACCGCTTATCGCCAATCATTTTCGGCGCGAAATCACTCGATGAGTCAGCTATTACGCACTGTTTAAATGATGGCTGCCTCTAAGCCAACATCCTCACTGTCTAAGTAACTTCACATCCTTTCCACTGAGCGGTATTTTGGCACCTTAGCTGTTGATCTGGCATGTTTGCCTCTCGCGCGTGAAGCTTATCCCTCACGCACTGACTCCCGTGTTACACTCGATGGTATTCGGAGTTTGATTGAATTCGGTACCCTGGTGTGGGCCCTAGTTCATCCAGTGCTCTACCTCCATCGATCAGCACACGAGGCTAGCCCTCAAGCTATTTCGGGGAGAACCAGCTATCACGGGGTTTGATTAGTCTTTCGCTCCTACCCACAGCTCATCCGAGAATTTTTCAACATTCACCGGTTCGGACCTTCAGTTGCGGTTAAGCAACTTTCATCCTGGCCATGGGTAGATCACCTCCGCTTCGGGTCTACTGCCAGCGACTAAACGCCCATTTCGGACTCGCTTTCGCTACGCCTCCATCCCAGAAGGATTTAAGCTTGCCACGGACAATAACTCGCAGACTCATTAAGCAAAAGGCACGCCATCGCCCTTGCGGGCTTTGACACCTTGTAGACGTATCATTTCAGGTACTATTTCACTCCGCTAACAGCGGTACTTTTCACCTTTCCCTCGCGGTACTTGTTCACTATCGGTCGCCAAGGAGTATTTAGCCTTACGGCGTGGTCGCCGCAGATTCACGCGAAGTTTCTCGTGTGTCGCGTTACTCAGGAAATCCCTAGGGTCTCTCTGGTTTTCGGTTACAGGTCTCTCACCTTCTGTGGAGCGACTTTCCATCCGCTTCACCTAACCTTTGAGATCCCACGACGGGCTCCTTCAACCCCACCAGCAAGCTGGTGGTTTGGGCTGTTCCGCTTTCGCTCGCCACTACTTACGGAATCGATTCTCTTTCTTTTCCTCCGGTTACTGAGATGTTTCACTTCACCGGGTGTTGCTTTACTACCCTATTTATTCAGGTAGCAATGACTGAGTATTACCTCAGACGGGTTATCCCATTCGGACATCTACGGGTCAAAGCGTGTTTGCCGCTAACCGTAGCTTATCGCAGCTTACCGCGTCCTTCATCGCCTCTTGGCACCAAGGCATTCATGATACGCCCTTAGTAGCTTGATCTTTCGATCTGTCTTTGTGTGATAACTGAAGTTCTCAAAAGAGACGAAGGTTGCCCTTCATCTCTCTAACTTCAGACTCAGCGCCATATCTTGAACGGAGCATATCGTCTCCGTTCATTACTAAAGTTGTATTCTCTACCCTATATGCAGATGTCAAAGAACCCTCCTTTGCTCCCGCATTCACGGGACCTCCATTACTGGAGGCGGAGATGGTCTGGTTTGAGTTATCAGGCTCAACGTCACAGCAGCCTCAGCCGCTATGAACAACCAAACACTAAAAATGGTGTGTTCTTGCTAAATTACGAAGGTTTATCCGGCTATCCTAGCCAAGCTCAATGTGGGCCTGACTGGGCTCGAACCAGTGACCCTGCGCTTATCAAGCGCATGCTCTAACCAACTGAGCTACAGGCCCGATGGAAAATGATTTAACGCCGGTATCGAGCGTCATCGCCGGGAACGGTCCGACTGCGCCCCGTCGTCTTAAACTCCGGGAGGCTACGTCGGACAGATTTCGTCGAGCGAAATCTGGAGGTAAGGGGACTCGAACCCCTGACCTATAGCTTGCAAAGCTACCGCTCTACCAGCTGAGCTATACCCCCGGTCTACGGAAGTTCTTTACCAGCACCGAACGTCAAAGCCAACGGATTCGGTGATCTCGGGTGTCGAGAGGCCCCTTAGTGGCCGGCTTCGTAATTATCAGCAAAAACTGAGTTGTGCGTTATCGTTTCAACTTTTTTGGGCCTGCTTTCGCTTTCGCTCTGCAGGGCTTACAGCATGTCGACCGCCGGTTACCCAGCAATCGATTTAGCTGTCGACCTCCATCTCCAATAAAATTTGGAGAGGGTACTCCTTAGAAAGGAGGTGATCCAGCCGCAGGTTCCCCTACGGCTACCTTGTTACGACTTCATCCCAGTTACCGCTCATACCTTAGGGCCCTGCCTCCTTGCGGTTGGCACAGACACTTCGGGTACAAGCGACTCCCATGATGTGACGGGCGGTGTGTACAAGGCCCGGGAACGTATTCACGGCGCCGTAGCTGATGCGCCATTACTAGCGATTCCGGCTTCATGTAGGCGAGTTGCAGCCTACAATCCGAACTGGGCTCAGTTTTAGAGATTTCCTCCACCTCGCGGATTTGGATCATTCTGTACTGAGCATTGTAGTACGTGTGCAGCCCTGGCCGTAAGGGCCATCCTGACTTGACGTCATCCCCACCTTCCTCCCCGTTTCACAGGGCAGTCTGAACAGAGTGCACTCTTGCGAGTTGGCAACAGTTCACAGGGGTTGCGCTCGTTGCGGGACTTAACCCAACATCTCACGACACGAGCTGACGACAGCCATGCAGCACCTGTGCAAAGCGCGTATTGCTACGCTAGCCGGCTTTCACCGACGACACAATGCATGTCAAGGCCAGGTAAGGTTCTTCGCGTTGCATCGAATTAAGCCACATACTCCACCGCTTGTGCGGGCCCCCGTCAATTTCTTTGAGTTTTAATCTTGCGACCGTACTCCTCAGGCGGCACGTTTAACGCGTTAGCTCCGGCACGCACGGGGTCGAATCCGCGCACACCAAACGTGCACCGTTTACTGCTAGGACTACCGGGGTATCTAATCCCGTTTGCTCCCCTAGCCTTCGCGCCTCAGCGTCAGGAGCTGTCCAGAGATCCGCCTTCGCCACTGGTCTTCCTCACGATATCTACGCATTTCACTGCTACACCGTGAATTCCGATCTCCTCTCCAGCCCTCTAGCAGAGCAGTATCCAGTGCAATTTCGAAGTTGAGCTCCGAGATTTCACACCAGACTTACCCCACCGCCTACGCGCCCTTTACGCCCAATGAATCCGAACAACGCTTGAGACCTCTGTATTACCGCGGCTGCTGGCACAGAGTTAGCCGTCTCTTCCTCTTCTGGTACTATCAAGCTCTTGCGAGTTTTGTTCCCAGATGACAGGAGTTTACAACCCGAAAGCCTTCATCCTCCACGCGGCGTCGCTCCTTCAGGGTTTCCCCCATTGAGAAAAATTCTCGACTGCTGCCACCCGTAGGTGTCTGGACCGTGTCTCAGTTCCAGTGTGGCTGGTCGTCCTCTCAGACCAGCTACCCGTCGCTGCCTTGGTAAGCCGTTACCTCACCAACTAGCTGATAGGCCGCGACCCCCTCTAAAAGCGCATTGCTGCTTTAATCTTACGATCACATGCGGTATTAATCCGCCTTTCGGCGAGCTATCCCCCACTTTTAGGCAGGTTGGTCACGTGTTACGCACCCGTTCGCCACTAGGTTAACCCAGTATTGCTACCGAATTAACCCCGTTCGACTTGCATGTCTGATCCACGCCGCCAGCGTTCGTTCTGAGCCAGAATCAAACTCTCCGTTAAAATTATCTCCTAACGTGAGCTAGGTGTCCGGCGGCTTATGCCGGACATAAAAGATTCTGACCAATTCGTTCTTCGCACTCATCCGGATTACTCCGGAGAGCGTAAGGTTGTCGGTCAATGAAAACTATTAAAACCAAAAATGTTGACGTTATAACGCACAACACAGTCTTCGCTGACATCACCATTCTGAGTGTTTATCAAATGTCCGATAAACTCAGAACCAAACTCTCAAAGAACCAATGTCGTCTTAGGTTTACGGCGACAAAAAAACTCAACTTGGATCCGGCCAAACAGGAATTCTAGCTTCTATTCAACCGGGACAAAATTGAGTCAATTTGAAGTCCCTTAAACTGTAAGAACAACCGCACTTTATTTGTGCGCCCCGTAATCACCGGAGACTTCCACACTAACCTCTCTTCCCAAACGGTCAAGTTATTTTCAGTAACTTTTGTGCCATCTACTACTTTTTTTCGGCACCCGTTTGCGAGCCGTCCAAGAAGCAAAGAGCAAAGGCAAGCTGAGCTCTTTCACATGCGATCAGGCAAACCAGTCGGACCGTTCTTTGCCGGTTTTCAACCAATTCCCCAATCGTTCTAACGGCCCTCTCCGCCCTCCCTTTTACATCTCCCATAAACTCGGGCGGGCGACGAAACTAGCAGCCTTATCAGGCGACGCAAACGGAATTTTCGGATTATTTTCAGACGCCCTTGGAAATGCCGTCATTAAGCCCGGTACTGCCTCCATTAACGCATAAGACGGACGCTTAGAAACAATGACCTACGCGCTCAGCACATCTGCTCCGGCCCGTATTTTGGCTAACGCTGGTGTCTGGCGGAGCACGTCATACACCCCTGAAAAAATCGTGTCCGGGAATCCAAGCACGCGCGTGAGCTCAAGTTTCCGTTGGAGCGGATTACGGATTTTCCAAAGCCGTTCCGCTTCGTGAGGTGAAATCCACTGAAAGGCGCGAGACCAAAAAACGGAAGTCACAACCGGGTAATCGCTACCATAGAGAATCCGTTCAGGATTCTCCCGCACCCTGGCCAGGGTCTTGAAATGCACCGGTTGAGAGAGTGCCGAGATATCCCCGTACAAGTTCGGAAACGCGTTGCGAAGATCCAAAAACGCACCCGAGAAGTCCCGGTGCCAAGGCAACGCGGGCGCTCCGCAATGTGCCGCGATGACCGTAACGCCTTGTTCTAACACAGGCCGAAGACGGAGGGGATTGCACAAGTCCGGCCGATACGTTGGCAGCGAGAATTCGCCGCCGGTGTGGGCCAATAAAGGTAACCGAAGCTCTGCCATCCGTTTCCAGAACGGGCAATACTGCGGCAATCCGGGATCAACGATCTGGACACAGGGCAGCAACTTCAAAAGAACAGCGCCGGCCTCGACACCAGCCTCCAGCAAATCCAGCGCATTCTTTCGAGCAGGATGGATCGAGATCCCCGGCAAGAACCTCTGCTCTCGCCGGCACAGATCTAGTACATATTCATTGGGAACATAAATCCGGGAAAGATCCGGGCGGGGGACACCATCGTCTTGATAGACATCATCACACGCGAGCAGCACGACGCCGGCAAGCGGAGACTCGTCCAACCACGAACCTAGCCGCCGCGCATAGGATTCATCGAGACGCGGATCGCCGGCACTTACGTCGAGACCGATACTACGCGCCATCATCCGAACAAAGGGCTCTTGCCACCAAACTCGTTGTACGCGGCAACCTGAGCCAGCGAGGCCGTTGCCGATCAGATGTACGTGGAGGTCGATGGCGCGAGAAGACATTGTCGAAAACTTAACATCATAGCTTACATCAAGGGCGAGAGGCAGTTAAGAAATGTTGGGACTCTATGGCAGGAATTTAACGGAGTTACGCGTTTACAGCTGAAGCGTCACTCGCTACACGGTTCGGGATCAGAACGGCTTTCTGAAATGAGAAACATCAACAATTTTCGGCTGCGGCACAGTACCGTAAGCAAAAATATCTTAGCGCTGATTGTTGTCGGACAATTGGCAGGATCGTTCTTTGGGCTGTCGCGATCAGCGGCACAAGCAACCTCTAGCGAAGCAACCTCTAGCGTCCCGATTAAGAACTTTATTTTTATCATTCAGGAGAATCATTCGTTTGATAACTATTTCGGTACGTTTCCGGGAGCGAACGGCATCCCCAAGGGAACCGCTCTCCCTGACTATCCCGGAGGCCCGCCTACCGAACGCCCATTTCTTGGGCGAGCCAGTGTTCACGACCTGGGTCATTCCTGGACTGCTGTCCAAGTCGCGTACGATAAAGGAGCAATGGACGGTTTCTTTTGGGCGGAATGGCCCGCCGCGCTACGCTATTACGGCAGCGGTGTTTATGTTCCACCGGCGAACCCCGCAAAAGTCAGGCGTCGCAAGCATGCACCGGTACAAACTCCAACAAGCTCTGAGATATCCGAGCACGGTGCAACTTCGGCGCCCCTACAGGCTTCAGACGAACAGTTATCACCAAACGGTTTTGCAGATGATGAGGACCCGGATGCACCCGAGTCGGACGCAAACATTTCCACCTCGACCGATAAGCCCGGCGCTAAGCCACCCCCTATCTCTACGCGGCCTCCTTGGGTCAAAAACACGTTAAGCTATCTGGATTACACGGTGATCCCCAATTATTGGGCATACGCACAGAATTATACGCTGTGTGACAGTTTTTTTTCTGCGTTAGAGGGACCGAGTCTTCCTAATCATTTGTACGCGATTGCTGCGGAAAGCGGCGGCCTTGTTGATAACAAGGACCCTCGATCTTTGGACTATCTGTTCCCGTCCATTGTGGATTTGTTTGGAAAGGGCCATGTTAGTTGGACCTACTACGTCGGCGGCAGATCAGCTAAAGCCGAAGGTCTGTGGAATCCACTTCCAGGATTCGAGGCGTACGAGAAAAGTAGTAATTTCGACATAAAATCTCATCTCGGAGCCACCGCCCAGTTTTATAAAGACCTCAAAAACGGAACACTCCCGCAAGTCTCCTATCTAGTTCCCGCCGGAACCGACAGCGAACACGCGCCGTACAATGTGCAAACCGGGATGTGGTATGTCACGGGCCTGATCAATGCAGTGATGCAGAGCACATATTGGTCCAAGTGCGCGGTGATTGTGGTTTGGGATGATTACGGGGGGTTCTACGACCATGTTCCACCCCCGCGTCAACTCGATCTATTGGGGGACGGCTTCAGGGTTCCTGCGCTGGTCATTTCGCCTTACTCGCGGGTGGGAGTTGCCCATGCAACGTACGATCTCACGTCTCTCCTGAAACTCGTTGAGACGGCATTCGGTCTACCGCCTCTCACAGAACGGGATGGTTCATCGGGCTCGATGCTGGAATGCTTCAATTTTTCTCAAGCTCCCTTGCCTCCGCTGATTATTACTCGGGATACCAAGCTGGACTTTAGTAAGCTGCAGCCAACCAGTCCCTGACGAAATAAGGCGCGATCAGTGATTGCCGAGTTGCGAGATTACTCTCCCTCGGCCCACCGGTAGGTCTTCGGAGCGGGCAAACCGATCTGATCCAAGATTCGGTGTACGACGGTGTCAGCCGCCTCCTCAAGATTTTGGGGGCGGCTATAGAAAGCCGGACTAGCCGGTAGAATCACAGCGCCGGCTTCCAACAATGAACAACAATTTCGAGCGTGGATCAGGTTCCACGGAGTCTCTCTTGGAACCAGGATCAGCTTTCGCCTTTCCTTAAGAAAAACGTCCGCGGCCCGAAGAATAAGTGTCTCCCCAGTACCGGAAGCGATCCGGCCAAGTGTACCCATGGAACAGGGTACGACCACCATGGCATCAAATAATGCCGAACCGCTGGCGAACGGTGCGTTCATAGTCCGCTCAGGATATTCTTGTACCCCGGCAGGCACTCTCAGCTTTTCGATCTCGTCAGCGACAACTTGTTTCGCGTAGCCGCTGAGAACGAGATGAACGTCGTGTTGCCGGCAATCGATTTGGTCCAGCAACCGCTGGAGATAAATCATTCCGCTCGCTCCGGTGGCCGCAACAACGAGTTTCATAGTTCGCCGTTCACAGGTAACCTCCTGTCGCCAGGCGTTGGGTCAGGCCGTTGAATCGGCCAAACAACTCTTCATATCGGTCTGCGTTTTCCTTATTCGGCTGGGCCCGCGATTTTTCATCGATCTTTACCGCTCGAGCTACCAGGTCTTGTAGATTACTCGACTTGTTGTTGACCAGACTGTGAACCCAGGCGCTGTGCAAGGCCGCGCCCAAGGCGGCGCCCTCTGCGGTAGCTAGACAAACGACAGGTACTCGGAAAGCGTCTGCGCAGATTTGCCTCCAAGCCGCGCTTTGGCTGCCGCCGCCAGTCAGCCTAATCTCGGCAGTCTTAATTCCTAACGTACGGAACCGGTTAAGCCCATAGACTAGACCCAGGGTTGCGCCCTCCATCGCAGAACGAGCCATGTTCGCCGGAGTAAAATTCGACGCGGTTAATCCGTGAAACACGCCGGTGCCATTGGGCAGATTCGGAGTGCGTTCCCCATTTAAATAAGGAAGGAAGAGAATCCCACCACTCCCAACCGGTGCTGACCCAACCGTTTTGTCGAACGTAGCGATATCCCATCCGAACAACTGACGGACGTGCTCGGTGGCCACGGTGACGTTCATGGTGCAAACCAATGGCAACCAATTGTCCGTGCTATCGCAAAAAGCGGCAACCTCGCCCTGAGAATCAATCACCGGGGCAGTCGAGAACGCGTAAATGGTTCCAGAAGTACCTAGGCTTGCGGTCACCACTCCGGGCTTCACGTTTCCGGTGCCGACTGCCCCCATCATGTTGTCCCCGCCTCCGGCGGAAACGACGGGTGACTTTTTCAGGCCCCATTTCTGTCGGAGGTTTTCCCGCAGCAGGCCAACTGCCTGCCGAGAGGAACCAAGAGACGGCAACTTCTCCTCCAAGTTCGGATCGATAAATTCCACGACGGGCTCGCACCAACGCCGAGTTCTAACGTCCATCAATCCCGTACCGGAAGCATCTCCATACTCCATCCGCTTTTCGCCGGTCAGCCAGAAATTGATGTAATCGTGCGGAAGCAGGATGCTGGAAACGGACTCGTAGTTTTCCGGCTCCTGTTGCCTAAGCCAGAGAATTTTCGGTGCAGTCCAGCCCGGCAACATGGTGTTGCCTAGAAGCTTAATGAGAGAGGCATCTCCACCGAATTCGTCGATGATTTCCTGGCATTGTTCGGCGGTAGAAGTATCACACCAGAGTTTCGCGGCGCGGATTACCTCGTTCGAAGCGTTGAGGACAACCAATCCGTGTTGCTGTCCGCTGACGCCGATCGCCTCAATTTCCTCCGCTCGTTTGCCAACTTTTTGGATGCATTGCTGAATGGTGGCGTCGGTAGCATCGATCCATTCTTGGGGATCTTGCTCCATATGACCCGGAGGGAGGTTCGGAATGAGGTCATACTTCTGTTGTGCAGAAGCCAAAATTTCGCCGCTCTCTGCGTCAACCACGATGGATTTCGTGCTCTGAGTTCCACTATCGATACCGATGTAAACCATAGAGATAGTGGAGAAAAATAGCCGCAAAAGAGCGCAAAGAACGCAAAAAAAAGGGGAAATCTCACGCAAAGACAAAAATGGCGAGCCTACCCGGATAAGAGCAGCCGCGAAACAACACAGGAGCTCAAGAAAGGGCTGGTTGAGACGGCGCTTCGGGTCCGCACTTTTATCCAACGGAATCCGGTAGCTTTCCTACCTGGAAAGGTTGGAATTTTCTCAGCGCGTGCCATTTTTCCCCATGGTCAAGAAGCTTCTCCACACCCGTTATCGTGTTTCCGACCTTGAAAAAACCGTTTCGTTCTACACGGACGTCCTGGGATTGAAAGAAATACGCCGGCATACGTCGCCGCGCGGCTCACAATTGGTGTTCCTGCAAACACCCGGCAGCGAAGAAGAAATTGAGCTTTGTAAATTCGACGAGAGCGGCCCGGTAAACGTAGGGTCCGACATCACCCATCTGGCCTTTGAAGTCGACGACCTCGAGGCGTTCGCAAAACACGCCGCAGCAAAAGGCTACCCTCTGAGCGACGGGCCCACCAAGACCGGCTCAGGCGGTATGATCGCCTTCATCGACGCTCCCGAAGGTTACGAGGTCGAACTAATCCAAAACGGCAAATAACGCCGCGAACGAGCGGGAGCGCCGGGAGCACCGCGAACGGACGTTCCCGACTCGTTAGTTGTCCAGTGCAGCGTAGGCTTAGTATCGCGGTTCTACCTCGCTGATCACTGATCGTTGGCGAAGTCAGGAGTCTTGACGACGCCATTAAGTCTGGCGTTTCAATTTCGCTGCCGCTCCTTGTTCGAATGGACGTCACAGCCGATCGCATCTGGACAGATTTCCGAACCTTACGGGAGACAACACCTTTAGTGTTGTCCTTAACCAACTCGGTCGTCCGCGAGTTTACGGCAAACGCGCTCCTGGCTCTGGGGGCTTCCCCGATCATGTCGGATGCGTTCGAAGAAATCGCCGAATTGGTCGGTATCGCCGGCGCGCTCAACTTAAACATCGGGACACCGACCCCGCGAAGCGCCGAAGCGATGGCCATAGCCGCTGCCGTGGCAAAAGCGAAAGGGATTCCAATTGCTCTGGACCCCGTGGCGGTGGGGGCAACCCGAATGAGACGGAAACTGGTGGACCGGCTTCTCAGCATCGCGACCCCGAGTGTCATTCGCGGAAATCAGGCGGAAATCGCCGCCCTAGCCGGTCTATCCTCCGTCGCGCGAGGGGTGGACGCGGTGGCAAATCTGGAGCAAGCGCCTGCCGTGGTCCGCCAACTGGCTAAGCAAACCGGCGCCATCGTCGTGGCCAGCGGTGCCACCGACTATATATCAGACGGAAACACCGTGATCGCGATCGAGAACGGGCATCCGTTAATGGCGCGAACCACGGGCTCGGGCTGTGTCGCCACCGCGGTAATTGCCGCTTTCTTACCGATAAGCTCGCATCCTTTCTCGGCAGCAATTTCAGCGATGGTCGTGATGGATTTGGCAGGCGAACTCGCAGCTGATCATTCTCGAACCGAGGGACCTGGCAGTTTCCGGGTCCGCTTCCTGGACGCTTTCGATAAGCTCGAGCCCGAGAATATAGAAGCGCGGATGAAAGTCACCACGGTGTGAACGAGAGAAGGCGCGCGTCTCACTGAGCATCGCCCAACAGGGCGTGCAACGGGGCCAGTGGTCCGACTGGCATCAACTCAAAGTTGACCAGCTTGGCTTCGCAATAGGGCAACTTTGCCAGCACTTGCGAGGCCTCTTCAACCGACGCCGCATTTATCAAAAATATCACTCCCTTTCCGTCCGTCCGATACCACCACTGATCGATCTTCCCCTCGAGATATTGCCGAAGAGTACTTGAGACCTCTGTCGGCCTAAGCGTCCGTTGTTGTTCCGGTGTCAAAGGTGCGACTAGCTTTGCGAAAGCAAACACCTTGGTGGTAGGGACAGGAGGCAGTCCGGTTGGTTTCGTTTTAGTTTCAACCTTTTCGGAGCTCTCGATTTTGTTCTCTAATGTCATTGTGTCCGTCCTTTTATTCGGCGCGCCTCTTGGCCGGTAGGATAAGAACAAGCAGGGCGATGCCTGCTTGGTTAATCCAAATGCCCACCGGCTTGAAGTCGTCGGCAATCTGTCCCCGTTTCGCATCTGTCTCTGTCGGTTAAAAGCGAAAAACGGATATTTCTGCGGTTTTGTCGGCTTCTCTCTTGAGGACCGTACACGCTGAAAAGGCGACCGAAATGTGTCGCCCTATGCGACGGTTTTTGTTCTGGAGTCGATTGGTGGGCATTGCCGGTGTCGGCCCCCGAGTCCAGATTATCTTCTCCCTATGCCAAACCTCCCGATCGAAGCCGAACAGTTTGAGAAGATACAGACGAAGGTGTTCGCCGACTCAGAAACTGCGGTCCGCGAGCTGGCCGCGGGCATCGCCGGTTTTATTCGGCAACGCCAAACGGAGAAGCGACCAGCCGTCTTGGGATTGGCCACTGGCTCAACCCCGGTAAAGCTTTACCAAGAACTCATCCGGCTACATCGGGAAGAGAGGCTTTCCTTCAAGAACGTAATCACGTTCAACCTGGATGAATATTACGGTCTCCCTCCGACCCACCCGGAGAGCTATCGCCACTTCATGGAGGTTCAACTCTTTCGTCATGTGGACCTGCCCGCGAACCAAGTCCATGTACCGGATGGATTAATCGAACGAGACAAAGTTTTTGAATATTGCGCACGCTACGAAACACAGATCGACGAGGCCGGCGGGATCGACATCCAGATCGTTGGGATCGGCCGTACTGGACACATCGGATTCAACGAGCCGGGTTCGACTCGTGATTCCCGAACCAGAATGGTCGCGCTCGATCGGTTAACTCGGCGAGATGCGGCCCGCGATTTCCGCGGTGAAGCCAACGTACCGGCTTACGCGATTACCATGGGAATTGGCACAATTCTGCAAGCACGCCAGATCCGGTTGATCGCCTGGGGTGAATCCAAAGCTTCGATTCTACGCGCTGCGATTGAGGGGTCAGAGACCGCTAGCGTCCCGGCCAGTTTTCTGCAACACCATTCCGACTGCGTTGGTTATATCGACCAGGCAGCAGCAAACGAGCTCACCCGTTTCCGGACTCCATGGAAGGTAGGCCCGGTCGGTTGGGATCGGCAGCTGACGCGAAAGGCTGTCGCCTGGCTAGCCGAGAACCGGCAAAAGCCGGTGTTAAGGCTCCAGGACGAAGACTACACCGAGAACGCTCTGGCTTCGCTCTTAGTCGAGACGGGCTCTGCTTACAGCCTTAACATCAAAATCTTTAACGAACTCCAACACACCATCACGGGTTGGCCCGGCGGAAAACCAAACGCCGATGATACCAATCGCCCGGTCCCAGCCGAGCCACCGTTCAAACGTGTGCTGATCCTCAGCCCAGAACCATTGGACGCCGAGATTGGAATGGCTGGAACTATTCATCGGTTAGTCAATCAGCGGCATGAAGTCACCTTAGCTTACCTAACTTCTGGCAACCTCAGTGTCCCGGATGGCGAAGCCAGGATGGCGTTCAGCCTTTTACACGAGCTCGCGGTATCCGGTTCGGGTTCCCGTATCCAACTGGAAAAATTGGCCAAAGAAACCGACAGCAAAGCACCATTCGATGAGGACAGTAGAGAGCTTCGCCAATTCAAAGGTTTGATCCGTAGAGCCGAGGCCCGTGCCTCCTGCCAAATTCTTGGCCTATCGTTGGATCGCGTTTCTTTCCTCGACTTACCTTTCTACGAACAAGGCAGATACCGGCAATTTCGTTGGGCTGCGCCGGATGTCGATTTGGTCACGACTCTGATGCGGTCACGCAAACCGCACCAGATTTATTTAACGGGCGCCGGGGCGGATCCCAGCAGCGTAACCGGGATAACATTTCAACTGGTTTCGGCCGCACTACAGAGCTGCTGTGAAGAATCTTGGTTGTCGAATTGTCAGATCTGGATTTACGCCTCAAATGAACGGCCTTGGCCGCCGCACGAGATTGATATGGCCGTGCCATTGAGTCCGGCTGAACTCGCGATCAAGCTGGACTGTCTTTACCATCATCGTTCACAACGCAGCCAGACTCCCTTTACGGAGACCCAAGCGGGCGAAGATTGGCAACAAGCCGAACAGATCAATCGAACCACCGCGAAACAGTACGACCGCCTCGGGTTGGCAGAGTACGAAGCCATCGAGTCGTTTCATCGATTAAAAAATGTAAATGTGATTAACGAAGCCAACAAAAGCTGAAGAAAAGAATCCTATGCCGTTCGTCAGAATCTCACTTAAAGGTAATCGCTCTGAAAAAGAACGTCTGAGTATCGGCGATTGCGTCCATCGCGCGTTGGTAAAAGCAATCGGAATCCCGGAAGGCGACCGCTTTCAAGTAATCACGGAGCACAACGCAGACCTGATTTACGATCCGGATTACCTAAACATCCATCGGACCGATGGGATCATCATGATTCAGATTACTTTAGCCTCGGGCCGGACTGTGGAGCTAAAGAAAGCATTATTTAAAACCGTGGCTGAGTTTCTTGCTGCTGAGCAAGGTTTTCGAAAAGAAGATGTGTTCATCAATCTGCTCGAAACACCGCGCGAGAACTGGTCTTTTGGAAACGGCATCGCCCAACATGCCGATGGACCGCCGCCCCCATTTAGCTAGATTCGAGAATCAGAAATGACTGGGCACCGGCTTTAGGACTAGCATCACGGGCCAGCAACAATTGAACGAAGGATTAAGCTGCAAAGAAAAATCTAGAGCGTTCTATGAAATCGTTTCAAAAACGCTTGAACTTGGCCTGTTTCGACCTATGCATATGCAACAGCTCTTGCATATTTGTGCATGTAGCTTGGCTTCGTTCACCCTAACCCCTTGGACATGAAAATTCGTTTCACATGGCCCAGTTCTCTCGCGGTCGTCTCGGCCGTTAGTCTGGCTCTACCCCTCGCGGATAGCGCCCGAGCTCAACAGAGCACATTCGATTGGAAGCAAGCTTCCGGTACTAAGCTGGTGGTGATGCTTAATAAACATCCTTATGCTGACGCCATCATTAAACGGCTGCAGGAGTTTAAAGATCTCACCGGGATCGACGTAGAAACCTCGGAAACACCAGAGGAAAATTACTTCGACAAGCTCACCGCATCTCTCGCGTCCAAGAATGGTACGCCGGATGTCTTCATGACCGGCACTTATCAGCTCTGGGATTATGCCACCGCAGGATACATGGAGCCGCTCGACTCTTATCTGAATGACCCGAGCCTCACGAACGCTGATTACGATTATAAAGACATTTATGAAGGAGTCCGAAACGGCGGCCGCTGGGACTTGGTTCCCGGGCATCCGACCGGTACGGGGCAACAATGGGCGTTGCCCCTCGGATTCGAGACAAATATCGTTGCTTACAACAAGAAGTACTTCGATGAGAAGGGCCTTAAACCGCCAAAAACCTTCGATGAACTTTATAAGTTAGCCAAACAATTGAAGGGCTGGAATGGCCCCGGATCTTACGGGGTAGCGGTTCGCGGCACGCGGAACTGGGCGACGATTCACCCCGGCTACATGACGACGTTCACGAATGCCGGCGCTAAAGATTTCGAGATCAAGGATGGAAAGCTGGTCTCAGACCTGGGCAGCGCGAAGTCGGTCGAAGTAACAAAAGCGTTTGCTCAGCTGGTCAAGGACGCCGGTCCGCCAGCTTGGTCGTCCTACACCTGGTATCAGTGCGGTGCGGACTTTGGCGCCGGCAAAGCGGCGATGCTCTTCGATGCTGACATCCTCGGTTACTTTCAGAATGTGCCGGGCGGTTCGGCCGAAGCCGGAAACATTGCCTACTCGCCGCCACCAGTTATGAAGGAAGGCGATCCAGTTGGCGCAAACGAATGGATCTGGCAGGTCGCCATCAACAAATCCTCTAAGAACAAGAAGGCCGCGTGGTTGTTTGTCCAGTATTTCACTGGCAAAGAACACGGCACCTGGGCCGCCATCAATGCGAGCGTGGTCGACCCTCCACGCAAATCAATCTGGGACAATCCGGATTTCCAAGCGGTGATGTCGAAGATGCCGGGCTACCTGGACACGTTTAACACCATCATCGCCAATACCAGCGTTAAGTTCACGCCGCAGCCTTACTTCTCTGAATCAACGACAGAATGGGCCGCAACCCTGCAAAAGATCGTCTTGTCGGGCGCTGATCCAAAGGCAGCTATGACCGATCTAGCAAAACGGATCACGGCGAAAACCTCAAAGCTGAAACTTGACCAACCACCGAAAACCGCCAGCCAGTAATAATCTGGGAGGGATCGTCCGGCCGTGGCCGGATCCGACATAGCCTTTTCCAAGCAGGCGCTGCTTTCACTGCAATGGGCGACGTCGGATCCCCGGGATCCGTTGTTCGCGAAGCCAATGACGTTCAATAACTATGGGCGAAAAACACACCCTTCGGTTGAAACACGCTTCACGGCGCGCGAGGACGCGCGCCCTCCCCGAATTGCGCCGCGCGAACACGGATAAGAAGATGAATAATGATTGGTGATTAGTTCTTGTTAATTTGAAAGCGCTGGCCCCGTAATGTTTTTTGGGGGAGGGAGCCGGCGCTTTCAATCACCGAAGTTTGGAATGCGCCGATGAGTACCACCCTTAGTTCACCTCAATCCCAACCCTCGGCATTACCGCCCGGAGGCTCAGCTTCGAAAGAGAGCATCGCTCATGCTCGGCGGAGACGGTTCCGACCCTATCTGGTCTTAGCCCCGGCGTTGATTCTGACCATCGGCATTTTTATCCCGTTCATAGCGGCGATTTGTCTCTCGTTCACCGACTACAGTCTCAATAGCAGCGACGTTTCTTTCATCGGGTTCGACAACTATCTGTCCATGTTGCAGAGCTCGGACTTTTGGCACTCGCTGTGGATCACGATTGAGTACGCGTTCTTATGTACGGCCGTCGAGATGCTTTTGGGAGTCGGCGTGGCTTTGCTATTGAACGACGAGAATATCGTTGCCCGGTTTCTCCGCATCGTTTTGATCTTCCCTTTAATGATCGCTCCGGTCATCGGCACCCTCATTTGGAAGCTCATCACGAATCCATCCGTCGGCATATTAATGGGTCCGATGCGAATGATCGGCTTGGGCGACTTCAAGTGGGCGGCATCACCGGATAGCGCCATGTTTTCTTTGGTGGTCGTGGACGCCTGGGTCTACACGCCGTTTGTTATTATTCTCGTGCTGGCCGGGCTGCGGTCGCTGCCGAAGTCGCCCTACGAAGCCGCGCTGATCGACGGCGGATCACCGTGGTTTGTATTCAAAAACCTGACCCTGCCAATGCTGGCGCCGGTTCTTCTGATCACATTGGTTTTTCGCCTGATGCTCTCCCTGCAAGAATTCAGCATCATTTTTGCTCTAACCGAAGGTGGCCCTGGGGATGCAACCATGAGCTTATCCCTCCAGGCCTATAACCGGGCATTCCCGTTCTACGGTCTCGCCGAAGCCATCCCGATGATGTTGTTCCTTTGGGCGCTGGTCTATTTCGTTAGTTTTATTCTGATCGGATTCTGGAGGCGAGCACAGCAACGCGCGGCCGGAGTCGCTTAGAAAGAAGGTTTCCAGGATGACTCAATCTCGCTCACCACTCGCCAAGATCGGCAAGGGACTACAGATCCTTCTGCTGCTGGCTTACGCCGTCTTCGCCCTCTTTCCGCTGCTCTGGATGTTCATCATGTCTATCAAGCCGGACAGCCAGATGCTGACGACCACTTTCATTTTCACGCCCACACTGGAGAACTACGCCACCGTTCTGCATTCGGATTACATGCAGTTTTTCTTTAACAATTTGATCGTCAGCGTAGCAGCGGTCCTGGTCTCTCTAGTGGTCGGTGTTCCGGCTGCCTATGCTTTAGCCCGGTTCCAATTCAAAGGGAAAGAAGACATCGCCTTCACGATCCTTTCTTTCCGTTTTGCACCAGAAATCCTCGTTATTCTCCCGCTTTACCTGATCTATCAGCGGCTAGGATTGTACGATACCTATTTCGGGCTAATCTGGGTTTACCAGCTCATCACTCTCCCGCTCTTGATCTGGATCTTACGCGGCTTTTTTGAAGATATTTCGCCCGATATCGAAGCGGCCGCTCAATTGGACGGCTATACTTGGTGGCAGGTCTTCTTGCGCGTCCTCCTGCCGTTAGTAAAGCCGGGTTTAGTTGCGGCGGGTCTGCTCTGTTTCATTTTCGCGTGGAACTCGTTCACGTTCCCGCTGCTATTGTCGAACAACGTTCAAACCTCGACGGTTATCGCGCTACGCTACCTTGCCTCCGATACCGTCCACTACGGACAGGTGGCAGCAGCCGCAGCGATATCGGCGTTACCCGAGGTTATCCTCGCGTTATTGATCCAAAAACATCTGGTCCGCGGCCTCTCTTTTGGCGCGGTGAAAGGTTAAGAATTTATCGCCCAACCGTATGGCAAGCATCCAGTTAAGCGGACTCACCAAGTTTTACGGTAAACGCCGTGGCGTGGAAGACGTTTCGTTAGAGGTAGGAGACCAGGAATTTTTGACGGTTTTTGGTCCAGCCGGAGCCGGCAAAACCACAACGCTGAATTTGATCGCCGGCATCGTTACGCCGGACCGCGGGTCGATCCGCATCGGAGATAAAACTGTTGATGCGCTGGAGCCGGCCGATCGGAACGTGGCGATGGTGTTCGAGAGCTACGCGTTGTATCCGCAATTCACCGTTTATCAGAACATGGCCTTCCCGTTGCGCAGCCCAAAACATCGCCTGCCGGCGGCGGAAGTAGAGCAACGAGTGCGCCACTTCGCGGCCATGCTGAAGATCGATCATTTATTGGACCGGCAGATCCAAGCCTTGAGTAATGGACAGCGACAACGAACGGCACTTGGCCGGGCACTGGTGCGCCGGCCCGATGTCTTCCTCATGGATGAACCGTTGAGCCATCTGGACGCGAAACTAAGACATTCGATGCGGGCAGAGCTCAAAGAAATGCGCAGCCAATTGGGCACCACCACGATTTACGTCACCCACGACTACCTGGAAGCGATGAGCCTGGGTGACCGCGTCGCCGTGATCAACCAAGGCAGGATTCTGCAGGTCGGTACGCCAGAAGAAGTTTATTTCCGGCCGGCAACGGTCGAAGTGGCGCAGCTTTTTGGCGATCCGGAGATCAACCTGATTGTAGCTAAAATTCGGAACCGCCAGTCAACATCGGTTCGGGTTCAAGCCTTGGGTGAAGATTGGAGTTTCCCGATTACCCCGGAGATCGGTTCCGCCCTGGACAAGTTGCCCGGTGATAGTGTCCAGCTCGGCTTTCGTCCCGCCGACGTCACGGTAGGTGTTAACGGCAACTCGAGTCTCCACGGTGTGGTCTACAGCTTTGAGCCGTTAGGAACCAAGTCGGTTCTAACCATCGATTCGGTGGCCGGCCAACGAGTCCGCGCCTTGGTAGACGGCCATAGAACCTTTCAAGTTGACCGCAGGATCGAGTTCAGCGTTCCCTCAGCTGCTTTGATTTTCTTCGATCCCGAGAGCACGCGTTATCTGGTCCGTTCGACGCGAACCGAAGGAGGCGATTAACCATGGCGGAACTGATTTTAAAAACGCTAACGAAGGTTTACTCGCAGGCTCAATCGCCCGCGGTCGATCAACTAAACCTCGGTGTTCGCGATGGCGAATTCATCGCTCTGTTGGGACCGTCCGGTTGCGGAAAATCCACCACGCTGCGGATGGTCGCCGGCCTCGAATCGGTGACTTCCGGGGAAATCCGTATCGGGAACAAACTCGTGAATGACCTGCACCCGAAAGATCGTGGGGTCGGCTTAGCGTTCGAGAATTATGCGCTTTATCCGCCCTTAAAGGTGCGGGACAACCTGGCTTTTAACCTGCGAGCGCACGGGTTAGGCGCCAAAGAGATCAATCGGCGGGTGGATGAAATTGCTCGCACGCTTCAGATTCAAGAATTGCTCGATCTCAAACCTGCAGTTCTAAGCAGCGGTCAAAAACAAAGGGTGAATATGGCCAGAGCCATGGTGCGACGGCCATCCGTGCTCCTTCTTGATGAACCGCTTAGTCACCTCGATGCCCGGCTTCGGGTCGAGCTCCGGACAGAGATCAAACGATTACACGCAGAGCAGCGGTTCACGACCATCATCGTAACTCATGACCAGTTGGAGGCTATGGCGCTTGCCGATCGCATCGCGGTCATGAACGAAGGGAAGTTGCAGCAATTCGATACACCGCTCGAGGTGTTCAATCATCCGGCGAACGAATTCGTGGCTGGTTTTTTGGGCGAGCCGCCCATGAATATCTTCCGCACCGTGGTGGCCGATTCCGGCCGCCTCGTCATTCCGGATACCGACTTTGCTCTCCCTATCACGCCGGCCATACAAAAGCTGGTTGGTCCGCGAAAAGAATTAAAGCTTGGGATCCGTCCGTGGGGTATTCGAGTAAGCCAAACCCAAACCGACGCGGCGGTCCCGGGTGTGGTCGTGGTCGTCGAAGATCTGGGAGACGAAACCCGAGTCGGTGTCCGGTACGGCGAGGTCTTAATCATGTCGAGCATACCGATCACGCGGCGTTATCGGCCGGGCTTGCCGGTCTTTCTGAATTTCAATGAGGAAGATCTAAACCTTTTCGATCCGACCACCGGAGAGCGGCTCTCGGATGGTAGCTACCAAGCAAATCAGACAGCTCCTGAAACCGTTAGCAAAAATGAAATACAGGCGCCTGTATCACGGTAGTCGTCTCGACGGAAGGGAGGGCGCGCGTCCTCGCGCGCCGCGAATGGGTATGCGTCATGAACCGGCCGAACGATTCTTACGGTCTGCCGGGCTCCAAGAACAACTGATCGCGAGGATCCGACGTCGCCCATGCAGTGAAAGCAGCGCCTGCTTGGAAACGGCTATGTTGGATCCGGCCGCGGCCGGACGATCCCTCCCGGCGCTGGAAACTGCGGCCGTCTTTCCCCCAAAATCCAAATTGAACACTCAACCCTTTCGTTTCTTCTAAACAATAAAACGGAGATTTGTCTATGAACCCCCAAACAATAGAAGTTGCAACCCCTGCTCCCCGTGCTGGTGCGGCGAAACAGGATCTACCTAAAACCATGCGTGCGGTGGTCGCTTATGCACCTGGCGATTATCGCTTGGAAACCGTGCCGGTGCCGCGTGCAGGCGCCGACGATATCATTATAAAAGTTGAAGCCTGTGGAATTTGCGCAGGCGATATCAAGTCCTATGTGGGCGCCGAATCCTTCTGGGGTGGAAACGGCCAACCGAAGTACATCAAGGCGCCCATGATACCGGGGCACGAGTTTGTTGGGCATGTGGTCGAACTCGGTGAGAACGTCGACAAACAAGGGAAATTCAAGCTCGGCGATCGGGTTATTTCCGAGCAGATCGTTCCCTGCTGGGAATGCCGGTTCTGCAAGTCGGGCGAGTATTGGATGTGCGAGAAACACGACGTGTATGGATTCCAAAACAATGTGAACGGCGGTTTCGCCGAGTACATGCGTTATCCAAAAGAATCCATTAACCATCAGGTGCCTCAGGATCTCCCTCTTGAGAAAGCCATTTTGGTCGAACCGTTTGCTTGTTCCGCCTGGTGCGTGAAACGGGCCGATATTCAGCTCGACGATGTCGTGGTGCTCGCGGGCGCTGGGACACTCGGTCTTGGAATGGTCGGATGTGCCCGGCTGCGGAATCCAAAGAAACTGATCGTCCTCGACACCAAACCGGAACGCCTGGAGTTAGCTAAGAAATTCGGCGCCGATCTGGTCTTTAACCCGCTTAAAGACGACGTGGTAAAGATCGTTAAAGAGATGACCGGCGGTTACGGCTGCGACATCTACATTGAAGCGACGGGACATCCCGATGCCGTCGTACAAGGCCTACAGATGATCCGGAAGTTGGGCCGGTTCGTCGAGTTCAGCGTGTTCTCACACGATGTGTCCGTCGATTGGAGCATTATCTCGGACCGCAAACAGCTGGATATACTTGGGGTTCATCTCGGCCCCTATCAATATCCGTTTGTGATCGAAGGCATCGCGGATGGCCGCATTCCGACCGAAGGCGTCGTGACCCATCAGCTTCCTTTGGAGCAATACAAGGAAGGGCTTGAGATGATGAAGAAGGGAGACAAGTCTCTCAAGATTCTACTGGTCCCATAAAGCAACACTCTCGTCCTCGTCGTCCCCCGTCCTCGAGCATTTGGCGGCGCTGTGCTAGGTGCCGGTGAAACAATTCTCGAGAACAAGGACGACGAAGGACGAGTACGAAGACGGTGGCTGTTTGCATCGTCATTGAACCGTTTCAATCTCTAGTCCGTCGCCCCCGGTTCCCGCAAACATGAAAGCCACCATTAGGAGTGTCGCTAAACTTGCCGGCGTCGCCCCTAGTACCGTTTCGCATTATCTCAACCAAACCGCACCACTGTCAGCGGCGACGGCTAAAAATGTCGAACAGGCAATTGCCGCCTTAAATTATCGGGTCAACCTTGGCGCCCGTAACCTGCGGTTGCGAAAGACCAATTCTATCGGCGTGGTGATCCCGAACATCACGTCGCCGTTCTTCGGCGAGATAGCAGCCGTGATGGAGAACAAGTTGTGGGAACGCGGCTTCCAGACCTTACTCTGCATCTCGGAACGCAGCCCGGAGCGAGAGCTTTCTCAGGTTGCTCACTTGGTCAGCCGCCAAGTCGACGGAATTCTTCTCGTTTATTGCTCACAAAAGAGCCGAGTCGCCGAGACCTTAAAAAATATCTCGGTGCCAATCGTATTCGTCGACCGTCGCGTTCCGGATCAGTATTCGATCTGCACGGATAATTTCCTTGGTGGCCGATTGGCTGCGCGCCATCTGGCTACGCTGGGTCACCGGGTAATTGGTCTGTTATGCGGCGAGCCAAGTGTCGAGAACGTGGCCGAACGTATCGAAGGGTTTGAACTTGAATTGCAGCGCTTCGGACTGAAAGTCCCGGAGGCGTACAGGGCGAAAGGACGTCAGGACCTACAACTCGGACTACGCATCACCGACCTGTTGCAGTTGGAGCCGCGACCGACCGCGATATTCGCCACAAACGATATCGTTGCCATCGGCGCTTGGCGGAAACTGGTTGAATCCGGATTTCGTATCCCGCGGGACATCTCGATCGTGGGTTTCGACGATATCGCCGTAAGCCGGTTTCTGGTTCCTCCGCTCACGACCGTGGCACAACCCTACCGAGAGATTGGCGGCAAAGCCGTCGAGATGCTAATCGATCTCGTACAAGCCGGAGAAGAAGCTAAGCCAGCAGTAGAAAACGTGATTCTCGCTCCAACCCTGAAAGTTCGCGGATCAACCGCGCCATTAAAGAAAGGAGGTGTAGATGGTAAAGCGATCGATGGTCGCTTGCCGCAAAAGACCAAGTCAGTTTCCCAGCCCAAATCAAGACGTCCACCACAAACGGCTAAGCGCCGCCCTTTAGATTCTTAAAATCCTATTCCCCTAGAAACATCCATTCCCAATCCTATCTCCCCACCCCATCCATTATGACAAGATTCATCCGCCAATTGGCGCTTGGTGCGGCTTATGTCGCACTAGGTTTCGCAATATTCCTAAGGAACTCGATGAAGCTGCCACTTTAGAGGGGTACAATTCGTTTGCCATTTTCTGGAAGATCGGCTTGCCGCTGGTGGCGCCCGGTATTGCTGTCTCTGCGATCTTCAGCTTTATCTTTTCCTGGAACGAGCTGCTCTACGCGTTGGTTCTCACCCGAAAATACGCCCAGACCGCTCCGGTGGTGGCGACTAGTTTTATGAGTGGTTACGATTTGCCCTGGGGGCAGATCATGGCCACCGGAACCATGATTGCCCTTCCGGTAATCATATTCAGTATCATCGTTTCCAGGCAGTTTGTCCGAGGATTGACGATGGGCGCGATCAAGTAGGCGCCTGCCGGGCAATGTGGTTCGTGCTTGCTCGCGAATTCTGTTGTCCCGTGGGGACTGAATGAAGGTAGCCTGGCACGTAGTGCCTGGAACCGTACCACAATTATCCCGTCCCGGAGGGACGGTAGGATCGGTTGGCGGTGCGTCCGTTTTACCATTTGGGCGTGAGCAAATAAATAGCGCGCTTCGCACCGTCCCTACGGGACGGACCGTGTCTGTCAATCTTCCAGGCACTACGTGCCAGGCTACCTTCACTAGGTCCCTCCGGGACAAAGGTCGCGGTGCGAGTCAGGATATTATAACATGTTATAACATAGTTATTGACTTAGCTTATTAAACAATATAACACTACATGATTATGTTTCTTATATGGCCGTTCCTGCTCTTATTCGCCTCTTCAGCAGCGATGGCCAACGGTCTCGACCAAAGTCTGCTCACCTTTGTCCAGAACGCCGTACCCGAAGGTCAGATCGTCTTTTGCGGAGAAGTAGACTCCAAGGAAACGGCGTATGAATTGTTTGTCCTTGAGCACGAAGCTAGCCGTGGCGTTCTAGTGATAGCCGGCGGCTCTGCCGATCCGTCCGGCAAATCGCCTCAGGTCTTGTTTGCCGATACCTCTTTCGACTTGGCCCTTTCTCAAAGCCTGATCCCTCCAGAAGTACTCTCCCAGTTCTATGCTCTGCTGGGAATAACCCGATGGCCTTCAACTGAGGCAGCGGACACCGCACCCGCCGAGGATATTTATCCTGTCGGCGCCGCGCTTAACATCGTGCTAGGTCCGATCGCTGGCTTCACTTTCAGGTCGAATAGCACCTTTGGAATCCTGCAAGAGCTGCAACAATCGGATGCGATTCCCGTCAGCCCGAGCGCCGCACCCACCGGCTCGGTCCTGGTATGTCCAACGACTTATTCTCCGCCCGGCCCCGTATCCTTAGGCTCAGTCGGCATTCTTGGGTCCGACCACCAGGTGTACAGCCCTGATTTCAGAAAAGGCCGTGGGTGGACCTGTTTCGGCACGCTCGAGAGTTGGATCGAAAAACACGGTGCGCAAAACCAGCTGTTCGGGTTCCTACTCCGAGCGCGGCCCGAGCGAGCATCAACTTAGACGCTGGAAGGGAAACGGTGCGATCTGTCCTGACCTGGGGTTTCGTTACCCTGTTCATCGCGAGTATTTCGGGGTGCGACGATAGCATTAGCTCGCCGAGTGGCGGTGCTTCCGGTACCCCGACCCAAAACGATTTAACGCAGGGACAGCAGATTGGGAACGCAGTATCCGGAAACCAGTCATTTGACAACGCTAGCGGTGACTCTGGTTTTGGCTCCCCTCAAGACACCAGTCAATTCGGTGCAGCGTCATTCACCTCAGATAGTTTCGCCAAGATCGATACGGATGGGGATCCTTCCGAGCAAGGGTATGACCAGACTTGGAACGCTCAGACTTCCGGGCAGATCAATGGACAGCCCGTAAATTCCGCAGACTACGCTTACGTCGTGATGTCACAGGGACAGATGGCAGCGAGCGGGACTCAAATCGGCGATTGGGCGCTCGTCACTAACAACGAAACGGGGCAAAGCATGTGGGCCCGGGTTGAAGATGTGGGTCCTGCGGGCGGGACCGGTGAAATTTCAGAAGCATGCGCCACTGGTGTTGGCATCCAGTTCCAAAGGAACTCTAGCACCGTCGGGAACCCAAGCGTAACCGTCCAAGTTTATTCCGGTACCAAATCCATCTCAGGTGGGAGCAACTAATAACAGAGAAACGAACAAATGAGAACTAGCCTAATCAGCGTACTAGCAACTGCACTCATAGCAAACTTCGGCTGGGCCGAAAGCAAACTCGAAACTAAGCAGATTCCAGCGCCCGACGGGTCACAGGTCTTGGAAATTGGCGATGCAATCCGAGTGGTAAACTCAGGAGGATCACCATCACTAACGCTTGCGAGCAGTGTAGAAGGTGTTCAGCGCGTAGATGCGAAATGGTCGCCGGATTCGCGCCGAGTAGTTGTTGTCATTAGCTACACCCGAGGGTCAGGAGTAGAAGCGGCCTACATAGATGGAAGCGGCTGGCATAAGGCGCTGCAGCCGGACACAGACCTGCCCACCGATGAGTTGTCCCGACAAGCGGGAGTATCGGGCAGATTAGTCTCTCAATCGTGCCGACTGGGAGATTGGCTCGATTCGCGACGGATTAGGATTACCGGTGAGTTGATCTTTTCCGGACAAAAGAAGGTGCCTTACGGGTACACGCTAGTCTTCACCGGTGAACCAGGTCACCTCGATCGCGGAGGATTTGAGGAGGGAGTCATCAAAGGTATTGAGTACCACGTCCGCTAGCTCCTTCGACGCGCCTGAGGCTAGCTCAGGACAGGCCCCTTCAACGCGCCGATGCTTGCCTGTTTCGAGGCCGCCGAGAAGCTCAGAGCAGACCCCTTCGACGCGCTGATGCTTGCTCAGGGCAGGCTTATCGCAGGACCTCGTGCTTGGCGGACCGTGCCAGATACGCTTTGCTGGCCTCATCGAAGACGCGATCAACCGTGATCTTCTGCATACACACATTGTTGGTGCACGAGCTCTGGCGATTATTGTACGCGTTAACGCAGGGGCTGCACGCCAGCCCCTGCCAAAGCGTGATCGCTCGAGGGGTCCGGGCGCCAAACAGCGCCGGCGTTTCCGGGCCAAACAGCGTCAGCGTATGAACTTGAGTCATGGCCGCAAAATGAGCCGGCCCGCTGTCGTTGGTGATCAGCAACTCAGAAAGCGTGTAGAGTACCAGTAGCTGTCGCAATGTGGTTTTTCCTGCGAGTGAGAAGCAGCGAGGCGATCCGATCTCCTGGACCATGGCTTCAATCGGTCCTGCCTCATCGGGGGCTCCGGTCAGCCCTATATAAATCTCCGGGAACGCGTCCAACAGGCGGCGTGCGAGCGACACGTACCGGTCTGCAGGCCATTTACGCAGGGGCAATAGGTCGCTCGCGTTCGGATTTAGCAACACAATTTGCGGTTCGCCATCATTACCGGTCTCTCGCTGGAGCAGACTGCGGATCTGATCCTGTTCGCCGGCTGCGGGCTCAAAATCGGGGACCCATTTCTCAATTTGAGGCACCGGGACGGACAATTTACCTGATCGCGGCACCGGTTGTTCGAGCGCCGCTACCATCAACAGAAAGATTTGGCTGGTGTGTAAATAAGGGTTGTACGACAGCCGATGCGTCATCAGGTCGCCACGATAAGGACCGTCCCCAAAGAACGTGTGAAACCCAACTCGTTGCCGGGCACCTGACAGGAATGTCAGAATCGCCGAGCCGCGGGAGAAAAACTCCAGATCCACCGCTGCATCCAGCCGTTCTCGCCGGATACGCATCAGGGCGCGCAAGGCTTGCCAGGCGAGCTCGAACGGCTGCTTATGCCGAATCGTGATCACATTCTCGGGCGGAATAAGCTCCATGGCGTCGAGAATGAATCGGTTTTCTTCGAAAACCAAAAAGAACACATTTTCGCAACCTACAAGTTGTATGGCTCGCGAAATAGCGGGATACGCGAGTACGGTCGAACCCTGCTCGGCCAGTTTGACGAACAGCACCTTCCGCGGAACCTCGACTCTGTCCGGTAGG
>Ga0213878_10000181_pt1 | contig 26770 bp, 19 predicted proteins | sample VelepicoBEBS_R02_FD_161053 | JGI IMG/M metagenome (GOLD analysis project Ga0213878, IMG submission 161053) | Vellozia epidendroides bulk soil microbial communities from rupestrian grasslands, the National Park of Serra do Cipo, Brazil - BS_R02 | ecosystem: Environmental > Terrestrial > Soil >... | reverse complement strand
CAGGGTCTTGATGGCCCGGATGAGCCTGAACTTGCGTGGTCAGGTCTGGGACCAGGACGAGACGACGACGCTCGGTGCGGATGGCGCGATTGCTGACTACAGTATGCGCGGCATCAGTCCCGCCGGGGATGTCGGCGAGCGATTCGGCGTTGCCGATGGCGCCGCCTCGTGGAAGTCGCCAATCGATGCGGGCACGGCGCCCTATGCGGCGCCGGCCTTCTATGTGCCGGCCGGTTGGGGTGCACTGGCGAACGATCTACTCGTCGAGCGCTTGGTGGCGGCGCATGGGCGTGAGGTCGCACTGCTGCCAAGCGGCAAGGCGCACGTCGAGAGGCTTACGACACTGGTCGTCGGCGAGGGCGTTGCACGGAAGACATTGACGGCGTGGGCTGTGGTGGGCCTCGCGGGCACACCATTTCCGGTGTGGACCGATGCGAACGGGAAGGTCTTCGCTTGGGTCAATGTGCTGACGACCATCCGGGCCGGCTACGAGGCGGCCCAGCCGGCTCTGGAGCATGCCCAGGACGCGGCGATCGCCGCCCGCTCGCCGATCCTCGCGCGCAGACTCTCGAAAGTACCTTCAACGCCGGTCGCTTTCGTTGATGTGCGTGCCTTCATCGACGGATCGCGCTTCGTCGAGCACCAGACGGTCGTCGTGGAACACGGCAAGATCGTGGCCGTTGGTCCGGTGTCCGAGATCCGAGTGCCTGCAGGCGCAAAGAAATTCGCCGGTGTGGGCAAGACGCTCGTGCCGGGACTGTGGGATAGCCACATGCATGTCGCCGACGACTTCACGGGCCCCTCGGAGTTGGCGCTCGGCGTCACCTCGGTCCGTGATCCCGGCAATATCGTGGCGCTCACAAAGGCGCGGCGCGATCGACGCGCGGCCGGGAAGCTGCTGTCGCCTCATGTCTACGCCTCGACGCTGATTGATGGCAAAGGTGAGAACTCGGCGCAGGTGGCCGTCGTGGTCACCTCGCAGCAAGAGGCGCTTGAGGCAGTGCGCCAAGCCAAGGCCGACGGTCAGACTGGCGTGAAGCTCTACGGGTCTTTCGATCCCGCATGGGTGGCGGCGACGGCCGCCGAAGCACATCGGCTCGGCCTGCATGTGCACGGACATTTGCCCGCCACCATGCGAACGAATGAGGCGATCGATGCTGGCTATGACGAGATCACGCATATCTATTTCGTGGCCATGCAGGCGATGCCTGACGACGTGGTTGCCCATTCCAACGGGATCCAGCGCTTCCAAGGCATCGGGCTTCATGCCAAGGACATGAACTTCGACGCCGAGCCGATGAAGTCGCTGATCGCCACCATGGCTCAACGCCGGATAGCGGTTGATCCGACGCTGGTCGTTGTTGAGACCATTCTGGTACCAGAGAACGGTGACCTTTCGCCGGCCTATTCGCCTTACGTCGGCACGCTGCCGCCTACAGTCGAGCGCGGCTTTCGCCAGGGTGGGTTTCGACCCGAGGGCGGCGCTACCCGAGCGGATTTCCGAGCGAGCTTTGACAAGCTTGTTCAGCTGGTCGGGCGCCTGCACCAAGCCGGCGTGCCCGTCGTAGCCGGCACAGACGGGTCGGGACTTGAACTGGTGCGCGAACTGGAGCTCTACGTGCAGGCAGGTTTCACGCCGGCAGAGGCGCTCGCCGCTGCCACCATCGTTCCCGCGCGGATGGTGGGCGTCGACAAGCGTACTGGCAGCATCGCAGTTGGTCAGGATGCCGATCTCGCGCTCGTCGATGGTGACCCGTCCCGCACCGTTGGTGACCTGCGGCATGTTCGCATCGTGATGATGGACGGCAAGCTGCTGGATGCAGACCAGCTGCGCGCCGCCGTGGGGATTAGTGGTCGGCCTGCCTATGAGATGGCCGATTAGGTGGTCGTTTGGTGACGAGGAAAATGGCGATGACCCGCCGTAAGTAGCTCCTTGCCACGTTTTGGGCGCCGCATGTGGCCTATCCGTCCCAGTCCGTTTGTCGATCTCCAAGGGGCGCCCATGGCGCTATCCCCTGCCGAGATCAATGGCCTCTTCAGGCAGTGCTCCAGACCGGCAGATCGGCTCGACGTCTGCGCCGTGATTTGCTGACCGGCGCTTACGGGATCACGAACTGCACTTCGATATTGCCCTTCGTCGCCAGCGAGTAAGGGCAACGTTCGTGAGCGCCGTCGACGAGGCGCCGCTTGTCTTCGGGCGAGAGACCGGGGATGTGGACCGTCATTTTCATGGCCAGCGCGAAACCCATGTCGGCCGTGTTGCCCAGCGTGACTTCGGCGTCGATCTCGACGCCTTGCGGCACGCTGATGCCCAGTTCGGAGCCGGCGCGGCGCATCGCGCCCATGAAGCAGGCCGACCAGCCGATGCCCAGCAACTGCTCGGGGTTGGTGCCCGGGCGGCCGAGGGCGGGCGGCGTCAGCACCACGTCCAGGTAGCCGTCGCTCGTCCGGCCGCGGCCGTCGCGGCCACCTTCGGTATGCGTCTTCGCGGTGTAGAGCGGCTTTTCAATCGTGCGCATGGTGGTGCTCCAATGAATTGGGCTTTAGTTCCCGGCGACTTACTGCTGCGAATGATCGAGGCTGCTTTGCTTGGCCGTGACGACCTTCGCATCGCTGCTGGATTCACGGGGCTTGGCCAGTTGGGCAGCTTGCGAAGCGTTGCGGAGCTTTTCGTAGCGGCTCTCGGCGGCCCGGTATTCCGCCGACGAGGGGTCGACGCTGTCCTGGCGGTCGAGGGCCAGCAGGCCCGATTCGCGATAGATCGCCAGGTCGGCCTGGACTTCGGCGCGCGTGACCGTCGAGGCCTTCGTCTGTTCGACGGGATCGTCGCTGTCGCCGTTGTGAGCCAGTGCGAATCCAGAGGAAGCGAGCAGGGTGGATGCAACGATGATGATGCGGTGGAGTTTCATGATTTCTGACTTTCAGAAGAAGGGGTTGATGCGGCGACTTGCCGCTGAGTGAAATTTAGGAGCGCTCCAATGGTTTAAAAACCGCTGCGCGCTCAATGCGTCTTTGTTTGTTCTGCAACGATTGAAAACTCGTGTCTGAACGAATTCAGGCCGAGCCCTGTTGATAACGCTCGGCTGGTGTCGAGCGCGAAAGCAGCGGCCCCATGGCCTTGCGGGCCGCATTGAAGCGCTCCCAGTCCGCAGCGTCCGGCAGCGACGGAATCGTGACCAGCTCCTTGCGGTCGAGTCCCACCAGCGCGGCGTCCACCATCGCTTCAGCCGACATGACGATCTGCGATGGCAGCTTGCTCACCGGCGTGCCGGCCACGTTCCAGAAGTCGGTGCTTGTCGCGCCGGGCAGCACGGCCTGCACCTGAATGCCTTTGTCGGCCAGCTCGTGATGCAGCGACTGCGTGAGCGTGAGGACGAAGGACTTGCTCGCCGCGTAGACGCCGTTGAGCAGGTCGGGCGCAAGCGCCACGATGGACGCGATGTTGATGATCGTTCCCCGGCCGCGCGCCACGAAGGCCGGCGCAGCGGCATGTGCGAGGCGGGTCACCGCGACGACGTTGAGCTGAATCATCTTGCACAGGCGATTCACGTCGGACTCGATGAATGATTGCGTTGCGCCCACGCCCGCGTTGTTCAGCAGCACGGTAATGCGCGCGTCGGTTTCCAGCACCTGGCCGACGCGGCGCATGCCTTCGAGCGTCGTGAGGTCCGCGCCGATGAACTCGACGCGGCGGCCCGTCTGTTGATCGAGTCGCTCGGCCAGCGTCTGGAGCTTGGCCAGGTCGCGCGCCACGAGGATGAGGTCGTAGCCACGTTTGGCCAGCCTATCGGCATAGACGGCACCAATGCCGCTGGAGGCGCCGGTGATCAGCGCCACGCCCTTGTTTGCTTGATTCGTTTCCATTCGAAAGCCTTTCCTGGATGACCTTGACGGCAGGTCGTCGCGATGACTCTAGGAGCGCATCGCCCGCGGATTAAGAGGCGTTCGAACAGCAGGCTTTTCAGCTTTTCGGAATAACGATGGGTTCAGCCGAAGGTAAAGGCGAAGGCCTGGACACCGGGATCGAGGAACTCGATCTCGAAGACGCGGTCCCGGTTCGTGCTCGACTGCCGGACCATCTGGTAGAGCTTGAGGCGGTCGACGGTACCGTAGCCCTGTGCGTCGGTGTCGGTGCCGTGATCCGCGCCGGGCGGCCTGCCGTCGAGCAGCACGCGAAAGCGCACGGGCTTGTCGCCCGGCCCCAGCACCATGTGCAGGTCGCGCGCACCGAAGTGGTAGGCCACGCGCCCGCCCGCCGCAGCGGCGACGGCGCGTTCGCGCCCGACCTGCCAGCTGCCGCCCAGCGCCCATTGATTGAAAGGCAGGTCGCCGGGCAGGGCGTAGGACTGCGTCTGGTCCGGCACGAGGCGGTGGGCCGCGCCTTCGGCCTGTGCATAGCCCACATAGGTTTCCGGTGTCCGCACGCTGGCGGCGCCGCCCGCAGCTTGAACGCCCGGGCCGGCCGGCGTCACGAAGCCGCCGGGCACGGAGCTCGCGCCGCGTTCGCGCAGCAGCGACTGGATGCGGCGTTCGAGGTCCTCGTAATTGCCTTCGCCGTACTGCTGGTGGCGCACCTGGCCACGCGCGTCGACGAAGTACATCGCCGGCCATGCCTGATTGCGCCAGGCGTTCCAGACTTTGTAATTGCTGTCCACGGCGACCGGATAACTGATGCCGAGGTCTTTCACGGCCTGGCGGACGTTGGCGGGCATCTTCTCGAAGTCGAACTCCGGCGTGTGCACGCCGATCACGACCAGACCGGCGTCGCGGTATTTGTCGGCCCAGGCCTTGACGTAGGGAAGCGTGCGCAGGCAGTTGATGCAGGAGTAGGTCCAGAAGTCGACCAGCACGACCCTGCCGCGCAATGCGCCCATGTCGAGTGGCGGCGAGCCGATCCATTCGTCCGCGCCGGCCAGCGGCGCGGCCTGGCCGTGGGCCTGGGACAACCAATCGAAGGCCGTGGCCGGCCGGCTGGCGGCGAAGCCGGCCAGGCCCGCTGCGACCAGGGACGCCAGGGCGAGGCGCCTGGTGGACTGCTTGGGTTTGCTCATGATGATTTCAGGCAACGACATTGCGTGCGGTTCTCATGCGCAAGGATTCTGCGTTCGCCGAGCCAGGCGACATTGCGGCATGGGCTTCGTTGCCACTTTTGTCAAAGGTGCAATAACGCATTACGCGTTGCCGGCTTGGCTGTGCGGCCGCCCGTTTCTAGAGTCGCAGCAAAATCGACGCCGCAACCCCCGGAAAGAGGAGCCTGCCCATGGACCGTATCGCTGCGATGACCGCCTTTGTTCGCGTGGTCGAGGCCGGCACCTTCACCAAGGCCGCCGACACGCTGAACCTGCCCAACGCCACCGTCACGCGGCTGATCCAGAGCCTCGAAGAGGAGCTCAGGGTCCGCCTGCTGCATCGCACGACGCGCCGCGTCACCGTGACGCCCGAAGGCGCCACGTATTACGAGCGCGTCGTCCGTCTGCTCGCGGAGCTGAGCGACATCGAATCCTCCGCCAGCCAGTCCATGGCCAAGCCCTCGGGCAAGGTCAAGGTCGAGACGGCGCCCAACCTCGCGGCGATGGTGCTTGTTCCCGCGCTGCACGAGTTCTATCGTGAATATCCCGACGTCGACATCGAGATGGGCTCCAGCAACAAGCACGCCGACCTGGTCGGCGAGGGCATCGACTGCGTGATCCGGGCCGGCGCGGTGAACGAGCAGCTGATGGTGGCGCGGCGCATCGGCAGCCTGTTCTTCACCACCTGCGCAACGCCCGAGTTCATCAAGCGACACGGCGCCCCGCAGCGCCCGGAGGACTTGATGGACCTGCCCACCGTGGGGCTGATCACGGCGAGTTCTGGCGGACGGGCCACGCCGTTTCGCTTCAACGACGGCAACACCGAGCTGACGATCAGCCCGCCGCACAAGCTTCTCGTGAACGACACCAATACCTACGTCGCGGCAGGCGTGGCGGGGCTCGGCGTCGTGCGCCTGCCGTCGTACGCGGCGGTGGCCGCGGTGCGCTCGGGCGCGCTGGTGCCGGTCTTGCGTGAGTGGGACCAGGGCGTTATGCCTGTCCACGTGCTCTATGCGCCGAACCGCTTCCTGAGCGCCAAGGTCCGCGTCTTCATCGACTGGGTGGCGGCGCTGTTCGAGCAGCACGAGCAGTTGCGCCGCACCTGAGCGCAGGCGGCCGCCGCGCTCACGCGGCGAGCGGCTCCATCGCTGCCGGCAGCAATTCGGTGGCGGTTTCAATCTGGTTGCGCCCCCCGGCCTTGGCGCGGTAGAGCGCCGCATCGGCGCGCTTCAAGGCCTCGCCGATCGACGTGCCCGCCGGCACGTCCGCCAGGCCGCCGCTGATCGTCACCGTGACACCGGCACCGCGTTGCGCGGCTACGCGCAGGCGCAGCTGGTCCAGGCGCCGGTGCGCATCCGCGGCGTGCGTAAAGGGCATGACGACGGCGAACTCCTCGCCGCCGATGCGGCCGATCAGGTCGCTTTCGCGCAGGCCCGCGCGCAGCGCCTGAGCCACGTCCTTGAGCACGCGGTCGCCGGCGGCATGGCCGTGCTGGTCGTTGACCTTCTTGAAATGGTCGACGTCGAGGATGGCCACGCACAGCTCGCCCGCGCGGCGCGCCACGAGCTTTTGCATCTTCTCGGCTTCCTGCATGAAGGCGCGGCGGTTCTGCAGGCCGGTCAGGTCGTCGACGGTGGCCAGGCGCGTCATCGATTCCAGCGCGGCGGTCAGGTCCTTCTTGGTCTGGCGCAGCGACAGCAGGTTCATGGCCTGGCGCGCCAGGCTGCGCAGCAGCTGCAGCTGCTCGGTGTTGAGCGGGCGCCGCACGTCATCGGTGATGCACAAGGTGCCGAGCTTGCGGCCGTCTTCCGTCTTGATCAGCGCGCCGGCGTAGGTAACGATGGTCGAGTGGGTGCGCCGCGCGGCGATGGCGCGGGTGCGCTCGTCGAGGCGGACGTCTTCGACGACCAGCATGTCGTCCTCGTGCAGGGCAGCATTGCAGTAGCTCGACTCCTGGCCGCGGATCGGCGGCTTGGCCGGATCGGCCAGGGTGACGAAGGCATTGGGCAGGCCTGTCACCAGCGTCGCCATTTGCGTCAGCACCTGGAGATCCGCGATCTCGGAAGGCTCGAGCGCGTCCTCGGGGTTCGCGTAGGTCACGGCTTCTCGCGTGGGCGTAGGCATGGGGGAGCTCCTTTGCGGCGAATGGCATGACTGTAGGAACCCGGACTATTGAGAGAAAGAGCGCTGGCCGGAAAACGGTTTTGGCGCTTTGGCAATGGTCGCCGCGCCCATTCGACGCCTGCCGGGGCCAAGCGTTGTTGGTGGCATCAGCCTGCGCAGGAGTGCCTCATCGGCCAGCACGCGCGTTTCGAGCGGCGTTTCGCATCGAGAATGCCGGGGTCGCAAATCCCTGTTTCCATCCTGTCTTCTTCTGAGCCGAAATGAGCGAGTCCTATGACCAGTTCGTCGCGCGTGTCGAGCGGCCGTCGCGGCCGCTGGCGCCATGGCTCGCGGCGCTGCTATTCCTTGTTGTCTTCGGCCTGCTCGAAGCCGGCTACGACGCCTGCCGCGGGTCGCGCTTCGAGCACTGGGTCATCGGCGACCTGACGGTCGCGCCCACGGCCATGCTGATCAACGCGCTCACGCCGTCGGTCGAAGTCACGGCGCTGGGCAACCAGCTCAAGGCGGCGGGCGGCGGGCTGGTCGTGCTCAAGGGCTGCGAAGGCATCGAGGTGATGTTCATGCTGGCGGCGGCCTTCGCCGTCCTGCACCTGCCGTGGCGGCGCCGCATCGCCGGCCTGCTGCTCGGGCTGGCCTGGGTGTTCTGCCTGAACGAGGCGCGGCTCGTCACGCTCTTCTATGCCTACCGGCACGATCCCGCGCTCTTCAACCTGCTGCACGGCACGGTGCTGCCGGTGGTGCTGGTCGTGGCGGTGGCGCTCTACGTGATTGCCTGGCTGCCCGCCAGGCCGCGGCCGGCGCCCCATGACGATGCCGCCGCTGCGTAGCTTCGCCCTGCGCCTCGTGGTGATTGCCGCGCTGCTGCTGGCGTGCAGTCAGTGGTTCTCGGAGCCGCTGGTGCGGCCGCTGCTGCCCTTGTTCGCCTGGACGGTCGAGCAGGCCGATGACCATCTCGCGGTCCAGCGTGTCGAGATCGACGCCGAGAAGAAAGGCGTCTACCTGAGCATCGAGACCCGGCTCAAGCGGCCGCTGCAGCTCGACGCGGAGCACTGGCTGTTTCCGGATACGTCGCCGCCAGCCTCGCAGGGCATGCTGGTCGGCGCGGTGCTGCAGCCGCTGGTCGTGCTGCTGGCGATCGTGCTGGCGTGGCCGGCGCGCACACGCCGTGAGGCCTTGTGGCGCGGCCTGCTGAGCCTGCCCGCCGCCGTCGCCCTGGTGCTGGCCGACGCCCCGCTGGGGCTCGCGGGCGCGCTGCTGGACTTCCGCCAGGTGGCGCCCGCCGCGCCGGTTTCCCCGCTCGTGCACTGGAACGATTTCCTGCAGAGCGGCGGGCCGCTTGCGATGGCCATCTGCGCCGCGGTCCTCGTCGTCGCGCTGGGCGAGCGGCTCGGTAGGGCCGCGCAGGCGCGGCCGAGTCCTGCGGCCCCCTGAGCTACGGGGCCGACGCTGCCGACGCCGCTGCGGCCGTACGCGGCGGCGCGTTCTTCACGTACTTGTCGAACCAGCGGACCATCTCGTAGATGAGCTGCTCGTTCGACTCCATCGCGGCGTACCAGTGCGGCTCATGCGGCAGCATCACCAGACGCGTCGTGCCGCCGTTGCCGCGGATCGCCTCGAAGAGCTTGACGCCCTGTAGCGGCGTCGTGCCGGGGTTGGCGTCGTCGGCGCCGTGCACGATCAGCAGCGGCGTCTTGATCTTGTCGGCCACGAAGAACGGCGAGGCCTTGAGGTAGACGTCGGTCGCCTCCCACACCGAGCGGCTCTCGTTCTGGAAGCCGAAGGGCGTGAGCGTCTTGTTGTACGAGCCGCTCGTCGCGACGCCGGCACGGAACAGGTCGGAATGCGCGACGAGGTTGGCCGTCATCAGCGCGCCGTGGCTGTGGCCCGTGACGCCGATGCGCTCGGGGTCGGCCACGCCGATGCGCACGGCCTCGTCGACCGCCGCCTTGGCGTCGGCGACCAGCTGCTCCAGATACGTGTCGTAGGCCTTCTTCGGGTCGCCGATGATGGGGAAGGAGGCGTTGTCGATGATGGCGTAGCCGGCCAGCAGCAGCAGGCGGTACTGGCGCAGCCGCGTGAAGGTCATCTGCGAGCCGCTGACCTGGCCAGCCTTGGCCGCATCGGCGTAGTCGAGCGGATACGCGTACAGGATCGTCGGCACGCGCGTGCCTTCCTGGTAGCCCGGCGGCGTGTAGAGCGTGAACGAGAGCTCGAGCCCGTCGGCGCGCTTGTACTTCACCAGGCGTTTCTGGATCTGGCGCACGACCGGCGAGGGATCGGGAATGTGCGTCACGGCCTGGCTGGCGGACTCGAACACGGCTTCGCCGTTCGGTGCGTCGACGGCGCGGCCGAGCGTGCGCAGGAAGGCGTTCGGCGTATCGGCGGGCGACTGACGCCAGGTCAGGAAGCTCTGCGTGCCGGTGCCGGCGAAGCGCAGGAACTGCTCGTACGAGCTCTTGTCGCTGCGGAACAGGCGCTGCGTCTTGAGCGTGTCCAGATCGAGCTTGTCGAGGAAGGGGCGATCGCCGTCGGGCGAGGCGCCGGTGCCGGCGAGATAGACGCTGTTGCCGTCCGTGCGCACGACCACTTCGCCGCCCGGGGTGCGCTTGAACACGAAGTTACCGGGGTTGGCGTACTTCTCGTCGGTCGAGAGGTCCCACAGCAGGCGCGGCGCGCTCTGCGGCTGGTCGACGTCGACGATGAAGGTCTTGCGCCAGTGGCGGTTGGCGTCGTACTCGTGCAGGAAGGCGACGTTCGGTTTCTCGCTCCAGGCGAAGCCGACGAAGCGCTGCGCGGTGCGCGTGATCTCGACGGGCGCGGCCGTGAACGGCGCCTTCAGCAGCATGACCTTGTCGCGCGCCGGCACGTTGACGTTGAAGTCGCCGCCGTCGAGCGCTTCGGCCCAGATCAGCGTCGCGGGATCGGTGGCGCGCCACGCGAATTCGCGTGGCCCGACCGGCACGCCGCGCACCGGCACGCGGTCGGCCAGCGGCAGGTCGGCGATCTGGCGCACGCCGATGCTGGCGCGCCTGGCGACGTCCCAGACCTCGATCCGATGGGGGAAGTGGTCGTAGGTGGTGACGTAGGAGTAGGGCGCGTGGATGGTCTCGACGTACAGGTGATGGCCGTCCGGCGCCATGCCGAGCCCGTCGTAGCGGCCCGGCTTGCCGAGCGGCTGGCTGCGCAAGGTGGCGATGTCGACGGTGGCGAGCTGCGAGGCGGCGTAGTAGTCGAACAGGTCCTCGTCGTGCTTGCTGCCGAGCGTGTCGCGGTTTTCGTAGGTGCTGCTCTGGCCCTTCTCGCCGCTCGTCTCCTGGATGCTCGGGCCGCTGGGCACGACGGGCTCGGGCGGCGGCGGGCCCATGTGCTCAGGCACCAGCTTGACAAGCAGGGTTTTCTGGTCGGACAGCCACTGGAACTCGTCGCCGAACATCGGGTTCAGGCGCACGCCGGGCACGCGGCGGACCGCGCCGGTCTTGGTATCGCCGACCCAGAGTTCGACGGCATCGGCAGCGAGGTTGGCGAAGGCGAAGTGCTGGCCGTCGGCGCTCCAGACCGGGTTCTGCGGGCAGCCGGCCGGCGCCGTGACCGGCACGCTGGCGCCGCCGGGCAGGCGGATCAGCTCGAAGCCGGTGGCGCAGGGCGTGATGCCGTAGCCGCCTGGCGTGTCGTGCTTGCTGTGGTTTCTGGACTCGACGCGCACGCCGGCCAGGCGCAGGAAGGGCGTGGCCACGCGCGACATCGGCGGGTAGTCCTGCCATGAGACGAGGAGCATGTCCGCCTGCGTCGGGCTCACGTTGGGCACGGCGGGCGAGGGCGCGCGCATGACGTCGAGGATGTTCTGCGGCGGCTGGCTGTAGCCGTTGGACGCGTTGGGCGATTGGGCCGCCTGCGCGGACAGGGAGCACAGCGCGACCAGCAGGGCGGCGGGCAGGCTGCGGGGAAACCGGACAAGGCTCATGGCGTCGATCCTTCGTGGCGTGTTGGCAAGGTCTTGCAGGGAGCGGATGTTAAGCGCGCGTGAAGCGCCAGGCATCGTGCGCAATGCGCAGCCCGGATTCGTGATGAAGCGCCGCTCGTCAACGGCGCGTGCTGCTGTTGCGTTTGCTAACGACCCAATTCAGCAGACAGCTGGCGACAATCGACATCGTCCTGGCCGTCGAACTTTGCCTGCATGCGTACACCCGGAGACATCCCTTTGCGCCGTGGCGCACTGTCCGTGCTGATCCTGCTCGGCGGCTGCGCTGCGGCGCCCGAGCCGGCCTCGACGCCGCGGCCGGTGGCCACCACGCCCGCCCAGGACACGGCCTGGCTCGACCGCGTGAGCTGGGGCGCCAGCACGAGCGAGCTGGCCGAGCTGCAGCGCCAGGGTCGGCCAGCCTGGCTGGCCGCGCAGCTCGCGCCGCAGGCGCCGGCGCGGCTGCCGCAGCCGGTGCTCGACCAGCTCCAGGGCCTGCAGATCGCGCAGGTCGACATGCCCACGCTCGTGCATCAGCTCGAAGACCAGCGCAAGGCCGCCGACGCGCTGACTGACGACGACGCCAAGAAGGCCGCGCAGCAGGCCTACCAGCAGGCCATGAACAAGGTCGCGCGCGAGGCCGCGCAGCGCGAGCTGCTGATGGCGCTGTACTCGCAGCGCCAGGTGCAGGAGCAGCTGACGTGGTTCTGGTTCAACCACTTCAACGTCCACCAGTACAAGTCCAATATCCGCGTGCTCGTCGGCGACTACGAGCAGGGCCTGCGCGAGCGCGCGCTCGGGCGCTTCCGCGACCTGCTCGGCTTCACCGTCCATCACCCGGCGATGCTGCGCTACCTCGACAACGAGCAGAACGCTGCCGGCCACATCAACGAGAACTACGCGCGCGAGCTGATGGAGCTGCACACGCTGGGCGTCGGCAGCGGCTACTCGCAGCGCGACGTGCAGGAGCTGGCGCGCGTGCTGACGGGCCTGGGCGTGCGGCTCGACGACGCGCGGCCCAAGCTCAAGCCGACGCTGGACGCGCTGTACGTGCGCCGCGGGCTCATGGAGTTCAACCCGGCGCGCCACGACTTCGGCGAGAAGGACGTGCTCGGCACGCGCATCGCCGGCCGCGGCCTGGCCGAGGTCGACCAGGTGCTGGACCTGCTCGCGCGCAACCCGGCCACGGCGCGGCATGTCTGCACGCAGCTGGCGCAGTACTTCGTGGCCGACGCGCCGCCGCAGGCGCTGGTCGATCGCATGGTGCAGCGCTGGCAGCAGACCGACGGGCAGATCGCCGCGGTGATGCGCGCGATGATCGAGTCGCCCGAGTTCACGGCCTCGCTCGGCGGCAAGTTCAAGGACCCGATGCACTATGTCGTCTCGGGTGTGCGCGCGGCCTACGACGAGCGCGTCGTGCTCAATACCGGGCCGATGCTGGGCTGGCTGGGCCGCATGGGCGAATCGCCCTTCAACCGCCAGACGCCCGACGGCTATCCGATGGACGAAAGCGCCTGGGCCGGACCGGGCCAGCTCAACGCGCGCTTCGAGATCGCGCGCGCCATCGGCAGCGGCAGCGCGGGCCTGTTCAAGACCGACGGGCCGACGCCGGTTGAGCAGGCCGCGTTCCCGCAACTCGCCACGCCGCTGTTCTATCAAGGCATCGCGCCGCGGCTGTCGCAGGCCACGCGCCAGGCGCTGGACCAATCGACCTCGGCGCAGGAGTGGAGCAGCTTCCTGCTGTCCTCGCCGGAATTCATGCATCGCTGATCAAGGAGTCGACATGCATCACGATCGCCGCCGCTTCCTCATGCACGGGCTCGCCGCCGGTGCGCTGGGCATTTCATCGGCGCGCCTGTGGGCGGCGCCGCAAGCCGAGGCCTCGGGCGCGGGGGCGTCGGCCACGCCGCGCTTCCTGCTGGTGTTCCTGCGCGGCGCCTACGACGCGGCCAATCTGCTCGTGCCCTATGCCTCGCCGTTCTATTACGAGTCGCGGCCCAATATCGCCATCGCGGCGCCGGGCCGCGCGGCGGCGGGCCAGCAGGCGGCCGTCGCGCTCGACGTGCAATGGGGCCTGGCCCCGAGCGCGGCCGACAGCATGCTGCCGCTGTACCAGCGCGGCGAGCTGGCCTTCGTGCCGTTCGCCGGCTGCGGCGACACCTCGCGCAGCCATTTCGAGACGCAGGACACCATCGAGCTCGGCCAGGCCGACAGCGCGCACGAGGCGCACGACTTCAACAGCGGCTTCCTCAACCGCCTGGCCGGCGTGATCGGCGCGCGTCCGGGTGCCACGAGCGAAGCCATGGCTTTCACGGACCAACTGCCGCTCGTCATGCGCGGCGGCGTGCCGCTGGCCAACCAGTCGCTGCGCGACGTCGGGCGCGGCGGCGTGACGGCGCGGCAGGCGGACCTGATCTCCGGCATGTATGCCGGCACCTCGATGGGCACGGCCGTCAGCGAGGGCTTCCAGGTGCGTGGCGAAGTCAGCCGCGAGCTGGCTGATGAGATGCAGGCGGCGAGCCGCAACGCCGTCAACGCCAAGGGCTTTTCGCTCGAAGCGCGGCGCATGGCGCGGCTCATGCGCGACCGCGTGGCGCTGGGCTTCATCGATGTCGGCGGCTGGGATACGCACGTTGGGCAGGGCGGCGCCAGCGGCGCGCTGGCTGGACGCCTCGGCGAACTGAGCCAGGGCCTCGCGGCCTTTGCCGATGAGATGGGGCCGCAGGCCTGGTCGCACACGACCGTCGTCGTGCTCAGCGAGTTCGGCCGCACCTTCCGCGAGAACGGCAACCGCGGCACGGACCACGGCCACGGCAGCGCCTACTGGGTGCTCGGCGGCGCGGTCAAGGGCGGGCGCATCGTCGGCGAACAGGTCGAGCTGCGCCGCGACACGCTGTTCCAGGGCCGCGACTGGCCCGTGCTCACCGATTACCGCGCCATGCTCGGCGGCGTGCTGGGCCGCATGTACGGGCTGAACGCGGCGCAGCTGGCCACGATCTTCCCGAACGCCCAGCCGCGCGATCTGGGCCTGGTGTGATGTGAGGCGCGTGCGCGTCCCGTCCGCTATGCGAACGCGAAATCAAGGCAGTCAGCCCCTGGAACATAACGCCAAGCTTCGATAGCATCGCCCGGGTCAGGTCATCGGCCATAGGGAGGCAAGATGGACGCGACGAAGCGATCGCATGACTGGAGCGTCGGGGCCAAGCTGATGAGCGGCTTTGCCCTCGTCGTGGCGATGGGACTGGTGGTGGCGCTGCTGGGCATCCACGGCCTGCGCGTCATCAACGAGTACAACGACCGGCTTTACTACAACGAGCTGCTGGGCATCTCGTACATCAAGGAAGCCAACATCGACCTGATCTACGCGGGCCGCGCACGAGCGCGATTCGCGGCGGCGTCGAGCGAGGCCGACCGCGCTGCCGCCCGCGACGAGTTCGACAAGGCCGTGGCGACGATGCGCTCCTGGCTCGCCAAGGCCAAGCCGCTGACGCTATCGGCCGAGGGCCGCGCGCTGTTCGCGACGACGGAAGGCCGGCTCGACCCGTGGCTGGCCTCGGTGCACGCGTATTTCCAGGTCGTGGCGGGACAGCCGCTGGGGGCCGACAACAGTGAGGTCAAGCGCATCGACGTCGCGACGCGCCAGCTGACCAACCAGCTCGACGATGAGCTGACCGACCTCACCAAGATCAAGGAACGCAACGGCAAGAACGCGGCGGAGGAAGGCACGCAGGTCTACGAGAACCTCAGCAAGATCATGATCGCGCTGACCGTCGCCAGCGGCGTGCTGGGCATGGCGGTCGGCTACCTGCTGCCGCGCTCGATCACGCGCCAGCTCGGCGGCGAGCCGCGCATGGTGGCGGGCATTGCCGTGGCCATCGCCGAGGGCGACCTGACCGGCGAGATCGACACCAGCCGGGCCGGCGCCGGCAGCGTCGTCGCGGCGATGAGCGAAATGCAGGGGGCGCTGCGCAAGGTCGTGACGATGGTGCGCACCGGCAGCGACAACGTCGCCACGGCGAGCTCCCAGATCGCGCAGGGCAATGCCGACCTGAGCCAGCGCACCGAGGAGCAGGCGTCGGCGCTCGAGGAAACCTCGGCGACCATGCAGGAGCTCAACGCCACGGTGCGCAGCAATGCCGACAACGCCGGTGTCGCGAACCGGCTCGCGGCCGAGGCCAGCCAGGTCGCGGGCAACGGCGGGCGGCTGGTGCGCGATGTCGTCGAGACCATGCGCGGCATCCAGGGCAGCAGCCAGAAGATCGCCGAGATCATCGGCGTCATCGACAGCATCGCCTTCCAGACCAACATCCTCGCGCTCAATGCGGCGGTCGAGGCCGCGCGCGCGGGTGAGGAGGGCCGCGGCTTCGCGGTCGTGGCCGGCGAGGTGCGTGCACTGGCGCAGCGCAGCGCCGCGGCGGCCAAGGACATCAAGTCGCTGATCACGGCCAGCGTCGCGCAGGTCGAGCAGGGCACCAGCCTGGTCGACAAGGCCGGCGGCACGATGGACGAGATCGTCAGCGCGATCCAGCGCGTCAGCGATCTCGTGGCGGAAATCAGCTCGGCCAGCGCCGAGCAGAGCTCAGGCGTTTCGCAGGTCGAGCAGTCGGTCGTGCAGATGGATCACGTGACGCAGCAGAACGCCGCGCTGGTCGAGCAGAGCGCGGCGGCGGCCGAGAGCCTGAAGATGCAGGCGCAGGAGCTGGTGCGCGCGATCGCGATGTTCCGCGTGAGTCACGGCGAGCTGCTGGCCGGCGCGGCCTGAGTGCGCGCCTCTCAGCGTGCCTGGTCGTGCGGGTGTTCCTTGACGCAGCCGTCGTCGAGGGCGTGCGAGTGGCCGTGACCGTGCCCGGGCGTGAACGCGGCGGTGATCTCGATCTCGACCTTGTAGGCGCTGTTGATCAGCTTGGCGCCGATGGTCGAGCGTGACGGCGTGTGGCCGGGCACGACCCAGTCGTCCCACACCGCGTTCATCTGCGCGTAATCGCCGACGGAGGCCAGGTACACGCGCGCCTGCACGATGTGCTCGCGGCGCGCGCCGACGTGGGTGAGCAGCCGGTCGATGAAGCCGAGCACCTCGCGCGTCTGGCCGCCGATGTCGAGCGAGGTGTTCTCCGCGACCTGGCCAGAGATGTAGACCAGCCGGCTCTCGCCGATCGGGACGATGGTCATCTCGCTGAAGCGGGGGCCGATTTCGTGGCGCTCGATGTGCATGAGGTCGATCTCGTGTTTCGTCATGATTGGGCGCGTGGCGGACCGGCGCGTCAATCGGTTGCGGGTTGGCCGGGCGTCGCGCGATTCCACCAGCCGCCGCCCAGTGCCTGGACCAGCGCCGCCGCGTCGCTCAGCCGCGCCATGCGGGCCTGGACCCGCGCGGCGAGCGCCTGCTGAACGGCCTGCTCGGCCTGGATCACCGCGACGGCGCTCGTGTCGCCGAGCTCGAGCTGCTTGCGTGCGATGTTCAGCAGGCGCTCGGCCGTGTCGAGCTGGCGCTGGGCCGCCCGCTCGGCGATCGCATCGCTTTGCACGGCCTGCAGCGCGTCGGCCACATTCTGGAAGGCGTTGATGACGGTACTGCGATAGCTCGCCTCGGCCTGGTCGTACGCCGCCCGCGCGGCCTCGCTGCGGTGCTGCAGCGCACCACCGTCGAAGACGGTCTGGCTCACGCCGCCGGCGAGCGTCCAGAAGCCCGAGCCGGCGCCGAACAGATGCGTCAGCGACTCGGCCGTGGAGCCCCAGCTGTCGACGCCGAGCGTGACGGTGGGCAGGCGATTGGCGATGCTCACGCCGACGTCGGCCGCGGCGGAGTGCAGTTGCGCCTCGGCCGCGAGCACATCGGGGCGGTGCTCGACGAGGCTGGAAGGCAGCGTCAGGGGCAGCGGCTCGGGCAGATGCAGCTCGTCGAGGCGGAAGGGCGCGATCGAGCTGTCTTCCGGCAGCACGCCGGCCAGGGCCTTGAGCTGGTCACGCGTCTGGGCAAGCTGCTTTTGCAGCGCCGGCAGGCTGGCTTCGAGCGTGGCGAGCTGGCTCTCCTGCTGGGCGACGTCGAGCTCGGAGTTCTCGCCGAGCTGGCGCAGCGTGCGGAAGCGCGCGAGCAGGTCCGTCTGCAGGTCGATCTGCTGCTGGGTGGCTTCGATCTGCGCGTTCAGGCCGGCCTCGTCGATCGCCGCGACGACGACGTTGGCGCTCAGCGTCAGGTAGGTCGCCTCGACGTTCCAGCGCTGTGCCTGTTCCTGCGCTGCGAGCGATTCGACCTGGCGCCGGTTCAGGCCGAACAGGTCGGGCGTATAGGACACGCTGAGCTGGGCCGTGCTGACGTTGAACACGTTCACGCCCGAGGACATCGGGCTGGCGAGCGCCTGGGCCACGCGTTGGCGGGAGCCGTTGTAGGAGGCGCTCACGGTCGGGAAGAACGCAGCCTGCTGGGCGGCGCGCGTCTCGGCGGCGACGCGCAGCGCGGCCTGGGCGGCCGGCACGCTCGGGTTGTGCGCGATCGCGTCCTTCACGAGCCGGTCGAGCGCCGGCGACTGGTAGAGCGTCCACCACTGCGCGGGCAGCTCGGCGTCGGCGAGCTGGCGATCGGCGCGCATGCGTGCTTCGACATCGCCGGGCGCGTACTGCTTCGCTTCGGGCAGCGCAGGGCGTTGGTAGTCGGGGCCGACGGCGCAGCCGCAAAGGCTCGCCAGGCTGGCAAGCGCGAGCAAGGAAAAGAAAGGATGCTTCATCAGCGTGTCCGCCTTTGCTGGGTGTCCAGCGCACGGCTCTCGACATAGCGTTCGACGGCGAAATACAGCGTCGGCAGTACGAGCAGGGTCAGCAGCGTCGAGACGACCAGGCCGCTGACGACGACGGTGGCGACGCCGCGCTGCACGTCCGTGCCGACGCCGGTCGCCAGTGCGGCGGGCAGCATGCCGATGGACGCCACCGTGGCCGTCATCAGCACCGGGCGCAGCCGCTCGGCCGCTGCGCGCAGGATGGATTCGTCCAGCGCGATGCCTTCGCCGCGCACCTTGCGGAAGTTGGCCACCATGATGATGCCGTTCTGCACCGACACGCCGAACAGTGCGATGAAGCCCACCGCCGTGGCGACGTTGAGCGTCTCGCCCGTGAGTCGCAGCGCGATGAGGCCGCCGAGCGTGGCCATCGGCACCACGCCGAGCACCAGCAGGGTCTGGCGCACCTTGCCGAACTGGAAGAACAGCAGCACCGCCATCAGCACGAAGACCAGGCCGAGGATGAAGACCAGGCGTGCCTGCGCGCGGCGTTCGTTCTCGAACTGGCCGGCCCACTCGAGGCGGTGCTTCTGCGCATCGAACTTGACCTCCGCGTCGATGCGCCGCTGCGCTTCGGCCAGGTAGGAGGTGAGGTCGCGGCCGCGGTTGTCGATGCGCACCGTGATCTGGCGCTCGTTGCGCTCGTGCGAGATCGTGCTCTCGCCGGTCTTGTATTCGATGCGCGCGAGCTGAGCCAGCGGCACGCGCGTGCCGCTGGGCGCCGTGACCGTCAGCGCGCCGAGGCGCTCGGCCGAGTTCTTGGCCGATCCGGGAAAGCGCGCCGTGACGTTGTAGACGCGGTCGCCGACGTAGAGCTGCGTCACCGGGGCGCCGCCGATGCCGGTCTGGATGAGCGTGGCGATGTCGGAGACGGGCACGCCCAGCCGGCCGGCCGCCTCGCGGTCGATCTTGACGACCAGCTGCGGGATCGGCGGCTCCTGGAAGACCGAGGCCGAGGCCGTGCCGCGGATGCTTCGCAGGATCTCGACGACCTGTTCCGCGATGCGCCGGTCCTCGCCGATGTCGGGCCCGTAGACGCGCATGACGAGCGGACTGTGGGCGCCGCCGATGGCGTCGTTGACGCCGTCGATGATGGGCTGACTGATGCCGACGTCGAAGCCCGGCAACTGCTGCAGCCGCTCGTTGAGCCGGCGCACGAACTGCGCCTTGGTCTCGCCGGCCGGCCATTCGCCATAGGGCTTGAGGCCGACTGGCACCTCAATGTGCGAGGGCGTCCACGGGTCCGTGCCGTCGTCGCTGCGGCCGAGCTGCGTGACGACGTAGGACACCTCGGGGAACTCGCGCAACGTGCGGCGCAGCTCGCCGGCCATGTCGTTGGCCTTGTCCAGCGACAGGCCGGTCGGCAGCTGGACCTGCAGCCACAGCGCGCCTTCGTCGAGCTCGGGCAGGAATTCGCGTCCGGCCGTCGCGCCGAGCACGCCGACCGCCACCAGGATGGCGGCCGAGGCACCGTAGATGACGACCGGGCGCTTGAGCAGCCGGCCCAGCAGGCTGACATAGCGCGCCGTCAGCCATTCGAGCGGGCGGTTGTGGAACACCGGGCGCGGCTTGCGCAGGGCGACGAAGGCCAGGCCCGGAATCAGCGCCATGCAGGCGAGCAGGGCGCCGAACAGCGCGAAGCCGACCGTGAATGCCATCGGCGAGAACAGCTTGCCCTCGGCGCGCTCGAAGGCAAACAGCGGGAAGTAGGCCGACACGATGATCAGCGTGGCGAAGAAGATCGGCCGCGCGACGTGGCCGGTGGTTTCGAGCAGGTCGTCCTCGGTGAGCGTCGCGGTGGGCTCTTCTTCGCGCCTGCGCAGCATCGCTTCGGTCACGACGATGGCGCCGTCGACGATGATGCCGAAGTCGATCGCGCCCAGCGAGAACAGGTTGGCCGGCATGTGCAGCAGGTTCATGGCGATGAACACGGTCACGAGCGCGAGCGGGATGGCCACGGCCGCGACCAGCGCGCTGCGCGGGCTGCCGAGGAAGAGGATCAGCACGATGCAGACGAGGCCCACGCCTTCGAGCACGGTGTGCGCGACCTTCTCGACAGTGAGCTTCACGAGCTCGTCGCGGTCGATGTAAGGCACGATCTTCACGCCCATCGGCGCGAGGCGCTTTTGCAGCACATCGACCTGTAAATGCACGCGCTCGAGCACCTTGGACGGGTTCTCGCCCTTGAGCATCAGCACGATGCCTTCGATGGTGTCGGGGTTCGCGTCCTTGCCGAGGATGCCCTCGCGCTCCTGGTGGCCGATGCGCAGCTGGCCAAGATCGCTCAGCCGCACGGCCACGCCGCCGGCCGTCTTGACGGCGATGGCGCCCAGGTCGTCGAGGCTGTGCGCCTGGCCGATGCCGCGCACGACATAGCTCTGCTCGCCGCGCGCGATGCGCCCACCGCCCGCGTTCTGGCTGCCGTTGTTGATCGCCGAGACGACGTCATCCAGCGCCAGGCTGTAGCGCTCGAGCTGGCGCGGATCGAGCTCGATCTGGAACTCTTTGGTGAAACCGCCGAAGTTGTTGACGTCGGCCACGCCGGGCACTTGGCGGAAGGCCGGCATGACGATCCAGCGCTGGATCTCCGAGAGCTCCATCAGGTTCTTGGTGTCGGACTCGAGCGTATAGCGGTAGATCTCGCCGACGGGGCTGCTGACCGGGTCGAGACCGGGCTGCACGCCGCTGGGCATGCTGACTTGCGCGATGCGCTCGTTGACGCGCTGGCGCACCCAATAGTCGTCGGTGCCGTCCTTGAAGACCAGCGTGATCAGCGAAAGCGCAAACGTGCTGCTCGAGCGCATCGTCGTGAGGCCCGGCGTGTTGGCGAGCGCGCGCTCCAGCGGCGTCGTGATCTGCTGCTCGATCTCCTCGGCGGCCAGGCCCGGCACCTGGGTCGTGACCTGGACCGTCACGTCGCTGATGTCCGGATAGGCCTCCACCGTCATGTGCGTCCACGAGAAATAGCCGTAGACGACCAGCATCGCCGTCAGCACCCAGACCAGGGTGCGGCGGCGGAAACACAGGGCTATGAACTGGTTAAGCATGGCGGCACGCGCTCAAAAGGCTCGTCGTTGCAGGGGCTTGAGCGGATCTGGCGTTGAGCGCTGCTCGCCTGAGCGCGAGCAGCTTAGTCATTCAAGAGCACCCCGCCGCGCGTGATGACGCGATCGCCGGCCTTGAGGCCCGAAAGAATCTGGACGCTGCGCTCATCCTCGGCACCCGTCGTGACGGCACGGCGCTCGAAGGTCCAGGACGCGGTCTCGACGAAGACAGTGGTGCTGTCGTTGTTCATCAGCAGCGCCGAGGGCGGCACGCTGACGCCGCTGCCCGCCTTCACGGCGACGCTGGCGGTGGCGTACATGTTCGGCTTGAGGCGGCCATCGGCGTTGTCGAAGGCAATGCGCAGCTTGGCACGGCGGGTATCGGGCTCGAGCACCGGGCTCACGCGCGGCGCCTTGCCGTGCAGGACCAGCCCCGGGTAGGCCGCCAGCGTGACGTCGACCGCCGCGCCGGGTGCGAACTGGCCGAGCAGTTCCTCGGGCACCTGGGCGGTGACGAAGACCCGGTCGAGCGCGGTGATGACGAGCAGCGGCGCGGTGGGGTCGTTGAGGAAGGCGCCGGGGCCTGCGTTGAGCGCCGTGACCGTGCCGGCGGCCGGCGCGCGCAGCTCGAGCGCATGCGTGCGCGCGTCGATGCCGGCACCTGCGGCCAGCGTGGCGACACGGTCGCGCGCACGACGATCTTCGGCCACGGCGTCGCGTTGCGCGGCCTCGGCGGCTTCGAGATCCTTGCCGGCGTTGGCGCCGATGTTCTGCACGGCACGTGCGCGCTCGAGCGCCTTGTTGGCGAGCACCAGCGCGTCGTCGGCCTTGGCCGCGTCGCTCAGTGCCTGCCCGAAGTCCGGCGAGCCGATCTCGGCCAGCGGCTGGCCACGCTTGACCATATCGCCGATACCGACGCGCAAGGACAGCAGCCGGCCCGTCAGCGGCGGGACGACGAAGATGACCCGGGCCGGATCGGCCTCGACGATGGCGGGCAGGGCGCTTGCATGGGCGCTCGCCTGGACGCCGACGGGCGCGACCGCCAGCCGTTGACGCAGCGGCGAGTTCGCCGGCACGACGATGTGTCCCGACTGGACATTGAACAGCGGCGCAGGCTCATCGGCCCCAAGCGCCGTCGTCGTGCCGAGCAACAGCGCGCTCAGCCCGATGGTCAGGTTGCGAAGCAGGGGACGAAGCTCGTGCACGCGAGCGGTCTTGCGGTCTTCTTTTTTCATCGTATTTCCATTGGTGCGCAAGCGTGCGGCCGGTCCGCTCGCGATTCGGGCAGAATTCTTCACCCTGTACCCACTCCAGAGTCAAGTGCCGCGGGTTTCGGCAAGCTGAATACACCGCGCAAGAGAGAACCGCCATGAAGATCGGAGAACTGGCAGCCGCCACCGACACGTCCATCGAGACTATCCGCTATTACGAACGCGCCGGCCTGCTGCCGGCGCCGAAGCGTAGCGAAGGAAATTTCCGCCTTTATGACGATGCCAATGTCGAACGCCTGAATTTCATCCGCGCCTGCCGGGCGCTCGACATGAGCCTGGACGAAGTCCGTGTGCTGCTGGGTTTCCGCGACGGCGCCGAAGGCGACTGCACCGCGGTCAACCAACTGCTCGACGAGCATATCGATCACGTGCAGCAGCGCATCCGGGAATTGCACGACCTGGCCCGGGAACTGCGCGTGCTGCGCGAGCAGTGCGCCGAAGTCCAGGCGGCCGGCCATTGCGGCATCCTGCGCGGGCTCGACACGAGTGCGCGCCAGGGCAAGACCAAGGCCCGGTCGCACGTCCACGCCACGCACGAGCGTCCGCAGGTCAAGCGCTGATACCCCGCAAGTCCGGTCTGCCGGCGTGGGTTTGCCGTAGCGCTTGAGGTTGCTGAAATACTGTACAAAAATACAGCATGCCTTCGAGCCAACCACCCGAATCGCGCTTTCCGATCGCCGTGCCCATCAAGGGCCGCGGCGCGGCTGAGGCCATCGCGCACCGCTTCGCCAAGGACGAGCGCGAAGCCTTCGACGACGGCTGGGGCACGCTGGACCAGGCCGCGCAGGAAGAGCACCTGCCGCCCGCGACCCAGATCATCGAGGAGCGCGCCAAGTCCATCCTGTCGAGCAACCAGTCGCCGGACATTCCCTTCGATCGCTCGATCAATCCGTACCGCGGCTGCGAGCACGGCTGCATCTACTGCTTCGCGCGGCCGACGCACAGCTACCTGAACCTCTCGCCGGGCCTGGACTTCGAGACGCGCATCATCGCCAAGACCAACGCGGCCGAGCTGTTGCGCGCGAGCTTCGCCAAGCCCGGCTATCGCGTCGAGAGCCTGTGCATCGGCACGGCCACCGATGCCTACCAGCCGGTCGAGCGCAAGCTCGGCATCACGCGTGCGCTGATCGAGGTGATGGGCGAGTTCCGCCACCCGTTCTCGATGCTGACCAAGTCCTCGGGCGTCGAGCGCGACCTCGATCTGCTGGCGCCGCTGGCGGCGCAGGGACTGTGCTCCATCTACGTCTCCATCACGACGCTGGACCCGGAGCTCGCGCGGCGGTTGGAGCCGCGCGCCGCCGCGCCACACCGCCGCCTGCGCACGCTGCGTGCGCTGGCCGATGCGGGCATCCCGACGGGCGTGAGCGTTTCACCGCTGATTCCCTTCCTCAACGAGCCTGAACTCGAGCGCGTGCTCGAAGCCGCTGCCGAGGCAGGCGCGCGGCGCGCCTTCAGCATTCCGCTGCGCCTGCCCTGGGAAGTGGCCGAACTCTTCAAGGACTGGCTGGCGCAGCACTACCCCGATCGCGCGGCGCGAGTGATGGCGCGCCTGCACGACATGCGCGGCGGGCGCGACAACGACCCGCGCTTCGGCTCGCGCATGCGCGGCGAGGGCGTCTGGGCCGAGCTGATCCGTCAGCGACTCAAGAAGGCGAGTGCCCGACTGGGCCTGACACAGCTGCGCTTCGAGGCGCGGCAGGATCTTTTCCGCGTACCGCCGAGCGCGAGCCTTGCGGCGCGACCGGACGACGGACAGGGCGAGCTGTTCTAGATCCCGAGATCTCTCGCCGACCACGGCGAGATCAATGCTTTGTTGCTGCCGCGCCCCTGCGAAATGGGATGCCGTGGCGGGCTCGCTCCATCTAGATTCCTGGCGCACAAAAGGAATCGACATGCGCCTGATCGAACTTCATAGTGATCTGCTGGACGCAGCGGACTGCATCGCCCTGAGCCTGAAGGTTCACGAATCGCTGAGCGAGGAGCCCGGCTACACGCTGGAGCTGGTGAGCCCGGACGCGGACCTGGACCTGGACGCGCTGCTGGCCTCGCCCATTGGCATCAGCATCGACCTCGACGGTGGCCTGGTGCGCCACTTCCACGCCCACGTCATGGCCGCACGCGACACCGGCCAGCTCGCCGACCAGTACACCTACACGCTGGAGCTGGGCAACTGGCTGTCCTTCCTCGACCAGCGCCACAACTTCAAGATCTTCCAGCAGCTCAGCGTGCCCGAGATCGTGCAGCAGATCTTCGCCGCCCAGCAGCGAGCGGACTACCGCTTCGAGCTCAGCGCCGCCTACGAGCCCTGGGAGTACTGCGTGCAGTACCGCGAGAGCGACCTGCGCTTCGTCAAGCGGCTGCTGGAGGTCGAAGGCCTGTACTTCTGGATCGAGCACGAAGCCGATCGCCACGTCCTCGTGGTCTCCGACACCCAGCGCTTCGCGGACCTGCCCGCGCCCTACGGGCTCATGAGCTTCCTGCCCGACGGCGAGGAGCAGCGTGCCGTCACCGGGCGCGAGGGCGTGCAGCGGCTGCAGCGCGGGCGCCGGCTGCGCTCCACCACGGTGGCGCTGCGCGACTTCGACTACCAGGTGCCCACCAAGCGGCTGGACACCGACGCGCAGGCCGACCAAGCCAGCCTGCAAGGCCTGAACCTGGAGCTGTACGACTACGCCGACGCGGGGCTGTACCGGGATGTCGAGCGCGGCGAGCGGCTCGCGCGCATCCGGCTGGAGGCGATCCAGGCGCAGGCGCACCTGCTGTCGGGCCAGTCCAATGCGCGCGGGCTGAGCCTGGGCGGTGCCTTCACGCTCATCGGCCACCCCGATGCGCAGCGCAACCGGCGCTACTTCCTCACCGGCACCGAGCTGAGCTTCGTGCAGGACGGCCCGGACACCAGCTCGCAAGGCCGCAACGTCGCCGCGCGCTTTCATGTGCTGCCCGACGACCAGCCCTTCCGCCCGCTGCAGCGCACCGAGCGGCCCAGCGTGGCGGGCATCCAGAGCGCCACCGTGGTGGGGCCCGCGGGATCGGAGGTGCACACCGACAAGCTCGGGCGCATCCGCGTGCACTTTCACTGGGACCGCTACAAGACGACGGAAGAAGACGCGTCGTGCTGGATCCGCGTCTCGCAGGCCTGGGCGGGCAAGGGCTGGGGCGTGCTGGCCATGCCGCGGGTGGGGCAGGAGGTGCTGGTGACGTATGTGGACGGCAATGTGGACACGCCGCTGGTCACGGGCATCGTCTACAACGGCGACAACCCCACGCCCTACGAGCTGCCCAAGGACATCCGCTACACGGGGCTGGTGTCGCGCTCGCTGCGCCAGGGGCAGGTGCAAAACGCCAGCCAGATCACGTTCGACGACACGCGCGGGGCCGAGCGGGTGATGCTGCACGCCGAACGCGACATGCAGGCCACGGCCGAGCGCAATTCGTCCGAGGCGGTGGGCAATGACAAGAACGTGGACGTCAAGGGAACGAGCACCTCCGTCACGGGCGTCGACATCAGCTACACCGGCGTCGGCATCAGCTTTACCGGCGTGGCCGCAGATTTCTACGGCGTGAGCACGACCTTTACCGGCGTCGACTTGAGCATGACCGGCGTCAGTACCTCTTTCACCGGTACCGACACGTCATTCACGGGGGTTGCGACCTCATTCACGGGCGCGAGCTCAAGCTTCACCGGCGTCGACACCTCCCTCACCGGAAGTGCGACTGCCTTTACCGGCATCGATACCAGCTTCATCGGCGCGGAAAATTCGTTCATCGGCACGGCGACGGAAATGATCGGCGTGTCGTCGAGCATGATCGGTACCGAAACGTCCATGGTCGGCCAGAGCTGGAGCCTGGTGGGCATCGACTGCTCGGCTACGGGTGTCGCGACGAGCGTCATTGGAACCTCGCAGTCGGCGGTCGGCAGCCAGACCTCGGTGGTCGGTTCGGCCATCAACCTCATCGGCACAACGAACGACACGATTGGCGCCCGAACCAGCAATATCGGCACCACCACCGATAGCTATGGCACGGAGACCACGACCACCGGCGTTTCGACGTCGACCACCGGCCTCGAGAGGTCGACCGTCGGGACGAGCATCTCTGTGGTCGGGGTCGAGATCAGCACCAAAGGGGTGGAGATTTCCACGAAGGAAACCGAGCACAAGGAGAGCTCCGTCGAACTCTCCCGCTACGGCATCCAGATCAAGAGCTGAGCGAGCAGGCTTGCGCCTTACTTGAACAGGTCCTTGACGCGATCGGTCCAGCTCTTGGCGTTGGGCGAGTGGCGCTCGCCGCCTTCGCGCAGCGACTTGTCGAGTTCCTTGAGCAGCTTCTTCTGATGCTCGGTGAGCTTGACCGGCGTCTCGACGGCGATGTGGCAGTACAAGTCGCCCGGATAGCTCGAGCGCACGCCCTTGATGCCCTTGCCGCGCAGGCGGAAGGTCTTGCCGTGCTGCGTGCCCTCGGGCAGCTCGATCTCGGCCTTGCCGCCGAGCGTCGGTACCTCGATGTTGCCGCCCAGCGCCGCCGTCGTCAGGCC
>Ga0213878_10000180_pt1 | contig 27989 bp, 18 predicted proteins | sample VelepicoBEBS_R02_FD_161053 | JGI IMG/M metagenome (GOLD analysis project Ga0213878, IMG submission 161053) | Vellozia epidendroides bulk soil microbial communities from rupestrian grasslands, the National Park of Serra do Cipo, Brazil - BS_R02 | ecosystem: Environmental > Terrestrial > Soil >... | reverse complement strand
GACGCCGCCGCAAAAGATGCGGTTAGGAAACTGTACCGATAGATCGATCTGGATTTTAGATCGATCTAGTACATTGGCAAGGACTTTTTTCGGTGGGTTGGTCGGGCTACGCGGTTGCTGGCGGGCTACGCTCCGTCGTAGCAGCCACCGCGCAACCGGCGGGAGCCTAGGCTTGGAGCCAGGACGCGACGAAGCGCGTCCCCCCCAAACGATCCGGTAGGGCCAAGTTTCACCTTGGCCTGGGAGTGAGGCTGGCTGAACCAATGGGTGAAGCCGAGCTCTTCAGCGGTGGCTGCTACGACGGCCGCCGTCGTTCCGCGGACGCGGAACTATGGCGCCCCTGCTAGCCCGACGTGGCAAGGGGGGGGAACAGGGGCGAAGTCGGGAGCGTACCCCTCCAGCAACCGCCTAGCCCGACTTGCCCTTGGCATACGGGCTTTGCGACGAAAAACAGGCAGGATGCCTATGCTACCAACCTGTCTCTAATATTGCCAAAAATAGTATCACCCGATAGGATAATTGTTTTCGTTAGTGTTCAATGTAGGGTCGGATGGAATCCTGCACCAGAGCGAGGAAGCTGGCGCGATGATCTAAAATGGTAGAGAAGAACAGCGTCATTGAACCGGGTATTATGATTAGCCACACGGCGACAGAATCATATCTCGCCCAGGCTTGGCAGGATCTAATTCATGAGGTCTTTGATTTCCCGAGAGACAGAATCTGGTACTCAACCGATCCAGACGCACTCGATGCTGGTCCGTTTGCGACCCAGATAGAAGGGCAGATTGAGAACGCGCTGGCGGTCATCAGCATTCAAAGTCCCGTGAGCCGGTTCCGCCCATGGACGCTTTGGGAGGCAGGGATAGCTCGCGGCTCGGATAAGCCCCTTTTTGTAGTCGTTTACGAGAGTCCCACGACACCGAGGGATCGCAGTATTTTTAGCAATCTCGGAACTCCTTTGGACGCTATGCAGCATTTTAGGGGTACCGATATCCCTAAAGTGAGGGGAGTTCTCGATAAGTTGCGTGAGAAGCTGGGCTGCTCCCTCGTCGCAACCCGATTGGAAGCTGCGCTGGCGGACTACAAAAAAGCGGTAGAATCTCGCCAGGACTGCTGGGTCTGGAACGACACTATTTTTGATAAGCGAATTCGAGTCGTGTTTACGAGGGAAGAGTGCCGAGAGCTTATCCAAAAAGCGGTTATCGCTAATTCAGTCAAAGTTCGGAATGTGGAAGACTCTCTAGGTATCTTCGGTCTCAAAGCTGATGAGATTTCTTGGGAAGATTTTACGGCCAACCTTAAGCTCCTGGAGGTTCCCTGGGCGGGAAGTGCAGAGCGGTGGGCCCGCGGGCTTGGGAATACATTTCAGCGTGCGCTTCGCGGGCGACTCGTCACAGATGCGGAGGGCATGCCGCTTTATTTCGATGCGGCGCAAAAGAAAACTTATCGACCCTCGGTGTCGCTCCAGGAGGATCATGGTTGCGAAACTATTTTCACGATCAACTTCACACTAATACCACCAGAGCTATCCGTCAGTTCTAGATCTACGGCTGGAGTCTTGGTTCATCACCTCGACCTTTGCCGGATGTGGCGCTGGGGAGTATTAGAGGATCCGGAGATTGCATCGTTCTTCCGGAATCTGCATTCATATTCCGAACAGGAAAGCACAGAGCTAATTTGTACCTTTTTAGAAAAGGCTTTCACGGTCCGAACTGAGTTTTGGAACCGGGGGCTGGAAAAGGACTCGCTCCGGTACGCCATCGATTCGGCTGATGTACCAAAATTGGACGACATTCTGAGAAGATACTTTGCAGCGATGCGCACGATTGATCCGGCTGACAAAGGCGTTTTGCCCAACCCCCTGCCAGAATTAAAGGTTCTCCGCCAGGTTTACTCAGAATTCCTGAAAGTGAATAAGGATTACTACGAGCTCGTGTACCAATATTTCGGCCGAGAACTCAGCAAGCTCTCCGAGTCGATTCTGGCGTAGACAATGCGGAGGGCGAGGACTTCGGCGAGCTCAGTCGAGCCGCTCTGTCCGAGCTGCGGGGCGTGACTTTGCGCTGCCCTAGGAGCGCCGTAGCTTGCGAAGGCGGCCTAGGTCCGTCGGATTTCGCCGCGAAGCGGTTACCAGATTTTAGCCTAGGCTGAGGGATCCTGAATCGCTTTGGAGAGATTTGCGCGTTGAGGAAATCGGATGAACCGCTTTTTCTTTTGTGTGGCTATCTATGGGGCGTCCGGCGGCGTGCGTGCTGGAGGGCTACGCTCCCGACTTCGCCCCTGTTCCCCCCTTGCTACGTCGGGAGCGTAGCCCTCCAGCGCCAGCGCGCGGCTCATGGCAATTCGACGGGCTCAGGATTTCTTAGGCTGATATCTGGTAACCGCTTCGCGGCAAATCCGACACACTCCTAGGCCGAGCTTGCGAGGCCTAGGAAAAGGTAGCCCAAAAGGTTTAGCGCTGAAGACGCGGAAGATCGGACCGCCGCGCCATCCTGGAAGGCTGTCTGGTCGAGGCATGCAATCCGTCGATCGCCCTAAGCTCATTGCGGCTGAGAGGGCGCTCCAGTAAAGAACTCTATCTCAGTTTTGATCTCCTGATCAGCAAAGTATTTATCCTGCCACGAATCATTTGTACTTAACGCCGAAAAGGCAGCTTCTCCTTGTTTCGACAGGACGTAGCGCCAGCGATAGTGATCATAAACGTCCCAGCAATGTGCCGCGTAGGCTTGCGCTACTTCACGATTTCCTCGGATGATCAAGAGGTTCTCATCGTTCATGTAGGACGCTCTGTAGCCATCGTTGTGACTACCCGTGCAAACGATCGAATTATCACTGAATGGATCGATCACCACGATCTTATCATGGATGATGGCATGTGCTCCGGATGTTTTTAGAATCTCTTTCTCCCAAAATGAGAACTGATCTTTGACTTCTGTGGCCGGTACCACGGTGTCCGGGGGTTGGCTACCGCGATGATGTAGATCGATTTGATCGAATTCCCCGGCGACCTTCGGATCGGTCGCGGCTCCGCGCACGAACAGGTTTGGCTTAGCTTGAGCGATCTTCTCGATCTCGTCGGCTACGCTGGGCGAGCCGGGCTGAAACAGCAGAAAAAGAATTCCTTGTTGAGCCTGATCAATCAGATCAAACACCATCGCCATATCAGCCGGTTTTGCCGAGGTCCGCGTCTTGGTGGCGGCTTGGGTATTGGGAGAGAACCACAACGTAATCTCCTTGCCATCTACTGTCGCAGTCCGTGGAGAGTTGTTCTCGGCGCGGAAACTTTTGTCCTGCTCATTACCTTGCGCCTTGAGCCGGTTCCAATAGTCGAAATAGAAGGAGGCCAGTTCATCCGACTCGACAATGATAGTGTTGTTGGATTGGGCACAGATACCGGTATCACTCCAATTCGTGCTGCCGGTTTGAACCGCTTTTGGATTGTTCTGGCTGTCCACATAGACCACGAATTTGTTATGGCCGATATGCCCGTTTGGGACAAAGCGATCCTGTATGTCGACGCCCGAATCATGCAGCGCGGCGCGTGCCGCACTGTCGGTCGCATCATCGGGGCCGGTGTTCGATAAGATGATCGATATATGCGAATTTCCGGTTAGTTTTGCGACCATCTCGGGGTCATTCAATTCGTACAAAGCAAGGTAACAATGACCATTCTCTTTTTCGGCCCGGTTAAGCAGCAGCTGCAGTGCCTCCAACATCTGGCCGGCCAGCGCCTCTCGCAACGGATCGCCGGGCTGGTCAATCCTGTCCTTCAGCGCGGTTGAGCTCGGAGCGCCCGAACTGGTGCTCGGTAGCTGCCGAGCGACAAACTGAGTCGAAAGGATGCCACGGTTGAAGTAGGCTGAGATACTTCCATGGTCCGGCCGAAGGCTGACTTCCTCGGTCTCAAGAGCATTAGCAGTGTCTGCATTCAGGCTGCCGGCGGCGCCGAGCATAGGGACGATCCGGTATTTGTAGGTCGCCCCACGTTTCGCCGTAACATCCTTCCAGCTAAACTTCTGGATAGGCCAGATTTCGGTAGTTTTATGGTCGTGATTTGGGTTTGTTTCGCCCTGAAACCCGACCCAAGCGGGCAGAGGTTCCCAACTATTTGCGGCTTGGACGAGGCCTCCCTCGGCCGGCTGCGTGCTGCTTTCGGCACGATAGATTGCAAACCCCAGGCAATTGGCAATTTTCTCCGGATAACTCCAGGCGATAAGCACGACATCGTTATTCGCGTATGCGGCGGCTTTTGGCATAAGTGGTGAGTGTTTTTTGGCCCGTGCGTGTTAGGTGCGGGATGATTTCCAGGCTACTGCTACTGTGCGAAAAGTATTCCAGGCTTTGCAAACGCAAAAGCCTCGCCTTTACCGCTCATCGCCGCCAAACCAAAACGGGATTTCGTGAAATTTTTTTCAATTTTGCTTCACAAATCTGAATGAATCGAGATCTGACCTCGTCTCATTGTGCGCGACTCGTATTTCCGACGGAGGCGGCTCTGTCGGATCTGCTTATTGATCACCATGCATGCAGGCACTTTGACGAAGAGAGTGGGGCAACATGACAAATATCGTAGGCTACGTCGATACCCAGTTCCGGCCGTCCCTTTCGTTTGTTGTACCCGTTAAAGATGAAGAGGCGACGTTGGAAACGCTTTTCCGCGGAATCGCCGCGCAAGCGACAAAACTCACCTCTTATTGGGAGGTTATCTTTGTAGATGATGGAAGTTCAGACGGTAGCTGGAAAGTCATCCGGCAACTTGCCGTTGAGAACGAAGAACACGTTAAGGCGATCCGCTTCCGGCGAAACGTTGGCAAGGCAGAGGCTCTGGCCGCTGGATGGAAAGAATGCAGAGGCGACTTCGTCTTTACAATGGATGCCGATCTGCAGGATGACCCGGAGGAAATTCCGCGGTTCCTCGAGAAAATGCGGGAGGGGTTTGACGTGGTTACGGGCTGGAAGCGCACGCGTCATGACCCATGGCATAAGGTTCTCCCCAGCCGAATTTTTAATTTTATCTTGAGCCATGTGAACAAGGTCGAGCTGCACGACCACAACTGCGGGTTCAAATGCTACCGCGCTGAAGTCGTGCAGTGTCTTCCTATGTATGGGGAGATGCACCGCATGGTGCCATCGCTGGCGGCGATGCATGGGTTTAGAACCGCAGAGATCCCCGTGAGGCATCACCCCCGCCTGCATGGCCGGAGCAAGTATGGCCTGCAGCGTTTTTTGCGCGGGTTTCTGGATATGTGGACCGTCAATTTTCTCCAGAACTTCCGGCAGCGGCCGATGCACCTGATGGGGACTGTTTCGCTCGCGATGTTGTTAGGAGCCTGCTGTCTGGCGCTGTTCCTGGCCAGAGTACCTCTTCGTCTGAGCGTGTTCCTGCTGTTGAGTTCAGCGCTTCCGGCGCTTCTGATCGGCGCAGTGCTGACGATTATGATAGGTCTTCTGGCCGAGTGGAATGTCCATCAAAGCGTCGAGGACGCGCACTTCAGGCCAATTGCGGAAACGATTGGTCTGGCTGGACGCTCGAGGGTTTTTCCGTTTTCGGTCAACAAGCAAAGAGCACGCGCTGAGCCATCGCCGGGAGCCACTGCTTTGTTGCTTGATGACGATCCGGCGACTCGCGAGCTGAACGCGGCCCACCTGCGGGAAGCCGGCTGGCAAGTTCTGACGGCGGCCTCCTGTTGGGAAGCGCGCTCGAAGCTGAAGAGCCGGGTCGAGATGGTGGTTCTGAACGCCAATCCGCAAGATAGCATGGATGCTAGGCTGGAAGAATTTCTTCAATTTGTCACGAGAGTCTCTCCGCCGCCTGAAATTGTCTTTCTACCCTCCCGCCAAGCAGACGTGAGTTTTGCTTTCGAATCGATGCGCCAGGAAGCGCTGGACTATCTCAGCAAGCGGCCGGCTGAACTCGTCGAGCTCGCTCTTCGCAGCTTAAATGGCGGGCACCGTGCCTCGACGGCTTCCGAAGTTCAAGGATAACCCCCCAGGAAGGCCTTTGGAACCCGTTTCGAAGGCCAATGCTCCAACAGAAGAGAGATTGGTATGAAACAGTTATGAAACGTGGTCTGTTCACGAAAAAGCGTGTCTTAGGGTCCACCGTCGTCGCCATTGGGCTGATATTCGCAGCCGGGGCGTTTCTCCTCTGGCCGGCTTACACTAACGCTGAAAGCCGCCTCTTAACTTCGGTGATCGGTTTCTTAAAGCTTCAACGATTTGTGGGGATGCCCATGGAGACGGAAGCCGTACATCCCGTGTGGCATGATTTCGAGACGCCGGTACTCGGGGAAGGCACGATTCAATGCAACTTTTATAATGTGCCCGTAGTGCCAACGGCGCGAGTCACCGCTTTGCACGTTGAAGAGGGGGACGAAGTCAAAGAGGGCCAACTTCTGGCCGAACTGAACGAGACCGAAGCGACGCTGAGCTTAAATTCTGCCCAATTAGGTGTGGCCTCCGCAGCAGCCGAGCAGCAGCGTGTGGAAGCAGGTTCGGTCAATGCGTTGCTCGCGGAACGCCCGGAGAAAGACCGGGTAAGTCTTGAGGGCCTTGCGAAGGTAGTGAAAGAGGCTGAGGCAAAGGTCGAAATGTATCGCAAGCTGAACGCTTCGGGTTCCGCCTCTCGTCTCGAGCTGGTTAATGCGGAAATTGAATTAGCAAATGCCCAGACCAGCTATGCAGAGGCCCAAGTTAATTCCGGGATGTCGAATCAAGGGCTTCCCCAAAGTAAGGAAATCGCTCAGAACGCCGTCAACGATGCTCAGAACCTCGTGCAGCAACGGGAGGAAGCGCTCAAATACTACCGGGTCACTGCACCGGCTGCAGGCGTTATAGATCGCGTCTTGATCCGCGATGGCGAATTTAATCAGAGCCCCGGAAACACTGGATTCATCATCGCGTCAGGGATGTGGTTCGAGGCCAATCTTGATCAACGAGCGGTGGCGGACCTGCGTGAAGGGATGGACGCAACGGTCAGCTTAGAGGCTTATGCCGGGCGCACCTTCCGCGCAACCGTGGAAAGAATCATTCCGATCGTGACTTTTAATGCTGGCGGCCCGGACACAACATCTCCAGTGCGTCCGTTGGGAACTGGTTCTCCGGAATGGCCGGCCACTTTCAAGGTGCGCCTCCATCTGGACTCCCCTGGAGTCAAACTTTCGCCGGGGATGACCGGCTTCGCCCGGGTTGCCGCCCATCATCGACGAGCCTTGGCAGTTCCCCGCGACGCGTTGTCGACCCTGAGTACGGGCAAAGGCACCGTCCGCGTCGTGGATAACGACAACCATCCTAGGGCGACCCCGGTTTTGCTGGGCGAGATCGATGCGCACTTCGTGGAAATAACCGGGGGTCTGGATGCTGCGGACTGGTTGCTTGCGACAAATCCTCGATTCCTGCGCGAAGACGACAAAGTTCACGTCACGCGACTAACGGCGTCGCAACAAGCCGCTAAATACGGCGAGCTTGCGGCCAGCCAGCCTGACGCGTTGCAAGCTCACCCAAAGGAGGCGGAAGCCAAGGTGGAACAGACACGGAAAGACGCTGAGCTTGCGGCTGACCAACGAGATGCGTTGCAAGTCAAGTTAAAGGAAGCTGAAACCAAAGCTGAGAAAGCCGAAAAGAATGGCGAGCTTGTGACCAACCAGCGTAACGCGCTACAAACGCAGCTGAAAGAAATTGAAGCGAAGGCTGAGCAAGCCGAAAGGAGTAGCCAGCTCACAGCCAACCAGCGTGACGCGCTGCAGACGCGGCTTAAGGAGACAGAGGCCAAAGCTGCGCAAGCCGAAAGGAATAGCGAGCTTGCAGCCAGCCAGCGTAACGCACTGCAAGACCAGTTAAAGGAGACCGAAACCAAGGCGCGACGGGCCCAGGAGGATGCGGTGGTCACAGCGGGCCAGCGCGACACGCTGCAAGGCCAGTTAAAGGAGACTGAAGCCAGGGCGCGACAGGCCCAAGAAAACGCCAAGGTCGCGACATTCCAGGCTGACGCGCTGCAAGCTCAACTTAAGGAAGCTGAAGCCAGAGCCCTACCGACGACCCAAAAGACCAGTGAGCTTGCGTCAAGCCAGAGCGTTCCGATCAAAACGCAGGTAAAGGAGGCCGAAGCCAAAGCGGAAAAAGCTCAAAAGAGCTCCGAACTGGTGACAGGCCAGCGTGATGCGCTGCAAGCCCAACTGAAGGACGCCGCGGCCAAAGCGGAGCAAGCGCAAAGGAATGACGAGCTTGTGACTAGCCAACGCGACGCGCTGCAAGCTCTGTTGCGGGACAGCGAGGCTAAGGCGGAGCAAACCCAAAAGAATGGCGAGCTAGCGGCCAGCCAGCGCGACGCGCTGCAAGCTCAGTTGCGGGATAGCGAAGCCAAAGCGGAGCAAGCCCAAAAGAATGGCGAGCTAGCGGCCAGCCAGCGCGACGCTTTGCAGGCTCAGCTGCGGGATAGCCAAGCCAAGGTGGAGCAGGCCCAAAAGGATGGCGAGCTGACAGCCAGCCAGCGTGACGCTTTGCAGGTTCAGCTGCGGGACAGCCAAGCCAAAGCAGAGCAAGCCCAAAAAAATGGGGCGCTTGCGGTCAGCCAGCGCGACGCACTGCAAGCTCAGCTGCGGGACAGCCAAGCTAAAGCGGAGCAGGCTCAAAAGAATGGCGAGTTAGCGTCTAGTCAGCGCGATGCATTGCAAGCTCAGCTGCGGGATAGCGAAGCTAAAGTGGAGCAGGCCAAAAAGAATGGCGAGCTTGTGGCCGGCCAGCGCGATGCTTTGCAAGCTCAGCTGCAGGACAGCGAAGCTAAAGCGGAGCAGGCGCAAAAGAATGGCGAGCTTGTGGCCAGCCAACGTGAGGCTCTGCGCGCTCAGCTGCAGGACAGCGAAGCTAAAGCGGGGCAGGCCCAAAAGAATGGTGAGCTTGCGGCCAGCCAGCGTGACGCGCTGCAGGCTCAGCTGCAGGACAGCGAAGCTAAAGCGGAGCAGGCCCAAAAGAATGGCGAGCTTGCAGCCAGCCAGCGTGACGCACTGCAGGCTCAGCTGCGGGATAGTGAAGCCAAAGCGGCGGAAGCCCAAAAGAATGGTGAGCTTGCGGCTAACCAGCGCGACTCCCTGCAAGCCCAGTTGAGGGATGCTCAAGCTAGGGTGCAAGAAGCCGAAAAGATTGCCGCGCTTGCTCAGGCGCAGCCAAACACAGGACTCGGGCGCGCCGGGGAACCGACACAGGGTGCCATTCCACCCAATACCGCCCAAAACGTTGAGCCCCCAGCGCAAGATGATCAGGCCTCTGCTGAGCCGGCAGCTTCAGGGGGAAGAAAATCCTCGGAATCGAAGAAAGGACGGCATGCGATTAGACATCGGACGGCGGGCAGGCGGGAGAACGGGAGCTTGCGAGCGGTTGACCACTGGCTGCGGAGGCATCTGCCTCTGGCTATAGACTAGCTAGCCGGCAAACAGCGGCGAAGCCGAGACAGATGATAGCCTAGGCTGAGCTTGCGAGGCCTAGGACTTGCGATTAAACCACTCAAAAGTAACCATAATAGTAGTCAGCAGGAGACACCCAAGCATTATCGCTAAAAAAGGCCAGAGACCAATCTGGAAAAGCCAAACTATAGCCAAGATGATTACGGCGATTAGGCATAGGGCCTGGATAGGTACCGGCGGATTCCATCGATAGGAAGACATAAGAATCAATCTACGGAGTTTATTGGATGTCAGGGTAGATCTATTGAACCATATCGTTCAAGAAATTTAAGACACTTCCTTTTCAGGCATTCAACTCAGAGCCGATGCTTGTATATCTCTTGCCCCGCATAGACCTCCTCCGCGAGGCGCTCGAATGTCGCATCGCCGCTGATTGATGACCAACGGTAAAAGGCTCGATATATTTGGCTGTAGCTAACCTTCTTGGGCTCGCCTTGTCGATTTAGCTCCTGGCCCATCCCTGTCCGAGTGTTCCCGGTCGCGTCGATAGTCCCGTCCGGCAATACCCGGCTTCGTAACCAAGCGTTAGCTTTTTGGAGCATATGAAATAGCTGCTCCTTCGTTTCCTGGTCGGCCACGAGGTCGTAATAACGCTCCGCAAATACCAGCCCGACAGCGTGGTAGCTGCAATCGAAGCCTCCTTTTTCTGGGTTAAAGCCGGAAGGATCCTCCAGATTAATGCCGTCGCGAATGTAATCCTTTGATTTATCGACCAGAAACTTGTTGCCGCAAAGCGCGCCTGCTTCGCCAAATGCCGCCGCCACGAGATAGCGCCGATGCGTATAGGGTAGGTTGTGTTTGCGGCCCGGCAATTCCACCGCGGGTTCGGCCATCCACAACGCCGCCTGGAGCACTCGTGGCTTCATCCAATTGATTTCTTCGGCATAGCGCTCCGCAAACGAACTGGCGCCCAGCACGAGACAAGCGTGAGCCGCCGCCTCAACAAAAAACGAGGTGCTATGGAAGGCGTCGGGGCAGTTGAAAGAACCATCAGGCTGTTGTTGTTCGAAGCCCCACCGCAGGATCTTCAGCCCGCGTTCGATCGCCGCGCTGTCCTGTTGAGCGATTCCGCCACAGATCGCATCGACACCGGAGCGCTGTTCCTCGATATACCATTTTCCGGTGTGGCTCCCATCCCACTGCATATTGACTCGGCCTTGCGCTCCTGACGGCGCAAGGTCCGCTGCGATCTGATCAGGGTGATGATAGGCGACGCGCTTCATGAATGCGCTGGTCTCGAACCGCAGATCGTCGGCCACTGAGCCGTAGCCGGATTTCGACAAAAGAAGCAAGGCACTGGCACTTAAGACGATCAAAAAACCTGGTCGTTGAACGACCAGCCAACGAGGAACGATTTTTCTCTTCATCGCATTAGTTCGTGAATGCTCAAGATCTCTGGTCAATAGAACCAATTGAGCGGCTTTTCCCGGAACGAGGAATACTCGCCGGCATTGCGATCCCAGAGGTAAACACTCCAGAGATAAGAACGAAAAACCAGGCGAGCGTTGTTGCGCAAATAGAGTTGAACGCGAGCGCCCGGATAGCCCCACTGAATGGGCAACGCGCGGTCCGTTAACTGTTGCCGGCTGAAAACAATCCAGAGCCTGTCATTCTTAGCAAAGGCCCGTTCCAAATCATCCAGATTTCCAATGACCTGTGCACCGGCGTTTCGATCGATCAGAGCTCCATGTTTCCGATAGACATAATCGTAGCGAACTGGGGTGGCGAGATCATAGTCGCACTGACCGGTTTCGATCAGCGCTGCCTGCGGAAACACTTCCGTTATCGCGATGCGATCCCCGGCTCGAAGATTTTCTGCGACAAATCTTAAGGCACTGGTGGGATTCGCCTGAAGACTTTGGTCATAGGAAGGCAGGATTCGCCACGGACTCCAAGAGCAAATGGCTACGGCAAACCACCCAAACGCGAGCGCCGTTCGTATGGAAAGTTGTTCCCGCGCCGGGACGAGCAGCTTCGCGCACTCGGCCATACCGTGCACGCAAAGGAGGAGCCAAATGGGGATCAGATAATACTCGTACCGGAAGGCTTTGCTGGTAATCAGGAGGTTAACAACTATGACGCTCAGGAAAAAGTAAGTGTAAAGACAGACCCAAGCGACCTTACGCCGGCGCCAGGCCACCAGAAAGCCAGGGATCAGAAAAGCGCTCAGCACAAGGTGAAGCCGCGAATAACCGATGAGCATCGCAAAGAAATCACTCGGCCTTTCGAAACACCATCCGATCCTGGGCTCAACCCGCGGAGAAATCCCTTCGACCGCCGTAAGGCACTTGGCTTGGTAGAAGAGGACATCGACAGCGATCAGCGCGACGGCGCAACCAGCGGCTACCAAAATCCGGATTTCGTCCGGCCACGGTCTTCGCTGCGCGAACAGAATGCAACAAATTGTAAGTGGCAGGACTTCGAGCACAGTGATCTCCTGACTCAAAACCGCCAGAAGAAAAACCAACACCGCAAGGTACCGGTCTCTCATTCCGGTATTCGCAACGAAACCGCGAAGAAAGAAATAGACTCCGAGCAGATGGAAAAATTGTTGCTCCTGGTAAAAACGAGCGGCGTGACCGGTAAAAACCAAAAATGGATGAATTACAAAAAGAACGAGAGTACAGAAGGCGAAGAAGCGATTGAGAGTTAACTCTCTGGCCATCTTCCAAACAAGTATCGCGGTGGCACACGAGAGAAGGACGGACAAAATCCGAAGACCATAGATGTTGCTTCCCGTAAGTGCGGCGAACGCCCCGGCAAGATAATGGTATGCCGGACTACGCGTGTACCAAACATCGTCCAGGAATGCTGGTACACCTGTTTTTGCGATCGCCAGCGACGCTTGAATGGAAACGTATTCGTCTTCATCAGGCGGCTGGGTATCGAACTGCCAGGCGCGCAGAGCGAAGCACAACGCGACAGCTAGCCCGATCAACAGTGGCCAAAGCCAATCTCGCGCTCGGGTGCCGGCCGATCTGCCGGGCGTCTGTTCAAGCGTTTTACGCGCTGCTAGGTTCGGTTTAGCCGCCTGAAGCCCAACGGCCAGCACCGCACCGAGGATCCCAAAAATCAACAAGACCAACGGAACCACTGGAAAACGCCAGAACAGGGCCTCGCTCCGTTCTAACATCGTTGACCGCAGCAGCATGCCAGCCCAGACCCATGCGGCCAGAACCGCAAACGCGGTTTGTCCACTGTGAAGCATGGAGGCCAAACGCGGCACCCTTGCCGAGCCGATCAAGAGGGCGCCAGTGCAGACAAAGAAAAGAGCGATCGAGACGGAAAACCATGGTCGATCTGGGTAGACGTAACCGAAAAATTGCTTTTCAGACAGCAGACTCGGCTCGATCGGGCCGTCGACTCCAACTCCTGGTCTGTCTGAGTTACCGTCCCCCGTTGAGCCAGAAACGGAGTGGATTCCTTGGCCGCTCGCAAAAAAAGAATCGCTGCCATCAGCCAACCGGGCGCCCCCGTCGAACGCAAAAAAAGGTTCCCAACTCAAACCGACGCCTTCCGGCTCATCTTTGTACAAGCCGATTCGAATCGTGTTTTTACCTTCCCGAAGCAGCGGCGTGACGCTGTAGGCGACAAATTCAACGGTTCGTCGATTGCGAGTCAACGCGGGAGGAACAACCCGGTCCGGCGTCTCGAGGTTCGCGTAAGGGCTAGCCGTTCGGCTTATGTTTGTACCCGGGGTGTTAGAGCCGGCGGCGGGTGTGCCGGTGGTCATCGGTTGACCTGGCAGCTGGCCGTTCTGCAGCTGGTCGGGGTTGAAGTTGTTCAACCTAGGTTGTTCTGACGCAGAGCTTGCAGTTTGCTGGCCAGGCAAAAGCGTGGCGACCTCTTTGGCATCGAACCAGACCGGCAGAATTCCCAGTGCGAAGTCTAGTTCGCTGCGAGTTACCTCCCGGAGAAACCAAGGGCCACAACCCAGCGTCGTAGAATAGCGCGTTATCGGTTGAACGGGACGTTCGTTAATCCAGATCTGAAATGGAGTGTCGGTCGCCACTCGCAAGTATCCTTCGACAGGTTTCCCGGACAATTCCACTTCTTGTTCCAGGGAGGTAATCGAGGAGCCAGTTGCGGCAAAACGAATCCGCTTTCCGCGGAACGGCTGTTCGAATGCTCCTGTGGGCACGAGACGCCAAAGGTTCCGTTTCCAGGGGAGCGTCCGCGCGTGATTCCAGTTGAGGACCGGCGATTCGGCATAGGTCCAGCGCTCTTGTGGCAACCCACCGGGAACAGCTTCCGCCCGCCAATCCGGCCCACTCCGAATCGGTATCCGCTCGCCGGTAGCGAGTACCGCTTCACCAGACAAAATCAGTGCAGGCGTCGTACCCGGTGTTTCGACTTCGACACAGAGTGCGTTGACTCCTGGATGCAAGACTGACGTCAGATCAAGCCACGTCGGGAGTTCCGCGGAATCATGCGCGGACCATTGGTATTCTCGGGGATATACAATCGAAATAGACTCGTCTGACGAGGTAAGCCTTTGGCCTGCCTCACTTAACCGGCGCTGGAAGGCGTGGGTGGGTGAGTCGTTAATAAATCGCCCGCAGCTGATGGAGTTCACCGAAATATCAAAGCCTCCATTCGTAGCCAAGGTGATCCACGCATCGACGATCTTGGCGGGGATCGTGAGATCAAGACGGAAACATCCGGTTGCCTGGTGAGTCGACACCGTGGTGATCCAGGATGCGGAACTATCGAAGGCAAACGGCTGGGGCACCGGCTCTGGTGGAGCTGCTGCTAGTAGGATGCAGTAAGTAACTGCAGCGAGAGCGGCTGAGCAGAGCAGCACAGGGCGGACCCGCCGAAGATCGAACCAAGCGAGAAGCAAACCGTGCAACCGGCGCCAGCACCGGTTCACCACTGCCGCGCCCCCGCCTAGCCCGCAAAAATCACGCTCTGGGAGAATTGACGTGCTCATTGCGGGCTAGAAAGCTCTTAAACAGACGCCTCCGCGTCTGTTTAAGAGCACGATTTAAAATAAACGAAGCAAAACAAACGGTTTTTAAATTCTTCCTCCCAAAAACAGCGGAATTGTCCGGCGTAGCCGGAGGATTCTGCTGCCTGAGCCTGCATCGCTCACAAATCTCTGAAGATTTGTGAGCGATGCAGGCTTGCCAGGTCCGCGGCATGGTGCCGCCTGGATCTCCATTCTCCCGGGCTCTTTGCACGAAGTTCATGGCTTGATCGCGGCGCGCATCTCGTCGCCAACGTTGGCGGTGTCGCGGAAATCATAGTCCAACTCCGCCATCCGGCGATGAGCGGAGGCTAGCAGGGCGCTTTTTTCGAGACTCTCGAAGCACTTGTAAACCGCTTCAAATTTTGCTAGGTCGCACACGAGCCGGTCCTTGTGAGAACCCCGAAGATCAGCCAGTTGCAGCGCGTAGCTCGCTTTGATGGAGGAGGGATCGATCGATGTCAGTTGAGCCAGTTCGGTAGTGGCTCGGTCGAGAAGCCCGGCATTGAAGTCGTTGATCGCGAGGCGCATGGCACCGCGGAACGCTTCGTCTCGAACAGGTCCGGGCCGATCCGGATCAAGCAATTTAGCATAGTGTTGCGCTGCCCTTGCATTAAACCCTTCCTCTTCCTCTCGGATCGCCGAGACAAGCTGAGCGGCGAAAGAGTTAACTCCGAGTTTCCGGTCGAGCCATCCTCGCTGATAAACTTCGTCCGTATTGTAGGCTAATATCGGTACCCAAGCCTCCGCCAGGTCGAGATGGTGTAGCGACTCGCTAAAACTTCCATTAGCAACCGCCGTGCGAGCCGCTGCCAGTTCACGTCCCGCCATGACCACAGGGGCCATTATAAGGATATAGAGCAGAAAGGTGCCGGCCATAAAAAGCGGAACTATACTGTACGCTGCTTTGCGGCCCTTCGGTTGCGCGCCGCCCTCTTTCTGGATTCGCAAGAACGAAACCGCCAAAAGGAAGGAACCAAAAATTGCGCAGAACCACCCAAGGGAAGCGAATTGACAGAACCCCGGCGATAAACCTAGCCACATCAAGACCGGGTCCAGCTTACTCAGGTGCACGTCCCAGAAAGAGGTAACGCTAGGTACCGGAAGCGCGGCAAAGGAGGCTGGAATGACCTGGGCTACGTCAAGGAGCGGTTCTCCCGATTGGTAATCGTATTCCTGCGCAGTCACCGCCTCACTGATAAGGCTGGCGTTCTGTGCCTGCAGCCATTCCGCATGTGCTGAAAACGCCGCGCAGCGTTGAATAGTCAGAGCGGGATAGGCTATGCCGAGCGCAACCAGCACGAGGCAAGCGCCAACCGTCATCGCTACGGCTAAACCGGGCGACCCTGCACGTCTTCTCTGGAATCCGATCCACCCGGCCGCCAAGAATACCCCGAGAACGAAAACTTTGAATAGGGCGGTTGAAATCGGTTCGCGGTAAACCGCCGAATATCCACCGTTCGCTTTCTCTAACACACTGACGGGGACTCGAAGCCACGGTAGTACCAGACTGAGCAGCAGCAATCCCGCCGCGACGAAACGCGAAATCATGAGTAGGAGGAGGGGCATGTTCCGAGCTCTTTTCGAATTAGTCCTGAGACGCCATGATTCGGGTGATCCGGATCTTGTCGTCGTCTCGTAGAAAACGCGGATTTGGCCGGAGCACCCAGGCCGAGGAATCCAAGCCCTTAGTAATTTCAACGAAGCGGTCGTCCACTTCGCCCAGGGACACTAACCTGCTCGTATGATGGCCGGAATCATCGGCGATGCGGACCACACCTTTGCCGGCGCTCAGCGATGAGACCGCATCACGCGGGACGGCTAACGCCCTGCGGCGAAGGCAAATTAATCGAGCAAGGCCGGTCATCCCTGGAGCAAGCTTTACGCCGTCGGCCTGAACACGCAGGCGCACTTTAAAGGTGGCCGGCCATTCCGGGGAACCTGTTCCGAGGGGACGGACCGGGCTGATCGCTTCCGGTCCGCCGGAATTGAATGTCACGATCGGAATGACTCTCTCTACGGTCGCGCGCAAAGAGCGCCCGGGATAAGCCTCAAGGTTGACTGTCGCTTCCATCCCTTCATGAACCTCCGCAACTGCTCGTTGATCGAAGTCCGCTTCAAACCACATCCCGGAAGCGATGATAAATCCAGGGTTGCCGGCGCTCTGATTGTATTCACCTTCGCGTATCAAGACGCGGTCGACAACCCCGCTAGCCGGCGCCGCAATCTTGTAGTATTTCAGCGCTTCCTGGCGTTGCTGAAGGGCATTCTCGGCGCTGTTAATCGCATTCTGAGCGATTTCCCTGCTCTGGGGAAGACCCTTCACAGACATGCCCGCGCTGATTTGTGCCTCATTGTAGTTGGTCTGGGCATGGGCTAGCTCCATTTCAGCGTTGTCCAGTTCCAAGAGGGAGGCGGCGCCCGTGGCACGGAGCTGGCGATACATTTCCACCTTCGTCTCGGCTTCTTTCAAGACCTTCGCAAGGCCTTCAACAGAAATGCGATCCTTTTCCGGACGTTCCGCAACCAACGCGTTCATCGAACCCGCTTCCACTCTGAACCGCTCGGCGATTGCGGAGGCGACGGCGACCCGAGCAGAATCCCGACTCAGAGTCGCGGTAGTTTCATCAAGTTCGGCGAGGAGCTGCCCTTCTTTTACTTCGTCTCCTTCTTCAACGTGCAAAGCTGTTACTCGCGCCGTTGGCACCACCGGCACATTGTAGAAATTGCATTGAATCGTACCCTGCCCAAGCAATGGGATTTCAAAATCATGCCATACCGGACGCTCCGCTTTGGCCTCCATCTGGATTCCTAACAAACGTTGGACTTTCAAATACCCGATAGCGGAGGTGTATAAACGGCTTACCGGGTTAGTGTATGCAGGCCACAGGACAAATGCCCCAGCGGCCACAATTAACCCGGTCGCAATCACTGCGAATCCTAACAGACGGTCTTGCGCAGACAGGGGACCTTTCATAGCAATCTGTGTCTAATTAGAATTCACTGTTATTGCAGCGATCTTGGCCTTCCCTCCGACTCCCCTTACGAAGAGCCAGGGGAACAATGAAGCGAGTTCAGCGACAATTTGTACAACTCGCCATAACACGCCCGCCAGCACGGCCTCCTGCCAGGGCATAACCGAGGCAAGAAAGAACGCTGCACCAGCCTCACGCACACCAATTCCTCCTGGAACTCCTATAGCGAAAAAGCCAATCAGCCAACCGACTGCATTTGCACAGATCGCGAGGGCGGGACTAACAGTAGGCCCATAGCCCATGCCGGCTAGGATGAGCCAGAGACCCAAACCGTTAATCGCATTTAAGGCTATGTAAAACAGCGCAGAACGTACGAGCGAACCTCGATTGAATCGCACTTTGCAAAGCGCTTGCGCGCGCTCCAGGCCGGTCCTGAGCCAGGATTGCCGAGTAAGAGCCGGCCATGCGACCATCAGTGCCATTGGACCCGCAATGACTGCTGCGCATAGCATCGGGAGCCAATTCGCTCTCGACTCCAGGAGACGATCTCCGGCACCCGATGAGAAGAGGCTCACTAAGGCCACGATGCTCCAGGATGCAATGGTCACAATTAACTCAGCAGGCAGACTGATCGACGCAATGGTTGCCGGAACACCCAGAGCCCGGGCGCCATCAACTCGGGAACAAAATCCCCAGATGTTTCCCGGGAGCCAGCGCAGCGACTCGGAAGTGAGCCAAACTCGCATGCCGGCGAAATACGGGACACGATGGCCAAGCGACCTCAGAATCCACGTCCAAACGCCGGCATTCAAAAGCCGATAAACCAGACAAAGAACTAATGCCATTGCTAACGATCCGGCGCTTAGCCGGGAGAGACATTGTCTTAACTCGCCGGCCCGCGGCACCAAGACCAGAGCGACGCATCCCAGAGCCACCCAAGGCGCAGCCAGGCGAAGGCTGCGCAAGATTTGCGAACCGACCGCCTTGCCCGCCTCAGTCGCGGGTCTGCTGCGGTCGGTCGATGTTTCAGCCCTGGCAGGCAACGCCGGGTCGTCTAAGGGGCAGACGCGTCTGTAGACTGCTTCCAGTTGATCGGTGATGTGATCCCAATCGAAAAACTGAGCGGCGAAAGCGTATCCCTGTTCGCCTAGGCGGCGGGCCAATTTGGAATCATCTAAAAGGCGCAGCACCGCATCCGCAATCGCCGCTGGATTCTTCTCGGGCACGAGCAGGCCGGTCTCTTCGTCCTTAATAACATCCACGATCCCCCCAACCGCCGACGCCACCACCGGTTTAGAGTTTTGCAAAGCTTCGATCAGCACGACGCCAAGCCCTTCAGTATCTCCCCGATCATCATAAATCGCCGGGTGTACGTAAATTGTGCAGGACCGGAACAGTTCGCTTAGCCGTTCGTTAGAAACGAAGCCCGCGAACTCTACCCGGTCAGCTACGCCCAGTTCGCGGCTTAAGGTCTCCCATTCCGGCCGGCAATGGCCGTCGCCGGTGATGACCAACCGGGCTTGATGCCTGGCGAGAATCAGCGGCATGGCACTGAGGAGGTAGTTGACACCTTTACGCTGGATCAAACGACCCGAAAAGAGAAGAAGCGGAATTTCAGTCGATTGACTACGCGCATTGTGACCGATGCGTACTGTTGCCCCATATGGGATAACTTGCGCTTGTTGCCCGGAGATTTTCTGAATCAGATTTGCGGTATGGCTGCTGTTGCAGGTGACTGCATCGGAGTGGCGCAGGCAACTAGCCAACAGAGCGGTTGACATTTTGTTCCGAAGGGCCAACGCAATCTCTGCACCGTGGCACGAGGAGACAACTTTTACCCGCGCCAACCTGGCCGGTAACAACGCCATCAATCCGTGCGGAAACGGCCAATGAACATGCAAAATATCAATACGTTTTTCCCGGCAGATTTTCCAGGCTGACCAGATTCCCGACAGAAGGTAGGTCAGCGTAAGAATCTTCAGAAACGGATTTTTCTTGAGCTTGTTAGGCGCGCCCTCTCCATGGGTTAATTTTTCCAGGCGACAAGCTGCGTAACGGAATCGCCGGACCTCAATTCCGTCGATCAGGTGATTCTTCGAGCCGGAGTACGCAGGAGCGATAACTGTCACCTCGTGCCCGCGAGCGGCGATTCGATTGACCGACTCCCGCAGCCACGGCACCTCGTGGTCCTCATGAAACCGCGGATAGGTTGAGGTTATGACCCCGATTCTTAACGAGCGCCGGCCGCAGTGAGTGACGGTTTCCATAAGAGGATCTCGGGGTAATCCCGTGCCCCGGTAGGGACGCGCTCCGTGCGCGCGCGTGCCTAATTCATGTGGACACACTACGCCGGTGTGCGCAGAAGCGCTTCCTTACCGGGAACAGGACACAAGCCGCGCTCTATCAGACGAGCTCAAACGCGAATTCATTCAGGTTTGTGAAAAAAAATGCGAGTGTCAGTGCCAGTGCCAGTGTCAGTGGGGACCGCGTCCCTCGCATATGGTTTATCCAACGAGGGTGCGCCGCTCCTTTGGTTTGAGGGTCGATTTTAGGGTCTACCTCCTGAACTCCTGTACCTCCTGACTCCCGGCTTCTTGGCTTCTTGACGAAGCACGATCTGTCACCTGCCCCCACTGGCACTGGCACTGACACTCGCACCTATCCCGACGCGGCGAGTTTTGTTTCGAGCGCTCGAATCACAGCAGGCGCACCCCCTTTTTGAATGATTTCGTCAAATTGTGCGCGATAGTTGGCGACGAAACTGACTCCTTCAATTAACATGTCGTAGATCCGCCAGCCGGTCGGAAGTCTTATCATGCGATAGACCACCGCCACGGGCTCGTTGCCCGTGGTAGGGATAACCCGGGTCGGAAATTCACGCCGGTCAGGCGCGAGATCGGTCGGTGTACCGTAAACAATTTTTGGTCGCTGCGTGCCGACAACGCGAGCGGAGTAGGTCCGAATTAGCAATTCGCTGAAGAGATCAGTAACTCGCTTTTGGTCGGTTGCGGAGAATTGTCGCCAGCCAGGGCCCATGGCCTGACGGGTGACCAGGTCGAACGCGACACATTTTTCCAGCGCCGGTCGCACTCGCGCAGGCAGGTTTCCGGTTCCGTGGCCAGAGTATGCGATCGAAAGAATTTCGTCTATGGAACCATGAAGCAGGGTTGCAGGATCGTCTGCGGAAGCGGCGCCGGAGAGGCGTACGAAACCAAGGAAGAGTACTACCAGAGCTGACTTTAGGTGGGATCGGAACAGGTCGCGACGCATACTTATTTAGGCGCGGAGGAAGAGGGTGAAGGTGATGATGAAACGTTACCAAAGGCGAAACGGCTGATGAGCGATTCCAAGTCCACGGCGGACTCAGTGTCGGTGATGGTGCCACCGGGCGCCAGGTTTTTGCTGTCGGCCCCTGGGGCGAGCGCGATGTATTTGTCTCCGATAAGCCCGCTGGTTTTAATCGACGCGATCGTGTCGGTGGGCAGGTTCACATCCTTTCTCACATGCAAGCGAACGACGGCGGCGTATTGTGAATCCAAGTCGATCCTTTCCACCCGTCCGACCGGCACGCCCGCAATGAAAACCTGGCTGCCAGCCTTGAGTCCGCCGATGTTTGTGAATCTTGCGTTTACTTCGTAGGTGGAACCACCAATGGCCGCGCCGGTGCTCGCCTGTACCGCGAACCAGACAACCGCGGCGATGCCGAGGAGAACAAACGCGCCGACAGACAGTTCGATGTTGGATCGATTCATCCCAAAAACGAGTTATTTTTCAAGGTCGGTCCGAAGTGTGACAATATTGTCGCCAAAGCTTCGCACAATGCAATCGTCCGAGGCGGCGAATTCGACCGGAGTTCCCTCAAATTGGATCCGGCCCTCTTCAAGCAATGCGACGCGATCGCTGGCCGCGAGTGCCTCTGGTACGTCGTGCGTCACGACGACGGCGGTGAAGTCAAATTCCTGCTTGTAACGGAGGATCATTTCGAAAACTGCGCTGCGCGCAGGCGGATCGAGGCCGGCTGTCGGTTCATCGAAAAGGACCAGTTCGGGTCGCGTTACCAGCGATCGAGCTAGAGCAAGGCGTTTTTGCATTCCCCCAGACATCTGTGCTGGAAAGTGATCGGCAAATTTGTCTAGTCCGAGGCTTTTCAATGCGTCGCGAGCGACCTGTGCAATTTCGCGTCTGCCGAACCGGGTGGTTTGTTCCAAGGGCAGAGCAACGTTTTCGAATGCGGTCAGAGAGTCAAACAGGGCGTTTCCTTGAAACAAGTAACTGCTACGCCCCCGAAAACCGTCCAGCAGGCCGACGGCAAAACGAATCTCGCCGGCGTCGGGGGCGAGCAGGCCGGCTAGACACTTTAGGAAAACCGATTTTCCAGTCCCGCTTCTTCCGAACACCGAGACGATGCTGCCACGAGGCACCGCCAGGTTGACCGATGCCAGGACAACCTGCTCGCCGAAGATTTTGCGGAGACCGCAGACCTCCAGAATGGGTGGAAGCGACGCGTCGATCATACAAGAAAAGACGTAATCAAGTAGTCCGTGGCCAACGTAGCAATACTCGCCAAGACGACTGCCCTGGTGGTCGACACACTTACTGCGCGTGACCCCGAAACTCCGATCCGACGATGCGTTGTGAACCCGCTGTGGCAGCAAATCAAGATAGTGATAACGCCAAAAAAAACCGCCTTTAAAAGGCATTCGCGCACGTCCGCGGGCCGGATCGCCGAATGTACCGCCGACCAGTAAACGCCACTATCCAGTCCGAGCAAGACCGAGCCCGAAAGATATCCGCCAGCCAGCCCGACCAGGGTAAAGGCTACCGTCAGGATCGGGAAAACGATCAGCGTCGCGAGCAGACGGGGCGTGATCAAATAGCCGATCGGATCGATCCCCATGGTTATGAGTGCGTCGATTTGTTCGGTGTTGCGGTGAATACCGATTTCCGCTGCGATGGCGGAGCCGGCCTGGCCGACGATCATGAGGGCGGCCAGCACCGGAGCCAGTTCCCGCGTCAGCGTGAGCGAAACAAGTGTCCCCAGCACGCCCGCCGACCCGAAGCGCGCCAGCACATAATAACCCTGAAGCCCGAGCACGAGCCCGGCAAACAATCCCACTACCGTCACGACCGGCACGCAACGGACACCCTGTTCGTGGACTGCGCGTATCCAACGGCGTCCCAATTTGCGCGTAGCCGGCATCGCCGCGACCGCCCGCGACGCGAACGCGGTGAAGTCGCCAAGGCCGGCGACGGTCGCCAAACTGTTTTGGCCGACCGCTTGCAAGAGACGCATCATCTGGACGACTCCATAGTTGAGGCCTCAGAAATTTGCAAGCGGCATGCACAGGGCATCACCTTCAGCCTGGGCGTGACGTCAAGCGCGTCAGAGCGCTTGGATTTCCGAACGTATCGAGAAATAAGGTGGACCACAGGCGCTACCGTCCACCTCATTTTGCCCGTGCAGGTCTGAAATGTGCTATGGTCTCTCGCGTGGTCCCAAGCAGGTGCCGCAATTTGGATTTCGGCCGCAGCAAGTCTTCCAGAGTGTATTGGTCAAGTTTCGTCAGAAAAGCCTGGACAGCTTCTCTCATTGCAGAGCGCAGCGTGCAACAGGGTGCGATCTTGCAGTAGCCCGCCGGGCTTTGACATTCAACTACCGCAAAGTCCGGCTCCATCTCGCGCACGACTTGGCCCACGACAATCTGGCCAGGTGCCTTGCCCAGGCGTAAACCTCCGTTACGGCCCCGAACGGTTTCAAGATACCCGCCTTGTCCCAGCTGAAAGGCGACTTTCATCAGGTGGTTTCTGGAGATGCCGAAGCGAGTCGCGACCTCTTCGATCGTCACCAGGCGATCCGTTTCGAGCCCAACCAGAATCAGTAGGCGCAGGGCATAGTCAGTCGAGTAAGTGAGGCGCATAACCGAAAATTCGCCCGGTAGGGCGAGCTCCGTCTGAACCGCTTAAAAGATGTATATTATATATTGCTTTCAGGCTAGTTCAAAATATAGGTATCTGATATGAATCTTTTACCCCATCCGGATTTAGCCTCCGGTGCTTGCCCGAGCCAAGCACAACTCTTGCAAAGTATTTAACCGCCATCATGAACCTGCTTTATCAGCGCATCGGCGAACGCGATGGAATCTCCAGGTTGTTACGCCACTTCTATGCTGACGTTCGTCAAGATCCGCTGATCGGCCCGATTTTTGACGTTCAGATAAAAGATTGGCACCGTCACTTGGAAATCATCACAAGTTTTTGGGAAGCAGTCATCGGTGGACCACGCGCATACGCCGGTCCCATGCCAATGAAGCACGTGCCGCTCCGGTTGCGGGAAGAGCATTTCGAGCGGTGGCTTTTTCTGTGGCAGGCGAACTGCCGAGCTCAACTGCCAACCGACGTCGCCCGAGAACTGATCGCCCTAGCCAATCATATTGCTCACCGGCTTCGAATAATATTGGTATCTCGGGGTGAAATTCCGGCCGCTCCATAGCGACGTTTAGATAGATGTATTTTATATGAATCTTTTATTGCGTTGTTCTCCCACCTTTTCGAAGTACCGCTTTATCAGACAATTTAACCACGAGTGTATCGAGTGAAAGTCTTTGTGGCGGAAGCAAGTGGCACTCTCGGCCGGCCATAGCAGAACGAAAATCCGTTAGTCCGAAATCTCGTATCGCCATCCGTCAGCTCCGCTCTATGCATAAACACCTGATGGAAAGGCACAAGCAGTGGATCACCAAGCATGTGGCATGTAATGTGCTAGGAGGTGGCGGCTTCACAGAAAGAGCAAAGATTGAACTTCATTGTCGGTAGGTTCGCCTCTTCGTCACACCACCTAATCATTGAAGCCGCTCCGGCGAATCCTCGCACTAAATCTGACCTAACCGAATGAATACTAGTCCTTCGAAAGGAGACAAACGATGATTAATGAACATCTGGCGGTGGGCACGGATGGCGCAAGTATTTCGAGACGCTTCGGTCTGGCAGCGCAGGGATACCAGAAAAGACCTCCGAAAAGCGACACTAAAGTGTACCAGAACCATCCCAAGCCGTGGTCGGAGACCATGCACATTCGCATGATGGATCTCAATCTATTCCGGGTGTTCGACGCTATGATGCTGCATCGAAGCGTGCGCAAAGCCAGCCAGCTGCTTTCAATAACTCCTTCAGCGGTCAGTCATGCCTTGAGAAGGTTACGGCAGTCAATCGGCGATGAGCTTTTTATTCCCGGCGAGTCCGGCATGCAACCGACTCGACGCGCGCTCGATTTGGCCTCAGCCGTTCGCGAGGGATTAGAGAAAATTGAATTGGCTTTGAGAGGGCAGGTATCTGAGCCGGCGGGTGCTTTTCGGACCTTCCGCATCGCGGCGTGTGATTATGCTTGTATGCTGATTCTGCCGTCGCTGGTCAAACGGTTAGCCAAGAGCGCGCCGCACGTTGATCTGCGAGTGTTTGCTTCCAATAGCCCCGACGTTGATCGGCAACTTGAGAAGGGTCAGGCTGACCTGGTGATCGGTTGGTTCAACCAGCTGCCTGAAAGCATACGTCGCGCAACTCTACTGCGGGAGGACGAGGTAATGGTTATGCGCGCAGGTCACCCGTTGACCCACAGTGGGGTCACCAAAGAAAGGCTCCTCGAGTTTCCACATCTGGTTGTAGTGCCGCTCGGAGCGGAGGAGAACGAAGCCAACGGCTCTACCACCGACGAGGGAGTGGCACACCGAATCTGGACCGAGCGAGTCTTACACGAATTTCAACAGGGAAAGATTAATCTGGCTGGTCACGCGACCGTTTGCGTACCGAACTTTGCGGCCATGGCGCCTTTTTCTCCAATTGACCGACATGGTTGCAACGCTGCCGCGCCGGCTAGCGCTTTGGACCGCTGCGCACGCTCCCGTCGTGTTGCTGGATTTGCCCTATACGTCGATGACAGTGGACATCGAGATGCTATGGGACCAAAGCACGGACCAGGATCAAGGCCTCCAGTGGTTGATACGCGAATTGGAGTCTGCGGTGGATGCCGGATAAGAATTATAAGTAGCCAGGCCGCTTGGAAAAGAAGCCTTAACGAAATGGGGACAGGTCAATTGGCATAACGAAATGGGGACAGGTCAATTGGCAAGCGACATAGGGACGGCAAGCGGGGGACGAAAGAGGGGACGGGGACGAAGGGGACGAAAGAGGGGACAGGTCAGTTGGGGGTGCCGAAATAGAGTGACGAAATAGGGACAGGTCGGTTGGGACGAGTGATTGGGGTTCGATTCGTCGTGAGTTGTTTAATTCCAACACTCATCTGCCTATGATCAAACGCATATCGAAAAAAATCCGAATCAGGCTAGTGCTTGCCCCAATCGATCGCGCGCTTGAGGTGCTCGGTGGTGTCATCATGGTTCTCACTTTCACGAGTGTATTGAGCGTTAGCCATGGCGGTAATGCCGACGTGAACGCGATGTTGATCGGTTCGTTAGGGTGCAATCTCGCGTGGGGAATTATCGACGGCATCATGTACCTAATGAATTGCCTCGCCGCGCGCGGACATGAACTGGATGCCCTCCGTGCGATGCGCGCTGCTAATGATCCCAACGCGGCGGAACGGACACTCGCAGCCGAACTGCCGGAACAATTCGCAGCAGTCCTTTACCCCGGCGAACTCGAACCCCTCCTTGCTCGCCTTCGTTCGTTGCCGGCGCCTTCGGCTCGACCACACCTCACTGGCGATGATTGGCTCGGCGCCTTTGGTATCTGCGGGCTTGTCTTCTTTTCCACGCTGCCGGTCGTTCTACCGTTCGTTTTGGTGGCACCTCCGCTCGCCCTGCGCGTTTCGAACCTGGTTGCCATCAGCTTGCTTTTCCTCACCGGTTACGTCTTCGGCCGGAATATTGGCCATAATCCTTGGCGTCTGGGGATCACGATGGTGCTCCTCGGGTGCTTGCTTGCAGGTGTGGCTATCTCTCTCGGAGGCTAACCGTGCGCACGAATACCTGCAAAGAACCTGAAATCAGACTCTGTGCCCCGGCGCTTGTGATGGAGGGCACGACTCACAACATCCCTGCTTGCAGAATGAGCGTGAAAATTGGCAGGTTAGCAAACCCGAGCTGCGAAGAGCAAAAGGGAGCCGCTTACCAACAAAAGGGGGCATCCGTCGCGATGCCGATACCAACGAGAGCCGTAGCACGAGAATCCTCACTCCCCACCAACAATGAAAACTGAAGAAATCATCGAAAGGTCTCAAAAGATCATAGCTCCTTACCGCGTCACCAGTGGCAAGAAGTTTCGGCTCAAGGATGTCGATCCTGACGATACCGGTAAGTCCACTTCTGAAGACAAACCGCGAGCAAAAGAACTCCTGGAAAGGGGCGTTGAAGTGCTCGCAGAACTACAGGACGTGCTCTACGCGCAAGATCAATGGTCGATACTGCTGATCTTTCAGGCAATGGACGCCGCGGGAAAGGATGGCGCAATCAGGCACGTGATGTCCGGCGTTAACCCTCAGGGGTGCCAAGTCTATTCGTTTAAGAGCCCATCGGCGGAAGATCTCAATCACGATTTTCTCTGGCGTTGCCTGAAGTGTTTGCCCGAACGGGGGCGGATCGGCATTTTCAATCGGAGCTATTATGAAGAGACGCTTGTCGTCCGCGTGCATCCCGAGCTTTTAGCGAAACAGAAGATCCCGCAGCAACTCATCACAAAGGACATCTGGGAAGATCGGTACGAGGATATCCGCGACTTCGAGCGCTACCTCACGCGCAACGGCGTCGTCATTAGAAAGTTTTTTCTACACGTATCTGCCAATGAACAGAAGAAACGCTTCCTTGAACGCCTCGATAATCCTGCGAAGAACTGGAAATTCTCTCCGAACGATTCGCGCGAACGCGGCTTCTGGAAGGACTACATGAAGGCTTACGAAGACATGATATGCAACACCGCTGCCGATTACGCCCCGTGGTACGTCGTACCCGCAGACAACAAGTGGTTCACGCGGGTTATTGTCGCGGCGGTTGTCATCGACGCACTTGCATCGTTAGACCTTCGATATCCGGAAGTCGGTGCAGCGCAGCGCCAGGAACTCGCTGTTGCAAAAAAGGAACTGACCGCAAACGACAATATCTGAATTCTCGACTCAATTGGAAACAACCTCCTCAAATCCAAAGACTTCCAGACCATCACCACAATCCGCGCGGTGGCCTTTGTTTGAAGGCTTGCTGCCTTTCGACAAGGCGCGCCTTGGGCCAGACATCATGGCTGGCATAATTCTGGCCGCGCTCGGCATCCCAGAAGTGATGGGCTACACCAAAATCATCGGCACGCCCGTGATCACGGGTCTTTACACGCTCTTGTTGCCGGTGGTGGTATTCGCTTTATTCGGCTCCTCGCGGCATCTTGTGGTCTCCGCCGATTCCGCAACGGCGGCAATGGTGGCGGCGGGACTGGTTTCCCTTTCGTTGGTCGCCAACACTCCCAAGTATGTCGCACTCACCAGCCTCGTCGGAATATTGGCTGGCGGACTGTTGCTTCTCGCGAGAATTCTGCGCTTGGGTTTTCTCGCAGATTTTCTTTCCCGAAGCGTGCTCGTCGGATTCTTATCCG
>Ga0213878_10000179_pt1 | contig 28018 bp, 21 predicted proteins | sample VelepicoBEBS_R02_FD_161053 | JGI IMG/M metagenome (GOLD analysis project Ga0213878, IMG submission 161053) | Vellozia epidendroides bulk soil microbial communities from rupestrian grasslands, the National Park of Serra do Cipo, Brazil - BS_R02 | ecosystem: Environmental > Terrestrial > Soil >... | reverse complement strand
CGTCTGTTGAGGTGGCACGTTTTGCGGTCGTGTCACACGCTTCAGGGAGCCGCAGCTAACACGCGGTTCGAACGAAGAGCGCTACGCACGCAGTACCTGGTCCGCGGTAAGCAATCCGGAATGCGGCTCCCGATCTGGTTCTGCGACACGAAGCACCAATCGCTCTTCCCGCTCGCGTCAGTCCGGAATTAGATGCAGCTTCCGCAGCTCTTGCTTGCTCGGCAACTGGCCGGTATCCCAGCCTCCGCCCAGAGCTTGTACTAAAGCAACGCTCGCAGTGAGGCGTTGTTCCTGCACCTGAAGAGCGGTTTCCTGATCGTTCAGTAGGGTCACTTGTGCGGTGATGACCGTGGTGTACGCGACCGTCCCAGCCTGATATTCGTTCAGCGAAATCTGCACGGCTTGCTGTGCCTTTGCCACAGCATCGCGCTGTACGCCGATCTGCTGGCCCAATACTCGCAGGGCGACGAGCTCGTCTTCCACATTTTGGAATGCAGCCAGGACGGTCTCTCGATAATTCGCAACACTCTGATCATACGTAGCGCGAGCAGCTGCCACCGCGGCAGAACGTTGACCACCGGTGAGCAGGCTTTGGCTCGCGCTCGCCATCAGTGTCCAGACCTCGCTCGAAGTAGAGAAAAGGGCTGTGCCCGGGTTCCCGGCGTACCCGAAGACCGCCGAAAGGTTAAACGTCGGAAAATAGGCAGCTACTTGAACCCCAATTAACGCGTTCTCCTCTTTCATCTGGCGTTCGGCTTCAGCGATGTCCGGTCTTCGCTCCAGCAAAATCGAGGGAACCGTTGTCGGTACGATAGGAACTCGCTCTGCTAATGATGCTGACGGAATCGACACCTGGGCTGGCGGTTTCCCAATTAGTAGTGCGATGGCATGTTCGGCCTGGCCGCGCTGGACTCCGACGTTAATTTCCGCTGATTGAGCGGCCAACAGTAGCGCTTGAGCATTGATGACATCGGACCGAGCGGCTGTTCCCACCGCATATTGGTTCTCGGTGATCTTCAGTGAACGTTCATAGGCTGCGACGGTATCAGCCAGCAGTTGTTTCAATGCGTCTGCGTAGCGCAACTGAATATAGTCGGTGGCGAGCTTTGCTTGAGCCGACAATTTTGCCGCCGCCAATTCTGCAGCGCTAACTTGCGCGCTGGCCACACTGCTTTCCACGGTGCGGCGAATCTTGCCCCATACGTCCGGCTCCCAGGTTGCCGTCCCTTCTAATGAGTAAGAAGTGACCGTGCCGCCACCAAAATCACTCCCACTGCCGCCCCCAGACTTCTGCCGTTCAACTTGCGGGGTCACGCTTAGAGAAGGGAAGAAGCTAGATTGCTGTTCGTGAACCACCGCCCGAGCTTCCGCATATGCAGCTTCAGCCTGCTTAATATTTTGGTTCGAGATATTAACCTGGCTTTCCAGAGAATCGAGCGTGGGGTCCCGGTAAATCGACCACCACGCGCCCCGGTTAATCGTGTCGTTAGGACTAGCCACTTTCCAGCCTTTGTATTCCTTGTACGTCGCAGGCACCAGTGCGGAGGGCTGATGATAATTGGGGCCGACCGAGCAGGAGAGGGCAGCGAGGGAGAACGCCGCGAGAGCAAAAGGGCGAATGGGCGAAACGGCGAGACGGCGATGCTGCGACGGAGCGGGGTCCGGGTAGGAATTGTGTAAGTGATCCATCAATAGAGTCGTTCAAATTCGAGCGGAGGACAGAAACCATATCGGCCTTACGCTGGTGCTTAGACTAACGCTCACCGACGGCTTCGCCGTCTCGCCCATTCGCCGGTTCGCCCATTCGCTCTTCATGCCGGCTGTCGCCTCCGGGCAGAATGTCTCAAATTCTCAAACCAAAGACGGAGACGGTCGAGGTAGAGGTAGATTACGGGTGTCGTGTAAAGGGTCAGAATTTGACTAATAACTAGACCACCAATAATGGATACTCCTAAAGGTCGCCGGAGCTCCGATCCGTAGCCGCTCGCGATCACCAATGGGAATGCTCCCAGGATCGCGGCGAACGTCGTCATCATGATGGGACGAAACCGCACCAGACAAGCCTTGCAGATCGCGTCCTGGGAGCTGAGAAGTTCTTCTCGTTCGGCCTGAAGCGCAAAATCGACCATTAAAATCGCATTCTTCTTAACAATGCCGATTAGCAGAATCATACCCAGCATCGAGATGATGCTGAACTCCATATTGAACAGAATCAGCGCGATCAGCGCTCCTAACGTGGCCGAAGGCAAAGTTGAGAGAATCGTTATCGGGTGAACATAACTTTCATACAGAATCCCCAGAATCACATAAACAGCGATCAGCGCCGCCAGGATCAAAATCGGTTCATCTTTGAGCGACGATTGGAAAGCATTGGCAGTTCCGCCAAAGGTTCCGTGGATCGATGCAGGCATATGGATTTTGCCTATCGCTTGCTGAAACGCGACAACGGCATCGCTCAGGGAATAACCAGGCGCTAGGTTGAACGAGATGGTTGAGGCGACGAAAAGTCCCTGATGGTTCACTGACAGCGGCGCATGATCGAACTCGTAATGGGCAAACGCCGCGAGTGGGACCATCGATTCCACGCTGGTAGTTACAGCGGCGCCGCTGGAAGCGTTAGATTTTCCCCCTACAGCCAACGAATTGGTTGCCTGATTGACAGACGAACTCGTGCTGCGCGAGGTGCTGGTCCCGCTGCTGGAACTGGTAGAAGGGCTAGACCCACCCGAGAAGGTACCTACCACCGCGTTAGTTGACTCGGTTCCAGGAGCATTCTGACCTTGGGTGCTAACGTACAGTTTCTTTAAGGTATCGGGACTCTGCCAATATTGCGGCGCGACCTCCATGACGACGGAGTACTGATTCATGGCGTTGTAGATAGTAGAAACCTGGCGTTCTCCAAAGGCGTCGTACAACGTGTTATCAATAGTGCTGGGCAACAGTCCGAAGCGCCGCATGGTAAGACGGTCAAATTTTATATCAGTTTGTAATCCGTTTTGCTGCTGATCGGAATTCAGGTCAGTTAGTTCGGGACGTTCCCTAAGCGCCGTGAGCAGCTTGGGGGTCCAGGCAAGTAGTTCACCGGTGTCATCGGCCTGCAGAGTGTACTGATATTGGGACAAGCTTATCCGGCCGCCGACGCGTATATCCTGCATCGGGAAAAGAAACAAACGTGCGCCTGAGACCCCAACCAATTTCGCCCGCAGGCGCGTAGCGACGACCCCGACCGGATCTCGCTCCTGCAGCGGCTTGAGGGTCACCCAGACGTTCCCGGAATTGGTTTGCCGCCCACCGGTATTCGCTACCACGCTATCAACCGCGGGATCGTTCTGCACGATGGTTTGAATTTCTTCCATCTTCTTCCGCATGAGCTGGAATGAAATCGCCGAATCCGCTTGGATGCCCCCAATCAAAATTCCAGCATCTTGGTCGGGGAAGAAGTTTTTCGGAACTACATTGAACAGATGGAAATTGAGCACGGTACTGGCAATCAGGATCAGAAGGATCAAAAGCGAATGTTTTAGCGACCAGCGCAGAGTTACTTCGTAGAAGCCTAACATCCACTTGAAAAACCCTTCGCTAACCCGGGAGAACCAGTTTGTCCGCTCTACCCTGTGTCTCCGCAGGAGTTTCGAACACATCATCGGTGTCGCCGTGAGAGAGAGCACGAGCGAAATCATGACCGCGACCGAGAGCGTCATGGTAAACTCGCGAAAGAATCGACCGATGATCCCCCCCATCAAGAGGATCGGCAAAAAGACTCCGATCAGTGACAGGCTGATGGAAAATACAGTAAAGGCAACTTCCCTGGTTCCCACTAAAGTGGCCTGAAAGCGGGACCGCCCTACCTCCATGTGCCGGGCAATATTTTCCAGAACAACCACGGCATCATCCACCACGAATCCGGTCGCAATCGTCAACGCCATCAAGGAGAGATTGTTTAAGGAGTAACCCAATAGATACATGGCGGAGAACGTCCCGATGATAGAGATCGGCACCATGACGCCAGGGATGAGCATGGCTCGGGTATCTCCTAAAAAGAGCAGCACGACCAAGATGACGAGTACGATCGCAATCACTAACGTTTGCTCCGTGTCCGCGAGTGACGTGCGAATCGTCGCCGTGCGATCACCCGTTATAACCATGTCCGTACCGCCCGGCAGCGACGCCTTTAAGAAAGGCAAAATGGCTTTGATACGGTCCACGGTCTGAATCACGTTCGCGCCGGGCTGCTTATAAACGACTAAGGTTACTGCCGGTTTGCCGTTAATGGAGCCGGCATAGCGCAAGCTCTGGACCGAGTCATTTACTTGCGCAACGTCCGACAACAAGGTTGCCCGGTTATTACGGTAAGCGATAACCAGGTTGCGATAGTCGGCGGCGTGGGTCGCCTGATCGTTGGTGTAAACTTGGAACTGGCGGTCCCCGACGTCGACGGCGCCTTTCGGACTATTCGCATTTGCGGCGGCCAGAGCCGCCCTCACATCCTCCAGTCCAATACCATACTGGGAGAGCGCATCCGGGTTCAGCTCCACTCTGACGGCCGGGAGTGAACTGCCACCCACATCAACGTTCCCCACCCCTTCGATTTGCGATAACTTCTGCTGGAGTACGGTTGCCGCGGTATCATAAAGCTGGCCCGCGGTACGAGTGGCAGAGGTTAGGGCTACTAACAAGATGGGGGCGTCTGAGGGGTTATACTTCCGGTAGGTTGGGTTGCTCCGCAGATTCGAGGGTAAATCCGCGCGAGCCGCGTTGATCGCTGCTTCCACATCACGAGCCGCCCCATCGATATCGCGATCAAGCGCAAATTGTAAGGTAATCTGAGTCTGGCCGAGCGAACTGCGGGACGTCATTTCAGTGACGTCGGCGATAAAGCCGAGGTGGCGTTCAAGCGGGGCCGCCACGGTGGCTGCCATCACATCCGGACTAGCTCCGGACATGGAAGCCTGGATCATCACGGTCGGGAAGTCGACCTGCGGCAGCGGCGCCACCGAAAGATGCAGAAGAGCGAGGAGTCCGGCAAATGCGACCCCGATTGTGAGCAGGGTCGTGGCCACCGGACGCCGAATGAAGATCTCGCTAAAATGCATCGGTCCGCAGATTAGAAGACCCGGTGAAGCCTCGACCAAATCGTGCTCGTGCTCGATTGGGAAACGCATCTGGTCTTCGACCTGTACCCGACGATTCCGTCTATGTGGAGAACGAGGTTGTACTTATGCCAACCGAGACCAAACCTTCGAGCACGAGGACGAGCACGAAGGAATGCAGCGCGCGACCCCAAAGCGTAATCTGTATAATCTGCGGATTTTTCCATCTTTTGGGATTGTACGGTTAATCACTCCTCCTCTGTGGATGTCCGCGGTGAGATGCGGCGCCCCAAACGGTCGAGGGCGAGATAGATCACCGGGGTCGTGAATAGGGTCAGGACCTGGCTTAGAAGGAGACCACCTACGATTGAGATGCCGAGCGGCCGGCGAAGCTCAGATCCCGTGCCGGTTCCTAACATCAATGGCAGCGCTCCGAAGAGAGCGGCTAGCGTCGTCATCATGATCGGCCGGAACCGGAGAAGACAGGCTTCGTAAATTGCTTCTCGGGGAGACTTAGCGTGCTCTCGTTCTGCTTCTAGAGCGAAATCGACCATCATGATTGCGTTCTTTTTGACGATGCCGATCAACAGCAGGATGCCGACGATTCCCATTACATCTAGCCCGCAACCAGTGAACATCAGAGCCAGCAAAGCCCCTACCCCTGCCGACGGCAGCGTGGACAGGATGGTAATCGGATGAATGAAACTCTCATAGAGAACACCCAAGATGATGTACATCGTTACGATCGCGGCGATCAGCAGAAAAATTTCGTTGTTAAGCGAGGACTCAAAGGCTGAGGTCGCTCCACGAAAGTTTACGATGAAGCCGTCCGGCAGTTTTATTGCCTGTTGAGCTTCCCTAATTTTACTGACGGCATCTCCCAGTGACGCACCCGGCGCTAAATTGAACGAGATGGTTGCCGCCGGGAACTGGCCTAAATGCTCGATCCGTAAAGGTGTATTCTTTACCGAAACCGTAGAGATGGCCGATAACGGGACCTGGCCCGCTCCAGACGTTGTGCTCGTGGAAACACTTGAGCTCGGCACATAAATTGAGCCGAGCGAATCTAAACCACCCTGCAGGTTAGGAGCCGCCTCGAGAATTACCCGGTATTGATTTGACTGAGTGAAAATAGTTGAAGCAATCCGCTGGCCGAACGAATCGTATAACGCATTGTCCACCGTGGCGGCGGTTACCCCAAAACGGGCGGCACTTTTCCGGTCGATGATGATGTCCGCGGTTAACCCGCTCTGCTGCAGGTCACTGGCCAAGTCGGTAATCTCGGGAATGCCTTGTAACTGGGTAACTAATTTCGGCACCCAAATATTTAGCTGGTTCAGATCCGCGTTCTCTAGAACAAACTGATATTGAGTGGCGCTAACGGTAGTATCGGTAGTAAGATCTTGGACCGGCTGAAGGAATAAGGCTATCCCTTCCGCTCCCTGCGCCTCTTTCTCGATACGCCGGACGATTTCTTGAGAGGTGAGTTGCCGCTCGTCATGAGGTTTTAAGCTGATCAGAAATCGCCCATTATTTACGGTGGTATTAGTTCCATCGACGCCAACGAACGAGGATAAATTGACGACGTCAGGATCTTTTAGAACTTTTTCTGCCAGTGCGCTTTGTCGCCTGACCATGGCGGAATAGGAAGTTGATTGAGACGATTGGGTAACACCTGCAATTAACCCGGTGTCTTGGACCGGGAAGAATCCTTTCGGGACGATGATGTAAAGCCAGACCGTGAGCCCTAGGGTAGCGACCGCAACCATGAGGGTCAGGCCCTGGTGACGCAGCACCCAGCGCAACATGCGCCCATACTGCTTGAGCATGGCGCCAACGGTTTGCTCACTCAACCTTTCGAAGCCGCCGGTCGGTTTATGGTGGCGCAACATTTTGGCGCACATCATCGGCACCAGAGTCAACGATATCACTGCCGAGAGAACGATAGTGACAACAGAGGTAACCGAGAATTCGTGAAAGAGGCGTCCGATCACGTCGCTCATAAACAACAACGGAAAATGGACTGCGATCAAAGAGATCGTGAGCGAAACGATGGTGAAACCGATCTGTTTCGAGCCTTTCAGAGCCGCCTCCAAAGGGGTGTCTCCCATCTCGATGTATCGGCTGATGTTTTCTATCACGACAATGGCGTCATCGACCACGAAACCGGTCGCGATCGTGAAAGCCATCAGCGAGAGGTTATCGAGATTAAACTTGAGCAGATACATCGCCGATAACGTCCCAATCAACGAAAGCGGCACCGATAAACTCGGGATGATGGTGGCACGTACATTGCGCAAGAACAAAAAGACCACCAACACAACCAGCGCTACGGAAAGGCAGAGCTCGAACTCCACATCCTTAACCGAGGCCCGGATGGTGACTGTCCGGTCAGTGATCACTGAGACCTGGACCGCGGCCGGCAGCGTCGCCTCGAGTGTCGGCAACAGCCTCTTGATATCGTCTACCACGCTAATGACGTTCGCGCTAGGTTGGCGCTGCACTTCCAAAATAATCGCCGGGGTCGTATTAACCCACGAACCGAGTTTGGTGTTCTCGGCTGTCTCCGTTACGTCGGCAACATCACGCATCCGCACCGGTCGCCCGTTCTTGTAGGCGACGATCGAGTCCATGTACCCCTGCGGATCATGCAACTGATCGTTCGCATTGATGGTGTATGACTGAGACGGACCGTCAAAATTTCCCTTGGGCGTATTGACGTTCAAATTGCTGATCGTCGTACGCAAATCGTCAATATTGAGACCGTACGCAGCCAGTGCTTGCAACTTAGCTTGGATCCGTACTGAAGGCCGGTGACCGGTACTAACTTGGACCAAGCCGACACCGGGTATTTGCGACATCTTCTGGGCCAGCCGGGTATCGGCCATATCCGCCACTTCAGGCAGCGGTAACGTCTTTGAGGTTAGCGCCAGTGTCAGCACGGGAGCATCCGCCGGGTTCACTTTTGCGTAGATAGGAGGAGCCGGCAGATCCGACGGAAGCAGATTAGTGGCGGCGTTAATCGCGGCCTGCACTTCTTGCTCAGCGATATCCAGATTCAGGCTGAGACCAAACCTGAGAGTGATGATCGATGCGCCGGCAGAGCTCGAAGAAGACATTTCCTCCAGGCTGGGCATCTGTCCTAACTGCCGTTCCAACGGAGCGGTAACTGAAGTCGTCATTACCTCCGCGCTAGCACCGGGATAGAACGTCTGGATCTGAATGGTCGGGTAATCGACTTCCGGGAGAGCAGATATAGGAAGGAAACTGTAAGCGACCAGTCCCGCGAGCATGATTGCGATCATCAGCAGCGAGGTCGCAACCGGCCGAAGTATGAAAAGGCGAGAGGGATTCATCAGCAGGAGCTAGGAGCTAGAATCCAGGAGCTAGGAGAGGACTCAGAAGTGAAAGGTGAAAGTCGTTGCGACGCGTGTAATGAGCACTGGAGAACTTGGCGAGATCAATCGAATCGCTTTCGCAGAGGAAGACAGAGGCGCGCTGCGCAGACCTTTCACCTATCACTTTTCACCTTTCACTTCTCCTAGCTCCTAGATTCTAGCTCCTAGCTCCTAGTTCGAATCCGTGGGGCGTTTCCGCTGCTGGTTCCCGTTCCCGTTTCCGTTGCCGTTCCAGTTACGATGGTGTTCTCGCGGCGATCCGCCGGGTCTGTCGGGCGGTTGATGCGGTCTGCCTCCGGCATCATTTCCGGGAGTCTTGCCGGGAAGTTGCACCTTGGCGCCGTCATACAATCGATCGACACCATCGGTGACCACGGTTTCCCCTAACTCAAGCCCGGACATAATGGCAGTTCGCTGACCATCGCTCGGGCCGGTTTTGACCACTCGAACCGAGACCGTCGAATCGGAACTATTCACTACGTATACATAGGCGCCCGGCGCTCCTATCTGAATAGCGGGCGTTGGTACGACGACAGCATCCTTCAGAGTGTCAACAAGAAGTCGCGCGTTAACGAACTGTTGAGGAAAAAGTTCCTCTTTGTCGTTCGGAAATATCGCTCGCAGCTTTACCGTTCCCGTCGATGTGTCCACCTGGTTATCGGTCGTGGAAAGTGTGCCAGTGGCAATTTGAGTCGTGTCGGTCCGGTCATAAGCCGTTACCGGCAACGTGACACCCTCACGAAACCGCTTGGTCACTTGTGAAATCTTATCTTCTGGGATGGTGAAGATCACTGACATCGGCTGCATCTGGGTAATAACCACGATGCCGTTCGTGTCGCTGGTCTGCACATAGTTACCTTCATCGACCTGCCGGATCCCGACGATACCCTCAACTGGTGACTCGATGTGGCAGTAAACCAGATTCACCTTGGCCGTATCGACTTGAGCCTGATCGACCAGCACGTTCCCTTCCTCTTGCTTCACCGTGGCTTGCTGCGTATCCACTTGCTGGAACGCGATAGAGTCTTGCGCAGCCAGTTTCTGATACCGAGCAAGATCTAGTTTAGCGTCTGCCAACAGTGCCTGATCGCGAACGAGTTGCCCCTGATATTGTTCAAGCTGGGCCTGATAAATCCGAGGATCGATCTGGGCCAGGAAATCACCCTTCTTGACCAGCTGTCCCTCCTTAAACGCAATCTGCATCAGTTGCCCGTTGATCTGCGTCTTCACGGTTACCGTGGCCAGCGGAGTCACCGTTCCTAATCCTTCCAACGTGATTGGAATGTCACCCTTTTCCGCGGTCGCGATCCCGATCGGCATCACCGAATTCATAAACGCGTGCCGGCCAAATTGAGCAGGCTGTTGCGGTTGGCCTTCGCGCGGGCGAATAACGAAGAACCACACGGCTGCCAAAGCGAAGAGAATCAGCCCAAACGCCAAAAGCCGGACCCGGGCCTTTGATTTCCGGGGCGGCGGCGATGGAGGGGAAGGCTTTAACTGCGTTGGTTGGGTTATCTGCGTACTCATCCTCGTCTGGCGGTCGAATCGCGGCCCTCAAAACGCGTTCGTTGATACTCGTATCTTACCGGAAATTTCAAAACGATTTTCGCGAGATAAGCCGTGAAAAAACCGGCTACATCGATGACGTGGTAACCCACACTAGAACACAACTTTCCGATAAACGGCCTCTCGTAGGGATGAAAGGCTCTAAAAAAGGAGTTCAAGGAGTCCTAGGAGTTCGCGGAGTACAAGGAGACAGTACGCAGACCCGCCGGGTCAAAGCGCTGATGGCAGGCTGGTGTTTTTGCTTGTAGTCTGAATCTCGCTTCGCCCACCCCTTGAACTCCTTCTTCCATAGTTTGCGTCAGCAATGCACGATCTGGCATTCGATCGAAACAGTCGGTGTTTGCGCTGGAGAGATTTTATTGTCTTTCGACGATGGACCGAATCCAATTGACGACACAACTGCGCGATTGCTCGACATCTTAGGGCAAGAATCCGTTCGAGGCGCTTTTTGCGTTTGTGGTAAATCGATCGGCGACGCGCCGGAGCTCGTGCATCGTATGATGACCGATGGGCATCTGCTAGTTAACCACAGCTACTGGCATCAACCGTTTGCGCTGTTTTCTGAAAGGTCGTTAGAGAAAGAAATCGCTGATTGCGATGCAGCGATTGCCGGCGCATTGCATAGCCCTTCGTTTAGATCTCAATTTTTTCGACCACCTTGCGGCTGGCGAACACCTGCACTCGTTCGCCTGCTACCCCGGTTGAAAAAAGAGTTATTCCCAATCACCGACTTCGGGTACGACACCAACAGGACCCGGCAGAATTACCCTAAATGGGTGGATCAAACCTTGCAGGCGGCCAAACGGGATGGAGGCGGTCTCTTCGTCTTACACGATCGCCGTCTGCGTTTCTGGGGCGAACGTTTCTACGATCCTAGGGACAAAGATAGCAGCGCTTACCGCGGATGGGTTCCGGATGCGGCCACGCTGCTGATCAGGAGATGCCGAGAAGAGGGATTCAGGTTTATGGACCCGCATACGTTTGCGGGGGCGGGTGAAGGAGCCAGGAGCTAGAGGGACGCTGTCGCAGCGCGACTATAATCGTCCTCGTACTCGTCGTCGTCCTCGTCCTCGATCGAAGGCGCGCGTGATCGGTTCTCGTCGTGGCGCCGCCTTTGATAACTTGGGAGCAGTCAGGTCAAGCCGCACGCATACCTTTCGAGGACGAGTACGAGTACGATATCGGCGACTTGTGAACCCCTTCCCTACACCGGCTTAAATTTGGCCGTGAAATGCCTCAGAAAGGGCGGCGCTTCCACGATCTCGAAACCGCGAAGCTCTTTTTTCCGGTCGTTAATTTCCAAGATAGCCTCCACCAGATAGTCGATGTGGCTCTGGGTATAGACCCGGCGAGGAATGGCTAAGCGTAAAAGCTCCAGGTGGGCGGCATCGCCGAACATCACTGACCCGATCTCCACTGACCGAACTCCGGCGTGTCGATAAAGCTCGATCGCTAATGCTTGGCCAGGGAATTGGTGCCTGGGAATATGCGGCAGCATTAGACCGGCATCGATGTAGATGGCGTGGCCGCCCGGAGGTTCGACAATTGGTACGCCGCCGTCCGCGATATGACGCCCAAGATAAGCGGTAGAGACGATCCGATATTCCAGGTACTCCGGCTGGAGCACTTCTTCCAGACCGACAGCGATCGCATCCAGATCGCGACCTGCCAATCCGCCAGAAGTGGGGAAGCCTTCGGTTAGAATCAACAGATTCGTTTCTCTCTCGGCTAACAAATCGTCGTTGTTACAAAGGAAACCGCCAATATTGGCAAACGCATCTTTCTTCGCCGAAAAAGTACAGCCATCGGCGAGCGAAAACATTTCCTGGGCGATTTCTCGCGGAGATTTATCGGCATAGCCGGGTTCGCGCTCTTTTATCAGCCAGGCGTTTTCCGCGAATCGGCAGGCGTCAAGATAGAAAGGAATTCCATGTCTTTTGGTCAGCTCGCGAACCGCTCTGAGATTGGCGAGCGAGACCGGTTGGCCTCCGCCCGAGTTATTTGTGACAGTCACCATCACCAGCGGAATCCGCCCCGGTCCCTCCCGCTCGATCAGGGCGTCCAGAGCCTCGACGTCGAGGTTGCCTTTGAAAGGAAGACGAGCCTGGGTATCAGCCGCTTCCCGAGCCGGCAGATCGATCGCCTTAGCCCCCATGAATTCGATGTTCGCCCGCGTGGTATCGAAATGGGTATTGTTCGGTACTATCTGCCCTGGCTTACAAAGACTGGAGAATAAGATGCGTTCTGCCGCGCGACCTTGATGGGTGGGCATCACATGGCGAAAACCCGTGAGATCCTGGACCACGTTCTTTAGCCGGAAAAAGCTTTCACTCCCGGCGTAGGATTCGTCCCCGCGCATAACCGCCGCCCATTGCTCAGTCGACATGGCGCTGGTGCCGGAGTCCGTCAGCAAATCCAGCAAGACATCAACGGCTCTGAGGCGAAAAAGGTTGTACCCGGCTTGCTGTAATAAGACTTCGCGCTGGGCTGGAGTTGTATAAGTGAGCGGTTCAACGCTCTTGATCCGGAAGGGTTCAATAATGGTTTTCAAGCAAGGACAAAGGTAAGACCGGCAGGTTACACGAAGACCAAAATCCGCGGCAAGGTCGCAAAGATAAAATCCTTACTCTAGCGTTTTTCTACGGGCTCGCGGCCAGGAGGCTCTCGTTTCAAGAAAATCATCCCGCCCCAATTCAACAGATCCGGCAGCTTCGACGCCGCCGGATCTGCTTCTGCGGAATCCGACAAGTCAACAAGGATTACTGCGGTGTCTGGAACTGAATGGGAAGAGGAATCGCATAATTACCGCTGGCGTTAAAGCTATAACCCCAGAGCGAGTATGCGGTGTTAGGCGTCAAACCGTCTATCTTGAGGCTGGTTTCTTTAGTGACAAAACTGGAGATCGCTCATCGGACTCTCCCGAATTCTGCCTACTTGTTCGATCTATTGGCCAGCGTCGACTCCCGTGAGGCAAGATGGCGTGACGCTCTCCAAGATTACGAACAAGAATTGAAGCTAGATCCCAATAATCTCGGGTTAATCATCAATCGGTATAACCTTTATCGCTCTCACCGGCAGTACGAGGAACTTCGCCGATTATCGGAACAGACCGTCTTCAAAGAAACCAACGCACAAGCCGTCAATTTCGACAAGGCGCTGACCGCATGACAGGAGAAAGGTGATACGTCGGCGCTTCACGCCCTTCTTGATGAACCGGCTGGACCGCTGCGTGCCATTGGACGAGCGACTGTCTTGAAAATCCTTTGTGCGCTAGCCGATCGCGATTTTGCGGACGCGGAGAGGATTCTGGCTGCGGATCCCAAGACGGAGTTTGAGGGAGGAAACCGGAGGTTCGTGTGTCACGATGCTTTGCTAGGATGGATCAAAGGGGCGGAGGGTGACGACAACGGCGCCAAAACTGCTTACGCGAAGGCGCGTCCGTCACAGCTTGCGTATGTAAAAAAATGGCCCGACGACGCGAACCCCTTGATGATGCTGGCTGTAGTCGATGCTGCTCTCGGTCGCAAGGAGGAGGCTCTTCGGGAAGGACGCCAGGCAATCGCCATGCAACCGATCTGGCGGGACGCGGTCGACGGTCCAATGTTAGGGGTCGACTTGGCCCAAGTTTATCTTTTATGTGGAGAAAACGAGTTGGCTATGAAGCAGCTCGAAAACCTGGAACAAGTTCCCCAAGCGCTAACCTACGGTGATCTGGCAAAACTCCCCGATTGGGATCGATTGCGAAGTGACCCAAGATTCCAGAAACTGTTAACTCAACTTAAGCCGATACCGATCGTCAACCAACTGGCAGCGAAGAAGTAAAGACCGTTTACCTGGTTTCTTGTGCGGAATCGAGACAAGCACGGATCTTTCGCACCAGTTCTTCGGGAGCAAAAGGTTTCTCAATGAAATTAGGATTCTGACGCAGCAGGGCATCGTTACCTAAGATTTCGTCCGTATAACCGCTGCAAAAGATCACTTTTAAATCCGGTTCCTCGGACCGCATTTGGTCAAACAAGGCTCGTCCATTGACACCTCCGGGCATGACGACATCAGTAACGACCAACTGGATGGATTGATGATGTTGTCGCCAAATTTCCAAGGCGGTCGCGCCGGACGTCGCGGCATGGATGCGATAGCCGTAGCGAGTCAACATATGCGCAATCGACCGCCGGACGTTTTCTTCGTCTTCAACTAACAGGATGGTTTCGGCGCCTCGAGGTATAGATGGCTGTTCAGCTGCTGGAGCAGCAGTGGACTTATTCTTAACTGACCAAGGAAGATATAAATTAAAAGTCGTGCCTATACCCACCTGGCTCTTCACTTCAATCCATCCCCGATGTTGTTCCACGATATTAAGGACCGTGGCTAACCCCAGGCCAGTACCTTTGCCCAACTCTTTGGTAGTAAAGAAAGGCTCAAAAATACGCGATAAATGTTCCGCCGGGATTCCGGCGCCTGTGTCGGTCACACTAAGGCGCGCATATTGACCAGCCCGGATCTTGCGTGAATGTGAAGACCCCGACTTACCAACCCGAACTCTAGAGGTCTCGAGAGTTAGCCGGCCGCCTTCCCTCATCGCGTCCCGAGAATTAACCGCGAGGTTAACCAAAACCTGTTCTAACATGCCGGCATCCGCATATACCGGAACCGCTTCCTCGAAATACCGTGTTTCCAGGATGATGTGTTCGCCGATCAGTCGTCGCAGCATTTCGACCACTGCGGCCACTACTTCATTCAGATCGACCGCTTGTGGCTGCATCAACCGGCGGCGACTAAAACTCATCAAGTGTCGAGTCAGACTAGCCGCTCGATCGGCGGCATCGGAAATCTCGTTAGTAATCGTCGTCCGTTCCGACTCCGACAATTGCGCGGTCTGCAATAGTGATAGGTTTCCCTTAATTGCGGTCAGAACGTTATTGAAGTCGTGGGCAATACCACCAGCTAGTTGGCCGAAAGCCTCCATCTTTTGAACCTGGCGGAGCCGTTCTTCGAGTTGAGCCTTTTCAATGGCGATGCCCGCAAAATGCGTTGTGGCCTTGAGTAACCGCAGTTCAGCCCGGCTAGGCGAACGCACTTCTCGGTAATACATGGCAAACGTGCCGAGCACCTTGCCCCGGCGAGAAACGATCGGCGCGGACCAGCACGCTCTCAGGCCGTAGGGTTCCGCTAGGTACTTATAGGGCGCCCATAGCGGGTCGGTCTCTATATCGGTGACAATCACCATCTCTTTCCGGTACGCAGCGGATCCGCACGATCCAACTGATGGACCAATTGGTGTGCCATCGATGGCTCTCGTATAAGCCGCGGGCAGGCTAGGTGCAGCAGCATGGCGCAAGCGTTTGCCCTCCGGATCCAAAAGGAGAACCGAGGCAAGTAAGCCTTCGAATCGAGTCTCGGTGAGTCGCATCAGCCGGTCAAGCACGTCGGCCAGCGGTGCGTCCAGCGCAATCATCTCCAAAATGGCGTTTTCCCCAGCGAACAAACCTTTTGCTCGCTCGGCCCGGGCGCCTGGGTTTATGGTTCGTGTCATGCTTTTAACCGGGGGAAAACGGCTAAACGACAGCCTATGGGAAACCGAGCTTTTAGTCAGCTGCTTTCTGAACGGACTTTACGGCGAAACGCTTCTTCTAGCCTAAGGAATCTTTATCCGGTATTCAGCATGCCGAGTACATGAATTTAAGCTCTTTTCTTCAGCGATTACCGGCCGCGCGCGTCCTGCGCAAGACCAAGGATAGCTTGGTGGCGGTGGGCGCAAAAGATCGGTTCAATCAAATGATTCGACCGTACGGGAAAGTGTTAACCTTTCAATTGGATAGTCGGAAACACACCGTTTTTGCGTCGTTCCGGCTAAAAGGGGAAATAGAAACGGTAGAGTTTTGGATTCATCGCTATCAGGTGGTCCAGGACAAGAAAGGGCAGACCTTCATCGTCGTCGATGGCAATGACGTTCAAACGTCCCGGGAGTGGTTAACCGAACTAATCAGGGATCAGCTCGGCCGGCAAAAGGTACTCATCCCCGAGCAGTTTAGCTGGTTGAAGCAGCTGTTGGGGGGTGGACCGAAGCTAGGATAGAGGAGTCAGATCTAGACTAGCTCCTGCCGCTGACACGAATACAGTGGCGCTATTGTGCACTAGTCGGCTCATGCGGTGACATAGAACTATGCTCGACTTTCAATTGAAGACGGTGGATTGGTCGCTTTCTTTTAAACGGATTCTGGCGAGCTGACGTTATGGGATGAAAGATTCGTACCGGGGCGGCTTGACAATACCTACCGTGAGCAACATATACGAAAGGTTATGTCAGCGACCGTTGCGGTTCCCGGGAAGCCTCTTTCGGAAGCCAGTCCATCAGTCGATGGGGGAACTAAGCGCGCACAAAAGCGAGCCCATAAAACCGGACGAGCGGTCGACTCTAGACGAAAATCGAGCAAAGCCAAGGCCGCTGGCCGTCGAACCTCGGACATCCTGAAGGAGCTCATCTCAGATGAATCGCAACAGGTGCTCACCGTGGAGCAGATAGTGAAGGCACTGGGTCCGACTTCGTTCGGAACGTCCCTGATGGTCTTTTCTATCCCCGAGGTTCTCCCGATTCCTCTTCCGGGAATGACTACTGTCGTGGTCATACCGACGGGTATCATTTCCTGGCAACTTATCAGGGGCAAGGCGGAGGTTCGCTTGCCGAACGCCTTACTTAAGCGCTCGATTCCCCGCAAGGCCTTCGCGGCGGCGGTGGGTGGCATTCTTCCTTTCCTCATAAGTGCCGAACGCGGAACCCGGGCCCGCTGGCGCTGGGCCTCAAGGCCTGCCGCAAAGCGGTTTCTAGGGCTGTTCATCCTGATCATGGCAGCAGTGATTGCTTTGCCGATACCATTCACAAACATGCCTGCCGCGATATCGATTTTTATCATCTCGCTAGGCATGGTTGAACGCGATGGCGTTTTGATTTCGCTAGGTATCCTGCTCGGGCTTGCCACGATCGCAATGATTGGGATGCTCGGGTTAGGGATTCTTTCCTTGTTCGGCGTGACCGCTGTTTAATTTAGGGTCCTATCCCCCTCTGGGCTGAGCTTGGAAATCCGAACGTTGTAACAAGATTGTCACAATCTTAGGTTTGAGTTTCATTTTGAGGAACTTGAGTTTCGGTGTTAACTGCTAGGGTTATATTCTTGGAATAGTATGGCCACTCAAACCGAGTCTTCCGGATCGAAAGTATTTTCTATGTTAGGAGACACGTTAGAGTCAGCTGCGGAAGCTTTTGAAGAAGCTAGCGTCAACTCGGCCGAATCGGCCAAGAAAGCTGCGAAGACGACAAAACGGGCCATCGGCACTGGTCTCCATAAAGCTGCCTATGGCATTTCCTACGGCGTGGTTTATGCCGCCGTATTTCTGGTTGAACTGCTGCCAGAGGAGCATGTTATCCGGCGTGGTTTTGTCGAAGGGGCGGAGGCCGCGCTCGACGCGCGAAAAAAAACCAAAGCATCCAAAGAGGTTACCGTTTCGAAGAAAACCCCGGCCAAGCGCACAACCGCCAAGACCAAACCCCGAGTGAAAACTTCGCGCCGGGCAAAGCAAGCGGTAGAAAAACGAGCAGCCGAGTTCGACGCTGCAGCCGCAGAAGCATAGTGTTTGTGCGGCGATCTACCTTTCGGACCGGCATGTATTTTTGGTCAGTTCGCTCGTTTGACTCAGCTCGGCCAAATGCCATTATCTCTTAGGATTCATGACTGCTTCTAATCAGCTATCGGGCGACTTAGAAGGGTCCCGCATGCACTCCCTAGAGTTCGAGGTTCTGCCTCCAGTGCGCAATGGTCAGCCGCCTCAAACTCGGACCGTCTGGCACAAGCTGGACCTGTCGGTGCCGATTATTGAACCGAACCGGGTCGTTTTCCATAGCGAGAGCCGGTTTGGATCCTGGCGCAATGCCATTAGCCGGAAATTTCTCGAACAAAGTTTTGGAATCCGTGAGGTTCGCGAGGTGGAGATCGATACGTTGGGCTGCACGGCTACGTTGTCGTTCGATGCGGGTGGCAACCCGAAGCGTGTGTTGCGCAAAATCGCTCGAGTATATCGAGGCGAGCAGGCTCTGGAACTAAATCCGACCTTTCCAGCAGATATATTTCGTGTTCTACCGAAAACTCTGCCCCGGCTGAGGGCTTTCCGGTACGGCGAGACGATCAGCACATGGGAATTGCGACTTGGTCTCCCTGGCTGGATGCGCCTTCGAAATGCACTCGTTATAAACAAGCGCCATTTTGGGGAGGCTCTGGAGCGAGAACTGTTAAGTGTCATGGGTGTTGAAGAATTCAGGTTGCACCCCAATGCCGGCAGTATCTCGGTTGCGTTTAATCCGAGTATCATTCGGGCAGACCAAGTCGTTCGGCAATTGGATTTGGCCCTACTCAAAGCTCCCGTCCGCCGGAAAAAATCCTCGTCCAATTTGCAACTTCGAGTCGCGACTGGGTCACTAATGCTTTCTACCGCTGCAACATTTTTTGCTCCTTTACTTCTTCCGATCGGAGCTGCGTTGATGCTCTACACGGCTATACCCAGCTTTAGACGCGCCTGGCGAATCTTCAAGACTGAACGGCGGCTGTGCGTGGACGTACTCGATTCCATGATTTTTATTGCCTGTCTTTTCACCGGCCAGATTTTTGTCGGTGCGTTGGCGGCCTGGTTCCTAAGCTTCGGACGCAAACTGTTACGTGACACTCGGAAAGATTCTGCAAACATGCTACTGCAGACGTTCGGAAAACGGCCGACCACTGCGCGAGTGTTGCGAGGGGATCAGGAGCTTGAGGTGACGCTCTCCGAAGTCCAGCTCGGAGAACGCATCGTTACTTACACTGGCGAAATCGTTCCGGTCGACGGTGTCATCGAGCAGGGTGACGCCATTCTTGATCAGCACGCGTTAACGGGCGAGTCAGCCCCGGCAGAAAAGGGCATCGGAGACAAGGTTTACGCATCTACCCTCATGCTAGCCGGCAAGGCTATCGTGCGGGTTGAACGCGCAGGGAAGGAGACCGCCTCGAGTAAAATTAGTGAAGTGCTCAAGCGGACAGTTGCGTACAAATTGCAATCGCAATCGCGAGGAGAAGACTTTGCGGATCTCGCGGTTGTGCCGGCGCTCGGGCTTTCGACGCTTGCTGCGGGGGTGGTGAACCCAAGTGCGGCGCTAGCGGTGATTAACTCGGAGTGCGGCACCGGGATACGTATGGCTGCGCCATTAGGCATGCTGACGTCGCTCACGCTTTGCGCGCAACATGGTATTCTGATTAAGGATGGTCGCGCACTCGAAATGATGCGCCGAGTGGATACCGTACTGTTCGATAAGACCGGGACACTGACCCGGGAAAGACCGGAAGTCGGCCGTATTCTGTGTTGCGGCACTAACACGCCGGAACGCGTGCTCAGTTTGGCAGCCGCCGCCGAGCAGAGATTTACGCATCCGATCGCAAGGGCAATCCTCGAAAGGTTTCAGCAACTGAAACGTCCGCTCCCACAAGTTGACATGTCGAAATACCATGTCGGGTTCGGGATAACGGTCGAGATAGAAGGGGAAATTATACGCGTGGGGAGCAAGCGTTTCCTCGCGATGGAACGGATTTCAATTCCGGCTGAGTTGGAACACGAGCTGGCCCGGATTCATACGGAAGGTAACTCTTTCGTGACGGTTGCTGTTGGAGATCACCTTGCGGGTGTGCTTGAACTACGCTCCTCACATCGGCCCGAAGCGGAGGCAATTGTTGAGGGATTGCGCGCTCAGGGGGTAAGACACATGGCGATTATTTCAGGCGATCACGAAGCTCCGACCCGGCGCTTGTCCGAACAATTAGGGATGGATCGGTATTTTGCTGAGGTTTTACCACAGGAGAAAGCGCGTTACGTGGAACTGCTGCAGCGAGAAGGGCGAATAGTTTGCTTTGTAGGCGATGGTATCAATGACTCGATCGCGTTGAAAAAGGCAAATGTCTCGATCTCGCTCCGGGGGGCTTCGACCATTGCAACCGACACTGCACAAATCGTTTTCATGGAGGAAAGCCTGGCGAAGATCTGTACTCTGATGGAGGTCTCGCACGCGTTGGACAACAACGTGCGGAGAAGCTGGCATCTAATCCTTCTGCCGAATACTTTATGCGTGGCTGGGGTTTTCATGTTTGGCTTCAACATTTGGCATTCGGTCCTTTTTAATAATGTCTCAACGGTGCTCGGTCTCGCTAATGGCATGCTTCCCTTACGCCGCGCGCAGAAGGTTTGGGAGAATAAAATTTTACTCAATGCGACAAGTTATCGAAATTTCTCGGCTGATCAGCCGAGACCATTAATTTACACCATGTGATCCAGTTGCTGAAACCAGGCGGAGACTCCTTGCAGGCCGCTGCATTGGAGGAGCTCACCGCGTCGAAGGAAACACTAGTCGAGGCGTTTTGGATTGATCTTCTCAAACCAGACCCAGCGGAAGAACAGCTCGTCGAAAAACTCTTGGATGTAAATATTCCCAGCAGCGAAGAGATGCAGGAAATCTCCGAATCGAGCCGGCTGTTTCAGGAGGAAGGCGTTCTTTACCTCTCCTGTTGGGTGCTTTGCTTTGAGTCCGTGATTCCTGTCAATACCTCTGTCACTTTCGTTATAACGAAGAAGCAATTTATCAGCATTCGCTATTCGGACCATCACGCATTTCGAATCTTCCAGAGCGCGGCCAGTCGCCTGCAGAAGCGCCGATTTCGTAATTCAAATGAAGCGCTGGCTGAACTTCTAGAATCGATCGTGGGTCATGTTGCGAGTAACTTACGGTTGGTCGACCAAGATCTGAACGGGCTTTCCATCGAGATATTCGCTGAGCAACGCTCGCAACGGAAAGGGAAATCGCTCGGGCTGAAACGTGTGGTTCAACGGCTAGGGAAGCGTAGCTCGATGATTGCGAACCTGCTCGAGAGTTTGGTGAGCCTTTCGTCTGTTGTGTCCTATTTCATCCGCACCGGGAAGGATGGGCTTCAGGCGGAGGTGGCAGCTCGCTTAAAGACGCTCGACCGCGATATCGGGTCTCTGCGCGAGTACGATGCCCAGCTTACCGAAGAGATAAATTTCCTCCTGGACTCGACGGTAGGCCTTATCAATTACGAACAAAACCAGACCATGAAGTTCCTCGGAATTGCCGCCCTAGTCGTATCTTTGATCGTCTAGAGGCTCATTGCAAAAATCAGCATCCGGACCCAGACCCTTCCTCGTCACTCCTGCGATTCGTCGCGGCACAACGCTTCGACGGCCGGTCCCGATTCTTTTATAACATCTGTCCCTGATCCTGCGGCACTAATTAAGAAAAGCCCGCCGGCGAGCTCTCCAGCCGCCTTATAGTCATGCGGCGTCCCCTTGCCGGCGCAGAGCCGGCTTGCCCGCGCGGCAATCTTATCCCAGTGAGTGGCGATTGCGTAGATCGGGACGGGAAGAAGCATCCAGATTATCGTCGAGGCTGCCACGCCCGTCGCACCTACAGCAAACCCTATCGCTAGCTCGGCGCCAAGCCCGCCCGCCAGTCCTTTGGCTACGCCCTGCGCGGCTGCGCCGGCTTTTTCGACAGTCGTTAGTCCCGACCGGCCTCTATTTGCGGGAGCAAAAGCCTCTATTTTTGTTTCGGGAACTGACGATGGAGACTCTGGCCTCGGTCCAGGGGTGTGCTTCGCTCGAGACGAGCGCGCACGTGTTTTCGCTGGCGGAAAAGAAAGACCTTCGAAATGTGAGTGGCTTCTCATAAATCGTAGCAATTCGTCCCGTCGATTATAAAACTGGAGGAACTCCGCCAATCACGGTCTGGTCTATATAGACTGTCAATAAAATCTTTTGGATCGACTGCGCCTGCCCCGCGAAGGATTGCCTCCCGGCGTCGTGTAACAGGTTGCGAGTCCCTTGTGTTGGACGGATTTGCGTTGGCCGTGATAGGAGGGGGATGAAATTAGTCCTTGCTAAGGAATATAGTTTAGTCTAAATGCCTCCACTGGAAGCTAAAGCTTTTGTCTACTCATGAACAAACCATCGGATCGGGGTCCGTCTGGCGAACTTCCGCAAGCAGCTCCCGTCCAGATGCCATCTGCTAGGAAACCCCAATCATGAATATTCTAAGTTTAGGCTCGAGCAGCCCGATTAGGCTCAGTGCGACGCGCCAGACTTCTCAGAGTCCCAAACCGAATCTGAGCGTACACAAGCGTGGTTCAACCTTGGAATTGACCAGCGAACTCGTGACGTCCGCTGCTGCGGCGGCGACTCGGCGCGAACTGCTTGACCGGCTCTTTTCAATCTCTGCGCTGCATGGCGCACGCGTTGATAGCCGTCGCGGTTCAGCTCTGCTTGATTTCAGGCCAAATCAACCGACCGTGGCAGAATCACTTGAGGCGCTCACTGCGGCTATGCGGCTCCGCCAGCCAGAACGGCTGTCGTTCCCGAACGAACATTTTCTCTTTACAGTCGCGTTCGACGGGGTTTTTGAAGTTCGCCGTGCGGAGCGAAAACTGACCTTGTGGCAGATTGATGAAGTGAGTCCCGAACGATTTGTGGCAGTGCACCCCTTGCTTCGGTGCGACGCAACTCGCGAGCAGATCTTGGACACCCTCTCGTGCCTTGCCGGCGTGAGGCACTGCTTTGCACACGGGGTCGGAGGGCTGGAAATATCCTGCCAACCGCATCGGGTCAACCACACAATTCTTCTTGATGTTCTCGAGCCGGCGATCGCAGACGCAGCTCCGCTCGCCGGACGGGCGAAATCGCTCCCTCTTCGTTCGACCGCGGTGACCGTCAATTTGGTTTTGGCACCGATCTCCGATTTTGTGTTTCCGCCACTCGGGGTAGCAAACGTGTTGCTGCTGGTGATGCTTAGCGCAAGGAACGTGCTCCCTGCCTACCGCGCCTTATCCAATCGCCGAGTTAATGTGGATACTCTCTACATCTGCATCGGAGTAGTCACGACACTTTCCTACAGTTTCTTGGGGTTGGGGCTCATGATCTGGCTCTTGGAGTTCTGGCCCAGGTTGCTGAAACGCATTCGGCGCGAGAGCGAACGAAAATTGCTCGCTCTGTATCGGCGCCGGCCGAGAAAAGTCTGGCTCGACCGCGACGGCACGACGGTTGAGGCGGATTTTTATGAGTTGCCCTCGGGACAGACAGTCATTTTGCGTGCAGGCGATACGGTTCCCGCGGATGGCACCGTGATTGATGGGATAGCCGAGATTCGGGAATCCTGGCTCACTGGTGCCCCCGGCTTGGTCCGGAAAGAACCGGGCGCCAAGCTTTACGCTTCCAGCCAAGTTACATATGGCGAGGTCAACTTCCGCATCGAATCGGTTCCTGGCGACACCGTAGCTGATCGCCTTGCCGCTTACTATAAGCAAGCTTTCAACCAACCGAGGAAGTATCCGAGCGCGGAACGTTTTGCCGATTCGTTTGTTCTCCCCATCCTCGTAATCGGTACTGCCGCGCTGGGACGCGGGGGCTTGTTGATGACGCAGGCAGTTATTCGCCCTGATTACGTGAGTGGTCCTGCAATCGCGGAAGAAATCGGCGGGTTGACCTCGATGATCCAGGCTGCTGAAGCTGGAATTCTAATTTCGAATCCGAGCGCGCTGGAAGCTCTTCTCGATGCAGATTGCTGGGTCTTTGACGATAGCGTTTCTTGGCTCTTTCATGGCGCGCACGACGGGAACTTTGTGGAAACAGTGAGCGATCGAGGTAGGCGCGAGATGGTTTACCTCTCCAGCGCGAGCCAAGGAGAAACCGCCCGTGTCGCTGAAAAATTTGGCTTCTCACGGTTCCTGGGGGGGTACAGGACCGGCGCCAAAAGGGATTTCATTGCGCAAAAGCAGTACAGCGGTCAAAGCGTTGTCTATTTTGGCAACTGTCTTAGTGAGGCAGAGGCGGCTGAGCAGGCTGATCTGGCTGTAAACGTTTGTGAAGGGGAAAGTGTCGCACAGCCGAACGGCCCGATACTTTTCCTGAATCCGGATTTGGCAAAATGCCAGTTGTTGCTTGCACTGAGCTTCGCTCGGATGATCGGTCTTCGATCCACGCAGGCCACCGTCACGGTGCCGAACATCGCGGCGGTCGTAGCGGCAATCTACATGAACACACCGGTTGTTACCTCTGTACTGCTGACGACCTTAGGGACGGCGGTTACCTATCGTGAGTGGACTCGTATCCTGCGGTCACTCGAGTAGCCAATGACATGGTTGCGTCCAGGCGCCAATGGCATTTTCCCAAGAATCTAGGCGGCCTGCGCCGGCCCATGCTGCTTTTGCTTTTGCGGAAAGAGCTCAGGGCGTGTTTCCCATGGCGACATCCACTAGTTCCGTACCCACCACGACGTCGCCACCCGCTTCTAGTGCTACGATTATCCCAGGCAGAGCCGCCGCCCCGGCTGACAGGACAATAGCTGCGACTCCGCCGACGACTGCAGCGCCAATCAGGACGCCGAGGAACACCTTCGCTCCGGTACCCGCGGTGCGACTTTTCCCAGAAACGCTAGACACAGACTCGCTTGTCACAAGCCCGATTGTCTCATGGAGGAGTGCCTTCGTCAATTCGGCGTCCGACGGGAACGCCTCAAGAATAAAGCCGTTTTCCCCGAACAGTGTAATCCCTGAGCGTAGGACGGCGGGATCGTGCCAGGATAATTCTGCCTGCAATATTCAACTCTGCTCCACCCGCCTCGAACGCACGATGTAATTCGCCGGTTTCAGAAGCCTCGAGAAGAAGTCGAAATCGAGTTATTCTCAGGGGCACGCGGCATGAATCGCACCTCACTCACCCGCTTCGCGTGGCTTTCCATTGCCGCCGCGCTTGCGACCATCGCGCTCAAGTGCGGAGCCTACTTCCTTACAGGTTCACTCGGGTTGCTTTCAGATGGCATCGACTCCTTTGTTAATCTGATCGGCGCCGTAATGGTCCTTGCCATGTTGACGGTGGCGGCGCGTCCTGCCGATGAAGACCACTCCTACGGCCACAGCAAAGCTGAATATTTTTCGAGCGGCGTCGAGGGCACCCTCATTCTTATTGTGGCCCTCACCATTGGAGCGGTGGCAGTAGCAGGACTGATCCAGCCGAAACAACTGGATCAGATCGGGTTGGGGCTGGCCATATCAACTCTCGCTTCGCTGATAAACCTCGGTGTCGGTCTTCTTCTCCTGCGCGCAGGCCGCAAGGCCCGGTCAATCGCGCTCGAAGCCGACGCACGCCACCTTATGACTGATGTATGGACCTCCGCGGGTGTGCTGGTCGGCGTAGGAGCGGTAGCCATAACCGGCTGGCAGCGCCTCGACCCGATAGTAGCTCTCGCAGTGGCTGCAAACCTTATCTGGACGGGCCTGGGAATCGTCAGGCGCTCCGTCTCTGGTCTGATGGACACTGCTCTGCCCAAGTCGGAACAGGAACTCATACAAAACGTCTTACGTACTTATGAAAAAGATGGGCTGCAATTTCATGCGGTACGCACGCGTGAGGCGGGAGCACGAAAATTCGTATCAATGCATGTGCTCGTCCCTGGCAACTGGACGGTGAATCGCGGCCATAAGCTCCTGGAAAAGATTGAACAAAAGATCCAAAAAATCCTGCCGCATGTAATCCTGTTCACCCATCTTGAACCATTGGATGACCCTGCGTCCTGGCAGGACGAGACCTTGGACCACCAAATCCACAGAGACGAGGGATCTGGTTCTGCCGAAGAATCCTAATCGGTTCTCTTTCGCAGAGTGAGGCCGGCACGATAAAGGCCGTCACTCGGCGCGATTATTTCTCCGGCCCGGCTATGGCCGAAAATTTCGGTGACTTCGGGATGATTCTGCGGGCAGCGGACGCTGGGATTGTGACCATAGATTCCCTGTTGGGGCGGGTCCATTTCCTTGCGCAACTCAGGGCTAAAACCCTCTGGGCTGAGTCGTCACGTCCCTGCGGGACATAGTAAAAGGGACCCTTAAGACAGATGCGCCAGCAGGACCTCATCCCTAACTTCAACTAGCTCTGACCGCCACCCTGGTCGCCGGTGTTGAAGGCGTGAGCCTGGCCGTCTTTCACGACGTAGACTTGTTCCACTGTGCCAGCGAAGGTGCCAACGGGAATTCGGATAAGCTTGAGGCTCTCGATTTCTCGGTTCGAATCGATTGCATTTGAGTACCTACTTAGATCGGTTAGTTCTTGAATCATAGTATTCGATTTTTAGCGAGAGCAGTCATTCGCTCTCTAGTTTTAAAGTTTCTTAAGACGCGTTGTTAATAAGCGCTTCTTTGATAGGAGAGAAATATGTGTTTACTATCCTTAGGATAGGAACAGCCTATGGAGATGCATCAGTTACGCTATTTTGTTGCCGTCGCTCGTTCCGGCAATTTTAGCCGGGCAGCCGGCGAATGCCGAGTCGCTCAGCCATCGCTTAGCCAGCAGATTCTCAAACTCGAAGACGAGGTTGGCGAACGGCTGTTTGAGCGAACCCGCCGGCGAGCGATTCTGACTCCGGCGGGCACACTTTTCTTGCCTCACGCCCTGAATGTTCTGGAGGCGGCAGAAAGAGGACGGCAAGAGATCCGGGATATGGGCGGTCAAGTTCGGGGTAAGATCCTGCTTGGCGCTCTGCCCACCATCGCTCCGTACTTCCTTCCGGAAATTATCCGGCTCTTCCGGGAGAAATATCCGGGAGCCGAGCTAATCCTTCACGAACAAACCACCGACCAGCTTGTCCGTAAGCTCGAGGAGAACGAAATCGATCTGGCCGTGATCAGCGATGTTGCCCACAATCCGGACCTTCAAATCGAACCCCTTTTTAGCGAAGAACTTCTTCTCTGCCTCCCAATCGACCATCCGCTGGTCCACCAAAAATCAGTCGTGGCTGCGGATTTGCACCAAGAGAAATTCATTCTGATGCATGAGAGCCACTGTTTGGGAGAGCAGGCGCAGCAGTTTTGCCATTCGAAAGGCTTTAAGCCGAGAATCAGTTGCCGCAGCGCGCAGGTCGGGACGGTTTTGGCAATGGTCAAAGCCGGGTTAGGTATCTCATTGATCCCGGAAATGGCGCGCGACCATGGACTGGAAGAAGGAATTGTTTACCGCTCCCTGGACGGCACCCGGCCCAAACGCGCGATAGCCCTCGCGGTTTCGAGCCAGCGAAAACCGTCTCGGGGGATTGTGGAGCTTTCAAAATTCATTCGGGATTCTTGCGTTCCAGAGCCACAGAAAAAGGATGCAGCTCCGCCGTCATCACCCCGGCGAGAACCGCGGGGTCGCCGTTCATAAATCCCAACGCGGTCTCCTGATCTTTGGCTTCAAAGACCACGAAACCGAAAGTCTTGTCTAGCGACTCGGCAGTGCGGCCGGCAAGAATCACCTGACCGCGGTCGGTCGCTTCTTTTAGCCGATTGAAATGTTGATCTACGGCGGCGTCGTCTTCTTTTGTCCACGCTTGCTCATCATGTAAGCGAGAGACCAGGTGGAGCACGTAAATAAACTGCTTTGGTTTAGCAGAGGTTTGATCTTGGCCGAACGAGGAGCCAGCAACAATCAAGATCACGAGTAACAAGAGACAACGGGCCATGCCGAGGAGCTTAGGAATTATTAGTAGAGCCGGCAATCCGGTTCCGTTTGAGCATCGTACTTGTCAGGCTGTGAGTAAGTTGGCTTCCGCGCGCGGAAAGTGATGAAACTGGTCGCGGCCAGGACCCAGACACCCACACCGCCGTACAGCATCACCATACCGAAGCCATGCGCGAGCGCGGCATGAGCCGTTCCTTCTGTTGCCCCAGGAAAAGTATGATCTAACAACCCGACGTCTCCAGCGGCTATCCTTTCTGCCAGCGAATGCAGCTGGGGATGGAGCGAGCCAGGAAGGGCTCCTTTCAGATAGGCAAGTATCCCGCTAACCAGGACAAAGCCCATCAAAGCGATGTTAACCGCCAGAGAGATCAGCCTCGCGCTCATGTCTATGCAAGAGGCCATACC
>Ga0213878_10000178_pt1 | contig 28068 bp, 22 predicted proteins | sample VelepicoBEBS_R02_FD_161053 | JGI IMG/M metagenome (GOLD analysis project Ga0213878, IMG submission 161053) | Vellozia epidendroides bulk soil microbial communities from rupestrian grasslands, the National Park of Serra do Cipo, Brazil - BS_R02 | ecosystem: Environmental > Terrestrial > Soil >... | reverse complement strand
GCTGCCGGGGCTGGTACTACTGACCACGCCCGTGGTGGCCACGGAATCGCCTGGGGCGAGCGTTCCGGTCGAGCTGGTGCTGCTGTTGCCGGTGATCGCGGTGGCCAGGGCCACGTTGCCTACGGCCGAGGTGCCGACATTACCAGTCAGGCCCAGGATGATATTGGGCGCTATGCTGCCGGTCGAGCCGGTACTGCTGGAGCCCGTGCAGGCAGCCGTTAGGTTGGCAGCGAGCGCCCCGACCGCCGTGGTGCTGCTGTTGCCAGTCAGTGCAAGGGTATCGGTCAGGCCCAGGGTACCGACTGCGCTAGTGCTGCTGTTGCCCGTCTGGGCCAGGGTATTGGTCAGGCCTAGGGTGCCGACCGCGCTAGCGCTGCTGACGCCAGTGAGCGCAACTGTCACCCCAGTGACAGGCCCCTGTACCTGCATACGGCGCACCTGCCGCAGTATCTGGTAGCGGTTCTGGTGCAGCGATAAGACCTCGGCGGCCGACAGCTGGCGCTTCCAGATCAGCACCATCTCCATGGCACCAGTGCAAGAGCCTGAAGTGTTAATACCAGAGCTGTTGAATGAGTTGCGGCCAATGTACAGGCTATTGGCAGAATCCGAGCCGGTCGTACCGGAGCCCTGGGCGCCGAGGTTGGTGGTCTGCAGCTGGCCGCCGATGTACATCGCGCAGTCCGCGGCCATGCTCGGCGAGGCAGCGAACGCGGCGGCGACCGAGGAAGCCGTGCCGAAGATGCTGGTGACGACCCGGCCGATGAAGTTGACCGAGGAATGCTCTGCCAAGAAGCTGGGGAAGCCATTGCTATCCACGCCGAACTGCCAGCCGGCATTCACCGAATTGTTGTCGTTGCGCTCGGCGAAGCCGCCAGCGTCGGTGAATTTACCCCAGACGAAGATGGAGCCGCCGTTGAGCGCGATATCAGCTACGCCGGGCAGCGCGCCGAAGTTGGTGTAGGTCGCCGTGGCGGCCGAGGTTGCGGTGCCGTACTGCAGACCCCGTTGGCCGGTGGCCATGTTGGTCAATGCCGGCAGCGTCGTGCCCGAGGGCGTGCCCCGCGTGCCAGATACCAGATCGACCAGGGCGCCATTCACCATCACGCCGGCGAAGGCCAGGGCCTTGGTGATCGGGTTCGAGCGGTCCAGGGCGATGCCGACCTGTGGCTGGCCTTTGCGCTTGCCCGGACGGATGCGGGTGGCCATGGTATCAGGCTACCGTGGTTGCAATCTCGGCGGTGTAGACCGTGCCGGAGGTGAGCGCCACCCCAGTTTCATTCTTCACGATGACGTAGAAGCTATTGGGCACATAGCCCAGGGCTTGGCGCACCGAGAACATGTTGATCGACGTGACGCTAGAGGTAGTCATGGGCACGACGCCCAGCAGCACCAGCTCGCCCTCACGGGTGGTCGTGGTACCGGAGGTGGGGCCGGAGCGGAAGTTGGTGCCATCCAGCGATTCGCTGATGAAGATCGAGCACTGCTTGAGCGATGCCGGCGAGTTGGTCGTGGCCAAGTCCACCTCCACGATCACATCCTGCGGCTTGTTGGTCGTGCAGTTGTAAGCGGTGGTGTTGGCCACGTAGGTGCCGCTGGCCAGGGTCGAGAGGCTGGAGCCGCTATAGGCCAGCGAGGTGCGTGTGCCTAGTGTGTCGGTGACGGTTGCCATGGCTGCTCCTAGGATGCGTAGATGAAGACCTGTTCGTCAGGGGTGTAGACCATCGTGGGGCTACGTCCGGGCTGGCGCTGGGAGATGGGCTGGCCGGCGATGCCGCTGGCCTGTACCCCACTGATTGTAATGGTTGCGTTCAAGGCGAGGCTCCCGATAGTTGCAACTGCCTGGGTACCGGCCATGGTCTGGCCCGCAGCCATCGAGCCCACGCCGGCCACGGCTACCACGCCGGTGAGCTGATCCTGCCGGATGTTGCCAGCAGCGCCAGCGGCCTGGGCGCCAGTCAAGACATTGGCCAATGCCGGAGCGAGCGCGCCGGAGCCGCCCGAGGCCTGGGCGCCAGTGAGCGCCACCTGCTGCTGGCGCAGGAGACTGCCAGGGCTGCCAGGGCTGCCGGCACCCGTCACGGCGCTGGAAAGGGTCACTGCCACGCCACCCGCAGCGCCGGCTTCCTGATTGCCACTGATCGCTGCCTGAACGACGGCGGCGGGCGTGCCGACCGCGCCTTGGCTGGCGATACCGCCCAGGCTACCTACGGTCGATTGAATGCCAATCGTGCCGGCCTGGGCGGCGCCAGAGGAACCCAGCAACGCGTTGACAGCGCTGGGGGTGAGCAGACCCACGGAGCCCGTGCCGGCCGCGCCTGAGATGGCCACCGGGATGCCGCGCACGATGTTGCCAATGCCGGTAGTGCTGGCCACGCCAGACAGGTGCCCTGGCGTGCCGGATACCACCATGCCGGAGGACACGCTGGAGGTAAAGCCACCAAGCGCCTGGGAGATACCGAGCGCCACGCTACCCACAGCTTGCGTGTTCTGCACGCCGCTGACCGCGATGCCCGCCGCACTGCTGTCGGGGATGCTGGTACCGACGTAGCCAGCGCCGGCCGTGCCGGTGAGTGCCACGGTGGTGCCCCCGGAGCCGGGGGTGTACATGGTGAACGGCTCACCCCGATACGTGATATCCAGGCTGCCCTCGTCGGTCGTCGGGCCGACCTGAACGAACGGTTCGCCGCGGTACGTGTAGTCGAGGGTGGTCAGGTCCATATCAGACCACCGTCAGGTCATCGACCCAGAAGTTGCCGATGACACTGCCGGGGTCGATATCGCAATCGAACCACACCTCCAACTCGATCACGCCGCTAGTGTTGGGCGTGATGGTCAGCGCGCCCGATTGCGTCCACGTGTTGGTAGAGCCCGGCGTGATATCCACGACCTGCTCCGGCACCTGATCCAACTGGGCGGCGCGCGCCACCAGCCGGCCGTGCAGGTAAGTCGAGTCAGTGCGCGCCCAGATCGAGATGGTCTTGGTCGTGCCTGAGGCGACATAGATGCGCCCCACTGGCAGCTTGATCGGGTCGGACGGGTCCACCTGATAGAGCGAGCCCCAGGTATCGCTGGCAATGAATTTCCACGACTGGCCGCCGCCCGTGTGCACGGTGCTGGTGTCGGTCTGAATCATGGCCGTGGCACGGGCGTCGATGAAGGACACGGACGGGTGGCCAGTGGTGCACTCCTGCACCTTCATCCAGCCGCGCTCACGCGCACCGAACAGTTGGTTGTTGCTGCCGTCGAAGCAGTTGGCGCAGCGCAGCAGGGTGCAGTCGGAGCTGGCGGCGATGTTGTTGTAGTTGGCCGGGTCCAGATCGCACTCGGGGAAGAAGTGGCCCTGGCCGCCACGCAGCCGGAAGCCCGCGCCGCGCATGCGCGTCCTGCTCACATAAGTGGTGTAGTTGCTGGCCTCCACATTGCCAATCTCCGGGTTCACCGGGTAGGCGTCCACCTCGGCATAGTCGGTGGTCAGCGAGGGGTCGGGCAGGCGACCGTTCACGAGGTCGCATTTGTCCATGTTGATATCGGCGCCCTCGTAGCGCAGGATGCGGTGGTTGCCCTGAAACTTGACGGCCTTCATGGTAATGACGGCCGACGACGCCACACTGCTCGCGGTGTTCCATTCGTCCAGTGCGATCAGCGAGCTACCCACCGACATGTTGGTGAGAGTGAAGTCGCACTTCTGGGCGTTGATCCCGTAGACGTGGCGGCGGAAATGCAGGTGCGAGATGTTCCAATACTTCAGGCCCTGGTAGGCGGTCGGCGTGATGGCGTTGACCCGGCGCAGCGGCCACAGCTGCATGTTGCGACCGGCGATCCACGTCTCGCCAGTCTGGGCCGACATGGTGGTGGTATCCCAGCCGCCCGACAGCTTGATGTAGTTGCGGCTGGTGCCGTCGTATAGGCAGCCGCCACCGCCGGCATTGAAGGCCGGGTCCATCACGATGGGCTCGCGCTTGTAGCTGGCAATCGTTTCAGTGGCGCCCACATACTGCGTTTCCTCCAGCAGCACTGTGGTGCCGTTGAAATTCACGATGGAGTACCACATTTCCTCCAAGTCGTTGCAGGTCCAGATGGCGGTCCCGTCTGTCACGGTCGCGCCCTTGCGATCCGGCCATGTCGGCTCCGAGCTACCGCTGGTGCCGGCCGTGGTGCACTTATACCCCCAGCCGTTGCGGGATACCACCAGGGGCTTGCGGATATCGTTCAGGCTGTAGGCCGTGCTGGGCGCCCAGGGCAGCGCGTTGATCTTGGCCACCAACGAATTGTGGGTCAGGCTGTCGGAGCTGGACGATGCCTTGCAGGCCACCAAGTTGTTGAGCGATACCTTCACGGCGCCCGGCGTCGTGGTCGCATACACCGCGATGGACTGGATCGCCGCGTTCAGGCCGGTGCCGAAGTCAACCACGACGGGGTGCCATTCGTTATTGGCTGCTGCCGGCAGCGGCACGGTATGCACGGCGGTGGCGCCGGCCGTATCGGTGCACAGGCGCAGCTCCAGGCCCGACACATTGGCATCGGTCTTATAGAACAGGGATAGCTGCTGGTAGGCCGAGAGGTTCAGGGAAGAAATGGCTAAGTAGCCCACCAGCCCGGTCGTGAAGCCACTGGCGATGGTGAGGTCGGTCTGGTATCCAGAAATAAGCTGGCTGCCAATGCTGTTGGCTGCGGCCGTGACATTGGTGCTGGCGGTCCAGGCATTACTGTGGTCGCCCACGGCCAAGGTCACAGCGCTGGCCAGCGTGATATTGGCGCTGGCCGAAGTCCACGAGACACTGCCGAGGGAAGTAGGATCGGGCGAGGCCATGATCCGTACTTCATCCCCGGCCGCTGGGGTGATCTTGACCCAATTCTTGACCCGGTTGGCAAAGCTCTTGGCGTCATGGCTGTTATCACCGCCGCCTACGTAGTCGAGGTAATAAGTCGTCGCCATATCGCCCCCTATGAAAAGGGGGCGAACCCCCGGCTACCGATCAGGCCAGACGCAGGAGGCCGTTAGATGCGTCGTTGGAGGGCATCGTCAGGGTCAGCGTGCCGGCCGTGATGGTCTGAGCGCCGAAGGTGTGTACCGACACGGCGGCGTTACCCTGGGTGCTGTTGTAGAGCAGTACGGTGTCAAACGCGGTCGAGAGGGTCACGCCTGAGTAGACGATGGAGGCTGAGGGCGTCCAGAAGGCGGTCGTGCCGGAAGTGGCAGGAGCCGTCGCATTCGTCACGGTGACACCGCCGGCGGTGTAGCCAGTGCCCGATACCTCGTTGGTGGCCGAGTAAGCGGTAGTGCCCGCTCCAAGCGTGGCCGAGGTGAGATACAGCGCGGCCTTGAACGTGTCAGCAGCGGTCGTGCCGCGCGTCACGCCGGTACCGAAGCAGTGCTTGCCATTGAGCAAGTCGGCCTTGAAGCTGGTGCACATTGCTTGAGAACTCATGGTCTACTCCTAGGTTGATTAGCCGAATACCGCCGTCGCACCCATCACGGGCGAGCTGGCCTTTTTCAGATGCACATGGACACTGCGGTGTACCATCCGGCCATCAGCTGGCAGGTGGTATTGTACCCAATGCACTATCTCGTCGTCATTCTCAGACTGGCCGGATAGTCGCATCAGCTCGCTTTCTTTCATGACCGACAGCGAGCCCGTACCTAGATCGACAGCCACCTCGCGATCCATGCCGTCCAGGCCAGGGTGCAGGAGGTGCTCGGGGGGATAGTTAAATTGCATATTATTCAATCGTCAGAGTGCCGCGCATCAGTTCCGTGACAACCCCTGAGCCTGTCGAGGTAGCGATCAGCGTGTAATAGCCGGTCGTCCACGTCAGGCCCGCGGTCTGCAGCAGCGGCGTGATGGTCTTCAGGGTGTTGTCGAGCGCGATGCCACCGCCTGAATCGGTCAGCGTCGCCAGGGGTGTTCCGGTATGGTTCGGGTTGTCGTAGATGACCAGCGAGGCCGTCACCATCGACAGGTCTTGCGGCGTGGCGTAGACCAAGAAGCCGCCCGACAGGTAGGGCGACATGTCGGCCGAGCTGACGTCATTGAGCTGCAGCGTGTTGATATCCACCAGGGTCGTGTAGTGGAACTGGTCCTTGGCCGGTGGGTAGCTGTTGCAGTTGATCTGGGTCATCCCCTGCACACCAGTGACGGCCACTGGCCAGCCGGCGGGCACGCCATGGGTAGCGCTGGTGATTTGGGCCGGGGCGCTCTGGGCGATCCCCGATATGGGCTTGGTCGTCAGGCCCCCCGAACTCCAGCGGATCGTGGGGTGCCATGTCTCGGACGCTTGAACGCAGAAGTCACGTTCGATGCAGCAGCAGGTCATATCCACCCCTTTAGTTTAATTTGCATGATTTTAGTTGGGCCGGGGCATAGCAGCAAACGATTCCTCTTGCTGCATTACCGGGAAGCCCCGCTTCGATACCGGCGAGCCCAGGCCAGAGGCTTCACCTAGCGCCCGCGAGGTGTAGTAGTTGCGCACTGCGCCCTGGATATCCTGCATGGTCATCGGCTGCAGCGGGTTCATGTGGTTGTAGCGGGTCAAGGCTTCCACAGCGCCCTCGGTGCGGCTCGGGTCCATCGTGGACTTAACGAACTGGTCCTCGATGTTTTGCTTGCGGTTCTTCAGGCGCTCTTGATTAATGATGAAGTCGCGCTGGGCGTCGCCTTGCTCGGCCTTGGCCAAGGTCTGGAAGCCCAGGGCACGCCATGCGATATCGCTGGCACCGACCGGCATGGGGGTGGGATTACCCTTGCTGTCGGTGTAGAAGCCGTTACCGGCCAGCATCTCACCCGTCTTGTAGAAGGAGCGGATACCTACCGGCAGCGCGGCCTCGATACCCTTCATCCAGTAGCCATCGGCCATGCGGCTAACGGCATTGGACAGGTCCAAGCCCAGGCTGACGGCCGGGCCGAGGCTGTTGCGCACCTGGGTTTCGCTACGCTCTTTCCACAGCGTGCGGTCGGCCAGGAAGTCGGAGCCGGGCAAGATGCCTTGGGCGCCGAAGGTGCTGGAGTCCACACCGATCAGCGAGGGCAGACCGTGCAGCATGACGTTGCCCATCTCCTTGCCGAAGGTGCCGACTGCCCAGTTGCGCAGGGCGATCCGCACGTCCTGCGGCTTGTCCTCGTCCTGGGTCAGCATGTTGTAGACGCCGGCGAAGGCGTTGGCGAATGGCATGCCCAGGCCGCCGGCGATGGTGGCGGTGGTGGCCATCAGGCCGGCGAATTCACGCTTGGCCTCGGCCGCGCGCTGCAGGCCCTCGGGGCTCTTGTCCTGGCCAAAGAAGCCATCGTGCACGGTGCGCGCGATCTGCTGCATGGTCTGCAGGTTGTAGTTCTGGAACTGCGTGAACAGGGGCGTCATCTTGCCGGCCCAGCCGTTCTTGCCGATGGCCCGAGCGGTGTTGGACTGCGAGAAGTCATCCATGGACAGCTCCATGGCCTTGAGCGCGTAGGAACTGGGCGTCTCGCCGGCGGCCAGCAGGCCGGGGCGCTTGCTGGCCAGACGGAACGCGGCCAGCCCGATACCGAAGCGGTTGGACATTTCCGCATACTGGGCCGTGGCCGAGGCGTAGCGCATGGCGTCGCCGAGGCGGCCTTGCTCGCCCTGGGCGGCGTGGGCCAGCTGGGCGGCTTGGCCCAGGTCTAGCTTGCCGTTGGCGTGAGCTTCGGCGACCCAGGCTTGCTCGGCCGGGCTCAGGCCTAGGTTCTTCAGCTCCACCGGCGCACCGATCAGGCCGTGGATACCGTCGCGGCTGGTCGAGGCGGCGACCGAGTTGGCCACCAGCTTCATGCCAGTAGCCTGGGCGCGGATCAGCTCGCCCATGGCATTGGCGAAGCCAAATTTGGAGCCGATCAATGGGATGCCGCGGTGCCACGGCTGGGCCATGGTGCGGATCAGGAAAGCCGGGCTCATGCCCAGGTAGAAGCTATGCGACAGCGAGTTGACGGTAGAAACCCAGTCGCTGGGCGTAGCCTTCAGCGAGTTGCTGTAGCGCTTGTTAATCTCGTCATCGATCAGCTGCGCGCGCTGGCGGGCGTCGGCGCTGCCGGAGCGGTTCAGGTCTTCAATCGCCTGAGCGCGTTGGGTGGCGGCAGCCATGTAGGCGCGGCTTGAATACATGCCGGCAGTGTCGTTGACCGAGCCCGAGGCGCGGCTGGCAAACGACTTCATAAAGTCGGCATCATAACCAGGGACGCCGCGGCGGCCCATGCTGGCGCTGCGCGAGGCCGTCTCCGGCATCATCGACAGCAGCTGGCGGGTGATCTGGGCCTTGACCTGATCGCGCAGTTCGCTATTCAGACCGTCGTAGTGCATGTCGTCTATGGTGGACAGCAGAGTGCGCAGCGCCGGCGAGACGCTGGCCACGTCGGCGATCTTGGCGGCTTGGCGGCCCCAGGCGGTGTCCACCACGGTGCCCTGGCCGGCCGTCACCAGCTTGTCATGCAGGGCCTGGGCTTCATCGGCCGAGCCCACGCGGAAGAAGGCATGGCTGTCGCCGCGGGTCAGGTCGCCCACGACCTTGCTGGTGCCGGACAGCGCCTGCTGGATGCGGTCGTTGGCGGCCTTGTCCACGCCTTTGAACGCGACCTTGACGAAGAAGTCGCCATCGCGGCCCAGGCTGAAGTAGGGATGCTGGCTCTCGGCTTGGTACATCGAGTCCACAGCGGACAGCGCGCGGCGCAGCGGCGAGTTATCCGGCAGCTTGCGGGCGTCATCCAGGGCGGCTTGTACTCGGGTGGACAGGTTGTAGGCGCCGGTGTCGAGCCACTTCTTGGCATCCTTGTTGGCGCCCTCGTTCAGCGTCGGGTCCATCAGGTCCAGCTTGGCCGCGTGCCGACTGGCCAACACGGCATCGGTGGTGGCCAGATTGAGCGCATCCTGCTTGCGCGCGTAATCCGCATCGACCGGCGTCATGCGCTGCAGCTCGGCTTCCAGATGACGCGCGCGGCTGGAGAAGTCGTCCATCAGGTTAGCGATGATGGTGGCCACCTTGTTCGTCAGCTGGCTGCGGTTGAGCAGCTCGCCGCGCTCCAGCAGCTCGGCGGCCTCAGGGTTCGAGCGCTGCAGCTGCGTGAACCTGCGGTGGATTTCGTCCATATAGGATTTGTCCTTAGGGTCCAGGGCGCCGTTAGCGGCGAGGTTGTCCTTGCCATTCATGCGGTAGTCGAATCCGATGCGGCTGGCCTCGCCTCCGATGGTCTTCATCTCGGCTTCCAGCCCTTGGCGCTTGGCCTCGTCCATCGGGCGTAGCAGCCGGCCCAGGTCGGTAATGTACTTGCTGCCCACATCGTTCAGGCGGTTCAGCACCACCTCGTGCGAGGTGTTGGCGCGCTGGAAGGCGTCCAGCCCTTTGGTGAAGCCGCTGTCCACCAGCTCCGGCAGCGCGCGGGCGCGGCTGGCGATATAGCTGACGGTCTGCAGCGGCAGCGCGCCGCGCAGGGCGCCCAGGCTGATCTTGGTCGGGTCGAGCTTGAGCGCGTCCTTATCCACCTTGGCCAGGGTTCGCTGCAGCATCTCGTCGGAAGCCTTCATGGCGCCCAGCGGCTGGCCATCGTATTCTTGGTTCAGGCGCTCGGTCGAGAAGAACGGTTCGCTGGCGTCGATGGCGCGGGCCACCAGCGCGTTGTCGCGTGGGCTCAGGCCCAGCAGTTGACGGATAGCGTCGATCACGCGGCCCATGAAGCCACGCGTTTGCAGGAAATCGCGGAACTCGGCGTTCGAGTGCAGCTCGGCCACAAATTCGTGCAGGTTCTGCATACCGTACTGGGCACGGGCGCCGGGCAGATTGGTCGCTTCGTCGTAGACGCTCTGCAGCTGGTCGCGGGCCTTGAGCAGCTGGGCTTCGCGCTGGTTGGACGCGCGCTTGATGGCCAGAGCCTCGTTGATCCGGGTCGCGGTCGCAGCGTGCACGGCCTCGTGCAGGATCGTGGATTCGGTGGCACGACCAATCTCGATAGTGTCTTTGGGGATATCGTAGCCACCAACCTCGGTACCCTTGAAGCCGCCCTTCAGCGTGACTTCTTCGGGCGCACGGTCCAGGGCCGGCCAGATTTGGGTGTCACCCATCAGCGGCTCCAGCTTGGCGGCCAGATCGCGCACCCATGGAGCCGAGCCCTGCTCCTTCAGGTTGGTGATGGTATCGACCGCTTTGTGCGAGAGCATGGATGGGGCCAGTAGGCCCGGGTCTACCTGATTCGCATCGTCCATCTTCGGGCCGGGAATCTCCACCTTGCGCAGCGACTCAGTGTAGGGCTTGCTGGCTTCATCGACCATCTTGGCGATATCGTTCACCCATTGGGCGTCGGCGGGCGTGGCCTTGCCCTCAGTGTAGTTGTCGATCAGATGGGCGAAGTCGCGCAGGTCTTCGGCGCGCTCCTGCTCCAGTGGCGAGAGCTTCTCGCCGGCGTTCACACGGTCGTTCATCTCCACGCGCAGCTGGGCCACGCGGTCGGCGATCATCTCGGCCTTGGTGGACACGCCCACGTCGCCGACCTGCTGCAGATTGCTCTCCAACGTGTTGGCCACAGCCTCCAGCTTGGGCGACATGGCGGCATTCTCGGGCGCGGCTTGGGGGATGTTCTCACCCAGCGCATTGGCAGGAGCCGGGGTATTCACACCTGGGGCGGCGCCGGTCGGCTCCAACACATCGGGCATGTCCTTGTCCCAGGCTTCCTTGAGCATGGAGGCGCGGTCGCGTGTGGTCTGCGATGCGGTCTTGTCATCAATGATCGACTGCAGCGCGTCGATCTGTTCGCGGTGCGTGGCCATGTCCATCACGCCCAGGTTGTCCAGGCGCTTCATGAACGGGGTCAGCGCCTGGGCCTTGGTATCCATACCATTGGCTTCCATCGCGGTCTTCCAGTCGTCCACGATGGCGTCGCGCCCCTTGGGGGCGTTGATATCGGCTGCGATCTGGCCAGCCTCGGCTGCGGCAGCAGTGCGCTCGCCGGCACCGATGTTGCCGATGGCGTTAGTTTCAGCGGCCTTCTTGGCGGCTTGCTCAGCATAGGCCCGGTCTTCATCAGCCTTCTTGAACGCGGCGGTCATGGCATCAGCCATGGCGTTGTTGGCCAGCGGTTCCTTGGGGGTGGGCTGGGCCTGCATCGTGTCGGCCGGCGCATCAGGGATCACAGGCGCTGCCGGCTCGCGGCCGATAGCGTCATAGGCGTCGGCGTCCTGACGCATCAGATCGCGCGCGGTTTCCGGGTCAGCCAGATAGTTGCGGTAGGCCTCGGCCACGGTCTGGGCATTCTTGCCGGTCATGTCGGGGCGAGCACCGAACTCGGCGCGCGACATGGGCGCAGCAGGCGCGATGCCGTTGGCTTCCAGACCCTGGCGAATCTGGCCGTGCAGGTCCGCAATCTCCAGATTGCTGGTGTCGATATTGTGGGTGAAGTCGATGCCGGGCTCGCGCGGGTGAGCTGCACCCAGCTCGGTGGTCCAGGCGGGGGCGGTGACTTCGGTGGCCGGTGCTTGCGGGCCGACCATCTCAGGCGCGGCACCAGCGAAGGTAGCCGGCATGGCGGCGGCTTCCTGCTGCTCGGGCGTGAGCGGGGCCTGCATGGTATTGGGGTCGAGCAGGCGGCTATCCACTGGCATGTGCAGCTTGTTGTCGATAGCGACCTGGGCGTTCTGTCGGAAGGCCTCGGCGGCGGCCGGGTCCACGCGCTGCAGCTGGCTAGCGTACTGGTCGGCCAGCTGGCGGCGAATCTCGGGCGGGGCCTCGCCATTGGCCAGATCGGCGGTACGCTGCTGGGCCGAGCGCACGCCCATGGCGCGGCCGACCAGGGCGGCCGGTCCCATCAGGGCGGTCAGGCCCAGCGAGGGGCCAATCGACTGCAGGGCCGCATCCAACGGCGAGGTGTTGTCGATGCCATAGCTCTGCTCGATCTTGGCACTGGCGGCTTGCTGGGCGGCGTTGGCGCCGACCACTTCGGCAGCGCTGGCTGGCAACTGCTTGAGCAGGGGCGACACAACGCCATTCATGCCGGCCAGATCGGACAACGCGCTACTGGCCAGGGCTTGGCCTTCCTTACCCACCAGGGGGCCGAGGGTCTTGCCCACGGTGCCTAGCAGCTGGCCACCGACCATGCCGAGCGCGGCTTGGCCGGCGAAGGTCACGCCAGCATTCAAACGGGCAGCCTCGCGCGCAGTCTGTTCATCCACGCCTGCGGCGCGACCCTTCTCCAGGGTGCGCTGGCCGGCCTCGGCACCGAACAGACCGCCACCGGCTAAGGCGCCAATGCCCGTAGCCAGGGCTGCGGGGGCGCCCAGCGTGCCGGCACCGATACCAGCGGCGGCGATGGGCAGGATTTGCGGCACCATCTCGGCGCCGCTGGCCAACGCGTTGGTGACAGCGTTGTGCTGCTCGGGATGCAGCGTTAGGTTCGGGCTCTGGCCACGGGCTTCGGCCGACTGCACCATACCCTGGCCGAAGTTGTACAGCGACTGACCGGGCTCACTGGCATACTTCAGCGCACCACCGATCAGCGAAGGCAAGCCCACCAGGGCACCGCGCGCGATGCCAGCGCCCATTTCCCCGAGCGGGCCGCGCGTCTCGACCGGCTGCGGCGCTAGGTGGGCATTGGTGATCGCGTCTTGCTGGGCCTGATAGGCGTTGTCCAGGGTGGCTTGGTCAACTTGCGGCATTATTGGGCCTTCCAGTTTCCGTTAGCGTAGGTATAGGTCGTACCGTTGAATACCTGGGTGGCGCCTTCCTTGGGCTTGGCGCGCTCCTGCTGCGGCCGGGTCGGGTTCAGGCCGCCCGTGCCGTTCGGCATACCCGTGGTCGTCACCGTCACCGGCATACCACCAGGGCCGGTCGGGGTGGTGATCGAGCCCATGTTCTGCGCGGTGTTCTTGAACATGAATTCCTGCAGCTCGCGCTGTGCAGCGCGGTCGGCCGAGGCGGTGGAGGCTTGGATGCCGGCCGCGCCCAACGTAGCCCCCGCGCTGGCTTCACTGCCCAAGATGTTGGAGATGCCGGCGTTAAAGGTATTGCCACCACCCTGACCGACCTGGGCCAGCCCGTTGTTGTAGATGGCCGAGAGCGCGCGCAGGCGGGCGCTATAACCCAGCTCGCTGCCATCGCCGGCCTTGTTCAAGATCGAGTTGGCCGCCGCATTGGCGTAGTCCATCTGGGCCTGCACCATGGACGGGAAGTACATGCGGGGGTCGATCAGGTTGCCAGCACCAGCGGGCATGCCGGGCATCTTGCCCTCGGCGCCGGGGGCGTAGCCGCCGCGCGCGGCAGCCGCCGCGGTCGGGCCAAAGCTGCCATTGGCGCCGAGGTCCACGCCATAAGGTACCAGCTGGTTGTTCTGGTTGTAGTAACCCGTTTCGCCAGGGATCAGCGCCGGGCCAGTAGCAGTGGCCGCGCCGCCACCGCCGGGAGCGCGGCGGGGGGTTAGCGGGGCCACAGGCGGCGGGGCCGCCGCGGCGTTGGTTGGCGCATTGGCTGCCTTGACCGCCGGCGGCGTCGTGGCCGCGGGTGTGGGTGTAGGCGTCACTGCCGCCTGGGCAGCCGGCAGGACCGTCGCCGCTTGGGATGCGTTGGGAGCCGCCAAGCCGCCCACCAGGCGATCCAATGGACCGCCACTGCCGGGGGCATTGGTGATGAAACGGCCGGCGCCACCCAGCACACCCAGGAGGGCATTGCCCACGGCACTCATTTGCTGGCCATAGGTCATCGGCGCCGCCTGCATTGTGGGCAGGCTGCGGGTCAGATCGTCATCGTTGGGTGTGGTTGCCATGATGGACCTCAGTTGGAATAGTTGTAATTGTGCGCCGTGATATCGGAAGTGCTGTCCTGCGTGATGTTCGACGTGGACGTGCTATCCGAATTCGCATTGCTGTACGACACACTGGTGGATTGCGAGTTGCCCACCGAATTGCTGGTGCTGTTGGACACGCTGTTGGACACGCCGTAGGTGGTGTGGTCGCCGACCTGGGCCGACAGATTCACCGACGACAGCGCCGCGCTGGCCAGCTGGGCGGCCACCTGGGCACCGCCCTTGATGGCCTCGATCAGCAGGTTGGCTTGTTGGATCAGGGTCTGCACGTTGGCCTTGGCGGCTTCGATGCGCAGGTTGCCCGATGCCACGGCAACCTCGGTCTGGGCCTTGATAACGTCCGTGCGCGCCGTGATCTGGGCGATGGCACCCTTGACTTGGCTATCCAGCATCTGGGCGTCGGCGGTGTACATCTTGGCGGCGGCATCGACTTGGATGCCCTCGGCCTGGACCAGATCGCGGAACACCTCGGTGCGCGCCTTGTAGACCTCCAGCGGGAACTTGGCGATATCCAGCTCCAGCTGCTTGGCCGATACCTGGGCCGTGACGCCGGCCTTGTAGCCCTCGACCTGGGCGCTGAAGGCCTGGGACTGGGCTACGAACACCTGGGTCTTCGAGACTTCGGCCTGCACCGTGGTAGCGTAGCCCTGGTACTCGGCGGCCTTGGCGCGCACGCGCTCGGCGAAGGCGCCCACCTCGGCGGCGTAGGCCTCGATGATGGTTTTGTTCACCGTGGCTTGCACGTTGGCCGCTTCGATCCGGCTGCGGGCAATGTCGATCACGGCCTTGGTGGCATCCACCTGGGCGCGGTAGATATTGACCTGTTGCTCGTTGATCGTACCGATCAGGCGCTGGCCCTCCAATTCAGCCTTGTAAGCGTCTAGCCTGGACAGCTCGGCCTGGATGTTGGCCTTGAAGACCTCGACCTGGGCCGTGTAGGCTTGAATCTGGCCCTTGTAGCCTTCCACTGCGGCGCGGTAAATGTCGATGCCGACCGACTGCGCAAACTTGGCGGCTTCGAGCGCGCGGGCGGCGATCTGGCCGCTGTACTCGATCAGGCCCTGCTCCACCTTCCAGCACTGCTCAATGGCGAAGCGCCGATTGGATTGCTCCAGATCGGCTTGCTTGACCATCACGTCGCGGCTCACCGTCGAGAGGTTATCTTGCTGCTCCTGCAGCGCCTGCTGTATCTCGCTAGCCAGCGCGCCGGGCGGCTTGGTGAAGCCGTTGCGCGCGAAGTTGCGCGAGGCCTCGCCGATCTTGCGGTTGGCGCCAGCCACCTCACGGCTGCGGGCGCGTTCCCAGATCGCCGACTCCACAGTGGGTGGCAGCCCGGTATTGGTACCGTCGAGCCAAGTTTGCAGCAGCCCGCGCAGCGTATCCAGCAGGTGGCTGGTGTAGGTCTGCTCGCCGAAGCTGAAGATGTAGGCTGGCGCTAGCGGGCTGTCGGGCGTGACCGCGGTGAACGTGGGCAGATTCAGCAGCGGTGCAGACGGCACGTTAATGCCCAGCAGGCTAGGCACGGCCGGCAAGATAACGTCCGGGATCACCGGCACGTTGACAGGGTTGATCCCGGGCGATGTAGGTGCAGTGTCGGTCAGCGGCGTAGGCGCCACCGGCATATTCAGTGTAGGCGCCACGGCCGTGAATGCCGGCGCGGTACCGACTTGCGCGGGCACGATGGTCGGTACGCCAGGATCGACCGGTTGAGGGGGCAGCGTGAAGGTCGTGTTGGGGCGCGCCGGCACCGGCGGTGCGGCATAGGGGGCAATCGAGGTGTCGATATTGCCGAGGTCGGCCGTCACCGGCGGCAGGTTGGCCACCTGCTGCGCGGTCGTGCCCAGGCGATCCAAGAAGCCGACCGCATCGTTGAAGGCGGTCGAGGCATAGTTCTGGGCGTTGCCGAAGCCAGTCGTGACGATCTGCTGGGCGCCGTTGCTCGGGCCGGGTGGCGGGGGCAGCAGCGGGGGTGGTCCGAGGGGTGGGCCGCCGCCAGAAAATGCGAGTGTCATGTCGAAGCCCCCTTTTAGTTACAGACGCGAGTTTAACATTCCCCTCTATGGAGGGGTAGGCTCTGCTGGGTCTGGCCAGCCGTAGCCGACAACGTTGTCGTAGCTACTTGGGAATTTGCGCCATTCCCGCGTGTAGGATTGGATTTGATTGCCGTTGCCGTCGAAATTATCGTAGGGGTACGGCACCCGATACTGGGTCACTGTGGGTGGCGGTACTGGGACGATACCCTGTTTGAAGCCCCCAGCCGTGCCGTGGAACTTGCCGTAGGCGTCCCAATACCATGACGCATCGAACTGGATCGCAGTAACCCCGCCGCCGTGGGATGGGCCGATACTCGACGTCTGGTAGTTCGGATCGTAGGGCGCAGAGCACACTGACGCTGGCACGTTAATATCTACCCCACTTAGCCCTGGGTTAGATAGGTCCTCCATCTGCTCGAAGCTGCTCATACCGAAGGCATTGACATAAATGTTGTAGTCCGTGCTGACAATGGTGCCGCCCCTGATGACCGACCCCCCGATGGAAACTATCTGCACCTTGTGGTACCCGTAGGGCTTAGGGCCACCGGGGTAATACCCAGGGGTATCGTCTGAATTGTATGCACTCCATATGATCCATAGCCCGTATGTTGTAGACCCCCGAGGGACACACATACGGCAACGGTCATCACGCGCCGGAAAGGAGCCGGCCGCGAAGCCAGTAGGTGGCACCATCGTCTTGCTGGTCCAACTCAAGCTGGTACGTTGGTACTGGCCTGCCGGGCGTTCGACCTGGGGCGGGGGCATGAAGACCGAGCCGCCCCCCTGGAACCAGTGTGGGCCGTGCGGGTTGGCGCCGTAATCGCCCTGGCCCGTGCACTCCTGGACCGGCTGCGGGCCGGTGGGCGGAAACCAGCCGTAAGGAAGCATCCCGAATCTATAAGTGGTGAACTCGGAGATGGTGAACTGCACCTTCTGCGTGACGCTTCCATGAGCGCCCGGGGCGCCGACCATCAGCAGCACCTCGACTTCCACCGGCGTGAAATTGGTGCAGTCGTCTGCACTGGCCATAACCTTGATACGGTAGGCGCCGGCCGGCTTGCCGCTGGCCCACTTCGGCGTACCAAACGGGTTAAATCCGGCGCGGTCGTCAGGGTCGCAGAAGACCACCGTGTCGTACTTGTTCGCGGTGCCGGGCGCATAGGTCGCGTTGCGCAGCGTCTGGACCGGGGCCTTGAGGTTGGCGGCTACGCTGGTCAGCCAGTCGGGATACTGGTCATCCACGCCGATGCAGTGGTGACGCGCGGTGTAGGGAATACCCGCAGCCGAGCCGCCCGGCATCAGCAGGTTATCGCCCAGCGGATATTCCGACGCCGGCTGGCCATAGATGCCCAACGCGTTGCGGTTCGAGATGATGGCCCAGTGCCCCGGCGCGGCCGTGTCGTCTTCCCATACACACAGATGTAACTTCACGAAGCGGCCCGAGTCGCCCGAGGTCGCGCCCAGCACGTCGGCGCCACCACTGACGATGCGTGCGCCCACCCAGAGGTAGGGAGCGCTGCTGTCTGTCTCGATCTGCTCTTCCTCGCTGCCGATGCCGGTCTTCTGCTCGATGACCTCAGCGTTGAGCACGGGTGGCGGGGGCGGCACCGGCGCCAGGATGCGGAACGTGTCCGCGCCATACATCGAGGTCACGGCGATGACGGTGCCATCCTCCAGCTGCTGCTGGCGCGTGCCCCAGGACAGCTTATTGAATGCCATGTCGTTCTTGAGCTTGCCCAAAAGGACGCGAGCCACCCCGATGTAGGGGGCGGCTTCCTCGCCGGATAGCTCCTTGCGAGCCGGGCCGAACTCACGCATCTTTGCTGCCCCGGCGGCGCTGGTAGTTGATCGGCTGGACTTCCACGGTATCGAGCGTGAAATTCTCACCGTTGCGGTTCAGGATGCCGAACTGCCAGTAGCGCGCCTCCACGCCCTTGCCGAGCACCGCCCGCGCGCCATGCAGACCCGAGGCAATCGACGGCGGCACGCCATAGTCGCGCTGCTGCGATTCGTTGGTCATCACCCGCACGATCAGCACCTGATGGCCATGGGCGCCGCGGTAGCCGACGTAGACGCGATCCACGCGCTTGATGTGCGAGGTGTTCATGTCGGTGATGCCAAACCGGGCCTCGGCCTGGATCGGCACGCCGTTATCCGTGTCGCCCACCAGCTCGAAGATGCCATCCGTGCTGGCCCCCATCTTGCGCCCGCGGAAGATCACGAAGGAATTGAACGGGTAGTTGGTGTACTGCGAGAGCGCGATACGTTCGGTCTGCAGCGCGTAGGTGACACGCTGGGCGCTGACCTGGGCCGCCGTAGGCCAGGACACGGTATTGAACAGGATGCCCAACGGAAGCGTCTGCAGCCGCAGCACGCCCACGGTGGCCAGGGCGCCCTGAAACACCAGCTGCGGCGCCGGTAATGGGATGGCCAGAGTCGCGGTCTTGCCGGTAACGGCGTGCAGGTTGAGCACCGGCGGCGGTACCCGCACCCCTAGGGCAGCGCCGACGCCGATCTGGCCCGTCAGCTGCAGGGTCTGCAGTGGCGCGGGGAGGCTCAGCTGGGCCACAGTCTGCTGCACCACGGTCATGGCCAGGGTCGGCAGTGCAATGGTCGGCGCGAAGACCGCCGACACGCCGGTATTACCCGCCATCAGCAGCTGCGGCAGCGGGCACTGGAATGCCAAGCCGTTGCCGGTACCGAGCACCAGGGTCGGGGTCGGGCTCTGCAGGGTCAGCGTGCCGACCACGCCGGCCGAGGCTTGCATGGCCAACACGGGCAGCGGGGCGAGCAGCGCGACCGATACGGGCACCGGCGTGAGGCCGGTCAGCGCCAGCCCGGCGATGGGCTCAGGGATGGTCAGGGAGCCGGCGATGCCGGTCAAGCCCGACAGGCTGAGCGCCATGACGGGCTGCGTGAACGTCAGCCCGTAGGTGATCCCGGTGGTGGCGCCGACCCGCCCTACCATGGACAGGTTGCCGACACCACTCAGGGCGATGGTGATTGCAGTGCCAGGGCTGCCACCGCTGCCGGTAGCGCCCACTCCGGTCAACGCTGGCATGGTCTACCCCTTACTGAGCGGGTACGGTCGCCGTGGCGGTCGTCACGCGGGTTTCGGCACCGTTGCTCAGCGTGGTGCTGTTCAGGCTCAGCTCAGTGCCGGTGGTGGACACGGCGCCATCCAGGCGAATCTGGCTGGCGGTGGTATCGAGCGCGCCGCTGTCGGCCACGCTACCCACGAAGCGGAACCAGCCGGCCGAGCCATCCGACACGTTGTTGCCCGACCACTTCTGGTTGGGGAAGGCGCCCATGACGCCGGTGTTGGGGTAGTCGAACTTCAGGCCGTTGACCGCTGCTACGCCGCCACTCATGGCCGTATAGCTGGCCGTGATGGTGGTGCTGGTGCCCGCCACCGTGAAGCTGTTGGGGACGGTGCCAGTGCCGCGCATGGCCGAAATGGTGATGACCGCACCCGAAGCCGAGGCGGTGTAGTCCACGGCGCTCTTGGTACGGTTGATCTGGCTGGCCACATCGAGCGCAGTCTGGTTCAGCGTGCCATTGAAGGGTACGGAGCCGCCCATGATTTCCACGCCGTTGACGGTGATCGTATCCACCGAGCCGGAAGCACCGCCGGTCAGCGTCACCGTGCCGGTGGCCAGTACCTCGGCGGTGCGGGCATTGGAGCTGTCGGTGATCGTGCACAGCAGCGTGCCCGTGGGGGCGGCGTTGGGGCTCGCGGGCTGGGCGCCCGAATAGATCATGATCTGGCCATTGGTCAGAGCATCTGCCAACGAACCATACTTGGCCAGGAAATTGCGCAGGCCGTCAGAGTAGCGAAGTGCCATGATGATGCTCCTAGAGACTGTGGGTTGCGATGTAACGTGCGGGGTTCGGGATGAACAGTGCGGCCCCCCGTCCAGCAGCCGTAAAGTTGTATTGTCCGCGAGTCAGGTTGTTGATCGCAAGATCAGGCATGCCTACACAGACACCAACATGGGATAGCCACATCGGGATGATACGCGCCCCGGCTTGGCCGTCGCGCAGCTGCGAGCTGTCCATGGCGTCCACGGTGCCCGGCACCACGCCGTAATCGGCCTTCTTCACATACTGGAAGTCGTCCGGGTTATTGCCCGCCAGGATGCCGGTGGAGCGCTCGGTGCCAATGAAGAAGCCGCTGGAGCGGCCCGCTTCGGTGTGGTCCAGATCGGACAGCGCGATCAGCATGGTCACGCGGCTGTCGAACTGGATGTAACGGTTCATGCTGAACAGTTCGTAGGCATACGGCTGCGAGATGAAGATCGTGTCGCCCGCGGCCACGAACATGTGGCCCCGATAAAAAGCCACCATGTGACCAGCCGGAGGCGGCCCCAAGAACTGCGTGGCAAGCGGTACGCTGAGGCTCGAAGGGTCCGAGCGCCAGGAGACTGTCTGGCCGGGGGCCGACACGATAGCCTCGAACACCAGATCGCTGTTGGCCGGCGAGATGTAGATGATGGCTCCAACCACATCGGGGCTGGGTGCTATCGGGATCGTGAAGTCAATGCCCGAGCTGTCATCGAGCTGGATTGTGCCGTTGAGTCCGCAGCCAGACTCCTGGCCATCAGCACGCAGCCACACCATGTTGAACTGGTAGGTGCCCGCGCTCATGGCGCCGATGGTAGCCGCCACGTTCGGCAGCGGCGCCACCGGCAGACCCCAGCTGCGCACCACACCGTTCTGCACGATACCTATGTCGGTACCGTTGGAGAAGTACACGCAGTCGTTCACCCGGTCATAGCTCATGGGCGATACACCGTCGACCAGCTGCAGCAGCGCGGTGTCGCTGAAGTCGTCGTTCATCTGGTGCAGCCAGCCGCCGGACACGAACATGCAGATATCCTCGTTCGGCGTGGCCCACATTGAGTGGGTAGCGCCGGCGCGCATGAGGGTATAGCCTGGGCGACGGCTGATCCGGCCGGTCTGGTCGATATCAATGTTGTTGGCCACCGTCATGTCGCCCAGGTCGAAGCGCTCCGGGTCCACGTCGTTGCGCAGCCCGCTGAACTGCGCGTAGACGATGGTGTCCTTGTCGCGCTGGACGGTGTTCTCTTGGAAGCCGGTATTTTGGATAGCCATTTACCGCCCCCAGGTGAAGCCGTTGGAGCCATAGCGCAGGCCAGTCTGCACATGCATCTGGCGGCGCTGGTCCTGCAGGGCGCGCTTGATGGCGTCCTCGAAGGCCTGTTGGTGATCCGCGGCAGGCGGCTGCATGCCAAAGTCCACGTCGTTGTTGCGCTTGGCCCGGTAAGCCGCCCATTCGAGCACATCGAGATGGTAGGCCTCGGGTAGCTCCGACTCGCGGTTCAAGTCGTTCTTGGTATAGCCACAGCCGGGCACGCGCACCACGCGCAGGTTCACCAGCAAGCCATCGCTGGCTGCATCGGGGAGAGGGAAGATGCTGAAATTGACCGAATTCTGCCCGGCGAACACTTCGGTTTCGTCGGTGTAGAAGCCCAACGGAGCGCCGGGGAGCAGTGTGCCGGCCTGGGAGGGGTCGAAGGTCAGGGAGTAATCAATGTCGCGCGCCTGGACCAGTGTGCGGCCGGTGCGCTTGAGGTCGTAGTCGTGACCATCCGGGCGAGCCGAGATGACAGCGAAGACCTCGCGGGGCATCTGGTAGTTCAGCACGCCTTGCTTCAGGATCAGCCGGCAGAAGCGCGGCGTGGTGGCGTCCTTGAGCATCATGGTACGCCGCGCAAAGCGATGCTCGGCGTCCTTGATGTAGCGAAGCAGCTGGTCGTCGGTCCACATCTGGTCGGACTCCCCGGCGATCAGGTCGCTGCGGTCGCGTAGGATCGACACGCGCAGCTCATGGAGTTGTTCGCCGAGGGTCATGACCTTATTCCTCTGGGGTGAAGTGGTAGCCGCGGTCGCGGATCGTGCGGTACGGGAAGCGCAGGCGGTCCTTGTAGCCGATCACGTTCTTGTCGCCATCCACCACGGGCACCGAATAAGTCGCATTATCCAGCACCTCCAGCAGATTCAGTGGCACTTCGACCTCCACGTTCGGCTGCAGCATGTATGCCACGCCGTCCACCGAGATGAACTGACCGCCAGGAGGAATATTGTCGTTATCCTCCAGCATGATCTTGACCTTGGGCATCGGCTTGGCCGCAGGCATCGGGGTGGATGTGGCCAGGGCCATCAGTTCCTCGTCCGAAGGGCGCTGCGCCACGCCGTTCTGCACCAGTCCGGCCACGGCGCCTACCGTGCCACCCATGATGGCGGTCAGCGCCTGGACCTGCTTCATCAGCGCAGCCATCTGGTCTTCGAGCGAAGCCGCAGCGCCTGCGGGTGGCAGGGGGGCAGCGTCCGCTTCGGAGGACGACACGAGGGGGTCTTGACCCCCCAGGATGTTCTGGGCTTGGCCCAGGATGTTTTGATCTTCGGGCATGGGGGGCTTCCTGTTAGTCGTCGGTGGACGATGTGGCTTTTTTGAAGGCATCTGCGAAGGTCTTTGCTTCAGATGGGGGAGCGAGCTTGTCCAACACCTGCTCCAGAAACTCGCACACGTCCTTGGACGAATTGAACGCATACGAGACGTAGGGGTCTTGCCAGCGGCTGTTCGGCTTGTTGTTGGCTGCGTCGATCTTGGGGTCGAGAACTTCCACCTCGAAGCCGTTTTCCAAGGATTCGATCCGCACAATGCAATCGGTCATAGAGGTGGCCTCCGCGCGTAGGGACATAACGTGTTGGCCAAAAAGGGGTGAGGCTAGGCCCCACCCAATATCGGCCCCCCGTGTCAGCCGATGACTTGATAGACGAAGGTGCTGGACGCGACGATGGTGGTAGCCGGGAAGGTGAAGCTACCATCAGCATTGATCGTCGGGCCGGAAGAGGTGTCCAGCGCGTAAGTGCCGGCGGTCACTTCCTTCATGCAGTTGGCATTGGCCATGCCCTCGTACCATTCGTACTGGGTACCTGCGGTGATGTTGACCAGCTTGATATAGCGCGGCGCGAAGCCGGTGTAGATGGTCAACGCAGCAGCGGTGCCGCCATCCGTGACCAGCTGGCCATGGGTGACGTTGCAAACGCCGGAGGTCTGCGACTTGGTGTTGGTGGTGAGTGCCATGATTGACTCCTAGAGTTCAGATGTGGGAAGGCCCAGGGCGAACCCCAGGCCATGCCATTAGGCGGTGGCTGCCACTTCCAGGCGGGCCATCCAGGCGTCGTTCAGGATCACGCAGGCGGTGTAGGCCTTCCAGCCGACTGTGCCGCGTTGAGCCAGAGGATCGCCAGGGGCGGGCTTGGGATTGACCACCATGGGAGTCAGCGCGTCCTTGCCCTTCAGCGGCACGATACCGTAGGCATCGCGGGCGATGTAGAGCACGGGGTACACGTCGGCGTTGGTGCCGCTGGTGGAGCGCATCAGGCCCTTGGCGCCGCCGGCGTCAGGGAAGGGTGCGAACACCGTGGACGACAGGTAGCGGACCATTTCCACGGAGCCGGTTTCGTTCTCGAAGGGAGTCACGGTACCGTACTGCTTGGGGTTCACGTAGCCGGTCATGTTGCGGATATCGCTATCCAGATCGGGGTGGTGCAGGCCGATGAAGGCTGCTTCCACGGGCTCCGTGCGGAAGTCGGGGGTGGACTTCACCACCGAGGTAATGCGCTTGGCGTTCTGGCGCAGCAGAGCGGTCGTCACCGAGCGCTGGAGCGCTTGGGTGATGACAGTGTTCACCGAGCTGCGGGCACCGCCGTTAGCGTAGAACACGTTGACGCCTGCCTTCAGGACGTTGTAGCGGATGGTTTCGATGGTCAGCGCGGCCGACTCACCCAGAACCTCAGTGGCTTGCGCCAGGATGGGGTCTTCGTGGGTGTCCATGACCACATCGGAGATGGTCATGTAGTCGCCATACTGGGCCATGGTGACGGTGTAATCCTGATTGGACAGCTTGCGGCCGGCCGGGGTCACGCCTTCCACCAGGGGAGTCGTGGCCACGGGGATGCCCCATGCGCCCGAAGAGGGGTTGCCGTTACCAGCCGCGCCGGTCGAACCCGACAGGAAGTAGCGACGGAACTTAGCGACCAAGGTGTTGTTCTGGGGCAGAGGGTAAGTCTGGCCGAACTTCTCGATGACCAAGAAGGGCATACCGCGCTTGAGGAAGCCGGCGACGGCATAGGCCGCGGTACGGGGGGTGATATCGCCGTAGGAAACTGCAGAGGTCATGACATGCTCCTAGAAGGTGTTGACCGCGAATTGAGGTAATCCAAGACTCGCAGTGCGCCCGTTCCTGCTTGCATAGGAGCTGACACAGTGCCACTAACAGACGCAACTATAGCGGATTCCTCCGTTGTAGTCACTATTTACAGGCCAGCTATTGCCAGAAGAATCTCTTTGACAGGTTCTGAGCACTCGCTGGCCATGATCGCCATGCGGGTCGGCGAGCCGTTTTCCACCATGTCGATCAGCAGCTTGTCGGCCAGCGAGATGTTGCAAGCATTGATCGTGGCCGTGGGTACGGAGCCGCTATTGCACGCCACCAGAATGTCCTTCTGGGCTTGCGTAATGAGGGCGCCGTTGATTTGAGCGTTGGTAATCGACATGGTTTACTCCTACTTAGATAGCGCCTGAGTAGCCTCAGCAAAGGCCCCGTCAAAGTCGTTAGGGTCTGCCGCTGCTGCAGGCTGGGAACGCGAGCCAGCCACGGGTTTGAGCGCGGCGGCTGCGGCGGCCACTGCCGGATTGACCGGAGCGGGTGCGGGAGCTGCGGGCGCGGGCGCCTGGGCAGCGGGTGCGGGTGTCGATGCAGCCGCGGGGGCAGAGGCCGGGGCGGCGCCGGCCTTGACCCAGCCAGTCTCCTTGCGGAAGCGGCCGATCAAATCGGCAACGTCTTGGGGGGTACCCTCGTTGGCCACCTTCTGGTAAGCGTCCTTGAGGTACGCAGGTTGCGTAGCAATCCAGGCCAGGGTCGGGTCGCGCACGTCGTCGTAATCGGGCACCAGTTCCTTGAGCGAGCTGTACTGCGTGCGCTCGAAGGTCTGGCCGCTCTGCTGGCGAAGCGCATCCAGATGGGGCTGAATCTGACCGAACACCCACTGTACCAGCTGCTGGTACTCGGCACGGCGGGCCAGGGCCTCGCCGTTGGCGATATCGGGCCATTCCTCGCGGTATTTGGCCAGCGCGTCCTGCTCGGCCTGCGAGTAGGTGGGTGGGGGCTCGGCGGGTGCCGGTGCAGGCGCCGCGGCAGGTGCACCGGCGACCGAGCTGGTAGCCAGCTCCTGTTTCAGTGCCTCGATCTGGGCCTGAAGCGCAGCCACAGCCGGATCAACGGTCGGAGCCGGCGCAGCAGCAGGCTCCGACGCTGCAGCCGGTGCAGCAGCTCCACCTCCTGCGGCGGGCGGTTCACCACCTCCCACGCCATCAGGGGGTGCAGGAGCAGGTGTGGGAGCCGGCGCAGCCCCGGCGTCAGCAGCGGGTGCAGCTGCACTGTCCGCAGCAGGAGTGGGTGCTGGGGCGGGCGCTTCCACAGGCGCAGCTGCAGGAGCAGCTGCCGATCCGTCAGCTGTCGCTGCGGCGAACGCGTCTGCGAAGGTCGAATCGTCAGCTGCATCGGGGGCTCCTGCAGGGGCTGCGGCGGGGGTATTCGCGGGGGTGGTTCCGGGCATGATGTGCTCTTTCTGTTAGTTGAAGATTCCCGTCTTCTCCGGGTCGTAGATGACGGTCAGCAGCTCGTGGATGACCTTGGCTTTCCCTTGCTCTCGGCTGCACTCAGCGAGTGGGCATTGCCGCAGCGTTCGATGCTGCCGGGCCAGTTGGAGTTCCAGCAGCTGCCTCAAGGCCGCCAAGCCCGGTTCCTGGGAGTTGGCTCGCAGCTGCGCTATCAGGCGATTCTCCCGCACTATTTCCGGTGGCATTTCCTTGGGCTGGGGCAGATTGTTCATTGGCGTTTCCTTGGGGGGTAGCTGCGGCCAACATGTCGGGGTTGATCCCCTTCTCCATCGCTTGCAGGATCAGGTTGGCCACGGATGCCTCGGCTCCTGCCGAGTTCTTGTTGGCCTGCGCGATGTTCTTGAGGACTTCGGACAGCGTTTTGCGCACAGCTGCCTGGGTCATCTGGTCTTGCTGCTGCTGGGCCTGGGCCTGGGCCTGGGCGCGCTGCTGGTCGATCTGGTCGCACTTCGTGTCGTCGTAGACCATATCGGTCGGGTCCATGTCGCGCACGCGCATGCGGGAGCGCAGCAGCGCGCGGGCATTCAGGTAGGGCTTTTCCTCGTCGGTCAGGGTGGCCGCGATGTTGTCGATCTGCATGCCCTGCACTTCCTTGGCCATCAGCGAGCTGGCGCCGCGGGCAATCGGCGTGAAGTCGCCGCGAATGCTGGTGTCGCTGCTATTGAATTTGGCGTTAAACAGAATCAGCGAGCCGATCAGGCTCTCGGTGAACATGTCGAAGTTGCGCACCACATCCTTGAACGGCAGGGCCGCGTCCCCCCGCAGCATGCTGGCGCCGGCTGCCGTGCGGAACGGCTCGCTCGGACCCTTCTGCATGTCGCCGCCAGAGGCTTGGCCGACGAATGTCTCTTGGTCGGCGAACTGCTGGAACAGGCCCACCAGCTGCGTCAGCTCGGCCGTGGCCAGGGGCAGCTGCACGGGGCGGATCATCGGCATGTTGGCCTTGGCCGGGTCGTCATCGTCCCGGTAGAAAATCTGGTCGGGGTTGATCCCGGTGATATCCTGGCCGCGGGCTGCCAGCGACATGTCCAGCTCGAAGACGCGCTGCACACTGGCGTTATCCAGCAGGATGCGGGTGGCTGCGCAGATGCCCAGCTGGCTGTCGCGCATGATGTTGGGCAGGCCGTTGCCGAGGATGAAGCTCTCGTCTTCCTCGAAGATGAAGTGGTGATAGTTCTGGATATCGCGCTGGTCGTTCACCAGCGTCACCCAAGGGTTCACCTCAGCTTTGATGACTTGGCCCTCGACCATCCAGACCTGGGCCAGCACCGCATCGTTCAGGTACTTTTCCGGCACGTTGACGCCGATGCGCGCCAGTTCCTCGCCCTGCACCATACCATCCCAGACGATGCACTCGAACTTGCCGGTCTGGTTCTGCGGGGTGTTGATCTGTGGCCCCATGGCGCGAATCTCGGTTTCGTAGGCCTCACGCTTGTAGTTCCCGCTCGGGTACTGCTTCAGCACCAGCTCGATCTGTGCCGGGAAGAAGTCGGGCCGGGTCTTCAGCTCAAGGAAATTCTGGCGGTTCATGATCCGGCGTAGGAACTGTCCGTCCATGTTGCGCAGCGAGCGCGCCGAGATATCCGGGTAGTAGTCCCACACCGGGATGAACTCGTAGACCGGGCGAAAGACCTGCTTCTCGGTCGCCACCAGCTGGCCGTTGGCGATCTGCCAGGAGCGCTGCGTCACCTCGTCCACATATGGCCCGCGCAAGATGCCCGCACCGTACTGGATGCCGCTGGCCAGCACCTTGCGGCACAAGGACACGTAGTTGTCGCGGTGGGAGCCGCCCAGTTCCTCCAGCTGATCTTCGATCAGCTTTTCGAGGTTCTCGGCCCGCTTGTTGGCGAATTCCTTGATCGCGTAGACGATCTGGTCGTCGGTGATCTTGGTCACGTCGGGCTGCTGCTGGGTGAGCCCATCGAGCACCGCTTGGAGGTCTTCCTGGGTCAGATCGGGCAGGGGGCTGGAGGCCACGGTCCAGTTCTTGTCGGATGCCTGGAACATCATGTTGGTCAGGCGGGACAGCATGCTGATGCACTTCACGCGCGTGACCTTGGGGTAGGCCCGGCTGCGGTTCTTGTCGATGGCCTGCTCGATCTCAGGGTCATAGATGCCCAGGTACTGACGCACATTGCGCGTCCAGCGTATCTCGGCCAGCTTGCGCTCGTTGCGGTATTGGACGAAGCGCGCCGCCAGCGTCTGGCCCAACGCACGCAGCGCCACATCATCCAGCTTGATGGGAGCTTGCAGCGCCGAGGTGGCGCTGGGCTGCGTGGAGGGTGCGGCGTTTTGAGGCATGGCGTGGTCCCGGCTTGGTCAACTGCCGAGAGTTTAGCGCAGTATGCAACTATAGGCCATAGCCGGCATCATCGCATGTTGTAGGAGTTGCCCAGCGCCCTGTGCCTAGGCACGGGCCGCTCGATCCGCTGGCCGGCCTTGAACTCGCCCTTGCGGATGTACCGCACCCCGTAGGTGAAGCCATCCGCGATGTGGCTGTGGTTGTTCTTCTCCGGCACCTCGCGCGTCTCGCCCG
>Ga0213878_10000177_pt1 | contig 28136 bp, 25 predicted proteins | sample VelepicoBEBS_R02_FD_161053 | JGI IMG/M metagenome (GOLD analysis project Ga0213878, IMG submission 161053) | Vellozia epidendroides bulk soil microbial communities from rupestrian grasslands, the National Park of Serra do Cipo, Brazil - BS_R02 | ecosystem: Environmental > Terrestrial > Soil >... | reverse complement strand
CTCGCGATGGATCTTTATGCCGGTGACCAGGCGAGCGCCACACCGCTGCGCCTGAAAGTTTTCCACTCGGGCGAGCCCGTTCTCCTGTCTTCAAGCCTGCCCATGCTGGAACACATGGGCGTCAAAGTGCTTGAACAGCTCGAATACAAGCTGGAGCCGGAAGGAACGCCGCCGGTTTATTTGCATGATTTCGGCCTGAGTCACCCCGGAGACATCAAGCTCGATGTTACCCAGGTGAAGAGTGGGTTCGAGGAAGCGTTCGCGCGAGCATGGAGCGGCGAAATTGAAAATGACGACTTCAATCGCCTGGTGTTACGTGCAAATCTTGGCTGGCGCGAAGTTACGATTTTGCGGGCCTACAGCAAATACCTGCGGCAGATCGGGTTTACTTTCAGCCAGGCGTATATCGAACAAGCGCTGTCCGCGAACGCGGCAATCGCGAAGAAACTGGTCGAACTCTTTGTGGCACGTTTCGATCCTGGGAGTACCGCTGAAGCCGGCGCTAAAATGTCGGCGTTGACAATCGAAATCGAAAAAGCGCTGGACTCGGTCGAAAACCTGGACGAAGACCGCACGTTGCGGCGTTTTCTCGCCGTGATCCAGGCGACGCTCCGCACCAATTACTTCCAGACAGACACCGCCGGTGCGAACAAGCCCTACATTTCCTTCAAGTTCAACCCGGCGCAGGTGCCGAGGCTGCCCGAACCCAAGCCCATGTTCGAAATCTACGTCTACTCGCCGCGCGTCGAGGGAGTGCATTTGAGAGGCGGTAAAGTGGCGCGTGGAGGATTGCGCTGGTCCGATCGCATGGAGGATTTCCGTACGGAAGTCCTCGGCCTCATGAAAGCACAGATGGTCAAGAACACCGTGATCGTCCCGGTGGGCTCAAAGGGAGGATTCGTGGTGAAACAGCCTCCAGCTGACCGCGAAGCCTTGATGAAGGAAGGGATCGCTTGCTACCAGACTTTTCTGCGCGGGCTGCTCGATGTGACTGACAACCTGGTCGACGGCCAGGTTGTCCCGCCGAAAGACTTGATTCGCTACGATTCCGACGATCCTTACCTGGTAGTCGCTGCGGACAAAGGTACCGCGACCTTCTCCGATATAGCGAACGGCGTCGCAAAGCTATATGGCTTCTGGCTGCATGATGCGTTTGCTTCGGGCGGCTCCATCGGCTACGACCACAAGAAAATGGGGATCACCGCGCGCGGCGCGTGGGAATCCGTCAAGCGGCACTTCCGCGAACTGGGAGTCAATACCCAGACCACCGATTTTACTGTGGTCGGGATTGGCGACATGTCGGGCGACGTGTTCGGGAATGGCATGCTGCTCTCCCGCCACATTAAGCTTCTCGGCGCCTTCGATCACCGCCATGTTTTTCTCGATCCCAATCCCGATCCGGAAGCAAGTTTCAAAGAGCGCGAGCGTTTGTTCAACTTACCGCGCTCTTCGTGGGCTGATTATGATTCCAAGCTGGTTTCAAAAGGCGGTGGCGTTTACTCGCGCAGCGCGAAATCCGTCACACTAACCCCTGAGGTCAAAAAAGTCCTGGAGGTGGACGCGAATTCGCTCACACCGACCGATTTGATCCGCGCTCTGCTCAAGGCGTCGGTGGACCTGCTTTATAACGGCGGGATTGGCACCTATGTGAAGGCAACTCATCAGACCCACGCCGAAGTGGGCGACCGCGCCAACGATGCTATCAGAGTGAACGGCAAGGAACTTCGCTGCAAAGTGGTCGTGGAAGGCGGAAATCTCGGACTTACCCAGCTCGGGCGGATCGAATACGCGCTCAATGGTGGTAAGATCAACACCGATGCGATTGACAATTCCGCGGGCGTGGACTGCTCTGACCACGAGGTGAATATCAAGATACTGCTGAATTCAGTGGTCGCCGAAGGGCGCATGAACGAAGAGCAACGCAATCAGCTGCTCACGGAAATGACCGATGAAGTCGGTGCGCTGGTTCTGCGCGACAATTATTTCCAGGCGCAATCGCTGAGCGTGCGCAAAAGCATGCCGCTGGACGCTCAGACGCGCTTCATCAAATATCTGGAAAAGGCTGGCAGGCTGAACCGCGAAATCGAATTTCTACCGTCCGACGAGGAGCTCGCTTCGCGCAAGGCAGCAAAAACCGGCCTCACTGGGCCGGAGCGCGCGGTGCTGCTCGCCTACAGCAAGATAACCCTCTACGACGAGTTGCTCGCCTCCGAAGTGCCGGACGATCCCTATATCTCCACTGCACTGGTGCGCTACTTTCCTGCGCCGCTTCGCGAACGGTATCGCCACGGGATGGAGCGTCACCCGCTGAGGCGCGAGATCATCGCGACGCATGTCACCAACGAAATGATCAACCGGGCGGGCAGCACATTTGTCCACCGCATGCAGGAGGAAGCCGGCGCTGGCGCCTCTGATGTGGTACGGGCCTATCTGCTCACGCGCGAGATATTCGACTTTGTCTCGTTCTGGCAGGCGCTGGAAGCTCTCGACAATAAAGTGCCGCATGTGGTGCAGTCCGGCATGCTGATCGACGCGGAAAGGTTGATGGTACGCGCAACCCTCTGGTTCCTGCGTTATCGCAATTTGAAAGATGACGTCGCCAAAACCGTCGAGTATTTTGCCCCCGGGATCAAAGCCCTCGCAACCGGTCTCGACAAATTTCTGTCCCGTGACGACAGCGCCGGCTTGCTGCAGGCAGCGCAGCGTCTGATACAGAGCGAAGTTCCGGACGATCTGGCTATGCGCCTGGTAAGTTTCGATCCGCTCTACTCTGCGCTCGATGTCGTTGAGATTGCGACTGAAACAAAGCGTAGCGTCGAGGAAGTGGCGGGAGTGTATTTTGGTTTTGGAGCGAGACTCGATCTTTCCTGGCTCCGCAAACAGATTGGCGGCTTACCTGCGGATTCCCATTGGCAGACCCTAGCCAAAGCGGCGCTCGGAGACGATGTCTCCAATCTGGAAAGAGAACTTACCGGTTTGGTCTTGAAACTTAGCCCCCAGGTGAAAGTGTCTGATGCGCTTATCAAAGAGTGGGAAGTGCAAAACAAAAGCGCATTGGAACACTGCCGGCAGGTGCTCGCCGATCTCCAGTCCGCCGGCAATCTCGATCTTTCGATGCTATCGGTTGCGCTGCGGGAGCTGAGAAATCTCGTTTAGGCGTGGTGAGCCCGGGTGGGCGACGCCTTTACCTCCGGTAGCCAGGAAGGAGGTCAACAGGGGCGTAGTCTGGGTAGACGCTCGTTGCAACGTTTCCCTTTCTGCTTTTACGGTGATCTTGTGACAGTTCAGAAAATGTCTCCACCCCAACACCACACAGAGGCGTGGGTCGCTCTGTCTCGATTTCTTGGAACGTGCTAACGTACGTCGCGTGCAGACGGAGGATCCCATGATTCGTCGCCGTTCATTTCTAGAAATTGTCACCGCCAGCGGTGTTCTCGCCGGATTAGGCGATTTAGGATTCCTCGCTCAGTTCCCGTCTGTTTCTGAGTCGAAAATTGCTCTGGAGCCGCGCACGGGCCGCTTTTATGCGGAGATCGAACCGCTCGATCAATACAAAGCCCCGCTGGCTGCCAACCCGCGCGAGGGCGACTGGACGATGGGGGCGTCGTCGCGTCTATGCTCTTGCGCCTGCGTACGATAGTTCTACCGGTGCTCGCAAGTTTGCCGGTCAACGCGGCGACTGTAGCAGGTGTAACAATCGCTATGGAGGTGGCTAGGTCTCCGGCTGTAAACGTCGCAGCCGTTTACCAAATTGAAACAAGAAATCAAAGGAGCTTGACCGCCTTGGGGAGTGTCGGTGGCGCCCAGAGACAGACGGAAGAGACCCGCAGGGAATTGGAGGAGTCGCTAAAGACCTATCGCGACCTTGCGAAGAAGGAACCGGAGACCTATCTGCCGCACGTAGCGGCGACGCTCAACGACCTGGGGATCCTCGACAGCAATCAAAATAGCATAGAGAATGCTCGGAAGGAATTTGAGGAAGCGCTAAAAACTTACCGTGAGTTGGCGCACAAAGAGGCGGACATCTATCTGCGTTATGTGGCAATAACGCTTAACAATCTCGGGATCCTTGAGGGGGCCCAGAACTACCTGGAGGAGGCGCTCAGAATCTACCGCCAGCTGGCGCAGAAAGAGCGAGAGACCTATCTGCCTTACGTGGCGACAACGCTCAACAACCTCGGGATACTTGCTAGCGGTAAGAACCGCGTGAATGAAGCTCGGAAGGAATATGCCGAGGCGCTCAAGATGTACCGTGAGTTGGCACAGAAAGAGCCGGGAACCTACTTACCATCCGTACCGATGACGCTTAACAACCTGGCGCTTCTTGACGATGCACAGAATCGGTGGAACGAGGCACGGAAGGAAGCCGAGGAGGCGCTGAAGATCTACCGTCAGTTGGCACAGAAAGAGCCGGAGCACTATCTCCCTCACGTGGCGATTACGCTCAACAATCTTGGGATTTTTGATAGCGACAAGAGCCAAATGAACAAGGCTCGAATGGAATATGAGGAGGCCCTAAAGATTTACCGTGATTTGGCGGAGAAAGAGCCGGACACTTATTTGCCTTACGTCGCCGCGACGCTCAACAATCTGGGTATTCTGGACCACACCCAGAACCTACCGGAGGATGCGCGGAAGGCATTTGAAGAGGCCCTGAAGATTTATGAAGCCTTTGCCAAGCAAGATCCAGATCGGTTCTCGCCTCTTGTCGAGCGGATGAAGCAGCTGCTGAAGCACTTGCCGAAGTAAGCCTTCGCGCTCATGCACCTGAATGGCGTCGATTACTGACACAGCTGCGACCGCTCTTCGCTGGTTGCTGAAATAGATCCGGGTCCTGGATCTACGCCGAATCATGTTATAAGCGGGGTCTTAACGGACCAAGATGAACGCAGCCCGTCCTCTTTGGAAGCAGGTCGTCTACTTCTTGCAGCAGGGGTTTGCGAATTTCGCCAGAAACATCGGCAAACCATTCCAGAGGTATGGAGAAATCAATGGAGAGGAATGTGCGGCATCGTTTGCGTACTACGCGTTCTTTTCTTTGTTTCCACTCATCCTCCTTGTGGTCGCTATCAGCACGTTTTTTGTCCCTGATCGGTACCAAGCTGCGCGCCAAGTCGTTCAGGAGGTTGAGCAATACGTCCCACTTCAAGCGAAAGACCGAGGGCTCCTGCTCACAATCGTGGATGACGCCATCCAAAACGGCTGGAGAGCTGGAATTTTTGGGCTATTAGCACTGCTCTGGGGCGCTCTACGCTTTTTTCAAGCACTGGTAGTGGGAGTGAATAGGGCGTGGGGTGGCAAAAATTACAACTGGTGGAAACTGCCCCTAAAGAACCTCCTGATGCTTGGGATTCTGGTCAGCGCGCTCGTTCTGGGACTTCTTGTGCCCTTGATTATTGACCGCCTGAAGGCAATTCACTACCTCGACATAAACATTGCAGTTGACATGCTCTCGAACCTTCTCCCTGGGGGAGTTTTGTTTTACGGCCTAGTCATGTTTTACAAATTCGCTCCCCGAAAACCCGTTCGATTCAGGCACGTTTGGCTTGCGGCGTTATTGGGGACCGTTTTCCTTCAGTTCGGGCAAAGCTTGTTCAGTTGGTATCTGGGCACATTCACGAATTTCAATGCGCTTTATGGGGTATTCGGAACGATCATGGGATTGCTTCTCTGGATCTATTATACCGGGGTCGTCCTTTTGCTCGGGGGTTGTATCTCCGCGGCAACCTGCCCACCGCGGTCGATCTCGGTAGATCGCATATCGGCAAACTGCAATCGATAGAGAGGATTCCTCTCAAAACTGCGACTTAGCTTTTCTTTCTAGATCGCTTCTTTTCAGTCGAAAATCGCTCGTTCGTCTCGTGTGCGCGAGATTAGTTAATGCCTTTACTAGTCTTAAGGAATGATCTACGCCTTCCTGGACGAGGCGCGCGAAGCGGCGCCTCAAGATAGCGCGCTAAAAATGGTTGAGACGATGCGCGGCTGTCAGGGAATGCCCTGATCTAAAGGTCAGGCACACATCTGGAATTGACCGATGTCTAAATGCTATGCATTAATATTAGTCCCGCAGGGAAAGTTGCGGGAGGTGCTGACCAAGCACAAGGAGGTGATCCCCCATTGCATTGTTTTGTAGACTTCACTCGAAGGTCCATCGTAGGATCCCTAAATTTTGCCGGCCCGAGCCTGCAGCGCTCACAAAATTTTTTCGGTCGCTTCGGATGAGCGACGCGAACTAGCCTCTCAGGAACTAGTAGGATAGTAACGCAAGTTAAATCGGTCTTAAAGCCTCTTTCCTTTTCTCGCCCAACCTCAATTTTCCCCTATGAAGTTAGTCGATCTAACTCAGGTCACACTGACCGGGTTATTCATCTGTACGCTGAATGTGCACGGTGAACAGGGTTCAAACAATGTGGAGCAGAGGGTGAACAATATCCTCGCTCAAATGACTCTCGACGAAAAGCTCTCCTACCTCGGTGGCACATATACGTCGACGACCTACGGGGTGTTTAACATCCGGGGAATCCCGCGGCTCGGGCTGCCGGAAATCGATATGTGTAACGGGCCGCTCGGGATTCAGAGTCTTATTGGACAGGCTTCGACTCGTTACCCGGCTGGACTGGCTTTGGCTGCCACCTGGAATCGAAAGCGCGCGTTGCTACGTGGTCGCCAGATGGGACGCGATGGCCGCGCGCGAGCCTTCTACGTCGACTTGGGCCCGGGCGTCGATCCCTATCGAACTCCGCTGGGCGGTCGAAACTTCGAATACAATACCGGAGAAGACCCGTTCCTGGGCGCCCAACTGGTAGCGCCGCTTATCTCGGCAATGCAGGAACAGGGAATATGGGCTGATGTCAAGCATTACGCCTGCAACGAGCAGGAGTACCGCCGGGAGAATATCAATATCCTCGTTGACGAACGTCCTTTGCGAGAGATTTACCTTCCACCTTTCGAGGGGGCCGTGAAACAGGGACATACCGCATCCGTGATGGGTGCCCTCAATGCCGTCAATGGCGATTTCGCCTGCGAGAGTCTTGAGCTGGACACCACGATCCTAAAACGAGAGTGGGGCTTTGACGGCGTTCTGCTGTCCGATTATCAGGGCATTCACGACGGAGTGAAGGCGGCGAAAGCGGGTATGGATCTGGACATGCCTTTCGGCGATTTCATGAACCCGCAGACTCTTCTGCCGGCAATTCAGTCCGGCCAGATATCGGTCTCGGCCATTGATGACAAAGTGCGCCGGATTCTGCGCAAAATCGTCGCGTTCGGTTTCCTGGATCGGCCCCAGCTTGATTCTTCCATCCCCCTGGACGACCCGGCAAGCTCCCTGGAAGCTTTAGACGAAGCCCGGGAAGGCATCGTGTTGCTCAAGAACGAAAAAGAAATCTTGCCGTTCGATCGGAGCAAAGTCCGTTCGATTGCTGTACTTGGGCGGCTGGCCCCCGGCATCCCGGCGACCGGATTCGGCAGTTCATTTCTGGATGCGATCCGGTCGATCAGCGAACTGAGCGGGATCAGCCAAGTGGCGGGTCCGACCGTTAAAGTCGACTTCATTACCGCTGGGTCTCCGGATCCAGCCACGGCGGCCTGGCAATTCCTGACCACCGGCGGCACTTTCGCAACCGGACTGCAAGGACAATATTTTACGAGCAACGATCCTTCCGGCTCACCCGCGCTGACCCGGATTGATCCGGAGGTGAATTTTGACTGGACCGTTACCGGAGCCATCCCGCCGGTCATCCCCCCCGCCGACCAAGCGACTTTCTCGGCGCGCTGGACGGGTCAGGTTCGCCCGACTTTTACGGGAGACCATCTTTTCAAGGTCAGGGCGGACGGCGGAATCAGACTCTATGTGAATAGCCAGCTTTTGGTCGACACCTTCCTTTCGCCAATGCCGCCCCCGTTCTATGGAACGACCATTCCGAGCTTCGCGAAGATCTATCTGCAAGCGGGGCAAGCTTACGACGTCCGATTGGAGTATCGCCGCACGACCGGATTTCCGGGTAATTCGGGCGCACTCCAAGGCGTTCAGTTTAGTTGGGCGCCACTGGTTGTACCGCCCGAACTTTCCACTTACGACGCCGTTGTTATGTGCCAGGGGATCGACAACGAGTATGACGGCGAAGGTCTAGATCTGGCCTTCAAATTCGAAGATCAAGGTTTAGCGGGACTGGAGCGGGCCATTATTATGCCGGAGTTCCAGGATGAACTGATTCAAAACGTGCTGCATACCAATCCCCGGACCGTTGTTGTCCTGCATGGAACCGGCAATTTCAACATCCAAAGCTGGATCAATCAGGTACCGGCTTTGTTGCACGCCTGGTATCCCGGCGAGAATGGAGGGCAAGCGTTAGGCGAGATTCTGTTTGGGCAAGTTAACCCGTCGGGGAAGCTGCCTATTACCATGGAAAAGAGTCTGGCGGATAACCCGACCACCGCGAATTATCCAACCACAAGCGACGCGCTTTCTATCCGGTATACAGAAGGAATCTTTGTTGGCTATCGCGGGTATGAAAAGAACCATATTACGCCACAGTATCCTTTCGGCTTTGGGCTTTCGTATACGAACTTCAGCTATTCTGACCTCGACATCAGCAAGGTTACCTCTGAGGACTCGGTTGAGGTTAGCTTCACGCTGACGAATACGGGACAGCGTGCGGGAGCCGAAATCGCCGAGCTCTACGTAGGACAGCGGGAACCGAAAATCGAACGCCCGCCTAAGGAACTGAAAGGGTTTTGGAAAGTGTACCTGCAACCAGGCGAATCTAAGAGAGTTACTCTCCCGCTGGATCAGCGCTCTTTCGCGTTCTTTAACACCAGCAGAAGACTATGGGACGCAGAACCAAGCACCTACGACATCCTGATCGGTGCTTCGTCACAGGATATCCGTTTGTCAGGTCAGGTTACTCTGAAATCCGAGCTCGACTCGCAGCCATAACTTCCAACCCTGTATTTCACCAGCGTCCAACGCCTCCTGCCGAACGAGCTTCGGCCTTGACTGCACTTGCTCCGTGCTGCCCTACTGCGCTCGGTTACTCGATGTAACGGGACAGTTTCTCAACCCTTGATCCCTTCTGGCTTTTTACTCTGGATATGTTATTGCACTGGCGAATTTCAGCCTGTGTATCGTTTCGAGCCTCTTTACGTAGCCGACTCTCGATGTCGAGCAAAAGACTGAAAAGGCTCTGAGGTACTCCTTCAAGACCTAAGTCCTCAGGCGCTATTGAAACGATATCGTTGCGCGCGTTGTTGCCGGGAGAAACCTTCATCACGGGCCGGTTAAAACAGAACTCTAAGTGATGGGCCCTAAATCAGCAATCAGGCGGTCCCCTGAAAAAAAACTTCAGGGTTCGCCCTGATTGACGGCAAGAGCCGGGCGAGCCTATAAATTCTGCTGGCGGTTGTGTGGTGAAGTCCTGTTTGGGCCACGGCGATGAACGGCGCGAATGCGAGTCGAGGACCCAGATTGCAATCGCACGTCTGCCAGATCCATTTAGGAAGGATGCTATGGCCGCCAGAAGATCTTCGAAGCAAGTCCGACGAATCGAGCAAACCGGATTCTTCGATTCCAATCCGCTCGAAGGGGCCAGAGCCGATAAAGTTTCGCTAGCGAGGCAGCGTCGTACTTTCGATGACGATCTCGCTGAATTCCTCACGACTGTGCTGAAAGAGTGGATGATCAGAAATCCAGGCAGATCTCTCGATAATACGAATCTGGCAACCATACTTCCGGAGGCACTCGACGAGTTTACTTGGAAACATCTGGGCGACTCTGACCGAAGGTTTTAGAGCAGGATAGCGTCCGAAATAAGACGGGAATTTTGGGACACGTTGTCGAACGAAATTGATTTTACCGTCTCGCCTGGGTGTAACCACTGAATCCCATGATCAGCTACTACTTTTAAGGGGTTGCATCATTCACGTCTCACGCGCGTCTCCTGCGGAATAGCCAAGTCGCCAAGCTGAGTCTGAACAAGGCTGCAGTATGGACTAACTCTTAACACCTGTTTCAACTGAATCGCGGCCAGACGGCAAGCGAAGAGTTGATGCGAGACGGCGAGTTGTTGGGCGCAGCGTCCATGAGGTGACGACGAGACCGGTGAAAATAATTGGAGCCACCAGCGAATCACCGCCATCGCCAATCGCCAAATGCGAAGCTGCCGCTCCGGTGTAATTGAACACAAGGCCAGCATAAGCCCACTCCTTGAGCCGAGGGAAGCGCGGCGCGACTAGCGCTACTCCAAAAAGCTGAGCATCTGAAAGTTATCGGAGCAAATGTTACGAACTCCTAGACTCAAACTTGATGAGCTACGAAGATCAATCCCGCCATACCTAATAGAAGGAGCAGAATCATTAGCAGGCCGCGGGTCCAACCCCAGCCGCCCACTGTCAGCGATCGGAGGACCACACAACTGCAAACTAATGCGCCGAATGACAGGCACATGGTTAACAGTAAGTTAGTCATCAGTGTACGCGATAGCAGTACGAATTGGTTTTCTAACATGGGCCAGCATCGTTGGCTTAGGTCTTGCCAAAACTGGCTGCACCAGGAAAGGAACTGATCTATTGTTCTCATTCAGGTTGTCACGGTCCGGTGTGCCATTACCGGGAGCCAGCCTCTTACGTGGTGGCCGCTCGCAAGCTTGCTCCCTCCTATTCCCCGCTGCTCAAGAAACTTGTCGCAGGCGAAAATAAGATCGGCATGATTCGTCTAACTCTCGAGCGTTATGTTATCGGGGATTTCCCTGACCGTTAATTAGGACGTCCCACGTACCCGTCCTCTTCATCTTTATACGCGGCTCCGTGATGTAGGCGAAGCGCCCTCGCTTTGCTTCTTTACAACCAGGGCAAAGCGAGACGCTTCGCTTACGCCGCTTTGCCGACGGCCGATTTTGCACGCAACGACTTGGAGTGTTGTAGGTGTGTGGCCTGTGAGCTGTAGAGCGGGTGAGTCCTAGACCCGGGCCCGCTTCTCGCGGTAGCTCCTGAGCGATCGAGGCGGAAAGATCCTTGGAGGAGACGCCCGCCTCCTTCTGTCGCGCCGCGACGCTCGCAGCGCGCAGCGCTTGCGCTGCTGGCAGAACGTTCGGAAAAAAAGATCGTTTGCACGTGACCCAAACAGACGGAGACTAAGGAGAGGGCGTTAACCAAGGGGTTATTTGAGTTGTATGCCGAAGCGAAGAGTGTTCGGAAAATCCGCAGAAAGGACGGCGAGAAATGCAAACGGAAACTCTCACTGCGCTGATTACAAGCGTACACCATAATCCTTCCGAAGGCACGACGCGTATCAATCTCAAGTGGTTGGGAAGTCACGAGATTGGGGATTTCAACGTGGAGAAGCTGGGTAAGGTTCTGAATTGTGAAACTGAGACCGGAAACTCCGGTTGGGCAATCGTTGAAGGTCTATGCCGTGCTAACCTAGGCGATACGATTCCGTTGCGTTAAGACGCGAGGGAATTAGCCGGCGGGGGATCCAAAAGGGCAAGTCGCGAAGCGAAGATCGGTCGGAAGCTGACCAGCGCTGGCTGGTCAGAAAGCACGTGTTGTTAGCAAGATGAGCGGCCAGAGTATTCGGGTAGAGCTGCTGGTTTACTCAGTTTAGCCGCTTCACTATCCTCGCAGCTACACGATGCAGCCGGAACCAACTCTGATTCTGTTATTTTGAGCTGCTAAATATTCACTATCATGCAAGAAGAAGCTATCGTCACAACCGTTGAACCGATTCTGAGGACAAATATCGGTGAAAGCCTTCAACTCGAATTTCTGAACGTCACCCTTCATTTGCTTCGAAGCGCGGAGTATCAACGTAAGGTTTGTAAAGCCATCATAAAGGAACCTGCTTGGCTCTTGATGCTCCAACCGTCTGCGCCGTTGGACGGGTACGTAATGGAACACGGCGAATCCTCTGCCAGTTTCGTTAAGGACGACCGGATTACGACAGGGTTGAAAGTTTCCATGGAATTGAACTGCCCGTAGTCATACGCCCAGCAGACGGAGGCGAGATTGATTAGTTATTGGCATTGCGGCATCCGGCCGGTCCGGGAGCATGACTCTTGATCGCGTCATCCTCGGCCCGTCCCGATGGCTATTTCGGACTTCCGTGAGAATGCAACGACCAGATCGTGTACGACGGGCGAACGATAAAACCCAGGATTTGGCCTGATGTCCGTTGATGTTTGCTCTTCATGTCCAACGCACTCATTATCGTCTCCAATCGACTGCCTGTAACCCTCAGAGGGGATACCGTGACAAAGTCTGCGGGCGGATTGGTCGCAGCGCTGGAGGGACTTTATACGCCATCGCCGACGTCGGCGTCGTCACACCGCTGATCGATGGTATGAACCTGGTAGCTAAGGAATTCGTTGTCTGCCAGCGCGAAAACGCTGGCGTACTGATATTGAGCGAATTCGCCGGTGCAGCTGAGGAGCTTTTCAACGCCCTCCTGGTCAATCCTTATGACGCGCGGACTGTGGCCGAAACCTTGTCGAGTGCACTAGCGCTGTCGATGGAAGAAAAAAGAGCCAGGATCGACCCGATGCGCGAGCGGGTGATGAAGTATGACGCCCGACATTGGGCGCGCTCTTTTATCAACGATCTCACCTCTCTCACCGTTCCAGATCCTGGGATTAGCGGCGCTAAAATTTACGAGGCCCGTAACCACATTGCGCGGGCTATGTCGGCCAGTAAGCGCATAGCACTGTTCCTCGACTACGACGGTACGCTACGGGAGATTGAGCGTGAGCCGGCGGCAGCCGAGCCCACTCCCCCGGTTTTTGACTTGCTCAAACGGCTCAGCGATCTGCCCAATGTCGATGTCACCATTATCAGCGGCCGTTCTCGGGACGACCTGGAAGCATGGTTTGGCACCCATCCTTTCCGCCTGATCGCTGAGCATGGCGCCAGCCGCCGCCAGCCGGGTGCGCTAATCTGGGAGGAATTGGATCGAACAGTCAACTACGCTTGGAAAAAGGAGCTGCTCAACATCCTCCGACTGTACGAGGAGGCAACTCCGGGTAGCTTCGTCGAGGAAAAACGTTCATCGCTAGTGTGGCACTACCGCAAGGCAGACCAGGAGTTCGGTGCATGGAAAGCGCGCAAGCTCACGCGGCAATTGGTTGCCTTAACGGCCAACCAGCCGATTCAGGTATATCATGGTAAAAAGATTGTGGAAGTCTGCGCAGCCCAGGTGAACAAAGGCGCAGCCGTCGCGCAGGTCCTGGAGGAAGAGGGTCCATATGAGTGTGTGGTGTGTGCCGGTGACGACCGCTCTGACGAGACTATGTTTGAGCTGAACACCCCTGAATTGCTCTCCGTAAAAGTTGGAGACGGTCCAACGCAGGCCCGATTCAGGGTGGCTGACCCGGCTCGACTCCGACAATTTCTGCCATAAGATGAGTAAGCCCGTTATCGAAGTCCGGACCCTTGCCGTGGCTGCGACAAGCAGCGGTTATTTGGCCGCCGGTGAATCACGATGTGGCCTTTTCCGTCTAAATGAAGATGGACGCACAACGAGTCAGCATCGTGTGCCGCTTGGCTAAGTCATTGAATGAGGTGGAAGCAATCGTCGAACAAGTTGCGAAGGGAGAAGATTACACTGCAGCAACTAAGGCGTGTACGGCTTCTCTAAGGCAACTCAATGCTGAACTGCGGGCCTGCCTGGCTTCGCTAAACGAACGCACTTCCCCGGACATGCTCGAGTTTGGGTGGTATCAATCTTGATTCGGCGACCACGCACAAAAGGGGCCCTAACCCTCCCGGTTCAAGAGTGACCCTTCTGCCACTTCCGACTTTGATTAATCAATCGGGGCTGAGCCCTATTGTGCATCGGGACAAATTTTACTGTCACATCGGACCAAAGCTATACTATGTCTTGGATAACGCCGGTGCCTACCTGAAAAATGCATCAATTAATCCCAAATTCCGAAGTTCGGGCGAATCGTGCTCGTCGTCGTGCTCTGCTCGATCAGTACTTCGGCCCAAAAAGAGAGCCAGATCCTTCGGCAATTATTTTGTTCCATCACTTTGGCCGTGAGATACGCAGAATTCTCGAGGACGAGCACGAGCACTACTTCTTAACTTCGGCATTTAGGTTAATGTTCGCGGTGGCTATCCAAGTGCGCCTATTTTTCTTTTCCTATGGTATTAAGGACGTTGCTTGCAAGCGAGGCGCGTGATTCAGAGAGGGCCTGCTTTATCGCCGTTGCCGGCCGCAAGGCCAAGGTGAAACTTGGCCCTACCGGACCGTTTGGTAGGAATCAGATCGTTTGGTAGGGACGCGCTTCGTCGCGTCTTAAGGGCGCTCGCGGACAAGCCCCTCCGAATCACCCAAGATCGCCATAGCTTTACACTTGAGGTATCGCGGTGAAAGCGCGACTATAGTTGGACATGCCTAAGACCAGGAAGTCGAAGGTTGAACTTCCCAAGGGCACGGGTGCAAGTTCGCCGCAAGCGGGTCCAAAAGGAGCTGGCCGCTACCGACCGGAAAAACCAAGAAGTCGTCAAACTTCCCGGAATACGAGTTCCACCCCCCCTGTCGAGCTTTCACGGGGTGACAAACTGGTCGTGGTCGGTATCGGCGCCTCGGCGGGAGGACTGGAAGCAATCACTGAGCTCTTGGACCACCTTCCTGACCGCACCGGAATGGCTTTCGTGGTCGTTCAGCATCTAGACCCACATCATGAAAGCCTCTTAAGCGAATTGCTTGGAAAACATACCAAGTTGCCGGTCAGAGAAGCGACCGAAGGAACAAAGGTCCAGCCGGATCGTGTTTATATTATTCCGCCAAACAAGAACATGACTCTCGAAAAAGGCGCACTCCGACTCGCGGCGCGCACTCTGCATCGAGGGCAACATATGCCCGTGGATATCTTTCTCCGCAGTCTGGCTCTGGATCGCGGCGGCCGGGCAGCAGGCGTCATTCTTTCCGGCGCAAATACTGACGGAGCTCTTGGGATTGAAGCCATTAAGGCCGAAGGGGGGATAACTCTTGCCCAAGACCCAATTTCGGCACGACACCGGGATATGCCGACTGCAGCGATCGAAACGGGCTGCGTCGATTTTGTGCTTCCGCCCGCGGCGATCGGGCAGGAATTGGCCCGAATCGACAAACACCCTTATGTTCGAACGTTGCCGCTGGTAGAACCGGAGACAGCTGTTGGGTCTACGCAACTGAAATCGGAAGGCGAGGCGGCTGAAGAACAGGCTCGTATCGACTCCGAGAGCGAAAGGAGCCGCGCCGCCCAAAGCGTCCAACGAATATTCTCACTCTTGCGCAGCAGCGTGGGCGTGGACTTCACGATGTACAAACCGGCCACTGTTCAACGCCGGATTCAGCGGCGGATGGCGCTCCTGCGGATAGAGAAAATTGAAGATTACGCTCGTCTTTTGCGCTCGAACGAAGCCGAAATCGTCGCGCTTTACCAGGACATTCTTATCAAGGTCACAAGCTTCTTTCGAGATTCAGCCGCTTTTGACTACCTGAAGCGGTGGATTTTTCCGCGGATGCTTAAAGGGCGGTCCAAGGATGATTCACTGCGGATTTGGGTCCCCGGCTGTTCGAGCGGCGAGGAAGCTTATTCGATTGCGATCTGTCTGGCTGAATATCTAGGCCGCCGGCGATCGGACTTCCCGGTTCAAATCTTTGCCACAGACCTCAGTGACGCGTCTTTGGATCGGGCGCGCGACGGGATCTATATCGAAAATATCGCGTTAGACATATCTGCTGACCGGCTGCGACGCTTCTTTGTAAGAAACGGGCGCAACTATCAGATCATCAAATCCATCCGGGAAATGGTAATTTTTGCGAGACAGAATCTCGCCAAGGATCCCCCGTTTTCGCGTCTCGATCTTATCAGTTGCCGAAATGTGCTGATTTATCTTGGCGCGACACTACAAAAGAAGATCTTTCCGATGTTTCACTATGCATTGCGACATGGAGGGTTCCTGTTGCTCGGCAACTCGGAGAACATTGGAGAGTTTACCGACCTTTTCGCTCAGGTAGATAAGCGCTCGCGGATTTTTGTGCGGAAGGACAACGTCCCCCATGGCCGGTTTGAACCCTTTGCCGCTCTCTTGGCTGCATCCGGGGAACGGGCCGACTTGCGCTTGGCTACGGCGGGCCCCCCGCCAAGCCGGCAACGCTCGGCAGCATCTTCTGCGGTCGCTGAGAAGGCTGACGTCGACCTCCAGCGGGAAGTCAACCGAATCTTGCTTCAGCGCTATACGCCATCCGGAGTTGTTGTCAGCAATGAATTAGAGGTCGTGCAATTTCATGGCAAAGGGCAGAAATACTTCGAGCCGGCGCCGGGGAAAGCCAGCTTCAACATGTTGAAGCTGATAAAAGAGGGGCTCGCCGTCCAAAGCAGAGCAGCTGTTGCTTCGGCACGGCGAGAAGGCAGGACCGTTAAAAGACGTGCAACCTTCAGCGACGACGCCGGGATTCATGAAATCGAGCTGGAGGTCATTCCGCTGAAGGTCGGGGAGGAATACAACCGGCATTTTCTTATTCTTTTCAATGAACTCTCGTCCGCCGTCGACGCTCCGGCAGATATCAAGACCCGAGGAGATAGGTCAGACGCCCGCCATCGCGAAGATGGTCGTATGGTTGGAGCACTCAGGCAAGAGTTGGCAGCCACACGCCAATACCTTCAGACCATTATTGAGGAGCAAGACGCGTCAAACGAGGAGATAAAAAGCGCCAATGAAGAAATCCTCTCAAGCAATGAAGAATTACAGTCTACCAACGAGGAGCTGGAAACGGCCAAAGAGGAACTGCAGAGCAGCAATGAAGAGTTAGTTACTGTCAACGAGGAACTCCAGAATCGAAATATCGACCTCGCTTTGGCAAATAACGACCTAACCAATCTGATTAATTCGGTCAATTTTGCTATTGTCATTCTTGGTAGCGATGGACGCATCCGACGCTTTACCCCGGTCGCAGGGCATCTTTTTAACTTAATCCCGGCAGATGTCGGCCGGCCTTTCACTGATATATCCTCAAACCTCCAAGTAGCCAATCTTCCGGAATTAATCGATCAGGTGGTCGAAACGATTACTCCAAGGGAGGCAGAAGTCCAGGAACGCGAGGGCCGTTGGTACAAAATGAGCATTCGGCCTTACCGGACCGCAGACAAAAAGATAGACGGCGCAATTTTGTCCCTCGTGGAGATTGACACGCTCAAGCGCAGTTTGGAGGAGGCCAAGCAATCCCGGGATTTTGCAGAAGCGGTCGTGGCCACTATTCGCGAACCCTTGATCGTGCTCGATTCAAACTTTCAGGTAAAAAGTGCTAATACTGCTTTCTATCAAACATTTCAAGCAACGCGCGATCAGATCACCGGGCAGCCCTTCGATGCTCTAGGAAACGGCCAGTGGAACATCCCCAGCTTGCGCACGCGCCTTGAGGAGATCCTCGAAAAGGGAAGTCGATTTGAAAACTTTGTGGTAGAACATGAGTTCCCCGACTTGGGCCGAAAACGCATGCTATTAAGTGCCCGTCGCATTGATGCTCAGAACGAAAGGTCTCCCTCGATTCTGCTCGCGATTGAAGACACCACGGAAAGGCGGCAAGTGGAGCAAGAGATACTGGCGATCAGCGAACGTGAGCAGCGGCGCATGAGTCAAGATCTTCATGACGGATTGGGTCAACAGCTCACAGGTATTGCCTTTATCGTTCAAGCCTATCTCAACGAGCTGGAGCGGGAAACTCATCGTGCGCTCACGGAATGGCTGGAAAAATTGCTTGAACAACTAAACCAGGCTGCGACCCTGACGCGCGAGCTCGCACGAGGCTTGCATCCTATGCAGCTAAAGGCGGGTCACTTCAAAACAGCCATGCAGGCATTGGCCAGCAATGTCGAAAGCCTTTTCAAGGTCGTTTGCACCTTTCACGCTGATGAGCCCTGTTTAGTTCCGGGCGATTCGGACGAGACGGCTAGTCATCTTTATCGGATCACGCAGGAAGCGATAAATAATGCGCTCAAGCACGGGAAGGCAAAGCGGATTGCGATTACTTATACTCACGACGATCAAGCGAAGCGAAGAACTTTATCTATAGCAGACGATGGCTCCGGGATCCGCCAGTTGCCCCGAGCAGGCGTTATAACGAAGGGCATGGGGTTGCAAATTATGCGGTATCGTGCTGAGGCTATCGGCGGAAGGCTGCATGTTGCTCGAGGCACAAATAACGGCACTGTCGTCAGCGTCAGTTTCGGAGACGGAACAAAACCGGACTAAATGAATTGGGCCAAGCATCGTCAGGGCGCATTTATCCGCGCATTTTTCGCCGACGGCAAAGCCTGCATCGCTCAAGGCATTTTTAAAAGCTAGCTAAGATAGTGAGCGCTGCAAACCAAGTAGATGACTTTAGGGAGAACCTTGCGGCGAGGAAGCGACGGATTCTGTTAGTGGACGATCACCCGGTGGTGTGACAAGGCCTTGCCCTGCTGATTAATCAAAAAACAGACCTTTTCGTTTGTGGCGAAGCTGGAAGTGTTGAGGAAGGCTTAAATGCCGCGCGGGCACTTCAGCCGGACCTCGCTGTCGTAGACCTCTCGCTCCGTGACGAGGATGGGCTGGAGTTAGTCAAACTCATCAGGGCCCACCTTCCGACTCTGCCGGTCTTGGTATTTTCGATGCACGATGAGCAGGTCGGCGCAGAACGCGCCATTCGGGCAGGAGCGCAAGGCTATGTAATGAAGCAGAACGCACTTTCGCATTTTTTTCTTGCCGTCCAGCAAGTGCTCCAGGGCGAGATTTACCTGAGCGATGAAATGCGCGGCCGGCTTCTCCTTTAAAGAGCGTGCAACCATTAGCGCCCTCTCCCGATGGCTCAAAATACATGGAAGTTGTCGGCGGCGTCCTAGCCTTCCGTCGTGTTCGCGACTCCGATGATGGCGCGACTGAGCGTTGCACGTTGCATATTTGGGCTCCCTCTGGTTGGAACTAACCAGTCTAGACATAGCCGACCATGGCTCCCAACGCTCCGTCACGGCCCCGTAGCTTGGTCAGAAAGAGTTTACACCAACCAGTGTGTCAATTAATTCTGCAAAATGCAATTGCAAATGGAGTGCTCGTGAAACTTGCCATTACCAACGTCTTTGACCAAGGTACTATCGGAGGGGATCAAGGCGAAGTTTTCCAAGAAATCTTCTGATCTCAAGGAATTTAATTGGAGTCGGCTTAGTCGTCCGCGCGATCCACATGCTCAAGACGGCATCTGAAACACCCATAAGTGCCGCTATTCGTGGGATACTTTCGTCGCAGTTTTCAATGAAACGTGTAAGATCACCTAAGAGTTTATCCTCGTCTGAAACTTCCAAAGCTATCGCTTTTTTCTGGGCGAGAGAACGCAATCCGATTTCTACGTTTCGTGGGCCCGTACGTTCGACTGATTCTATGCCCATAATGAGCATCCTTTCTAGTTCTTATCGAGTGGAAAAGTGTGGCCAAAGAAAGCCACCCGATTCGTTTGAGCTACACCTCTTAAATAAGCCAGCGTCAAAGCATTCTGGCCATCCCTTGCCATCGATTTGTCAACCAGCGCAATCAGCGCAGGACCTCTATCGAAAATCTGCCTGCACCAGGTTTCGATCCATTGCCTCATCCTGGCAGGAAGCCCGGCTTTCCCGTGTAACGAAAGGATAACGAAATCGGCCTGGGTTATTGAGTCCGCGGCTGATTCTCTGATTTCCGGGATTGCGAGAACCTGAAAACTCCAGAGCTGCAGGCTAAAGACGCGTTCGTTCTTGAGCTCATGGATGAGTTTGTCGTAGAAAAGCTTTGCGCGCCTGCCGGTTGGGACATCTTCGTAAATGATCACCACCTTGAATATCGGCTCGTCATCCCGATGTGGCATCCATTCACTCTGGCTTTCTAACCGGCGTTCCATAGGATAGCAGCCTATGATTCCGAGACGCCTGATGGCAATTGGATGGTAAACTAAAGCTTACTAGTCGGTGCGATTAGGCGACTAGGGAATTTCCCTATCCATCGCATCTCCGACCTAATTTTTGTTAGCGCGATGCTCTATCCAGCGTGCAGCGTAAGAAATGAGCTCGGAAGTCGTTTTAATAACGAGCTTGGCCTTAATGTTCGCCCGGTGAACATCGACTGTTTTTGTGCTCAGATGAAGCCTTTCGGCGATCGCGCGAGCAGAGAGACCTTCGCCGAGCAATTCAAATACTTCGAACTCGCGATCGCTGAGTTGCGCAATCAATGAGCGCACCGACGCAGCGTGCCCGCCCGAAAACGTCTCCAGAATCTGCGCAGACATTTTTTCGCTGACATAGATCTGTCCGCTCAAAACATGGCGAATCGCCTGCATCAGTTTTTTGCCGCCCTCGTGTTTTGTGATGTAACCGCGAGCGCCGGCACGCAGAACACGCTCCGCATAAAGCGATTCGTCATGCATCGAAATAACAAGTATCGGAAGCCCCGGACGTATCGCCTTGATATCTTTGACCAGTTCCAGTCCGCTCTTGCCCGGAAGGGTGATGTCGGCGAGCACAAGATCGGGCTCGAATGCGTTAACGGCATCGAGCGCGTTAGCGGCATTTTCCGCTTCAGCGCATACGACGAGGTCTGGCTCGTGATTAATGACGTGCACCAGTCCCGCGCGCGTCATCGGATGATCATCGACGATTAGCACACGCATCCGGTTTGTGGTTGGATTCGCTCGGCTCATCAATTCATCTTGAATGTGCACTCCACTGTCGCGCCTTTGTCGATGGCCGAGCTGATCTTCAGAGTCGCTCCAATCATCTCGGCACGATATTGCATGATCCGCAAGCCCAGCCCGCCTTCTGCACTTGCACCTGCCGGGAATTCAGCGCCATTGTTCCAGATCCTCAGCGTTAACTGATTTGCAGAGCAGCTCAGGCTCACAATGATGAACTTAGCGTGGCCGTGTTTGACTGCATTGCTAATCGCTTCCTGCACTATGCGGTAGAGATGGGTCGCAACAGTATTGTCCGCAACAAGCGCAGGCTGCGGGCATTCGAAGCGGCAGGAAACATCGAACAGTTTCGACGCGTTTGAAGTCAGTTCGTGCAATGCGGACATCAGGCCGGCAGCATCGAGTTGCACCGGTGAGAGTCCCTTGGCCAGCAATCGCGCCTGACGGGTTGCGTCGCGGATCAACTCGCCAATCATCGTAGCCTCGGTTTGCGCCTCCTCCTTTGCGAGCTGCTGCACAAGCACCGAATTTCTGAACTCGATGCCGACAAGTTGCTGGCACAAACCATCATGCAAATCCTGCCCGATACGCTGCTGCTCGCGCCCGCTGATCGCCAGAATCTCTTCTTCCAATTGCCGGCGGTCAATCGCCGCCGCGAGGACGTTTGCAACCGATTGGATGAAGTGAATGTCGTCGTTTGTGAAGTTTCGCCGTTTGATCGTGTATGCCCCCAGTACACCATAGGGCTTAGATCGGCCGTGGATGATCACCATTGCAGCACTGACCACTCCGTGGTCCAAAAGGAATTGCGGTTTCCGGAATCGTGCTTCGGTGGTGAGATCTTCGATAATCACAGGTGAGTTCGAAGAAAGCGCCAAACCAGCCGGCGATTCTCGGCCCGCAATGAATTTAACGTGCCCCACGTACCCCTCTTTCCAACCTGCACCTGCGCTTAGAAACAGCCCGTTGCCGTCCAAAAGCAGTTCGATGACGCTGCAATATTCGACTTCGAAAACCTGCAGAATTAGTTCGACTGCGTCTCCCAGGAGCGCCGGAAGATCGAGATCTTCCAAAGCGCGCTGGCTAAGCTGGGCAATCGCGTTTTGCTGGCGCGCTCGGGTTTGCAGTGCGGTGACTGTGCTGGTCCGCTCGGCCAGCAGCGCCTGCCTAGATTCAAACTCAGCCGCGTTACTCATCGCCGCGCCGATCAAGCCGGCCATGAGCTGCAGCGCCCGAGCGTCGCGCTCCGAAAAAGCACTTGGTTCGGTGGAAAGCACTTTCAGCACGCCGACCGCTCCGCCGCAATGATACAGCGGGACGACAACCATCGATCGCAAGCCAATTTTGCGGCAAGCTTCGCGATTCACCCGCGGGTCGTTCTCTGTATCGTCGCAGCGAAGAGTCAGGTTGAGTCGCATGCATTCTCCCGAAAGACTCGAAGCGATTGCCAATCGCAGCCCGACATATGGCGACGCCATGCCGGTTCCCACGCGATACACCAATTCGTCGCGTTCAATGAGCTCAATCGCTGCGCCTTTTGCGCGCGTCAGCTTTTGCGTCCGTTTAGCAACCAGTGTCATCACATCTGCGAAATTGCATGCGGCCGTCGCTATGTCGTATTGCGTCGCAATGATCGCCGAGAGCCGCGCGGCGTCTTCCCGGAGCGCTTTGTTTGCTTGGCTTAGCTCGGCAGTGCGCTTTTGGACTTGGACCTCAAGCTTATCCAGCGGTTTGCGCAACGCTCGTCCGGCTCGCCGTCGCACCGTGACAGCGGGAGTGGCAGTCGTTCCCATCTCTGGCTTGCGGGTGGTGTTTCTATGCCTTTTCATCGATAGGTTCTCCACGAAGCAGACGAGAGGAACGATCAAATCGCACTTCACCACGATCAGCATGCCTCTGACGAGCAAACTTTTTCGAAATTGGTCAATGATCGGGCCAACGGAAAAAGTGGTCGTAAGAAAGTGCGGGTCCTTTTCCGGCACGTAACCATCGAGGACGAGAACTATTCCCAACTTCGGAGTTTAGGTTAATCCGCCTTACATAGCCATCGTATGATGCGGGTCCAAACTTCCCCGTATCCCTTCCAATCGACGAATTCTTTCGGGCACCAATGCGGACCGATATCGGAGGTCCAGGCCACAGATCTTCCCTTCCCAAAGGCCGCGACGACCAGAAGTGGATTATCTTTAACCGTAACCAGCAATTCGGAACCTTCCTTTACCTTCACTTCATTAAACCCGAGAAGGTAGGGCCACACTCTCTCCGTTCCCGCCGTGATGAAATGGCTTTCGTTAACCGCGGTCGGGTTGATGCCTTCCGGCTTTTCAACGCGATCATCAGTCGAAAACAGCGAAACGGGGAGCACCTCTTCAATGGGGCTCCGGTGATAGCGTGCTGCGCCATAGATTCCTTGAAAGCTCAGGTAGCCGCCGGCCATTGCCAGGCCGCCTCCCTGCAAGACATACTCCTTGACCAGCTCGAGCCGATTCGGTACCCGTTTGCCCTCCAGGAATGTCTCCGGCGGCAACAGCAACGTGTTTGCTCCGATGTCGCTCAAGATTACGACATCAAACAGCTGGAGCTTCCCCAGTTCAAACGGGAAATCTTTCGCCGCCTGGTGACTTGGAAGATGGCTAACTTGAATGCCTCGCTCTTGCAGGGCGGAGATCAGAAAATCACCGCCCGTTGCATAGAGACTGGAGGAGAAAAAATCGAATCCTTTAATGTGCGTCGAATTGCTGACCCAGCTTTCCCCGACCAAAAGTACATTTGCGTTCATTGACTTGAATAAGTTTTGTTAGCGGCACCATCCCGCGATGGTTAGCGCTATGATTTTCGTGGTGGTTACTAACTCGGCGACCGACACAGACTCGTTGGGTTGATGTGCCTGGCTCGGGTCGCCTGGTCCGAAGTTGACCGTGGGAGTTTTTCCTAGATCAGTCGGAATCCCCATGTCGGTGTGTGCGCCGATTCCCCAAAGCTCAAATGGATGTGCCGCTGCTTCGCAGGCGTGGCGGAACGCAGCGATCTGGCCGCGGCGTTTCTCGCACTCTTTCACGGCCTGGCCCTCCAACGTATGCCGGGCGTTGACAATCCTAAGGCGATTTCCGCCGGAACGCTGGTCATTTTGATTTTAGAGAGTCTCCTGAGCGCCGCGCAGCCGGTTGGCCGCCTCGGCGGTTAGAAAACGACGGAGCCATAACCCGGCAGTAATCGCGGTATACTCGATGGTTACTGGGACGGCGTACCGAATAGGTACGCGGAAAACAACTGCACCTCTAAAGGCACGGACCTGGAGTTCTGAGGCTCACGTTTTTAGGATTGCAAATTGTCGTAGCGCATAGTAATCGGACCATAATTCTAAGGTCGTATGAGAGCGTTCGCCGGCTCAGTGATGATCTGCTTTTTCTGTACGGTTTGCCTGTCGGCAGAGCAACCGGCGCAGAACGCTCAGCCGGAGGCGGTCGCGGGTCAAGCGGGTGCCGTTTCGGAATTTTCGGGTGCTCAGGGGGTGTATGTCGGGCGATTCAACGAAGAGCGAATCACCATCTCGCTGGAAACGGTGACCGAAAAAACGGTCAATGGCTTTAGCGTTTATAAGGCAAACGTCCGCCAATTCGAGGGAACAATCGCGCATGAGAAAGGCAAGGTGACAATCGTGCTAACCGAACCTGGCGACGATCCGGACGATGGGGTTTTTAAGCTGGTTCTCGACAGCACTCACCTCCAAGGAGTGTGGACACCGAATGACCGGCGTTTGCGGCCGGCGAATATTGCTGTTGAGCGGACAGATTTTCATTACAATCCCGCTCTGGGTAAATATCCGGAAACGTCGACTAGGGTCCTTAGGACGAAAGATGTCGAGAACTTGAAATCCGATGTGCTCCGCATCATGCGGAACGAGATTTACGCGAGGCACGGTTACTGTTTTCAGCTTCAAGACATGCGGAACTATTTTTTGGCTGAACCCTGGTACGTTCCGGTTTCAACGAATGTGCAAGAGGAACTGACCAAAATCGAGGTTCACAACGCAGATCTCATTAGACGTTATGAGCGCTACAACGCGGATTACTACGACCGATTTGGCCGCTAGCAGAGCTCTGGTCTTCGCAGCTTTAGCCACTTTTTTCGCTCTTTGGCCTTTGCTGGAGCTGCAGGCAACGACGCCCGCCGAGCGTACTAAGGCGAGTCAGGAGCTTGCCGAATTATTTGGCCCGCTACAGGAAATTACAGTGGCCACGCTGCAGAGGGCGACTCCCGATACAAAAATGGTTGAGCGGCTTTTACGGGAAGGCGCCGACCCGAACTACCGCGGCGGGTACGTAGATAGTCCCATAACGCTGGCCGCATCTAAAGGCTATTTGGAAATATTGACGCTGTTTTGCAAGCGGCGTGTCGATGTCAATATCGCCGACGCCGGCGGGTACAATCCCTTGATGCGCGCGATCATTGGAAATCAGCTCGGAGCGGTCGAGATCTTGTTAAAAGCAGGGGCAAAGATCCAATATCGTTCCAAGGCGGGATCGACGATGATGATGTTGGCAGCTGGAGCGGAAGATATGCGCGAGAGTCTCGGACGGACGGATCTCGTTAATCGTGATTTTCGGATTGTTGGGCTGTTGATCGAGCACGGCGCTTCCGTGAATGATCGTGGTGATCACAACGCAACTGTCCTGATGATCGCTGTGATCAACAGGCAAAGTGCATTAGTAAAGTTTCTTTTGCGTTCGGGAGTTGATCTGGAAGCAAAAGACGAGAACGGATTCACGGCACTTGCCGTGGCGGCAGATGGGAATCTGCCCGGAATGATTGAGCTTCTAAAGAATGCCGGAGCCGATATCGAAGCGCGCAACAATTTTTCGGAGACACCGCTGACTTTGGCCGCACGGGTCGGCGCCCTGGAGGCAGCCCGGGCACTCGTTGGCCTCGGAGCAACTATCGACCCCGAGGTAACGACCATTGCTCTTTCGCAGCTTAAGGACCATAAATACCGCACCGACCCGTATCCGTGGTATGACCCTTCCTTCCATGATGTGCCAACGCATATCCGCGCGACGGTGAAGTATCTGATCGAGCATGGCGCGCCAAAACCGTCACCTCAACTGGCGAAATATCTGAATATCCGGGCGTCCTCGCATGGCGGCTCAGAAGTCGAAGCGTCTGATGCTCCCGATAGTTGAGCGCGATTGGTTTGCAACTTAAATGACGCGAGGACAGCGATGTTTGCGACGGAGCGACCTTTAGGCGCTCGGCTGGATGTTTCCAAGAAAAGCCGAGGAGGAAAGACCAGTCTAGTCCAGCTAGGGTGGGCTGCTGCAATCTACGGTTTGCTGGCGGTTTTCACGTTCCAGATGGTGCGCATTACCGCCCAGTACTGGCCAATCCGTGACGATGTGGCCTTTCTTCGAATCAAGACGGATTATCTCGAGATTTGGCCATGGAAAATCGCGTTTTTCGTCCATGTTTTCACGAGTCTTTTCGCCTTAGCCGGCGGCTTTACCCAGTTCGCCCCCGGCCTACTCCGGAACCGGCCCGGCGTGCATCGTTGGATGGGCAGAGTCTATGTTCTTGATGTCGTGCTGATAACCGGTCCTGCCAGTCTGGTCATGGCCTTTTTCGCCAACGGAGGAATAACCTCGCGCATCGCGTTTACGGTGTTAGCCGTGCTCTGGATTTTCACGACGGCGATGGCCTATAGGGCTGTCCGAATGCGGCGTTGGGGCGAGCATCGCGAATGGATGGTACGGAGCTATGCGTTAACGCTTTCCGCCATCACGCTACGGCTATGGAAATTGGGACTTGTTTGGCTGCTTCATCCGAACCCCATGGACGCCTACAGGGTAGTCGCTTGGCTTGGCTTCGTGCCAAATCTGTTACTTGCTGAATGGTTAATCCGGCGCCGGCGGGTGGTCAGCCAAAAAAGATCCATGCCGCCCAGCCAATGAACAGAAAGCCGCTAAAGCGGCTGACCATTTGTCCCGCCGGGGTGATCTTCTCTAGGAGGACAAAGGCGCTGAGACCAGCGACCCACAATAGGTTCATTACGCCAAAGGCAAAAAGAAGACCCATCAATGCCCAACAGCAGCCGAGACAATAGCCGCCGTGCTGCAATCCCATTCTAAAGGCACCACCCGAGCCGCGTCGCCATTCCGTAGCCAAAAATCCCATTGGAGATCGGCAATGAGCCAGACAGGCATATTTCAGGCAGCTGAACTGAAAGAGACCTGCGACGAACAGCAATCCAGCGCCCAATGCTTTGCTCGTGCTCTCCATCATCGGCGAAACCAAAGCCGCCGTCAGCAGACCCCACCGCGCCAGTGTGGCAAGTGCGCTAAAGCCCGTCCACACCGTCAGATAACCCAGCAGGAACCGTCCGGTCGCTACCAACGCGCCTTGCTGCTCATGGCGACGCCGATTAATCTCAGCAAAAAGCAGAATCACCGGACTGGCCGAGGGCACCATCATCGCGACCATCATGACCGGCTACATCGGGAACACGAGAACGAGATCCCAAGGCGAAGAACCAGTTGAGCGAATGAGCAGGACGACCACTAGCACGATTTTCAACCTCGGAGTTTGGGTTTAATCCGCCTTACAAAGCCACCGGATGATGCGGCTCCAAACTTCTCCGTATCCCTTCCAATCGACGAATTCTTTCGGGCACCAATGCGGACCAATATCGGAGGTCCAGGCCACAGATCTTCCCTTCCCAAAGGCCGCGACGACCAGCAGTGGATTATCTTTAACCGTAACCAGCAATTCGGAACCTTCCTTTACCTTCACTTCGTTAAACCCGAGAAGGTAGGGCCACACTTTCTCCGTTCCGGCCGTGATGAAATGGCTTTCGTTAACCACTGTCGGGTTGATGCCTTCGGGCTTTTCAACGCGATCATCAGTCGGCAACAGCGAAACGGGGAGCACCTCTTCAATGGGGCTCCGGTGATAGCGTGCCGCGCCATAGATACCCTGAAAGCTCAGGTAGCCGCCGGCCATCGCCAAGCCGCCTCCCTGCAAGACATACTCCTTGACCAGCTCGAGCCGATTCGGTACCCGTTTGCCCTCCAGGAATGTCTCCGGCGGCAACAGCAACGTGTTGGCTCCAATATCGCTCAAGATTACGACGTCAAACAGCTGAAGCTTCCCCAGTTCAAACGGGAAATCTTTCGCCGCCTGGTGGCTTGGAAGATGGCTGACTTGAATGCCTCGCTCTTGCAGGGCGGAGATCAGAAAATCACCGCCCGTTGCATAGACACTGGAGGAGAAAAAATCGAATCCTTTGATGTGCGTCGAATTGCTGACCCAGCTTTCCCCGACCAAAAGTACTTTTGCGTTCATTGACTTGAGTAAGTTTTGTTAGCGGCACCATCCTGCGATGGTTAGCGCTATGATTTTCGTGGTGGTTACTAACTCGGCGACCGACACAGACTCGTTGGGTTGATGTGCCTGGCTCGGGTCGCCTGGT
>Ga0213878_10000176_pt1 | contig 28193 bp, 30 predicted proteins | sample VelepicoBEBS_R02_FD_161053 | JGI IMG/M metagenome (GOLD analysis project Ga0213878, IMG submission 161053) | Vellozia epidendroides bulk soil microbial communities from rupestrian grasslands, the National Park of Serra do Cipo, Brazil - BS_R02 | ecosystem: Environmental > Terrestrial > Soil >... | reverse complement strand
GGCGGCCCCTGTAGGCCCTGCGCCGACCCCGATCACCCGAATCCGCCAGCACATCGCGGGCAACTGCATCCCATGGCTCGCCAGCCACTCGGCTAACGGCAATCAAATGCTTCTCAGGCTCTGAGTGCAGCCTGTTCTGACTGCGGCGAAGAATGCCGTAGGCCATGTGTGGACATCAGGAGGTGCCGCGCATCCTGCGGCAAGGCGTCGTGTCAAGCGGTGTGATCTGGTATCGGCTTTTATACGTAAACATGACCGTGCTTGGATCACCAGACAATGCAAAGCGCCACGGCTCCACCCCTGCGAAGAACCATCGGATTGATTGCGAGCTTCCTGGCCTTTCAGGGGGGCTGGTTTGCCTGCGTTCTGGGCGCGGCGCGGGGGCGGTCTGACCTTGGTGTGGTCGTTGTGCTGCTGGTGTGCGGCGTTCAGCTGGCTTTGAGCGCAGCGCGGCGCGAGGATCTTGCTCTGGCAAGCGGCGCTTTAGCCCTAGGCTTGATCTGGGACACCGCGATGCTTCGATTTGGCGTTGTGGACTACGCCTCTCCCGGGCCTGTGCAGGGATGGGCGCCGAGCTGGATTCTTGCCCTCTGGATCCTGTTCGCCACCCTCTTGCGCGGGCCGCTTCGGTGGCTGCATGGTCGAACGTCGCTGGCGGCTCTGCTGGGTGGCGTTGGCGGACCGCTCTCCTACTTGAGTGCGGTCCGGCTCGGTGCCGGGAGTTTCAAAAATATTGAAGTGGCAATGCTGGTCCTTGGCCTCGGGTGGGCCGTCATGACGCCCCTGCTGGCCGAGCTTGCCAGGCGTCTTGAAGTGGGTCGAAAAATGACCTCTTGAAATCTTTTTTGGCGCTTCTATCTTGGCTTTCGACCGGCCGGATGCCTCCGCCGGCGAACACCTCTGAACGGAGATCAAGCCATGTTTACTTCATTGCTTAGCCATCCGAACAGCTTGTTCGGACAACTCGATCGCTTGCAACGCGAGCTCGACGACGTGTTCTTTGGCATGTCCTCGGTGCCCGCCAGCATCCGCTCGGTCTCGACCGGCACCCAGCCGCAGCTCAACGTGGGCCGTACGCCCCAGAGCATCGAGGTCTACGCCTTCGCACCCGGCCTGGATGCGAGCAAGGTCGATGTCACCCTGGATCGCGGCGTGCTGCGTCTGTCCGGCGAGCGGCTCGCGCCGACCGCCAGGACCGAGTCGCAGCGTGTCCATGCGCGCGAGCGCCCCACGGGGCGTTTCGATCGAACGGTATCCCTGCCGGACGACATCGATCCCGATCACGTCAAGGCGACCTATCGAGATGGCGTGCTGCAGGTGAGCATCGCACGGCGCGAAACGGCCCAGCCCAAGCGCATCAGCGTCCAGTGACAGCGTAGAAGGAGGTCATCATGAGCAAGGAGATCACTCGTAACGACAAGCAGCTGTCGACCGCGGACGACGCCAACGAGCGCGCCGTGACGCCCCTAATCGATGTGCTTGAAGACGAGGCCGGCATCACGCTGCTGGCTGACATGCCCGGCGTTCCTCGCGATCAGCTGGAGTTGCGCGTGGAGGGCGATGCCCTTCATATCGAAGGCCGCGTGCAGCCTGCGACGCCGGAGGGGCTCGAGGCGATCTACGCGGAGCTTCGTGTCCCGCGCTATCGCCGCAGCTTCACGCTGAGCCGCGAGCTCGATACGGCGCGCATCGATGCGAACCTGAAGGATGGCGTGCTGATGCTGCGAATTCCCAAGCAGGCACACGCCCAGCCCCGGCGCATCGCCGTGAGCGCAGGCTGACAGGAGGGCCGAAACCATGACCAAGCTTGCACAACAGTTGAAGCATGGCGCCGGCCAAGCCTGGGAGTCCATCGCCGAGGGGTGGCGCGAGCTCGGCACCCGTGCCAGCGGCGCGGTGACGCGTCTATGGCCGAGTGTTGGCGACGACACCCCCGCAAACGTGATGGGCAATAAACCTCAGCCTGACAGTGGCGACGATCGCTGGCTGGCGCCAGCCCGGTGGGCCTTCATGGCCGCCGACGTCTACGCGACTCGGGACAAGGTCATCGTGCGTATGGAGTCCCCTGGCATGAAGCGCGAGGACTTCAATATCGAGATGACTTCGCCCGAGGTGCTCAGCGTCTCAGGGCACAAGCGCTACGAACGAGAGCTATCGGGCAGCAGCTACGCCCTTGTTCAATCGGCATACGGAAGCTTCCGCCGGGAGTTCCGACTGCCCACACCCGTGGACGCAGGGCGTGCGAAGGCCTCCTACGAGGCTGGAGTCTTGCGAATCGAGCTGCCGAGGCGGTCTCTGGCTGCGAGCCATCGCATCGAAGTTCGAGCGGCATGACAGGGGCGCCGCACCGATTGCCGCCTAAAGCGGCTTGTCGGTGCGGCGCCTTCCATCGCCACGATGGCCTCATCAAGTAATCCTGCTAGATTGAGTCGCAGACACGTCCCATGACCGAGCACGCAACAGCCAATGAGGTGAATGTCACCCAAGAGGAGCGCGACGCACTGCATTTCATCCCACAGGTTCAAGGAGGAAAAATCATCAGCGAAGCAATGCAACTCAGGCTTCAAGCGAAAGGGTTCATCACGGGCATACGCCCTGATGGCCGGCGCTGGTTGACACCGCTTGGAGACCAGGTCCGTAGGAACTTCAAGTGAATTGAATCGCCTCGCGGCTGCGTTCCGACCAAGCCCGAGCCTTGCATTTGCATCGCGTGGGTGATTTTTCAGTCCGACGACATCAGAAGCGCCTGCGGCGATGCCCGTCTGACGATCCAAAGAGCGGGCAATCGGCGGCGCATGCCAAATCGGACCCGATGCCGATGCCGATGCCGATGCCGATGCAGTGCAAGAGCTGGGCGGCCAGTCAGCCTGGAGCCGCGCCCAATTCGAGCATCTTTGCGAGAGCGCTTGACGCCTGCCTGGACGGCCGGGGGTGTCCGGTACGCTGAGCACAGCCGGTTTGCCGCATGATTGCGTGAGTGTCTAGCGCTTGTGCTGCTGACCGCTACGTTCGCTCGCAGAAAGACCCTGCCTGCCAAGACCGGTCGGTCTTGAAATTCACGCCGAAGCTGCTAAAAATTGACCCCGTCTGTACGAGCTCTCATCTGCCGAACATGATTTTGGACATCATTCGGCAGCAGGTGGAGATCTTGCGCAGGCCCTTGGCCGCCGTCGTGCTCAGCACGGTCCCGCGCAGATCTTCACCTTCGCTGCTCCTGCTTCATTGGCATGGCTTCGCGGCCCAAGATCGTTCCCGCCCGCCTCCCGAGAATCCGGCCGAGAGATCGGTCGCGCCGCTGCCCAGTTCTGCTCTGCAGCTCAATCAGCGCTGGACAGTACTGGAGCAACTCGATCACGAAATGCTCGATGCGGCATGGCAGCTCGGTGCATGGGACTTGGTTCGCGAAGAGCACCGTGCCTGCAGCGTGGTCGGTGCCTCAGCACAAGAAGCTCTAGCGTGCCGTCAGGCGTTCGGTGACAACCCGTTCGCGCCAGATGATGAGGGGCATCTTGTCGCGGAAGCACCCGAACGCGGCGAGTTGCGCGATGCTGCTGCTCGCGTCGGCTACGTTCGATGGGCCTTCCGGCCTGTCGCGGCCAGTCTTTGGCAGGCCGCTGGGATGGACGACAGCCTGCTGCCGGACGGCCGACGGCTCCCCCCATGCCCCGTCGCACCTCGACCCCCGGTTGGAACGCGGGTCTCGCGCAGCAGCTATCAGCTCGGGCGGACCGATCGCATCGTGCTGCTCTGATGAGCAGATCCTCGGGAGTTCGAGTCGCCTTGAATTCAGCCCCTTGAAATCGCTTCGCGCGACTCTAGATCGCTGATCGGCCGGGCCGGAATGCGAAAAGCGCTCTTGCTGGAGCAGCCGACTCGACCACTACTTTGTCAATCATCTGCCATCTGATAGGAGACCAAGATGCAAATCCGTCCCCTCTACGACCGGATCATTGTCAAGCGGATCGACCCACTGCGGCAGACCGCATCCGGCATCGTCATCCCCGACACCGCAGCCGAGAAGCCCGAGCAGGGCGAGGTGGTCGCGGTTGGCACCGGCCGCCTGCTTCAGGACGGCTCGGTCAGGGCGCTGCAGCTCAAGCCCGGCGAGCGCGTTCTCTTCGGCAAGTACGCGGGCCAGACCGTCAAGCTTGACGATCAGGAACTGCTCGTGCTGCGCGAGGAGGACGTCCTCGGCGTGATCGAGACCGCCAGCCCCAGCGCAACGCTCAAGGCCGCGTGATCTAGGCCTCTGTCCCTCAACTTCAAGGAGATTCAAGGAGAAAGCAATGGCTGCCAAGGAAGTTCATTTCCGTGATGAAGCCCGTGCCCGCATCGTGAAGGGCGTCAACGTGCTGGCGGAGGCCGTCAAGGTCACCCTCGGGCCCAAGGGCCGCAACGTCGTACTCGAGCGCAGCTTCGGTGCGCCGGTCATCACCAAGGACGGTGTCTCCGTCGCCAAGGAGATCGAGCTGCGCGACAAGCTCGAAAACATGGGGGCGCAAATGCTCAAGCAGGTGGCCTCCAGGACCGGCGATGTTGCCGGCGACGGCACGACGACGGCCACCGTGCTGGCTCAAGCGATTGTGGTCGAGGGCATGAAGCTGGTCGCCACGGGCATGAACCCGATGGATCTCAAGCGCGGCATCGACAAGGCGTGCGAGACGGTGGTTGCCGAGCTCAAGACCCTGTCTAAGCCCTGCTCGACGATCAAGGAGATCGCCCAGGTCGGCGCGCTGTCGGCGAACACCGACCAGGCCATCGGCGACCTGATCGCCAAGGCGATGGAAAAGGTCGGCCAGCAAGGCGTCATAACGGTCGAGGACGGCAAGTCCCTGGACAGCGAGCTCGACGTCGTCGAGGGCATGCAGTTCGACCGCGGCTACCTGTCGCCGTACTTCATCAACAACCCGGAGAAGCAGAGCGCGGTCCTCGACGAGCCGGCCATCCTGCTTTGCGACAAGAAGATCTCGAACATCCGGGAGCTGCTCCCGGTGCTCGAGGAGGTCGCCAAGGCCGGCCGCCCGCTGCTGATCGTGGCCGAGGACGTCGAAGGCGAAGCGCTGGCCACGCTCGTGGTCAACAGCATGCGCGGCGTGCTCAAGGTCGCCGCCGTGAAGGCGCCGGGCTTCGGCGACCGTCGCAAGGCCATGCTCCAGGACATCGCCGTCCTGACCGGCGGCACGGTCATCGCCGAGGAGACCGGCAAGCAGCTCGAGAAGACCACCCTCGCGGATCTGGGTCGTGCTCGTCGCGTCGATATTCACAAGGACGCGACCACCATCATCGATGGCGCTGGTACTGCCGCGCAGATCGAAGCCCGTCGCAAGACGATAACCGCAGAGATCCAGAACGCGACATCCGACTACGACCGCGAGAAGCTTCAAGAGCGCCTAGCCAAGCTCTCGGGCGGCGTGGCCGTCATCCGTGTCGGTGCAGCCACCGAAGTCGAGATGAAAGAGAAGAAGGATCGCGTCGACGACGCACTGCATGCGACGCGTGCGGCTGTCGAGGAGGGCATTGTCCCGGGCGGCGGTGTGGCGCTTCTGCGGGCGCGCCGCTCGCTGGACGACCTGCGCGGCGCCAATCCGGATCAGGACGCCGGTATCGGCATCGTGCGCCGTGCGCTCGAAGCCCCGCTGCGCGCGATCAGCGCGAACGCGGGTGACGAGCCCTCGGTGGTGGTCGATCGCGTAGGCAACGCGACCGGCAGCCATGGCTACAACGCCGCCACGGGTGAATACGGCGACCTCCTGGCGATGGGCGTGATTGACCCGACAAAGGTCACGCGCACCGCGCTGCAAAACGCGGTGTCGGTCGCGGGGCTCATTCTGACTACCGATGCCACGGTGGCCGAGCAGACCAAGGAGGTCAAGTCGAGCCTGCCTGCTGAGGCGGAGTACTGAAATGAGCCAGCCCCCTATTTCGCGTTCTGAACGGTCCGCGGTGAAGGCGGGCCTGTATGAGCGAGCGAGGCATGTGGCGCAGCGAGCAGCCAGACGTGGGCAAACTCCGGCGCTGCTCCAGGCTATGCCGCTCCGTGCGAAGGAGCTGGATGCCCTGCGCGCCTGGCTGGTCGGATCGTCACCCCTGAGGCCCGACGAGGCGCGCCTCTTGTTGGAGCGGGCCATCGAGCGGCATCAGCTGGTGGACGAGCCGACCTTGCACTGGCGGGCCGTCAAGGCGCGCATCGCCGGTGACGCCAACTGGGCGCCCATGGGCTTCAAGCTCATTCTCGACTAGCGAGTCGACCACTCGCGCCGAGGTCCTGCGTGCCCAGCCGCCTGCGGCTCGGGCGCGCATTTTCTTAACAGCAGGAGATTGCATCATGGATCTGTCAAGCACACGCGGCGCGAAACGGCGCCCGGGCGGAGCGGCTCAAGAGGCCCATGTCTTCGACTCTCACCTGCGAGCCTATTTGGCGACCCGAGAGGCCTTGCGACGCCTGAAGCCTTCCCCGAGTCCCTGCTTCGCCAGAGATTGGTCGCCGCCGCAGTGCGGCCGTGCGGCTCCCCTGACACCAGGGCAGCCTGCCTTGACGACATAGTGTTCAGCGATGACGACGGTCCAGTGGAGGCCGACCACTGCGAGCGCTGGGTCCTGGACGTGATGCGGAAGCAGATGCCCAACGATCACCAGGAGACAGGATGCTCGCTGTGATAGCTCGTGTGCCTGTATTCGAAATGCGAACGGCGCAAGCGGCTAGCTGAGTGATCCGCGGGGGCAATTGAGGCGGAGCTTGTACAGCCCCACGTCAACGCGGCCTGCACGGAAGCCTGCTTCGCAGTAGCAGAGGTAGTAGGTCCAGAGGCGCTTGAAGGCTGCATCGAAGCCCTGAAGCTCGATGCGCGGCCAGGCCGCGTGGAAACGACGGCGCCATTCGGCCAGGGTGCGGGCATAGCTAGAGCCGAAGGTGTGCTCCTGCTCGATTACGAAGCCTGCCCGCGCCGCCTGCTCGCGCAGTACGCGCGGGCAGGGCAGCATGCCACCGGGAAAGATGCAGCGCTGGATGAAGTCCGCACCGCGGCGATAGGACTCGAACTGCGAGTCTGCGATCGTGATGGCCTGGAGCACCGCCACGCCGCCCGGCTTGAGTCGCCTGCGCAATGTCTCAAAGTAGGTCGGCCAGTAGGCCTCGCCAACCGCCTCGATCATCTCGATCGAGACGATGCGGTCGAAGCGACCGCCGACGTCGCGATAGTCCTGCAGCCGCAGATCCGTCTGTTCAGCGACGCCCAAGGCGGCCGCGTGCTCGCGCGCGAAGGCCAACTGCTCGGCCGACAGCGTCAGGCCCGTGACCCTCGCGCCGCACTCGCGTGCCAGGGTCGCGGCCAGCGCGCCCCAGCCGCAGCCGATCTCGAGCACGTCGGCGCCTTTCGGCATGTCGAGCAAATCGACGATGCGATCAAGCCGGCGTGCCTGAGCGGACTCGAGCGTGTCGTCGACGGGCTCGTCGTACAGCGCGCTCGAGTAGAGCATGCTTTCGTCGAGCCACTCGCGATAGAAATCGTTCCCCAAGTCGTAGTGGAAGGCTATGTTGTGGCGGCTGCCCCGACGAGTATTGGACCGGGCGAGGTGCGCGAGTCGTGCCAGCCAGCGGGCCGGCCCGCGCCCTTCGATGAGCGAGCCCCAGGCCGCCTCGTTGGCCAGGCCGAAGTCGAGCAGTGCGAGCAGATCCGGACTGTCCCAATCACCATCGCGATACGACAGGGCCAGGCCGAGGTCGCCTTCGAGCAGCAGGCGCCGCAAGGGTCGCCAGCGATACAGACGCAGGGCCGCCTGCGGGCCGGTGGCGTCGCCCACGACCTCGACGCGTCGACCGCTGGGTAAGGTCAGCAGCAGACGCCCGGTGCGCGTACGCCCGAGCAACTGGCGCAAGAACGCGAATCGCGGGATGGCCGAGATCGCTTCGGCGGCTTGAGCGGTGGTCGTGTTCATGAGTTTTTGCTTGGGGTGACGATCGTGACGGAGGGGGCGGATGTCGAGGGCCGCGCTTGCATCGGTACGCGTTTGAGCCAAAGCCGCAGAGCCTCCCAATGGATGGCTGCCACGATCTTGAACGTGAGCAGAGGGTGGGTGAGGAACACGCGCATCAGTGCGCTATCCGTGAGCGGCTCACGCTGGCCATCGAGGCGCGTGTTGAGCACGGCACCAGCGTCGTCGTGGACGCTGACGCCCACCGAGACCGTCGTGCCGGGAGGAGCGACGCGAAAGCGGTAGCGCTGAGCCATGCCGTTGAACGGCGACACGTAGAGCTGCTTGTCGCAACGCTGGTCGAGGGTTGGCGCATCGACATCGCAGACCGGGATCAGATAGCTGTGGCGCTCGCCGAAGGTGTTGCTGACCTCGTAGACGATGGCCTGTAGCAGGCCGTCCGCCCCGGGCGCATGGCAAAACCAGACGCTCAGCGGATTGAACACATGGCCGAGCACTCGGGGCATGGTTAGCAGAAGGATCTTGCCGCCGGTTGGCAGTCGAGCCGCACGTAGCTGGGTCTCGACCTGGCCGCGCAAATCGGCTCCGGTGCGATCACCGTAGTCGCTCGGGTCAAGCCCGAAGAGGTTGAATCGCTTCACTGAAAACAGGCGCAGGCGTCGATCCAGGGCCGGGAGTTCGTCGATGTCGACCAGCAGGTTGAAGACCCGGTACGCGAACCGATGCCGGCGCGGCCTAAGGCGCTGGTGCATGACGTAGCCAACGTAAAGACCTGAGTGGTCAGCCATGGTCATCAACCCATTACCGCGGCCGAGCGCTGCAAGTGGATGCGCCCCGACTCGTTGTTGACCGTCCAAGGTCGGCGCACACCGCCGAGCTGTTCGGCGACCGCCAGCCCGGCCTGCAAGCCGTCCTCGTGGAAGCCCGCGCCGAAGTAAGCGCCGCAGTACCAGACGCCGCACGTTCCCTGAAGCGACCAGAGCTCTCGCTGGGCGCTCATCGCCACCGCATCGAAAAGCGGGTGTTCGTAGACCTCGGTGCGGATCAGATGTTCAGGCCGTGGCGCGACCGGCGGGTTGAGCGTGACGAAGAGGGGGCGTGCGCCCTTGCCGCCGGGCAGGTGCGGCTGGAGCCGGTTCATCCAGTAGCTCACGGTCGGCGGCGTGCCGCTGCGGCGTGCCGCCAGGTAGTTCCAGCTCGACCAGACGCTGCGTCGGCGCGGCATCAGCGCGGTGTCGCTGTGCAGTACCGCAAGATTGCGGGTGTACGTGAAGGCCCCGAGCAGGCGTTGTTCGTCCGGTGTCGGGTTGGCTAGCAGGCCGAGCGCGTGGTCCGCGTGCGTGGCCAGTACGACGGCGTCGAAGTGCGTCGGCCACCAGCCGTCTTGGGTGCGAAGGCGAATCCAGTGACCGGTTCCGTCTTGTTCTCGATGGACCTCCTGGACCCCCTGCTCGAGCTGCAGGCGCGACGACATGCGGCGGCACAGGCGCTTGACGTATTCCCGACTGCCCCCGTCAACGGTGCGCCAGACCGGGCGGTCGTTCACCTGCAGCAGGCCATGGTTCTGGCAGAAGCGCACGAAGGACGCGAAGGGGTATCGACCGACCTGAGCCGCCGGCGCGGACCAGATGGCTGCTGCCATCGGATAGAGGTGATCGTCACGTAGCGCCCGGCTGTAGCCGTGGGCGTCGAGGTAGTCGTCGAGGGGTTGATCACCCGCCACCCCGGCGTCTCCCGGCGCTTCGCGGTAAAAGCGCATCAGCTCGCGCAGCATGGTCCAGAAGCGAGGCCGCAGCAGGTTGCGCTTTTGAGCGAACAGGCCGCGCAGGTCGGTGCCCGCGTACTCCAGTGCGCCACCGTCCAAGCTCACCGCGAATGACATGTCCGAGGCGACCGTGGGCACTTCGAGGTGGCGGAACAGCGCGGTTAGGTTCGGGTAGGCCGGCTCGTTGTAGACGATGAATCCAGTGTCGACGGGCAGCTTTGAGTCGCCATCTGGCACATCGACCGTGTTGCTGTGACCACCGATGCGGCTGTCGCCTTCGAAGACCGTCACGTCGTGACGCTCGGCCAGCATCCAGGCGCATGACAGTCCGGCAATTCCGGAGCCTACGACAGCGATTCGCAGCCGGGGTGCAGGCCCGATGGACCCCGGCGGCATGACTTCTTCTTGGTAGGTTCTGCGCATGGCGGTCTCCGGTGGCGTTGATCGCTTCTACGCAGCCGCTCGCCTTTTGGATCGCTGCCCGAGGCCTGCGATGATCCGATCAGGTGCCGGCCGCGTAGAAGCGGCATGGCAGCTCAACGTCCTCAAATCATTGAAACTGCGGTCCGATCCCTGGTCCGTGGTAGCCGAGCGCCCGCCTTGACCGTCGTCCCGATCGATCCCGAACGTGGTGCCAATCCCTTTGAAGCCTGGGATGACGCCTTGCGTGCCCTGGCCGATAACGGGGACAAGGATGCCTTCGCGAGGCTGTTTGCGCACTTCGCCCCGCGCGTCAAGAGCTATCTGATCCGCGGCGGAAGCACGGAGTTTCAGGCCGAGGAACTCGCGCAGGAGGTGCTTGTCACGGTATGGCGCAAGGCCGCGCTGTTTGACGCCTCTAGGGCCTGCGCCTCGACCTGGATTTTCACGATTGCCCGGAACCTGCGCGTGGACTCGCTGCGCCGGGGCGAAGGGCGCGATGGGCAGGACTGCGAGGTCGACTTTGATCTCATGGCGGCCGACGAGCTTGGCGTCGAGGATCGCCTGCAGGCGTCCCGCGAGTCGGAGCGGCTGCGCAGCGCTTTGGCGCAGCTGCCGCCCGAGCAACAGAAGGTGCTGCGCCTGGCCTATTTCGACGACGAATCGCACTCCCGCATCTCGAACGAGCTGGGCATTCCGCTCGGTACGGTCAAGTCGCGTGTGCGCTTGGCGGTTGCACAGTTGCGTCGTTTGCTGGAAGTTTGAACATGATGGACATCCGTCATCACCCCGAGGATGAGCTCCTGCTGGCCCATGCGGCTGGGCGTCTCGAAACAGGCATGCGCCTTGTCCTGGGCAGCCATCTAGAGCTGTGCCCGGTTTGTCGGGAGCGCGCTCGCTCGCTCGATGTTCTCGGCGGCGTGTTGCTAGAGGACATGGAGCCAACGGTGATGGCCGACGATGCGCTGGTACGCACGCTCGCGCGCATCGAGTTGACGGCTCTGGCACAGGCACGCGTACTGAGGGTGAGTGCACCGCCCCCACTGCCGCCCGGCGCTACCTGGCCTCGCTCGCTCGCGCATTGCAGCGCGACGCCTTGGCGCTGGATCGGGCCCGGCATGCGATGGAGCCGCGTCAAGGTCCCGGAAGCGCCCGAGGCCAACGTCTTCCTGCTGCGAATTGCTGCTGGCAAATACTTGCCGGCGCATACGCATACGGAGCAGGAGGCGACGCAGATCCTTTACGGTCGCTTCCACGATGGTCGAGCCTTGTTCGGTCCTGGCGACTTCGATACTGCAGACCCCAGCATCCACCATCAACCCGTGGTTCAGGACGGCAGCGAATGCATTTGCCTCGCCTCCCTGAGCGGTCGGCTGCGTTTTGACAGCCCTATCGCAAGGCTGTTCGGCTCGCTCGTGGGGATGTAAGTCGCGTAGCTGCCGCCGCGGCGACGGAGCTCGCGAAAGCGCCCCAGGCGAGATCGGCCAGCGTAACAGTCCAGGGCCAGTCGCGCAGCGTGGCTTGATTGGTGAGATCGTACGTCGCATAGGCCACCAGCCCAAAGGCTGCACCGTATTTCAGGGCGATTGAGGGGCTGCGAGCCTGACGGCCGGGTGTAATGGCGAAGACCAGCAAGCCGCCGATGTACATGAGATAGAACAGTGCGGCCGCAATCCAATCAACTTCCGGTGCCATCAGCCCCGACAGAGCCGGCTGGTAAAGCCGAGGCCCCATCACCGTGAGCCAGCAGGCGTCCAGCGCAAGGAAACAAAGGAGGGCGGTTATGTACGCGACCGCTGATGCCAATCTCGGTGAATTCATTGTTTTGGTTCCATGGGTAGCAAGCGATACGCGAGCTGGCGCCCGCCTTTTGCCTCGGCGTCGAGGCCGACCCAGCGTCTGCTGTCAGTCGTGTACCAGACTGTGATGCGCTGGCTCCCAGCGATCAGCCTCCAGCCGTGCGCCGCCACCTGCTGACCGCGGACGGCGATGAGACGGTCAGCCACTGACTCGAACCGAACCTCTTCAATCTTGCCGGTCTGCGGATTGATCAGTCGTCGCTGGGTGAGGATTCGAGGGTTCCAATAGGCGAAGCCCATCAGGCAGTCGGCCTCGTAGCGCTGCGTCACGTGCTGCCGGGTACCGTCGTCGTCGGTATGGGAACGCAAATCACGCAGGCATTCGCCCTGCCAGTGCTCACTGGCTTGATGCGTGTATCGATAGACAGGAATGCCCAGGATGCGAACCGTGAACTGGGCTTGGCTGTCGACGTTCCAGGCTTCGGGTGGGCCCGATACAACGAAGTGATGCCTGCCGATGGGCTTGCCGTCGAGGGTCGCCTCGAAGTCCCAGTTTCCGCCGGGCTCGGCAGTTGGCTGAGCCGCCGCCGTGACCAGCTCCAGCGCGAGCCCCGCCAGCAGCCAACGTTTCATGAACGTACCTTCCGCCGAGGGGGCCAAGGAATGAAAGCACTGGTCCGGGCGGCATAGGCTCGATAGCCCGGGCGGCGCTCGGCGATGTCGCGTTCGAGCAGGGAGACGCCTGACACCTTGAGCAACAGTGCCGTCATCAGCAGCGGGGAGAGGAGCGTCCAAGCCAGGGACAAGCCGCCTGCCGCGAGGGCCATGAGGCCAAAGCCCCACCAGACACAAGCTTCGCCGAAATAGTTCGGATGGCGCGACCAGGACCATAGGCCGCGGCTCATGACGGCACCGGCGTCTGTCTGCTCTTGCAGAAAGCGGGCGAGTTGGGCGTCGGCGATAGTCTCGATCATGAAACCGCCGCAGCCCAGCGCAAGACCCGCCGTGTCGAGCCAGGTGAGCGGCGCGGGGTGCTGCAGCACCGCCAGAATCGGCCACCCGACGATCCATGCAAGCACCGCCTGCAGCCCAAAGACCAGATACAGGCTCTTGAGGCCGAAATGCGGCCCATGCCGTGCTCTCATCGCTCGGTAGCGACGGTCCTCACCCGCCCCCCAGTTGCGCAGACCGATGTGTGCCGCGAGTCGAGCTGCCCAAAGCAGCAGCAATCCCAGCATCAGCGAGCCGCGTGTGTCCAGCTCGAAGCCGCTGACGCACGCGCCGACCAGCACGGGAGCCGCAACGAGAAGCGACCAGATGCGGTCGGCCACGCTGGCATCGCGCTGCTTCAGGCTCACCGCCCAGGTCGGGATTGCCAGTCCCAAAGCGACCACAAGGCCGATGGCGGCGAGGTCTTTCATCGGCGATCCTCGAACAGGTAGTGGCTTACCCACCATTGGCCGCCATCGGCGTAGCCAAACAGCTCTTCGACCGACATGAAGAACAGGCGCCAGCGGGTCCACCACAGCTGCGCTGCCTCCTCACCATAGGTCAACGTTAGCAAGGGTATCAACGCGCGGCGCTGAGCATCCATGCGCTGGAGCCAGGCCGCAGCGGTACGGGCGTAGTGGCGACCGTTCCATCGCCACTGCTGGATCACGCGCAGGTCGTTCTGAAAGCGCAGGGCGAGATCGTCGCTGGGCATCATGCCGCCCGAGAAGAAGTGGCGACTCATCCAGTCGCTGGCGTCGCGCGCCTCGAAGGCATACGGGGGGCCGCGGTGGGCGAAGACATGCATGAAGAAGCGTCCGCCCGGTCGCAACCACTCGGCAATCCGACCGAACGCACGGGGCCAATTGCGTAGGTGCTCGAACATCTCGACCGACACGACCCGGTCGAAACGGTGCTCGGTGTCGAAGTTGTTGATGTCCGCGGTCACGACCGTGAGATTGGAAATTCCACGCCGCTTGGCTTCGCCTGTGATGTAGGCGCGTTGCGAGTGGGAATTGGAGACTGCAACGATCCGCGCGCGCGGGTAGCGGCTGGCCATCCAAAGGCTCAATGAGCCCCAGCCGCAACCCAGCTCCAAGATGTCCTGGCCGTCGGCCACGCCAGCTCTCTTGCATGTCTCGGCCAGGGCTGCGATTTCTGCCTTCTCCAGCGTGTCGACGCCTTCCGGCCACCAGCAGCAGCTGTATTTGCGGTGCGGCCCCAAGACGGCAGAGAAGAACTCGGGAGGCAGTTCGTAATGCTGTTCGTTCGCCTTCTCGGGGAGCGGCGCCAAGGGCGCAAGGCTCAAGGCGTTGACAAACGACTCTGTGATTTGTGCCTGCGCCTCGGGGTCGCCGCTGTGCAGATCGGCCAGCCGTTGCCTAAGCAGGCGCCGGATGCCCAGGCGAACGGCGCCATCGGGGACCAATCCCTGCTCGACCCAGTGGATGGCTGCTGCTGCGCCGGCGGCTTGAGGCATGATGACGATGTGGCCGGATTAAAGTGCCGTTTCTACGTCGGCGATCTCCAAACGGATCAGTCGTTTGTGGAGGGCAACAGCTTGGGGCGAGGCCATCTGCTGGCTGGTTCGTCTTCGGGCCAGCTGAGGGAAGCTGGTTTGACTTCAGCTTTGGCAGGCGCGGTGGGGTTGGACTGCCCCTGGTCCGATAGACGTCCTGTCCCTATCCCGGTCTCGGAAGTGCGGCGGCCTTTCGAGTTGCTTCGCGCCGGCGAATCCACCAGCTTGAGGCCGACATCGGCATGATCGAGCGTCGGCTGTCGCAGCAGCTTCGCGACATAGCTGCGTGCCAGGCCATCGCTGAGATTCCGGGCGTTGGGTTGCTCACAGCGACCGCGGTCGTTGCGAGCATGGGGACGTCGACGGCCTTCAAAGATGCGCGCGAGTTCGCGGCCTGGATTGGTCTGGTGCCACGGCAGACGGGCACTGGCGGCCGCGTGCGCCAGCTCGGCATCAGCAAGCGCGGCGGCGCCTACCTGTGCACGCTGCTGATACATGGTGCCAGGGCGATCATTGCGTGCTCCAAACTCGCGCCGAACTGGGCCTGGCTTGCCGAACTGCTCAAGCGTCGGCCTTACGGCGTCGCCGTCACCGCGGTAGCCAACAAACTTGCTCGCACCATCTGGGCCGTCTCAAGACCTTCGTCACGCCAGGCTCCGAACACCTGGAACTGACCGTCCGTGAAGAGGCCAAGCGCCCAGTGCCATTCGGTAGTGGTGAGCACACCGTCGATTCGCATAGGAAGCTGGAGCTTGCCGAACTGCACAACCGTGTATCGGCAGCAGAGGACGCTGCCAAACCAGTCGGCGGAATCCCAGAAGAAGTAGGACATAAGTAGCCCCTTGCGTGCGGCGGCTCAGGCCAGCGTTTCAGCCCAACTTTTCGTTGGGGATGAAGCTGTGAGAGTCGTTTGGTCCACTTAAATAGATTAAATGACTCGTAAACAGTGCACAAGGACTCTTATACAAAGTGGCGCTGGTTTTGTTGTTTTCGGATGCTCTTGGGCGTGACAGAACTCAATGCGCCAACAAGCGACCGGCTTGTGTTCGGTAAGAACTTGAAGAGGGCCAGACTCATTCGCGGCCTTTCCCAGGACGCTCTCGCCTATGAAGCAGGTCTTAGTCGGACGTTCGTAAGCGACGTGGAGCGAGCCGCCCGCAATCTGTCAATCGACAGCATGAGTAGGTTGGCGACAGCTCTCAACATCCCTTTGCGTGACCTCGTCGATCCGGGCCGGTTTCGCGATCCGCTTGACGCTTGAGGTTGCCAATCGAGGTTTGCTGTCCGATACAGTCAAAAAGCTGTTGATTGAATTTACTGCTTGCGATATGTAAACTAGACATACATATCAAAAGCTGTGAAAGAAATTACAGCCTATAACTTGTATGCCTCAGTTCGTTGTCCGTACGCCCGATCAGCTGTCGTCCCTGTTGCAGGCCTTCAGAAAGGAAGCCGGCCTGACGCAGGAAGAGGTGGCTCTGCGGCTGGGCGTCTCGCAGCAGACCTACTCTGCGATGGAGAGGAATGCCGACAAGGTGGGGGCTGCACGCCTGCTGAGGCTGTTCAACATACTTGGCGTGGAAGTGGCGCTCGGCAAGCCGCTGCAGGCGTCCGAGGGCTCCCGTCCTTCCGCCGACAAACCGACTTGGTAAGCCATGGGCCGCCGTTCCCACACCCGCACGCTGGGCCTCTGGATGAACGGCACCCGGGTCGGCACCTGGAGCCTCGCACCCAATGCTCCCGACATCCTCCAATACGAGCTGGCATGGACGCAGTCAGGGCAGGGGAGGCCGCTGTCGTTGTCGTTGCCCTTCACGCCGGGCAACGCGCCGCACCGTGGAGCCAAGGTCCGTGCCTACTTCGAGAACCTGCTCCCGGACAGCAAGGAAATCCGTGAACGGCTGGCGCGCCGCTTCAACACCGGCTCGACCGGCGCATTTGAGCTGCTGGCCGAAATCGGCCGGGACTGCGTGGGCGCGCTGGAGATCCTGCCGGAGGATGCGCCCTCGCTTGGCACGTCGCCTTTGCAGGCCGAGGTGTTGAGCGAAGCACAGGTCGCCCAAATTCTGCGCGGCACCACGACGTCAAGTGCGCTGGGCTGGCGGGATGGCTCGGAATTCCTTGGGGCCTGGAGAAACGTCGACGAAAACGCCGGACTACCGCCCGAAGTGTTCGGTCAGCTGTGCGAGCGTGGGGTGCTTTCGATGCGGTTCTGCATCGGGAACATCGGAGGCGCTGAGACGGTGTTCAGAGAGACCCTTCGGCATGCAGCTGTCGTCCCGTCCATGCAGGAGCTACTCGCCTCCGCGGAAGCTCTGGTCAGGCCTCGCCATCGTGTCGAAGTCGCGCGAGCACTGCGCGCGGTGGCAGAGTTAGATGGTTCGCAGGCTGCGCGTGCGAAGTTCGGGGAATTTCAAGGTTCGGCACTGGGTGAAAGATACCCAGAAATCGTCCAGCAATGGGATGAGGCGCTGTCACGATCCGAAGCGTTCTACGCGCTCGACGCACCTCTGCGTGAGCTGGTTCGCTCGGCGGACCGGATGGCTGCGGACGTGAGTGAGTGCCTGACTCGTGCGATCAAGCGCCATGGTCAATTCTCCGATTCCGCGACAGCACTCGATTTCGTTGTCGCTTGCCTCGAGAAGGCCGAGCGTGGGTTGGACCGCGACCGGGCAGCAGCGCTTGCCACTGGTCGCGCACGCTTGTCCTTCCGCCGCAGCGCCGCTTCAGCGCCTGGCGTCGCTCGCGGACTGACGCCAGCGTGAAGGGCATTGCCATGTTTGCCGACTTGCCGGGTCTATTCTCGCGCGTCAAGTCAGCGCTGATGAGGCGTGGCCAGTCCGAATGCGATGCGGAAGATATCTTGCATGACGCCTGGCTTCAGTTCCAAACTACCCAGCAGACGCAGGAAGTGAAAAGCCCGGAGGCCTTCGTGATGAAGGTAGCCTTGAATATGGCGATCGATGCTCATCGCATGTCCTTGACGCGCGGGGAACAAGTGCGGCCCGAGGATGAGGTCATCTTCGATGGCTCGCCCAGCGCCGAGGACGTCGTTCTTTCACGGGAGTTGGCCGGTCGGGTGATCGCGTGCCTGGCCAAGATGGACGACAAGACCCGCGCCATCTTCCTGGCGAGTAAGCTGGACGGGATGAAGTACAACGAAATCGCAGCCAAGTTCGGCATGACCCGCAGCGGGGTCGAGTGGCACATCTCCAAGGCGGTGATGCAACTTTCGGACTGGATGGAGGGCTGGTAGCCATGGAGCGGCCAGAGGCCGGCGCCGCGGACGGCGCGCAACGCCGTCCCAAGCCGTCGCCCGCCGTCCGTGCTCAGGCGGCGGTCTGGGTCACCAAATTGCATAGCGAAGACCGCTCGCCTGAGATGGAACGGGAGTTCCGAAAATGGCAGGCGCAGTCCGCCGAGCATCGGGAGGCGTTTGAGAAAACGACGGATGCCTGGGTTGCCGCCGGCAACATCAAATTTGCAGACGCCTACAAGGCCCTCGCAGCTCAGAACGTGAGGCGCCCGGGGGGGGTGTATGGCGGGTTCTCGCGGTGGGCGGTCGGTGGCGTCGTAGCCGTTCTCGTCGCCGTCGGACTTTTCGCGGGTCAGCGGTGGTGGGAACGGGGTCTGTACGACACAGCGGTGGGCGAACAGCGCGTCGTGACGCTGGACGACGGCTCCCGCATGCGACTGAACACCGACACCCGGGTCCGCGTGAGCTTCGATGACAGCCAGCGCACGGTCACCGTCAAAAGCGGCGAAGCGATCTTTGAGGTGTCGAAGGACCCGGCTCGTCCGTTCGTCGTTCGTGCGTCGGGCAGCGAGGTTGTTGCTGTCGGCACCGCATTTGCTGTGCGGTACGGAGCGATCACGGAGGGCCGTTCGAATGAAGTGATCGTCACGCTCATCGAGGGGCAGGTCAATGTGAGGCCCGCGGCGGAATCAGCCTCGGACGCGATAGCGCCGGCAAGGCTCATTGCGATGAAAGCGGGTGATCGACTGCGCCTGAGTCGAGAGGCGGGCAGCAAGGTCGCTTCCGCGCCGAAGGTCGACCGACCCAACGTGGAGGCGGTCACCGCATGGAAGCAGAGCGAGGTGGTGTTCGACGCCGCCACACTGCCCGAGGCAGTTGCCGAAATGAACCGCTACAGCCGAACGTCCATCGTGCTGGTGGACGAGTTGGCTCGTACAAATTTGCGCGTGAGCGGTCTCTATCACACTGGAGACAACGTCGGATTCGCCAATGCTGTCGCGCACTTGCACGGCCTGCGTCTGAAGAATGAGGCTGGACGGTTGACGCTCGAAAAAGCAGAGTAGGGCATGTCCTGGCCGCCAGGCCCTCGACTGAAACGTCATCTTGTTGTGACCTCCAACAACAAGGACTTCAGATGAGACACATCCTCAATCGCCGCAATCTCAGCCCGCGTGCCGCGCTGCGAATCAGTGCGTGGATCTCGCTTTGTCTTGGCGCCGGTGCTGCCTCCGGGGCCGAGCCACCCCAGGCGGCGCGGTATGCGATCGAGCAGCCTTCGCAGGGCTTGGCCGAGGCCCTGGTTGCGATTGGTCGTCAGACCAACACGGCGGTGCTGTACGACCCGGGAACGGTAGCGGGTCGCGTTGCCAAACCCGTTTCTGGGCGCATGTCACCGATCGACGCCATCAGTGCCGCGCTTCGGGGTACTGGCTTGATGGCCGAGATGATGCCGAACGGCACCGTTGTGGTGAAGCCTGCTTCCCCGCCAGCAGCGGGACGGCCCGCAACACCCGGCAGCAGCAGCCCCACGGCAGTTCCGACCAGCGCTCGCATCGAGCAGTCTGGCGTGGCGACGAGTCGCATTGCAGAAGCCGAGGATGCGGCCAACAGCGCTGAATCCCGGGGCGATGTACGTCATGAGGCGTTGACCCGCGTAGAGATCACCGGTTCGCGACTGCGCCGTCTCGATACTGAAGGCCCGGCGCCGGTGAACGTCTACACGCGAGACGACATTGCCAAGAGCGGCCAACCCAGCCTGCAGCGTTTCCTGGCTTCTCTGACCGAGGTCTCGGCTTCCGCCGGCGAGGGTACCTTCAGCTCGATGCTGGGCCACGGCACCGTCCAGTTGCGTGGCATGCCGCAAGGCTCGACGCTGGTGCTCATCAATGGACGCAAGGTGCAGGGCGTGGGCTCTTCCACTGGGGCGGTGTTCAATCTGAATCTGATCCCCGCTGCGGCGATCGAGCGGGTCGAGGTGTTGCCACAGGGATCGTCAGCCGTGTACGGCGGCGACGCGCTGGCCGGTGTCGTCAACGTGATCCTGAAGAAGTCGATCAACGGCCAGAGCTTTTCGGCCAGCGCGGGCAATGGGCGCGGCATTGACGACAACAGCGTGTCGGTGGCGGTCGGAAGGCATGACGACGACGGCCAGTTCCTGTTGATCGCGGGACGCAGCCACTCGTCGCCCCTGACCATGCGGGAGCGCGAGTTCTTCCGGGACGTTGACTTTCGTCCCTTGGGCAGCATCGACTCCCGACGCGAGTACTGCACGCCGGGCACCGTGCGCAGCGTTACTGGCAACCTGCCAGGTCTGAACTCGAACGTCGCCGGCATTCCGTCCAGCGCCGCCGGCCAGGCGTTGAGCATTTCGGACTTCCAGGCGACCGCGGGCTCGCCGACCCTGTGCAACCAGTACTTCACAGGCGTCGGCATGCCCCTCGTCTATGGCTACGAGACGGCGTCGCTCCATGTGCTGGGCGATAGAAAGCTGTTTGGCGACTGGACGGCCTTCACCGAGCTGACGCATGTCAGAGACCGCATGCAAGGGGCCGAGCGCGGCAGCGTGTTGTACGACGCGACCGTACCCGCCTCCAACCCATTCAACCCGTTCGGCGTCGCCGTCACAGTGTCGACCGTTCTCGGCCCCGAGAACGGCCTGCAGGGGATCTCGCGGCAGACCAACTTCACGCGCGCGTTGCTGGGCGTCAAAGGCGAACTCGGCGGAAGCTGGGATGCCGAGGTGACGGTATCCACGGCCAGTGACCGTGGCGGCTCGCAAACCTGGCTCGGCTCTATCAACGCGACGGCCATGGCCGCAGCCCTCGCGTCAACCAATCCGGCCACCGCGCTGAATCCCTTCACGACGGGACGAGCGGCGAGCGATAGCGTCCTGCGCCAGATCTGGTCTGATGCGCTCAGGCGCAGTGTGGGTCGCAAGGATCAAGTCACGGCCCTTGCGCGAGGCGCTGTACTCGATCTACCCGCTGGCCCGGTCGAGACGGTCGTGGGCGCTGAAGCGGCCGAGGATCACTTCGACGTGGTCACCAACTTGAACGAGACCCACGGCAAGCGCCGCAGCTATGCGGGATATGCGGAGGCGAGGGCGCCGCTGCTCCGCTCCACGAACGAAGCCGGCGGCAGGTGGGACCTGGCAGCGCTGACGGTGGCCGCGCGACGCGACCACTACAGCGATTTCGGCTCGGCCAACACCTATCAAGGTGGGCTCGAACTGCGGCCTGCGCGAAGCGTGCTGGTGCGGGCTTCTGTGGCCACCTCGTTCAAACCGCCGACGCTCACGCAGACGCACACGACCTCGACGTCCTCCAACGCTGCTGGGGTTGACCTGACTGATCCCGCGCGTGGCGGAGCATTGCTCACATCTGGCACGATCATCAGAGGGACCAATCCGTGGCTGAAACCAGAGCACGGGCAGTCGCGCAGCGTCGGCGCGGTGTGGGAGATCGAGGGCGGGCTGGGCACGCGTGTCGGCGTCACGCATTGGCAGATGCGCATACGGGACATGATCGGATTCCTCTCTCCCCAGGCGGTCCTGGACGCCGAAGCCCTGTTCCCCGAACTCGTGACGCGAGCGCCAAGCGTGAATGGTCAGCCCGGCATCGTGACCAGCGTTCGCTCTACCGAAGTCAACTTCGGTCGCCTGGACACCTCGGGCACGGACTTGGACCTGGCGTACGTGTGGAAGACAGCAGTGGGTAAGGTGACGGCGTCGGGGCGGGCGACACGCACGAGCCGGTATGACGTCCAGCTCGCTCCCGGCGCTGCCGTCGTGGACCGACTGGGCCGCCGCTTCAGCGACTACTGGTCGCCGCCCTGGAAAGGGCAGGTCGCGGTGGGCATCGACCAGGGCACCTGGAACCTCGGCCTGACGAGCCGCTACCTTGGGCGCTACCTGGACTCGGGGGCGAGCGACCGACGCCTGGGCAACTTCTGGCTGCACGACCTGGCCGGCACGCTGGACCTGAAGAAGCTGTGGCCGGGTGTGCTGCCTGGTTTCAAGAGCGCGTCCATTGGCGCGAGCGTGGCCAACGTCGCAGACCGGCAGCCGCAGTATGCGCAAGGCGCGCCGTACTACGACCTCACGCAGGCAGACTGGCGTGGTCGCTACACCACCGTGCGCCTGACGCTGGACTGGTAGCACGCCAGCGAAACGTTCCGACCGTGTAGTCGGCGCGTCCTTCCTTTGAGATTCCTCCCCGAGCTCTACCGAGCTCCTTTCGCGCGGCCCGCGCTTCGAACGCGGGGCGTTGGGCCGCGCCATTTTTTGTGTACCCGTCATGCGCATCTACCTACTCGCCTCGCTGATTGCAATGTTCGCGGCGGCCCTGTCGCCGGACACCGTTCATGGCTCAGTCGGCCCTTCCGTCCGGGATGTCGTGGAGTTCAAGAAGATCACCCAGCCCGCCGTTCACGACGCCGAGGCGTTGAACAAGCTGACATCGGCGGACGGCACTCGGGCGTTCATCGTCACCCGCAAGGCCGACGTGGCGACAGACATCAACCGCTACGAGATCCTGATGCTGGATCTCGATCCCCGCCGTTTGGCTCAAGGCCGCCCGGCGCCTCCCGAAGTTGTCTTCAGGCTTGATGCGGCGGTCGACGCCATCGGCGGCTATCCAGCGCTCGCGCAGGTCCAATGGGCGGGCGACCAGACGCTCGTCTTTCGCGCGAAGGTCCGCGACGAGGTCTTTCAGGTCTACAGCTTGGATCTGAAGACCCGGCAGGTGGTGCAGTTGAGCCACGCGTCGATGCCGATCGTCTCGTTTGCAGTGTCGCGGGACCTGAAGCGGCTGGTCTATGCCGCGCGGGTGCCCAACCCGCCGATGAAGTCCGGCGAGCACAGCATCGTCGTGGGCAACCAGTGGATCCGAGCTGCGCTGTACGGGCAGCAATCGCCGGCGCATCAAGTGCCCAAGTACAGCTTCTACGTGGAAGACGTCGGCTCAAACAGCCAACCCAGGTCGTTGGGCGAGCCCTTCCTGCAGTCCAACGGCGGTTTGCCTGTGGTCGACATCTCCCCGGACGGCCGATGGGCGATTCTTCCGAAGTTCGAGGTCGAGCGCGTGCGCGACTGGAGCGCGCAATATCCGCTGCTGCATCAGGCCGCGAAGGTCTACGGTCCATCGCTGACGCGCGACCCGTTGCGGTACTACAGCGGCCCGCTGGCCTTCGCCGCGCGGCGCATGGTGGCCTGGCGACTCGACGACGGACGTGCGCAGGACATCCTCGATGCGCCGGACGATGCCCGCATCGGCGGCGGACAGACCCGCCATGACAGGGTGTGGAGTGCCACCGGCGAGTCCGTGGTCCTGGCAGGCACGCATCTGCCACTGGTGGACAGCCAGGTGTCGACCGCCTCCCACGTCATTGAGTACTGGCCGGACAGCGGCAGATGGGTCATCGTCGCCCGGTTGGCGGGGCGCATGAACGAGGCCACCGCCGTCGGCGATCGCATCGAGGTCGATGACGATGGCAAGACGCGGCAGTTTGAGCGTCTGGACCGCGGTGGGTGGCGCGAGGTCGATCCCGTTGCGGCGGTAGCCAAGACGGGTTGGAAGCTGAACGTGGAGGAAAGCCTCAACCAGCCCCCCGACGTGCTTGCCAAAGGGCCTGCGGGCCAGACTGTCCCGCTGACCAACCTCAATCCCCAGTTCGACGCCAAGTCCTGGGGCTTGGCATCGACCTTCAAATGGCAGGACGACCAGGGCAGGCCGTGGGAAGGCGGACTGTTCGTGCCGAGTGACGCGGTGGCTGGCAAACGACTGCCGCTTGTCATTCAGGCCTACACATACGACGCAGGCAACTTCTATCTGGACGGGCCGAATCCGGCGGGGCTCGGCTTTACCAGCGCCTATCCGGGCCGCGCGCTCATGCGCGAGGGTGTGCTTGTGCTTGGGATGAAGTTTCGCCCGGCGAACGCTCCGGCGATCATCAAGCTGGGGGAGAACCTCGTCTTCAACGACGGGGTAAAGAGCGCAGTCCAAGCCTTGGTCAAGAAGGGCCTCGTTGACCCCGCTCGCGTGGGGATCATCGGCTTCAGTGCCACAGGTGCGAAAGTGATGAACCTCGTCACCTTCGCGGAACTGCCGGTGCGCGCCGCGACGATTGCTGATGGCGACTCGGACACACTGTTCTCCTACGCCATCACCTACTCGTCAACGGATGCCACGTGGGGGTACAAGGAGAACACCAACGGTGGCCTGCCTGTCCGACCGGAGCTGGCCACGTGGATCGCCCGCGACCCCGCACTGAATACCGACTGCGTGAAGACGGCGCTGCGCTTCGAAAGCTATGGCGCGCCGGTGACCAACTATTGGGATGTCTATGCGCTCATGCGCAGGCAATACAAGCCAGCGGAGCTGATCCTCATCCCGGATGGCGCCCACATGCTGTCGACACCGAGCCATCGCATGATCTCTCTGCAGGGCAATGTGGATTGGTTCAAGTTCTGGTTGCGGGGAGAGAAACGCTTTGAGCCACTCCTCGCGGCTGAGACGAAGGCGTCCTTGCGGACCAGGTACGAGGCGTGGGATCAGATGGCCGTCATGAAGGAGGCCGACGACAAGCGGCCGCGGTGTTCAAAGAGTATTGATGGCTGAGCGTCGAATCAAGGCCGTGCGATCTAGGTCGCACACCCGGTTCCACCCTGGTCAGCATCTGTAAAGAGAAGCAATGGCTGAGAGAGCCCCGTACGCCCTCTCTTGGACGGAGTGTTCGTCGAGACCCCTGATGGGTGTCCAGCACCGCTGCGACGTCGCCTGTTCGGTGCAACTAGTACGGGGTTGGTTGGCGCAATTCCAGGAACGAGGGAGAGACATGACCACAGGCGTGCTGACCGCGGCGCAGCTTCATGACTTTGTACGCGCCAGGGAAGGTGGAGACTTCGTGACGCTCTACCGTGATCGGACCTTCGGCGCGGAGGTGCAGGGCGACAGGCTGTGGATCCGCACCGTCAGCGGCGAGCATCGAGAAGTGCGTTCCATGGCGAAGATCCTTGAGCTCTTCGCATCGAGCGGCTCGTTTCGGCCTGGCGCCTATCGAGTGACCGGGACCTTCAATGCGTCCTACGTACTGGCGTTGATCGCCGCCTTTCAAGGCAGGACGACGGGCGAGGAGTTCGTGTCGTCGCCTCGTGCGGCGGTCACCCTTGAGTTGCCCGAGTCGTTGAAAGACCGGATCAGGCACAGCGTCAGGGCGGCAGCCAGCAGTCTGGGCTGCTCGGTCTCCGACACCCGCCTTCGTCATGGCTTGGAACTCCACAAGAACTCGGCCATCAAAGCGCCGTGGGTGGGATCGGTCTACTGGGGACGGAATGCTCCAGGGAACGTCGTCGAGGTCGCGTTCGACTTGCAGCGCTTGGCCAATAGACCCGGCAAGGCCGAGTCGGAGCGGCTTGGGCGGTGGGTGCGATACACCGTGGCGGCACTGGACAACGAGCCGGCCAACAACCACTCGGGGGACCATGAATCCTGGTTCCGGGCCGGGTTCGGGTTGGACGAAGCTGTTGAGTTCTTCGACCGGCTGGCACAGCAGTCGATGCCGTTGCTTCATGACCATCAGCGATGGATCGTGCCTGCGGATGACGACTTCGACGAGGCCCACGAAGATGACGGCGTGCATCTAGACGCAACCGATGCTGTTGTACAGCACCGCATGCAGCCTCCGGAGCAGGCATCCATCGAGCACATGGTTCGAATGGCCCGGGCGGCCTGCAGTGTGTCGGGGCAGCAGACCGAGACCGTCAACAAGACCAAGCATTTTCGATTCCTTGATGACAAGGCGCTGGCTGGCCACATCGCTGAGCTACTGGAGTTGCAGGAGCGCAAGTGCGCTATCACGGGGATGCATCTGCATTTCGATGGGCGGGATGGCATTGACGTAGATCGCCTATCCTCGCTCGATCGTATCGATTCTCATGGCCACTACGAGCCGGGCAACCTACAGCTCGTGTGCCGATTCGTGAACCGATGGAGGAGTGATGGCGACAACGCCAACTTCTTGCGGCTGATCCAGCTGGTCAAAAATGATCCCGGCGCCAGGTCCGGCTAAGCCCTCTGCATCGTAGGCTTGTCCCCGCGTCCGCCACGTAGATGGGCGGTTGCAGCCCTCGGCAGCATCGTGGCCGCGCAGCAGCACATAGATCGAAGGCGGGTCACGCCAAGGCCTACTCGGATGCGGCCGCGATCCGCGAAGCCGTGGAACACGGCGGCATATTGCTTCGCGAGCCCTTCGACTTCGAGACGCTTTGCGCGGTGGTCAACGCCCACCTCGCATAGCCGGAGCGTCGCCGCACCTGGCGGGGCCTAGGCTTGCGGTGCAGACTCCGGGCGCTGGCGCAGGGCCTCGTAGGCATCCCAGAAGGCGTGCCAGAGGATGCCATCCAGCGCGTTCATGTCGTTGGTCGCCGCGAGGAGCACCCACGTTTGATCATGGGTGGAGGCGCCGAATCCGATCTCGTCAATGCCGTGGGCTTGCAGCGACTTGCGCACGTTCTCGATCTCCAGGATCGTGCGCGCGTCTGATGGACCGTCGTTGCCGTAGAGGATGGTCGCATCACTGCCCCAGCTCTTGATGCCGCGGTGCGTGGAGAACAGCCGGTGGTCGCCGGCGATCAGGTTGGCCAGGCGCTCCGCCTCCTTATGGTTGAACGCCTCCGCCTCGGCATACCAGCGATCACGCGCATCCTTGATGCGCTCCGGGGTCAGGTTCAGGCTGAGCTTGCGTGTGGTGTGGGCTTCATCATGGTGCTGGTGACACAGGACCACGAGGTTGTCCTCGGCGTGAGAGCGGCTCAGCGCCCATGGAGACAGATGGTGGATGATGGCGGACCTGTTGGGGTCCCGGCATATGCAGCACACCCACTTGCACCTGAACAGGATGGAGGACAGGACCTGCTCCGGGATCGACGGCCGGCCCGCGTCGATGATGCTCTCGATCTGCAAGTCGGACAGGCCCAGCGCCCGGAGCTCGGCTTCGGACATCGCTTTGAGGCTGGCGGGTGCCACGCCCGTGCCGACGAAGTGGGTAGAGTTGGGCTACTTCACTGCAGAGCAGGCGCAAGAGGCGCTGGCTGGACGGGAAGGGTGCCGCGCAGAGTTCATCGGGCTTTGGCCCAGCTACTCTCCGAAGCATGACGTTGGTTCGGCTGCGATCGCAGCGTGGGCGTCGGCGGCTGGCCTCGACCGAGTTGTCTGGACCGCACTTCCCCCAAAGTTCGACAACATCAATGGCGTCGTACCGAAGGATGCCGCCACTGTCCTTGCCTATCTCAACACGCTTGAGGGGGAGGCCTTGGAGCGTGCACGCGAGTACGTGACACGTGCACCCTCAGAGGTCCGTACGCCGTTTCGGTCAGCAATCGAGGCTGAGCTCGGCTGGGTAGCCGTAGCTGGCGTGGCAGACGCCAGCGTCAACACTGCCTAGGGCCGCGGCAAGTTGTCAGGGGCTGCGACTGCGGTTGCCTTCGGGCAGCTTGGACAGCACTGAGCTATGAGCCCGCTCACGTAGCGTCGAATGATGTGCGGGGCATGTCATCGTGAGATGGATGATGGCTGCAATGCGATCTATCGCCAGGCTGGTTTTCCGTTCACATCTTTGATCTCAGTCGTCCACATTCTGCGAATATCGCGCGTAAGGTCGTCCGGCAACAACGGCTGGTCCAGCTGGCGAGCCTGCTCATCCTGGCCTTTCCCGCTCGCCGGCAGCAGGCCGCATCTGCGGCGCCGCTAAATCCTCACTCTTGAGGATGCGTAGAGAAATGCACTTCCTACCATCTGGCCGCAGTACAGGGAGGACTCCGCATGAAGATCGAGTTTGCTGTCAACAACAGCAGCAGCGCCGCCGCGCGGTATCTGACCTGGAGTTTGTCACCGCTGCGACTCCGGTTGCTCGATGCCGCGCCTTCTTCGAACGCGGTCACGGTGTCGCTCTCGGAGGAGCGTGACGCCACTGGCGGGTCAATTCGCTTCTGCGAGAAGCCGGGTGATCCTCCCAAGGCTTCACTCAAGGTGAGCATGCCAGCCAACGGATCATCGGGTTGCCGTGTACGTCCAAGGGCGCTTTGGATCTCCCAGCACCTCTGACGGCGATGTGCGGATCGTTTGCCAGGATGCGAGTGGCCAGCCGCTCGGAAAGCTTGCCGTCATGGTCCGGATTCGAAAGAACGCGGACAAGCTCACCGTCCACGAGCGGGACCGGTTCATCGCGGCCATGGCGCAGCTCAACAATCGCGGGCAAGGTCGATTCACGGATTTCCGCGACATGCATACAGGAGGCCTGCCTGATCGGCAGGCACATGGAGGGCCGGGGTTCCTGCCATGGCATCGCGCCTACCTTCTCGATCTGGAGCGGGAACTTCAGAACATCGATCCGTCCGTTGCCTTGTAAGCGGTAAGCCTGCAGCGTTCTTTCGCCGCGCGATGTCGTTACCCAGAATGCCTGCATCGACAACAGCGGTGAGGCAGGCTAATGCAAGAGTGGCGAGGACGACGGCGC